>Ga0182746_1000364_pt1 | contig 67613 bp, 38 predicted proteins | sample eDN3rd30CBELigOP_FD_128881 | JGI IMG/M metagenome (GOLD analysis project Ga0182746, IMG submission 128881) | Enriched Organic Plus compost microbial communities from Emeryville, California, USA - eDNA 3rd pass 30_C BE-Lig OP (version 2) (version 2) ...
GCCGAAAGTTATAAGATCAAATTTTTTGTTTTCCATTTTATTTCAATTGTTCATTGAGGAATTAACCAGGGGTATGCGAGGATCAGTTCCTTTCCAGGAGCCGAATATCCAGCTATGATCAGGGTCAGGCGTATTGGCCAGTGACTGATCGCTTCCTGCAAGAAAGTTGAGATAGTAGCAATGATAACCATGCGCTGCAGCTACCGGATGGTATCCCTTTGGCACCAGCACGGCATCATTTGTTCTTACCTGCATCAATTCATTCAGGCTTCCATCGCTGGTATATACTTGCTGAATGGCATAACCCTGTTCCTTATCTATTTTGTAGAAATAAATTTCTTCGAGATTGCTTTCAATTACGTTCCCCTGCTCATCTGTTTTTCTTTCATCATGCTTGTGTGCAGGGAATGAGCTCCAATTGCCCGATGGTGTATACACTTCCACCGCAATGATGCGGCTGCATCCGAAGCCTGGTTCTACCAGACTATTGATCTGTCTTGTTGCATTATCGCCACCGCGGATCTCGATGGCTGCTTCTTCGGGGTGTTTAAAACGCGCGGGAAAATCATCGTGTGCAAGGCACCAGCCAGCGGCTATATCGAGCCATTCACTTTCAGCCGTTATCTTAAAGGAGGTATGACGTGGCAGGTAAAGACTGTGGGCAATTCCTTCAAAAACACTTTTTCTTCCGTTATCTGTCTTCCAACTGCCTTTATCGGTAACAGCGCTGTAATTGCCACTGAGAAGTACGAATGCAAATTCATACTCACCGGTATTTCCTTCCCAGGTCTCACCTTTCTGCATCAACCTTGCTTCAAAATTAAGATGCGTCCATCCTGCATCAGTGGTTGTTATCTTCTGGTACACACCGGATGCCCTTAGAGGATGTTTTACCAGTTTATATGTTTTCCGGGTTTGCATGTACACTAATTTGTTTTGAATAAGATTTTTTCATTGGTGGCGATGGAGGATGCCTGCCCGCTGCATCCCAATACATCAAACCGTTGGACCATGAATTCCCTGTAGGCTTCCATGTATTTCTTTCCGGGGACAATGGGATCGAACAGTTCAGGCTGTTCGGCAAAAAAACTTCTGTGTATCCTGGTCCATAAAAGACGCAGATCAGTAGCGATATTTACTTTGCATATTCCATAGCGGATGGCTTTTTGCAATTCGCTATCGCTTACACCACTTGCATTCTCTTTCAATTTTCCGCCATAGCGGTTAATGGCTGCTACATCACTGCTGCTCACACTGGAGCTGCCATGCAGCACCAGGGGATATCCCGGTAATTGTTCCTGTATCTTTTCCAGCACCTTGAATTGCAATCCCTGTCCGCCACTGAATTTATAAGCGCCATGGCTGGTGCCTACTGCCACAGCCAGGCTGTCGCATCCGGTGCGCTTCACAAATTCACGTGCCTGCTCCGGGTTGGTATACTTTGCCAGCGATTCATCAACAGAAAGATCGTCTTCCACGCCGCTCAATACACCAAGCTCTGCTTCTACAAAAACATTCTTTTGATGGGCCGCTTTTGTAACAGCGCTTGTTCTTTTGATATTTATTTCAAACGGATCATGCGAAGCGTCGATCATTACAGATGAATAACCCTGATCGATTGCGCTAAATGCATGTTCTTCCGTGCCATGATCAAGATGGATGGAATAAACTACTTCCGGATAGATCTGTGCAGCCGCCTGTATCATCGCTTTCAGCATTTGTGGATGTGCATAGTTCCTGGCCACTGGCGTAAGCTGAACAATAATGGGTGTATCAGAAGCCTGTGCGGCGGCAAACAGTCCGTGCACCTGCTCCATGGTAAATACATTCACGGCGGCGATGGCGTATTTACCATAGCAATGATCAAATAATATTTTGGGTGATACCAGCATCTTGATTCTTTATCTGCTACTTAGGAAATTGGATCGCACTATCGTTCAGTTCAAATTTGTTTGCTTTCAGCAGGCTGTACATTTCTGCACCTGCGAGCAACAGCGGGCCATAACTATGCGCTGCATATTTGTTTACCGGACGGTGATAATAAAAAGCCGGATCAAAGCCCATTCCTGTGCCTACACAAGTACCTTCTACCTGGCCGGCATCATTCACTTTTGAGGCAACCGCATTCCAGGCAAGCAATACCATAGGGCCATAAGCGGTTTTATCGAGCCATCCGCGATTGATTGCCCGGGCAATGGAATAAGTATAGATCGCTGTGCAGGATGTTTCGAGATACGAATCGTTTTTATCCAGCAACTGGTGCCAGAAACCTGTTCCATCCTGCAATGCTGCCAATCCTTTTACATGGGCGCGTAGCAGTCCCATCACAGCATTTCTTCCCGGATGATTGGCTGGCAATACATCGAGCAATTCCACGATCGTCATCAATGCCCAGCCATTAGCCCTTCCCCAATGGAATTCAGGATGTTGATTCATATCCTGCACCCATCCGTGCATGAAAATTCCTTTCTGTTTATTGAACATTCTTTTTGCAAAAGCAAGCACCTGCTTCACGGCTTCATCATAATAACGTGTTTGCCCGGTGAGCTTACCCATCTGGGCCAGTGCAGGCACGCTCATAAAAAGATCATCGAGCCAGAGTGTATTGGGGAATGGCCTGTTCCGTGCAAGGGTCCCGTCTTTCAGACGATATTCTTTTGTAGTGATGTAATTGATATAATTATCGATCAACGGCCGTGTATTGGCTTTTACGCCGGCGCTAATCGATTTGATCATAGCAGCACACATAGCACCCGCATCATCCAGTGCATGCGGGTGAATGACTGATTGAACAGGCGATACAACAGCAGGGTCTTTTTTGGATTGTGTTTGATAATACGGAACGATATCAGCGATCAGTTGCAAGCGTTTTGCTGTATAATCAGTGAACTTTGCATCACCGGTCACCTGGCCTGAAAGCAACATGCCTGCATACGTAACGCCCCATTCGTAACTGATAAGCCGGTAATCTCCTTTTTGAAAAATGGCGTTTGTTCCGGGATTTTTATGATCGGTGATCTCTGCACCGGTTTCTTTATCGACCAGTTTAGCTGGTGTTGTTTCTTCCAGGTATTGATATATCCTGTCCAGCACCTGTTTTATATCTGCCGTAGTGGTCTTGCCATATTGAGTAGGATAATCGGGTTGAAGCATGTGTAAGGGGGTATTACCGTCTTTCTGGTCTTTATTCGATTGTGCGCTGATGGATAAAGAGGCGAACAGCATAGCGGTCAAAGTGATCGTCAGTGTAATATGGGATCGGTATCGTTTCATTGTTCCGTTGTTTTAATTCACAGTGATCTTTAATTCAGCAGCCAACTGCTCCGTTAGATTATGTACATAGTCGGTAAAATAAGCTTCGTCTTTAAACTGCTCATTGCTGAGTTCCCAGGCTGCTACGGCATAATAGGTAACAGGCTGGCCGTTCTTTATTTTCAGTTTTGCAAGAAAGGTGGTGGAAAGCTTTCCCTGTTTGGGTGCTTCCATATAGCCGAGATAATCTTCTTTTGGTAAAATAAGTGCCAGGCCCAACCGCCAGGTTTTGTTGACTGATTGCTGATCGTGAGTAAGCAGAGCAACCCATTTATCATCGATGAAAACTTCTCTCAATGGCTTTGTGGTATTGGAATTAACGAGGCCAACTACCAGCGTTTCATCGCCGTTGAGGTTCTGCAGGCTGACGGTGTTCTGGAAAGCATACATCCCCGGCCATATACTGGTATTCATTGTTGCATGGTAATCGCGATTAAGCGCCTTCCAGTGGCGGTAATCAAATTCCATCAACGAATGGACAGGGCCGTTGGAAACCACATTAAAGATGGTGGTATCTACATTGTTTAAAGAATCCTGTTCTGTTACGCCTAACCGGGCAAGACTGTCTTTTATCAATAATGATACACCGCCGATGCCAACGGAATTACCTACAGCGAGGATATCGGTGCCCCAGTCTTTCATATCGCTGTAGTTATTTTCTGTATGACCGTCTTTTCCTATGCCAATACTGTCTGATGTTATGTAAGAAACCTTTTTACCAAAAACATCGATCGAATTCCTTCCATCGAGATAAAGCCTGAATCCTACTTTATCATTTTCCCAGGTGGGGCCATCGGTTTGATAATGCTGGTAGCCGATCACGCCAGGCAGTTGATCTGCATAAAAAGTATCGCTGATAGCAGGCTCAACACGGCTGTCCATGGTTTGACGGACGCCGAAGCGTATATGACTCCGGGCAGTAAGCCTGATAGGAGCATTAGTCCAGCTTAATTGGAATTTCCTTTCCTCATTCGGTTTGAAATCTGCAACAAAGAACAATTGGTCCCATTTCCCGTCGCGGTCGGTATCATCCAGTTGCGCTGCTATCGTGTCGCCCGTGCTGGTGGTTACCAGGGGAAACCGGTTTTCCGTTGGGAGGTCCACAAGGGTTTGCCGGTTGATGATAACAGGTTTATCATTCAGTGACACGGAAGAAGTGTTGGTAATGGTTATCGTATTTTCCGGGCTGTTGGTCGTTTTGCAGGAAATAAATCCGGCAAAAAATAAACAGCCCAGGATCAGTTTTCTATTCATTTCAGATTGATAAAATAACAGGATCGGTTTACGGGTTTAACTGAATTTCAATGTGTGTTTAAATGGTGTATTGCCTGTGAGGTATACATACATGCCTTTTGTGCGCAAACTGCCGAAGTGAGTGCTGTAGCGTTCGCCCTCAAGCCCGCGGATCATTCTTACACTGCCGGTGCCCGGCCCGAAATTGATCGTATCGCCACCGAACTCATAGCTGCCTTCACCACTGGTAAGAAAACTGTTCTCATTTTCACCTGCTGTTACGCCATTGAGTTTGCCACCTTCATTAAAGCACAGCTCGATGGTAACAGATACGCCTTCGGGGCCTGTTACTTCAAAATCCAGTTGATCGGCCCCATTGTTTTCGGTGAGCGTTACTTTTGTTTCCAGCGTTTTGACATTGCTTACAGGACGGTTGGAGAAATCCATTTTATTCCAGAAGCGGTCATCAATGCTGGGCGATAAAGCATAGTCACCGTCTTTTCTACGTTTATCTTTCGGCAGTGGTTGATAATAAGGTGCTGAAAGTTTCCGGTAAAGCACATATTTATTGCCTTCTTTTTTCATTCCATCACTATAGAAATAGCCCATGCTGAAGAAAGAAGAAGAGAGGCGCATGTATTTGAGAATGGCTTTCCCTTTGCGATAAGCAAAGAAATTAGGACTATTGGAACGGCCTGATGCAATGATGGTAGGAAGGTCCGGCCCTCCAAAAAAAGTAGTGGTTATATCATTGCGGCGGATGCGGAGCAAACTGGAAGTGGTGAACAGTTTTTCAAAATTGACCGGCAATGTAGCCGATGCTGGCAATTGCTGTTGCAATACGGGGTTTTCCAGGAAATCGTAGATAGTGTTGCCTATAATTTCTTTATCAAAACCCGGCAATGTTTCTATAAAGCGGGCAATGGCAGCAAACATGCCGTTATTGAGCTTAATGGCCAGATAGCGGTAGTGCAGGTAAAATGCCATGATGTTCTTGGATGACCATTGATCCTGGCGGCGGGAATCATTTACAGCGAGATTACCATCGGGGTCCATATAGTAATAAGCCATCTCGAGATTCTTCTTTGCATAATCAAACATGGCCGGTCTGTTGAGCAGGCGTCCCAACGTGATCATGGAATTATCTTCCACGTTTGCATAGTTCTGGCTTCTCTCAGGAAAATGACCATCCTTGTCCTGGAATATTCCTTCACCCAGCCAGTCTTCAATACGGTCGAGATAACGCTTATCAGGATATAATTCGTTCAGTCGTGCCAGCACGCCACACACTGCCCAGCGGTGATTGGGCGTGTGCACACCTCCTGTGATCAATGCTTCGCCGGCTTTCCGGATAAACTTTTTTATCTCGCTGTTGATCTTGCTCATCGCGGGCGAATTATCTTTTGCCAGGATATAAGCTCCTGCAGTAAGAGACTCCATCATGAAAGCAGTATCCGGCGGAGATTCGAGATTACCGGCATTCAAAGTGCCATCTTCTGATTGATGCTCCAGCATGGTTGCTGTAAGCCTTTCCAATGGAGCCGCCAGTCTCGCATCATGATAATATTTGGATGACGGGCTTGAATAAGCTGAAGCCAGGTAAGCAAACTCATAACCCAGGGCCCGGCCTGTACCTACTTTTTGCGTCTGGAGAATGGCGCTTACTTTTTCATCATTGGCTGCAATAAGGCTGTTCATGAAATCTGTATCAATGCCGCCCTGACTGCTTTGAGCAGTTGAAAGAAAGGGGCTCCCAAATTGAGCGAGTGCGACAAACGCGCCGGCTTTCATGGATGTTTTCAGGAATTCACTACGGTTAATATTTTTCATATAAGAGAGTATTATGTTTTTTATCAGATCATGTAATGAAATGTTCAAGCTTATTGATAGCCCGGATTCTGGACCAGCATTGGATTCAATACAAAAGCACTTGTCGGGATCGGGAATATCCTGCGATAAGTTTCTGCATTGGTCTTGAATCCCCATGACCCTTCATATTTCCCGAAACGTATCATGTCATTGCGATGCCATGTTTCTGAAACGAATTCGCGGGCTCTTTCTTCATACAAATAGTCCAGCGTTACGGATGAAAGCGGAGCAGAAGTTGTCCGCTCGGCACGCAGCATATTGGCTAGAGACAATGCAGTATGCCCGAGCGTGGGAGTGCCACCGCGAAGAATAGACTCGGCTTTCATTAACAGGATATCTGAATACCGGAAAATGGGCATGTCATTGTTCTGATTCCTGGAAATGGAAGTGCTGTCGGGATAGAACTTGTTGTTGCGGTATCCCATATTCCAGCCGATCTCGTCATTACCCACATCGAAGGTGGCTACGCTCTGACGCAATACAATATCCGGTGTGAGGTTTACATGGAAACTATAAGGAGCAGAACCATCGGAGCCAGTATAGGTTTGATCATAACCTTTCTTGGTAGTGGTTACGATCACAGGTGTTCCATCATGATAGTATTGCAGGCCGGTAAGCCACTCATTGTTGCGGATATCATTGGGATCATTAAAGTGTGCATAGAATTCGGGAAGTGTGCTCTCCGGCCCTTCAGGGGTATAGGGCAAAGAGTATTTCACCCGCATTGATCTTGGTATATCATACCTGGCACGATACATCATCCCATTTGTGCCTGGTGATGGCAGAGCGGAAGGATCGTAGGGGATTGCAAAAATAAATTCCTTCATCTGCGGACCATTGTTAGGATAGAACATGCGCAGATAGCTGCTTCTGGGTTCCAGTGCATACTTACCGGATTGGATGATGCTGTCGCAAACGGCTATGCAATCATTGTAGCGGGCTGTGCCGGTATAATATTCGGCATTCACATACATTTTGGCCAGCAGTGCAAAAGCCGTGTATTTGTTGGCCCGGCCATAAGTAGCTGTTCCAACGACAGGATTGAGATAGGGAAGGGCTGATTTCAGTTCGCTTTCGATAAAGTTGAAAACCTCTGTGCGGGGAACATTTGCCCTGGGTTTGAAATCGCCATACACCGTATCAAGCGGTAAATTGCCAAACAGGTCCATCATCATAAAATAACCTAATGCTCTTACTGTTTTCAATTCACTCAAATTGGCTGCTTTGGAAGCACCTTCGGGCATGGTCTGCCTCAGGATGGAAATGGCCTGGTTGCTGGTGCCGATCAGCCTTGATAAATAACTCCAGCTTGCACCGGTGAAACCGTGGTCCCTTGTCCAGTCATGATAATGCAGCATACGGTAGTTCTGGTTATCGTACCAGTTGCCACCCCGTGCAGGCATGATCGCTTCATCGCTGCTCAGCGTTTGTTCAAACCAGTAGGAGATCGCAAAGTCATTCCTTAATGCAGTGTAAGCCGGTCCCATAGCCTGTACATATTGGGATTCGTTCTGGGGAAAAACATTCGGTGTCAGTTCCGTGGTAATAGGAACTTCTACTTTGTGGCAGGAAGCCATTACGCTAAGCAAAAGCGCCGGTGCCACTATATAGTTCATGATTTTTTTCATACACAAAAATTTGTTCGCAATAAATAGTTTTAGAACGATACGTTCACGCCAAGAAGGAAGGTCCGTGTGCGTGGATAGAAGTTGTTGTTGTCATAACCTGGTGAAAGGCCTCCCTGGCTGATCTCGGGATCAATACCGGTGTAGTTGGTGATCACGAACAGGTTGTTGCCGGAAACATACACCCGCAGTGCTTTGATGTATTCACCAAGTCCGCGGAAATTATAAGCCAGCGTTGCATTGTCCAGGCGCACATAGTTGCCACTTTCAATAAAGCGCGAAGAATACTTGAACACGTTCACATCTGTGATCGGTTCACCGGCTGCATCACGAAGGATATTGCTGTATTGTGCTGTGCTTGGGCGGAAAAGGTCTGCACGGGTTGCATTAAAGATCTTGTTGCCAAAGCTTCCACGGAAAAAGAAGTTCAGGTCAAAATTGCCATAGCGCAATGAGTTGGACCATCCTGCCAGGAGCTTGGGTTGCGGGCTTCCCAGGTATTTGTAATCGGTGCCGATCAGCGGAGTGATGGTGAGTACGCCTTTGTTATTATAGTACTGTGAAATACCATTTTCATTTTTGCCTGCATATTCAAGAGTGAAGAACTGACCCAGCGGTTTACCTGATTTCAGGATCTGGATCGTGCTTCCTGTTTGTCCCTGTCCATTGGGAGACGTGATGCGGACAGAATCACCACCTGCAAACAAGGGATTGGTAAGACTGGTGATCTCGTTGCGATTATGAGCAAGGTTGATGCTGGTGGTCCATTTGAAACGGCTGGTATTAACAGGGCTTGCGCTCAGGCTCAGTTCGATGCCTTTATTGTTCATGCTTCCTCCGTTGGCAGTGATGCGTCCCGTAGGGATAAGCGCAGGGTTAACATTATAGGCATAGATCATGCCTTTGGTATTCTTGTCATACACTTCGAGCGTACCGCTCAGTTTTCCTTTCCATAAAGAAAAGTCCAAACCGATATTGGTCATGCTGGTCCTTTCCCATTCCAGATCAGGATTGTCTCCCTGGATGGGGCCGTAAGCAGCGAGCTGTGTGCCGTTGTTGTAGAATGTACCGAGACTGCCAGACATGATCTGGGCTGTGTAAGCATTAAAGCCGGTTGAATTACCCGTTACACCATAGCTTGCTCTCAGCTTAAGGTCGGAGAACAATGATTGATCAGCCATGAATTTTTCCTGGATCAATCTCCATGAAAGACCAACGGAAGGGAAATAACCCCATTTATTGTTTGCGCCGAATACAGAGCTGCCGTCTCTGCGTACAGAAGCCTGCAGCATGTATTTGTTTTTAAAGCTATAGTTCACGCGGGCGAAATCGGAGATCAGCCGCACTTCCTGGTAAATACCATCAGCTCCGAAATTAACACGGAAGGGGCCGATCGCATAGGGATTGCTCAATGCGAGATTGTTGAAGCCTAAATTGTCTGAAGGGAAATTGGTGCTGGTGGTCTGAAAGCCTTCACCAATGATATTCTGCTGCCAGGAATAACCAAGCACTGCATTGATATTGTGTTCACCAAAATGTTTATTCCACGTAAAAAATGTTTCAAGCACTTTAGCCGTGTTCTGATAAGAGTTTCTCAGCGCAAGGCCATTGGTGCCGAAATTCGCCAACGCACTGTATTTGGAGAAATAGGAGTCGTAGTATTCGCCGTGCAGCGTGTTGGAATTCTGGTAAGAGATATTCAGATCATAGGTCAGTCCCCAGGGAAGTTTGACATTGGTATTGAAGCTACCGATCAGGTTATTCGTCTTGGTATTATCCTGCGATTGCTCCATCATGGCAACAGGATTATAGGAATTCACGGTAGCAAAGTTTTCAAAATAAGTGCCGTCGGCATTTTTTATGGGCGACACAGGCAGATAGCGGATCATTTGTGTCAGCACAGTGTTGAGGTAGGGAACATTATTGGCAACGCTATGGGAATTGTTAAGCATGAGGCTGAACTTTACCTTATCGTTGATGGCAGTTTGCTCCAGGGCAAGACGCACGATCACTCTTTCAAGATCGCTGAAGCGCATGATGCCTTCTTTCTTTGCATAGTTGATGCTGGCATTATAAACGGTCTTGTCTGATCCGCCGCTGATAGAAAGGTTTTGATTATGGGATACGGCAGATCCGCGTTGCACTTCTTTCTGCCAGTCGGTGTTGGCGCCTTTATCATCTGCAGGAGCAAAAGCCTGCCCATTGGCTGAGAGCAGCCCCCTGAGTTGGTCGGAGTCCATCATTTCAAGACGTTTGGAAACTTTTTCAAGTCCCACATAGCCGGAATAAGAAATGGCAGCCTGTCCCTTTCTCCCTTTTTTAGTGGTGACCATGATCACGCCATTGGCAGCACGGTTACCATAGATGGCAGTGGCAGCAGCATCTTTCAGTACATCGAAAGTGGCGATATCATCCGGTGCAAGAATGGAAATGTCTGCACCCGGAACACCATCGATCACATAGAAAGGGGATTGTGAACTGTTGAGGGTGGATGCACCGCGAAGGATCACAGCAGCAGGAGCATTGGGGTTGCCACTGGCAGTGATGTTCAATCCGGCAACCTTGCCTTGCAGCAATTGTGCGGGATCAACAATAGCTCCGCGGTTGAATTCGTCGGGCTTGACGGTGGTGATGGCACTTGTCAGTTGTTTCCTGCTTTGGTTACCATAACCGATCACTACCACATCACTAAGAACGGTAGCGGTATCAGTCAGTGACATATTTATCACAGACTGATTGCCAACATTGACTTCTTCAGGTCTGAAGTTGACGGAACTGAATACCAGTACAGCAGTACCGGAAGGCAAGGAGATGGAATAGCTGCCCTGTTCGTTGGTAACAGTGGCATTGGCTGTTCCTTTTTGTGTAACTGTTACGCCGGGAAGGGATGTTCCGTTGGTAGAAGTTACTTTTCCCGTTACGGTGCGGTTTTGAGCCCATGCACCGAGGAAGGGGAAGGTCATTAGTAGAAGCAAACAGATTTTACTTTTCATACGACAATCGTCAGTTTGGATGAAAGATGTTTTTTAACCTGGCATGGCGATTAAAGAACCGCTGACCGGTCAGGGCAAGCCAGGGATGCGCGGGCAATTATTACCCGTGTGAATAGACAGGAAAGGAATAATGATTTCAGTAGGAAAGGTTGCTTTCTCTTATAGTGATACGGTCGCGAGAGAAAATAAAAAGCTGCGATGTTTTAATCGGTGTCGGTTCATACCAGGGATGGAGAAAAAACGGGCCTGGTCAAAACCGGGAATGAAATGAGCTGTTGACATAACAATCGTTTTGGTAATGACTTTCGATATGGCTTAGTGAAACGTTTGAGTATAACGTTTTACTAACGGAAAGTTAAGTCCATTTTTTTATAATCCAAATTTTTTTTTCTTTTTTTTGTCATGCTGATGCGTACCCCTAAAAAGTTCTTTCCCTGGTTTACCCGTTCATTATTATTTTACCTGCATGAAAATTGAAATGAATAATAAAAGAAAAGCGATCAACCATTTTGTTCATAGCATATCGTTGCTTTGTACGTTGCTATCTGGTTATACCGGCATATCCCAACCTTTGCGCTTATGGTATAACAAACCTGCTTCCCAATGGGTGGAAGCCCTCCCTGTAGGGAACGGGCATATTGGTGGAATGGTCTTTGGCAGAGTGGAAGAAGAACTGATCCAATTGAATGAAAGCACGCTTTACAGCGGAGGGCCGGTTAAAAGAAATATCAACCCGGAAGCGCATACCTATCTCCCACAGATAAGAGAAGCCTTATTAAAAGAAGAAGATTATGCGAAAGCTGATCAGTTGACCAGGAAAATGCAGGGATTGTTCACTGAATCATATATGCCGGTCGGGGATATCCTGATTAAACAGATACTGAATAATAAAAACGTTTCCAATTACTATCGTGATCTTGACCTGCAAAAAGCTGTAGCTACTACCCGGTTCAGTGTTGATGGCATTAACTATACAAGGGAAGTGTTCTGCACTGCTCCTTCCAATGTAATGATAGTACGGCTTGCATCCAGCCATAAAGGCGCTTTGAACCTGGAACTGACTGCACAAAGCCAGTTGCGTTACCACTTATCTGTTGATAATAATGATGAGCTTGCCATGAGTGGAAAAGCACCTGCTCATGTTGATCCCAGCTATTATAATCCCAAAGACAGGGAGCATGTGATCTATAAAGATACTTCCGGATGCAATGGCATGCGCTTCCAGTGCCGTATTAAAGCAATAACCAAAGATGGAAAGGTGACAGGGGATTCGTCAGGTCTTCATGTGCAGCATGCCACCGAAGTTGTTTTATATATTGCTATTGCCACCAGCTTTAATGGTTTTGATAAATGCCCTGATAAAGAAGGGAAAGATGAGAAAGCTATTGCTGCATCCATCATAGCCGAAGCTGCGAAGAGATCATATGCCTCTTTATTGAAAGGGCATATAGCAGATTATCAACAGTACTTTAACCGGGTATCATTCACGCTGAAAGATACCAGTGCTGTCAATAAGAACATCAGCCTGCCATCGGATGAACGTTTGCTGGCTTATTCGGATGGAGCATATGATCCCGAACTGGAAACATTATACTTCCAGTATGGCCGTTATTTGCTTATCTCTTCTTCAAGACCGGGCGGGCCACCGGCTAACCTGCAAGGGTTATGGAATAAAGAATTGAGAGCGCCCTGGAGTTCCAACTATACCATTAATATTAATACAGAGATGAATTACTGGCCGGCCGAAGTGACCAACCTGTCAGAAATGCATCAGCCTTTACTTGATTTTATCAAAACACTTTCTATAACAGGAAAAAATACAGCCAGTGAATTTTACAGGGCCCGTGGTTGGGTAGCGCATCATAATTCCGATATATGGGCCTGTTCCAACCCGGTCGGTGATGTAGGCAACGGTGATCCTGTTTGGGCCAACTGGTATATGGGAGGCAACTGGCTTTGCCAGCATTTATGGGAACATTATGCATTTACAAAAGACAAAGCATTTTTATCACAGGCATATCCTGTCATGAAAGAAGCTGCCTTGTTCACACTCGATTGGCTGGTAAAAGATGATGCGACCGGTTATTGGGTAACTGCACCATCCACTTCGCCGGAAAATAAATTCAGGGATAAGAATGGAAAAGGACAATCGGTATCGGTTGCTTCCACGATGGATATGTCGATCATCTGGGATTTGTTTACCAATGTGATCGAAGCTTCACAGGCACTGGATATGGATGCTGCATTCAGAGACCAGTTGATAGCTACCAGGAGCAAACTATATCCTATGCATACCGGCAGCCAGGGTGAATTGCTGGAATGGTATAAAGAATTCAAAGAAGTGGACCCGAAGCATCGGCATGTGTCGCATCTGTTTGGATTGTTTCCCGGCCGGCAGATATCACTCCAACAGACATCCGTATTTTTTAATGCAGCAAAGAAAACACTTCAGTTACGGGGTGATGAAGGCACAGGCTGGAGCCGTGGCTGGAAGATCAACTGGTGGGCAAGATTGCTCGATGGAGATCATGCCTATAAACTGATCAGGAACCTGCTGCATTATTCCGGCCCTGATGGGAAAGGTGGCGGCGGCACTTATCCCAATTTCTTTGATGCCCATCCTCCATTCCAGATAGATGGAAATTTTGCAGGCACTGCAGGAATGGCGGAGATGCTGCTGCAAAGCCATTTGGGTGAAATACATTTATTACCGGCACTTCCTTCGGCCTGGAAAGAAGGAACAATAAAAGGATTGAAGGCAAGAGGAGGATTTGTGGTGAATATCGATTGGAAGGACCATCGGTTGACCGGAGCGGCCATCACTGCTGTTGCTGGTGGAGCATGTACAGTGAAGTGCGATCGTCCTTTTACCGTTCAGGGGCAAAAAATATATTCGCAAAAAACCGGTGACAGTTATACGCTTTCTTTCAATACTGTCAAAGGTCAAACCTACCGTATAATCACATCAAAATAATTCCTGTAATCAATGACATGGACTAACATATTGCTTGGCTGCCTGCTTTGTTGTTCAGTTAAAGCACAACATACATTGACTGTTGCCGTAAATGAGCCAAAGGCGACAATTCAACCTACTATGTGGGGCGTATTTTTTGAAGACATCAATTTTGGTGCGGATGGAGGCATATATGCCGAACTTGTAAAGAACCGTTCATTTGAGTTCACCAAACCTTTAATGGGATGGACAGTGAAGCAGCGGAAATTCCGGGAAGGAACAATACTGATAATGAACAAAGGCAGGGAGAATATAAATAATCCCCGCTTTTTAAGAATTAAAGCTGATCATGCACAGGCGGGTGATCTTATACTGTCTAATGAAGGCTTTCGCGGCATGGGGATCAAAGCCGGTTTGCGTTACGATTTTTCAATGATGTACCGCCAGGAAAGTGCCAACCTGAAATTGCATGTGCAATTGGTGGACAGTACAGGAAGAGTGATAGGAGAAACGGTTATTACTCCGTCTGAAACCGGCAGTGGTTGGCATAAAGCAAAAGCCAGCTTTACTGCATCAGAAACAATATTAAAAGCAAAGCTGAATATCTGGTTTGAAGGAAATGGTGTGATCGATCTTGATATGATCTCATTATTCCCATCTGATACCTGGAAGCAAAGACCGGGAGGCCTGCGTGCCGACATGGTGCAATGCTTAGCTGATCTGAAGCCCGGCTTTATCCGTTTTCCCGGTGGTTGTATTGTAGAAGGAACTGATCTTTCCAACAGGTATCAATGGAAGAAAACGATCGGCCCTGTGGAAGAAAGACCTTTGATGATGAACCGTTGGAATATTGAATTTGCCCATCGTCTTACTCCCGATTACTTTCAAAGCTTTGGTCTTGGTTTTTTTGAATATTTCCAACTTGCCGAAGATATCGGTGCAGAACCCTTGCCGATATTGAATTGTGGAATGGCCTGTCAGTATAATTCTGCGGAACTGGCTTCACTGGCCGATCTGGACCCTTATGTGCAGGATGCGCTTGACCTGATCGAATTTGCAAACGGAGATGCTGCTACCACCTGGGGTAAAGTGCGTGCAGAGATGGGGCATCCGGCTCCTTTTCATCTGAAGATGCTTGGAGTAGGTAATGAGAACTGGGGCCCGCAATATATAGAACGGTTGCAGGTGTTCAGGGCTGCGATCAAATCAAAATATCCTGACATTAAAATTGTAGCCAGTTCAGGAACAGATCCTGATGGAGAACGTTTCAATTTACTGAATGATAGCTTGCGTGCGATGCAGATCGATCTGATAGATGAGCATTACTACCGCAAGCCAGACTGGTTCCTGGCAAACGCAAAGCGTTATGATAATTATCCAAGGAATGCTATTAAGATATTTGCTGGCGAATATGCCGCGCAAAGCGATAGAGGCGCAAGCCCCAATAATAAGAACAACTGGCTAACGGGCCTTTCCGAAGCGGCTTTTATGACCGGTCTTGAACGCAATGCAGATGTGGTAACCATGTCTTCCTATGCCCCTTTGTTCGCACATACAGACGGATGGCAATGGGCGCCTGATCTGATCTGGGTGAATAACCTGCAGTCTTTTGGTACGCCGGATTACTATGTGCAGCAAATGTTTTCAGTGAACAGAGGGAATACGGTGGTGCCGGTGACAATGAATGGTAATGCAGTGGCTGGCCAGGATAGTTTGTATGCAACGGCGGCTATTGACTCTTCCAACAATGAAGTGATCATTAAACTGGTGAATGTATCAGGCCGGCCAGGCCGGCAGAATATTGTATTCCATGGAACAAAAAAGCTTGCGAAAACGGCGAGGATGCTTGTAATGCAAAGCGATGATCTGAATGCTGTCAATTCATTTGATGAACCGGAGAAAATCGCGCCCAGGGAGGTTAAGGTCAATATGATGCAAAAGCAATTACCTGTTTTACTTCCTCCTTATTCGTTTGTTGTGATAAGGATAAAATTGGGTGAATGAGTTTGGTGGAACTGACAAAATAGTGGTCTTAACGTGACAAATATCATGTAGGATACAGATCTGCCAACGGAACTTTGGAGCCTAAAACGACTAATATGAAAATCGAGCAGATCTATACCGGATGTTTGGCTCAGGGAGCCTATTATATCGAAAGTGATGGAGAAGCTGCTGTGATAGACCCTCTTCGTGAAGTAGCACCTTATATAAAAAAGGCGGAGAACAATGGAGCTAAGATCAGGTACGTGCTTGAAACACATTTTCATGCAGATTTTGTATCAGGCCATCTTGATCTGGCAAGAAAAACCGGGGCAAAAATTGTGTATGGACCAATGGCCGAACCTGCTTTTGACTTTTATCCCGCTTGGGACCAGGAAGAACTTCAATTGGGAAAACTCAGGATCCGTGTGATCCATACACCCGGCCACACTATGGAAAGTACCTGTTATCTTTTACTGGACGAGAACGGGAAAGAAGTGGCATTGTTTAGTGGCGACACTCTTTTTATCGGAGATGTAGGCCGGCCTGATCTTGCACAAAAAGTGAACGCTGATCTCACCCAGGATAAACTGGCCGGTTATCTTTATGATTCACTGAGGGAAAAGATTATGCCTCTGCCGGATGATATTATTGTTTATCCTGCACATGGTGCCGGAAGCGCCTGTGGCAAAAACATGAGCCGGGAAACTACTGACACATTAGGACACCAGAAACAGGTAAACTATGCCTTGCGCCCGGGCCTCAGCCGTGATGAATTTATAAAAGAAGTAACAGAAGGACTGGTTGAACCGCCTGCTTATTTTCCTTCCAATGTGCTGATGAATATCCGTGGTTATGAAAGTATAGATAAGGTATTGCTTCGCGGGCTTCATGCGTTAGAGCCGGCTGTGTTTGAAACAATGGCAAACGAACATGATGCCCTGATCCTCGATGTAAGGGAGGCGCAGGTGTTTGCAAAATCTTTCATCCCCAATTCCATCAATATTGGGCTGGCAGGCTCTTTTGCCCCATGGGTTGGGACACTGATAACCGATATACGCCAGCCTCTATTGCTGGTAGTGGACAAAGGAAGTGAAGAGGAGGCTGTTACCCGTCTTAGCCGCGTAGGGTATGATAATGTATTAGGGTACCTGGAAGGAGGAATGGATGCATGGCTGCAGGCAGGTAAAGAAGTGGATAGCATCGAAAGCATCAGTGCTACAACATTGGCCGATATCATGCAGGCCGATCCTTCTGTTCAGCTCATTGATGTAAGAAAAAAGAGTGAGTACCTGAGTGAGCATGCAATTGATGCAATGAATGCTCCGCTGGATTTTATCAATGATGTAATGCCTTCCATTGATAAAAATAGGAAGGCGTATGTCCATTGTGCAGGAGGTTACCGGTCAATGGTCTTTACATCTATCCTTCGTGCACGCGGTTATAATAACCTGGTAGACGTGCAGGGAGGATTCAAGGCCATGAAAGAAACAGATCGCTTCCGGTTAACAGCATATGTTTGCCCGACCACTCTTTTGTAAATATCAGTAGCCCTGCTATATAGCAGGGCTACTGATTAGTTTATTACTCATTGCTCATGATCACTTTGAGCGATTTGCTTTCTGCTGCATGAGAGAAAGTATCATACGCTGCCATGATCTCGGATAATTTGAAACGGTGTGTGATCAGTTGCTCCGGTTTAAGTTTTGCTGACTGCACGGTTTTCAGCAACATGGATGTGGTCACAGTATCCACCAGTCTTGTAGTGATGGTGATGTTTTTGGACCACAATGTCTCAAGATGGAGCTCCGCGCTTTTACCATGTACGCCAACATTCGCAATCCTTCCTCCGGGAGCAATGATCTCCTGGCAAAGCCCGAATGTGGCCGGTATGCCGACAGCTTCAATAGCAACATCCACACCTACACCATTGGTGAGTTTATTAATGCTGTCTGTTGCATTTGAACTGGCATTATTGATCAGATGGGTTGCACCAAATTTTTTCGCAACTGCAAGCCGGTTCTCATCAGGGTCGATCATAATGATACTGGCCGGTGAGTAGAACTGTGCGGTAAGCAAAGCAGCAAGGCCAACCGGACCGGCGCCTACTATGGCAATCGTATCACCTGGTTGCACTTGGCCATTCAACACACCACATTCAAAACCTGTTGGAAGAATATCGCTTAGCATTACCAGTGCTTCTTCGTCCATGCCCGGAGGTACGAGATACAGGCTGGTATCTGCATGAGGGATCCGCACATATTCTGCCTGTGTACCATCTATCGTATTGCCCAGTATCCATCCGCCATCTTCACAATGGGAGTACATGCCTTTTCTGCAGTAAACACATTTGCCACAGGACGTGATACAGGAGATCAATACATGATCACCTTTTTTGAAATTGCTTACAGAAGAACCTGCTTCTTCGATAATGCCCACTCCTTCGTGGCCAAGTGTACGTCCATTCGCAACCGTTGCAACGTCTCCTTTCAGTATATGAAGATCAGTGCCACAGATCGTGGTCTTGTATATTTTTACGATCGCATCGGTTGGATGTTGCAAAACCGGTTTGGATTTTTCCTCCCATGATTTCTGGCCGGGGCCATGATATACAAGCGCTTTCATAATTTATTGTTTTAAACCAAATATAGAAATAGCAGAAAGGGAATGGAGTGACGCAGGTTTTTGACTGAAGTGATTTACATCATAAAGAAGGCTATTCTTAATGGCAGGATACTTTTTCAATATCGTTTTGGGTCAATTCCGGGCTCAGGTACGGAATTCCCAGGTTAAGTCCCCGGATGATCAGCAACAACCCCATGCCTGCAATAATATATGGAGTCATCCTGCTCAGCCATTTTTTCCCCTGCCATCCGAATTGGCGGACTGCATAGGCTGCAAATAGCATTGCAGGCAATGTGCCTGCGCCAAACAGCAGCATAAATGAAACTGAATCAGTGATATTTCCCAATGAAATGGCTGTTATCGCGGCTATGTATACCATGCCGCAGGGAAGCAACCCGTTTGCCATGCCGAGCAGGAAAGCACCACCGGGGCGGCGGGCAGTTTTCAACAAACGGAATATTAATGAACTGATGAACTGATAAAAGCCTTTCATGAATGAGAACGGCTTTGCGCCTCTTCCGGCAAAATATCCCAGGGCGGCGATAAGCACCACCAACCCCGCTACAATTGAAATGGATTGCTGATAACCGGCCGATAAAATGCCGGCTCCCACAAGGCCCACTACAACACCGATCAAACCATAGGTGCTGATCCTTCCGGCCTGATAGGAGAGAAGGATGAATGCTTTGTTTTTTGGATCAATGCCACCAACAGGAATTGCCAGGCTTAAAGGCCCGCACATGCCAATGCAATGCAGGCTTCCTGCAAGCCCTAATAAAAAACCTGGTATAATGGCCCCTGCACTCATTTTATATAAATAGGGATTTCAGCATAATATTTTTCAGCACCATCTTCCCAATTGATCTTGGCAGTGTAGCTGCCGGGCAGCAATAAACTGTCTGCAAAATGTTGCACGGCATTTTCATTTACCTGTAAAGGCAGTTTCCTGTCCTGCGCTGAATTGTAAGCGCAATAGAACCAGATATTTCCTTTCAGCTCTTTCGACCTCATTTCTGCAGGCAATTGCAGTTCCAGGCCGCTGTCTGTTTGTTTCCAGTGCACCTGTGTCTGTAGTGCTTGTGTGCGCTTGGTAGCATCGATCACCTGCTGATAGCCCAGTTCTGTTTTATAATAATCCTTTTCCACCAGCTCAAATTCTGTGTGCATCGACCGGTAAACGAGGTAAGTCATACCTGTACCGAAAACCAGAAACGTAATGAGCAATTTATTTCCCCAGTTCATATTGTTTAATTTTTTTTTATATCCTGGTAAATGGCCCCATGAAATTGGTAGATAAAACAGTGATCAGTTTATCTCCTTCGTAAAGGCCGATCTCCAGTGATAATTTTCGTTTGGTTATATAACTTCTTGGAAGCACGATAAAGAAGGAGCTTTTACCAAGGTCTTCTTTTTTGACCAGCACATTTCTTCCTTCTGCTTCCACGATGCGTCCGGGTGCTGACATCAAACGGAGCGTGAGCGGAATATCTTTCAGTGTTTTGTTCACCACTTTGATGGTATATAAATTGGAAAGGCTGTCGGTGCCGCGTTCCTGGTAAAGCTGTCCCTGTGCCCGTACGATCGTGCCATCTACATCTTTCCGGCTGAGCAATAAAAGTGTGAGCAAGCCTGCCAACAGAAAAAGCAGGAAAGTATAGAACTTCATCCGGCCGGTATACCTGATCTTCTCACCTTTGGCAATACCGTTTTCCGAAGCATAGCTGATAAGGCCGCGGGGTTTGTTGATTGCATCCATCATCCGGTCGCAGGCATCGATACAGGCTGTGCAGCCTACACATTCCATTTGTATCCCGTTGCGGATATCTATGCCGGTAGGACATACTTTCACGCACTGGAAACAATCAATGCAATCGCCGGCTGTAGCGGGTGCTGCATTCTTTTTGAATTTTCCTCTCGGTTCTCCTCTCTTGTAGTTGTAGGCTACCACCATGGAATTCTTATCGAGCAATACGCTTTGCAGGCGGCCATAGGGGCACACTACTGTGCAGGCCTGTTCGCGGAACCATGCATACACAGCATAAAACACACTGGAGAAAATGACGATGGCGAAAAAGCCACCGATATGCTCACTGATGGGTTCGCGGATGATCTTCAGCAATTCATCCATCCCAATGATATAGGAGAGGAAAAAATTGGCGATAATGAAAGCAAGCAGATAAAAAACAACATGCTTCAATATCTTCCGTCTCCATTTGCTGCCTGTCCAGCGTGCCTGGTTCAACATTTTTTGCCGGGCTGCATCTCCTTCAATCCAGTATTCAATCTTGCGGAACAGCATTTCCATGAATATGGTTTGAGGACAAACCCATCCGCAAAACAAACGGCCGAATGCAGCCGTGAACAACACAATGAATATGATGAAGGATACCATGGCCAGACCGAAAATGAAAAAGTCCTGCGGCCAGAAGATCTTTCCGAAAATAATAAACTTCGCTTCGGGGATATTGAAAAGAAATAATGGCCTTCCATTTACTTTTATAAAGGGGAGGGTCAGGAACAAGGCAAAGAAAAACAGGCTGACGATGGTGCGGGCCCGGTAAAAACGGCCTGAAGGCTTTTGGGCATACACCCATTTTCTTTTACCCTGCGCATCAATAGTGCTCAGCCTGTCGCGGAACGAGTCGGTCGGCTCTGTATTTTTTTTATGAACGGTTTCTTCCATGATCGGGTTGCGGATGTTTATTGTTTAACATCAGCAGTTGCTTTGGTTGAATCGGCAGTTGCCGGTGCGCTTTCTTCTTTCATCAGTGCTCCCTGCGGAGCTTTTGGTGAAGCAGGGTTGGTACCATGCAGTGATTTTACATAGCTGGCCACCTGTGCGATCTGCTTATTGGAATAAGTGTTTTGCCATTGCGGCATGGCATTGATGCCATAACGGATTGTTTTGAACACGCTTTTCATATCATTGCCATGCATCCAGTAATCATCCGTGAGGTTGGGACCTACATCACCGGCGCCGGATTCTTTATGGCAACTGGCGCAGGATTTTTGAAAAATGGATTTTCCTTCTGCCAGGTCATCTGCGCCGGGCAGGTACACCACTGTATTTTCATCCACTGCATCTCCTTTCTTCTTTAAGTATTCCTCGGTTTCGCGTTGAGCTTTTGTAACGGAAGCGATATATTCTTCAGTGCTGGAAGGAGCAGTGTGGGACACATGGAATCTCCACAGGTAAATGATCGCAAACAGGATAGTGGCATAAAATCCATAAAGCCACCATGGGGGAAGACTGTTGTCCAACTCACGGATACCATCATATTCATGGTCCATGACAAGATCAGCTTCCTGGCTTGCGGGTTTAAATTTGTTCAGTTTGCCCCACCAGGAGATCCTGTTCCGTTTCAGTTCAGTGATGGCTTCCGGTGAAAGTCCTGCCAGTTTTTCCTTTTCTTTTTTGATCAGGAGGCGGATATTGACCAGCAAAGCGAGAATGATCAGGAACTCAAGAAAGATCACTCCATTCATCAGATAGAATACTGAAGGTTGAAGCCCGGCGATAGTGGAAACGGTTTTAACTTTTTCAACAGGCGCTTCGTCCTGTGCCTGCAAAAGCCCGCTGCTGGTTAATAAGATGGCCAGCAGTACCATGGGCAATACTTTCTGCTTGATCTCCCCGCTTTTTTTCTTTTGTTCAGTTTTTATATCAGCCGCTCCTACCAACACGGCCGCCAATACACCAATTATGATCAGCAATAAAGCCATGATCAGTAACAGTGCAAGGGCCATCGGGTTGCTGAAGATGGATGGCTCTGGTGGGCCCGCGGCCAGGGCCGGTTGGTAACAATGGAGCAGACTAATAGTAATGAATACTGTTAAGAATTTGATCCGTTTGGCTGAAAGCAAAAACATATATTAATTCGTTTCTCAGTTATCTAATGGTATTTGGCTGATGGATTTCAATGTTTGCTTGTTCGTTCTGAAAACCCAGGTCAGCATGATGGTAAAGAAGAGGAAGAAGATAGCCAGCGACACGAGGCCAAGTATTTCCACTCCGCTTACTTTTTCGAGATAGTGTATGAATTTCATATCAGCTTTATTTATTGGTAGTGATAGTGGTGGTAATATTTTTTTCAGGCTCTGCTTTTATATCTGTTCCCAACCTTTGCAGATAAGCGATCAATGCTACGATCTCCACATTGGGCGGCGTTTCAATCTTATCTTTTTTAAGATTGGCGGCAATGCTGTCTGCCTGGCGCATCAGGTCTTTATTGGCCTGCAATTCATAACCTTCAGGATAAGGCACGCCTATTGTGCGCATGGCCCTGATCTTTGCCGGTGTTGAAGCTGTATCAAGCGCATTATCGAGCAGCCAGGTATATTGTGGCATGATGGAGCCAGGCGACATTGATCTTGGATCATACATGTGATTGTAGTGCCAGCTATCAGGGTATTTGTTTCCTTCCCTGGCCAGATCAGGCCCGGTACGTTTACTGCCCCATTGGAAAGGGTGGTCATATACGAATTCACCTGCTTTGGAATACTCACCATATCTTGACACTTCATCACGGAATGGACGTATCATTTGTGAGTGGCAGGTGTAGCAACCTTCGCGCACATAGATGTCACGGCCCTGCAATTCAAGTGGTGTATAAGGTTTAACGCTTGCAATGGTGGGCACATTTGATTTTACCAGGAAGGTCGGGATAAACTCGATCAGTCCTCCGATCGCTACCACGATAAGGCTTAGCACCAGCAGCGTCACAGGCCTGCGTTCAATAACGCGGTGCCAGTATTCTTTTTTTGCATGAGCTTCTTTTGAAAAAGGTGCGGCTTCAGCGGCTTCATTGGCAACAAAGCTGCCTTTGGCCATTGTTTTATAAAGATTGTATACCATCATGAATGCACCTACGAGGTATAAGGCACCCCCGATGCTTCGGGTGATATACATGGGCTTGATATTATTGACTGTTTCCATGAACTGGAATTTCAGTTGTCCTTCCGGTGTAAAGGATTTCCACATCAGGCTTTGTTCAAAACCTGCCCAATACAGCGGTACAGCATAGAGAATGATACCGATAGTGCCCAGCCAGAAATGGTTGGTGGCAAGTTTCTTTGAATATAATTCGGTGCCCCACATTTTGGGGATCATATAATAAAGGATGGCAAAGGCGAGAAAGCCGTTCCAGCCAAGCCCACCGATATGAACGTGAGCGATGGTCCAATCACTGAAGTGGGAGATCGCATTCACATTTTTCAAACTCAGCAAGGGGCCTTCAAAAGTGGCCATACCATAACAGGTGATCGCCACTACCATGAACTTCAGTACAGGATCTTCTTTTACTTTATCCCAGGCTCCCCGTAAAGTGAACAGGCCATTCAGCATACCTCCCCAGCTTGGGGCGATCAGCATTACAGAGAAAACAACACCTAGTGATTGTGCCCAATCAGGCAATGCTGTATAGAGCAGGTGGTGCGGACCGGCCCATATATAAATAAAGATGAGCGCCCAGAAGTGGATAATGGAAAGGCGGTAAGAGTATATCGGCCGGTTAGCTGCTTTGGGAAGGAAATAATACATCAATCCCAATACCGGGGTAGTAAGAAAGAATGCCACCGCATTGTGGCCATACCACCATTGCACCAATGCATCCTGTACACCTGCATACCAGCTATAACTTTTCAAAAAGGAAACAGGTATCTCTATCGAGTTAACAATATGCAGCATGGCAACGGTGACCCAGGTGGCGATATAAAACCAGATAGCTACATACAAATGCTTTTCACGCCTCTTGATAATTGTGCCCAGCATATTGATGCCGAAGATGACCCATACAATGGTGATGGCAATATCTATCGGCCATTCCAGTTCTGCATATTCTTTACCTGTTGTTTTGCCCATCAGCAGGGTAATGGCTGCTGCGGCGATAATGGCCTGCCATCCCCAGAAATGCAGCCAGCTTAGCTTATCACTGTACATCCTTGCCTTACAAAGACGTTGCAATGAATAATAAATGCCGGCAAACGATGCATTGCCTACAAAAGCAAAAATGATGGCATTGGTGTGGAGAGGACGCAGGCGGCCAAAAGTGGTAGGGGCAAGATTGAGGCTGCTCGCAGGATAATAGATCTGAATAGCGGCCCATAAACCTGCCAGCATACCAACGATACCGAATACGATGGTGGCCATTCCGAAAGCCTTTACAATCTTGTTGTCATAATAGAACTTCTCAATTTGCATAACCGGGGGAGATTTATCGCTTGTTATTGTTTTCCTGAGTTAAAGAAGGGTCATCAAAAAGAATCCTCGATGCAGGTGAATAATCATCCTCAAACTGGCCGTCCTGCACTCCCCAGAGGAAGGCGAAAAGAAAAAATCCGGCAACGGTAACGCTCACGATCAGCAGGATGAAGATGACGCTCATACGCTTGTAATATGCCGTAAAAGTATTTTGGGTGAGGGGAGTTGTTAATAAGGCAGATCAATTGGCGATATGATCTTTGTCATGTTGTTCATGACAATTCTTAGAGCCTCATTTTTCTGGCGAGTAAACTGCTGCTGCCAAATGTGATCAGGAAAATGCTTAATGAACTTGCCGGCATCAGTATGGCTGCGATCAGGGGAGACAGAGTTCCCTGTACAGCGAAATACAAGCCTGCGATATTATAGAGGATGGATAACACAAAACTTGCTACGATGATCTGTTTGTTGGCCCGGCAAAGCCGGATAAAACGATGAAGACGCGGCAGTTTATTTCCATCGATGATCGCATCGCTGGATGGGGTGAAATTATTGGTTTGTTCCGCTACTGCTACCCCCACATCGCTTTGCCGCAGGGCAGCTCCGTCATTCAGGCCATCGCCGATCATCATCACTTTAGCACCTTTATTTTGCATCGTCCGTACATATTCCACTTTATCTGCCGGCTGCTGCCGGAAAAGAACAGGCGAACGGTCAGGCAGCATGGTTTTCAACCTTTCTTTCTCCGCATTTGAATCACCACTCAACACTGAAAGCTGATGCCTGCGGGAAAGTTTGTTCAACAGTCTTGTTATATTTTCCCGGTAATGATTATTGAATTGAAAATGCCCGATCACTTTATTGTCGATGGAAAGGTAAACGGTGGTGCCTGCGGTTCCGGTGATTGCCTTACCGGCAAAACTTTGTGCTCCCAGGCGGATATGCCTGCCTTCAACGATGCCTTCAATTCCCTGTCCGGGATATTCATGGAAATCTGAAACAGCAGGTCTGCCAGGCATCGGGAAATGTCTGGCCAGTGCACGGCTCAACGGATGGGTGGAACAGGCTGCCAGTGCTGCAACCTGCTGCTGTGTGCCTGGAGTCAGTTGCATGCCCTCATACGTTATATCCTGTATTTCGGCTACAGTAAGTGTTCCTGTTTTATCCAATACAATATGATCAACCGAAGCGATCTTTTCGATCACACCTGCATTTCTCAGGTAAAAACCGTTCCGGCCGAGTATGCGGATAATATTTCCATTGGTAAAAGTGTGTGACAATAATAAGGCGCAGGGGCAGGCAATGATAAAGATAGATGTAACAGCAGGCCAGAGCCTGGAAGGATCATTTATTTGCCAGTAGATAGCAGTGAGGGTAGCAATAATGATCAATGTGAGTGTGAAATACCTGCTCACGAAATGGACAAATGATCCTTTATCTGTTTCAACAGGTTCTTTCTTTTCCTGGTTCCAAAGATGGGTAAGATAACTTTGCACCACTTCTTTTATTACCAACACTTCCAGCTTTTCACCTGTTTGCCGTCCTCCTGCATACAGCAGTTCTCCTGTTTCCCTTGGCACGGGCAGGGCTTCACCAGTCACAAAACTGTAGTCGATAAAAGCTTTTCCTTTGGTAAGAATACTGTCTGCCGGGATAAGTTCACCGTGATGGATCACCAGTGTGTCGCCCGGCTTTATATCAGGTAGCATTACAGGAATTTCCCTGTCTTCTTTTAAAACGGACACAGCGATAGGGAAATAAGAAGTATAATCGCGATCGAAGGATAATTGTTTGTATGTCTTGTCCTGCAATAACCGGCCGGCCAGCATAAAAAAAACAATGCCGGTCATGGAATCAAAATAACCACTGCCGCTGCCACTGATCACTTCATAAGCGCTTCGCGCAAAAGTGATGATGATGGCAAGCGCGATAGGAGCGTCTATATTTAGAAAGCGATGCCGCAGGCTTTTCCAGGAAGATTCATAAAAAGGAAAAGCTGAATAAAGTAATACAGGGATGGCAAGCGCAAAATTGAACCAGCGGAACAGGCTTCTCAACGCATGATCGCCTGCTTCGATACCAAGATACTCAGGAAAGCTGGCGAGCATAATATTCCCAAAACAGAAACCGGCAACACCCAGCCGGAAAACCATGCTCTTATTTACAGAAGACTTTTTTTGTTTGATATCATTCAGGCTGATATAAGGTTCATAACCTATGCTGGTAAGTGTTTCCACTACAGTGCGCAGACTGCATTGGTCGCTGCGGAAAATGATATCGATCTGTTTATGCCCAAAATCCACTTTGCCGGAAATGATCCCGGATTGTATCCTGGGCAGGTGTTCCAGCAAATAAAGGCAGGAACTGCAATGGATCTGGGGAAGATGAAAACTGACCCGCATCTGCGTATCATCCTTGAAACTGATCAGTTTTTCGATAATGCGTGTGTCATCAAGAAAAGCGAATTTATCTTTTCTTACCCCGATGCGTTGGCTGATACCGGGATTCTGATTCAGGTCATAATAATGGCATAGTGAATGCTCATGAAGAATGGAATAAACCATTTTGCATCCTTCGCAGCAGAACTGTTTATCGTCCAGGCTGATCTTCCCGGAAACACCGGTCTCCCCGCAATGGTAACAGGTGGCGGCTGGCGGTGCGGATGTCTCAACTGACTTCATATTATTTTCCTGGAATGGCCAAAACTAGCTGCACGTAATACGGTAATTCCTGACAATTATCAGGAAAAGGGTTGATTTTGGTCATCCGGACAGGAAAAGCAGCCCGGTAATTTCATTAAGCGGTAAAGCAACCCGGAAACCCGGCATGAAATACACCGCGGGAATAAACATGTTTTTAAACCGTATTGAAATTGATCCGGCTGCCAAGGCACGGGAGATAGTTGAAATGGATTACAGGACTGCCGAAGTATTCAGGCGGTATGGAATAAATTATTGTTGCGGTGTGCAATCGCCTTTGCAGCAGGTGTGCGAAACACAGGAGATCACAATGAAAGATCTTTTGGCTGATCTGGAGGCGGCTTGCCGGACCGTTAATATCCCTTCCGGCACCCAATTTGAAAAATGGTCAGTGGATTTTCTTATCGATTACATTATTAATATACATCACCGGTACCTGGAGAGATCATTCCCCGAACTTGAACTGGGACTTGCGCATTTTATTGAAGAGCATGGGAAGCGTTTCCCTCATTTTACCGTTATAAACGAAGAGTTCGGGAGTTTGGTAGGAATATTCATGCCACATATGAAACAGGAAGAAGAATCCATCTTCCCTTATCTCCGCCAGGTTGCGCATGCCTACGATGATAAGATCGATCCATTCGCTACACTACTTGTAAAAACGCTACGGAAACCATTGACCAGTTTTGCAGACCAGGAACATCAAATGATCGGGGAAAAGATCAAACGTTTCCGCGAACTGACCAACGATTATACTGCGCCCTCCAACGTATGTTCCAGCCACCGGGTAATATTGGGTAAAATGAAAGAACTGGACCAGGACCTGCTGCAGCATCTTTATCTGGAAAATGATATACTGATACCAAAGGTGATCAGGATGGAACAGGAATTGCTGCAAAGAATTTACTGATAGAAAATGACGAGTCCAAACCAGCTTTTTTTATACCTTACGGCAAATTCTGTATAATGTCGGTTAATGCGGCCCATCTGACATCTCTTTTTGAAAATGCAACCGAAGGTATCATCCTGACCAATGGTCGGGGCAATATTGTGATGGTGAATCCCGCCGCCGAACGGACATTCGGCTACAGCGCTGCGGAATTGACCGGGAAAGCTATTGAAATACTTCTTCCGGAAAAAGTAAGGCCCCAGCACCATCAATTGCGCGAGCAATTTTATAAGACCCCTTCGAACAGGCAAATGGGGCATGGGCGCGACCTTTACGGAAAAAGAAAGGATGGTTCACAGATCCCCGTGGAAGTAAGCCTTAGCTTTTATAAAAAAGATGAAGAGCTGTTTGTTATCGCCTTTATCGTTGATATCACCCAGCGGAAAAAGCATGAGCAGGATATTCTTCAGCAGCAGAAAGAGCTGGAAAATATGACCCATGGCATGCAAAAGCTGAATACACAGTTGGAAGCAAAAGTGGAAGAAAGAACACTAATACTGAAAGAAGCATTAAAGAAGCTGGAGGAATCGCAAAAAGATCTCAGTGAAGCGCTGGACAAGGAAAAACAATTGAATGAGATAAAAAGCAGGTTTGTATCAATGGCTTCCCATGAATTCAGGACCCCGCTCAGCACGGTGCTTTCCTCTGCCACGCTGATAGCAAAATACAAACAGACGGAAGAACAATCACAACGAGAACGGCATGTGGAAAAGATCAGGACTTCTGTAAAGCACCTGAATGAACTGCTGGAAGACTTCCTTTCCCTGGGCAAACTCGATGAAGGAAAAGTGGAAGCACATCCCGTATCCTTCGAGCCGGAAGAATTTATCGCAGATTTGATCGATGAGATGAAAGGACTGCTGAAACCGGGACAGCAATTTTCTGTTCTTCATGAGGGGAACTACACCTGCTTTTCGGATAAGAAAATGCTGAAAAATATTATTGTTAACCTGTTGGGAAATGCTATCAAGTTTTCCGGAGAAGAGGACCTGATCTACCTGCATAGTAAAACAACGGAAAAGGGATTGCATATAATGGTTAAGGACAACGGGATTGGGATTCCTGAAGACGAACAGGAGTACCTGTTCAACAGTTTTTACCGGGCAAAGAATGCCGTTAATATCCAGGGCACAGGGCTGGGCCTGCATATCATTAAAAGGTATCTTGATATTCTCAATGGAGCAATAAAACTGAAGAGCAAATTAAATGAAGGCACTCAGTTCGATCTTTTTATTCCGAATTATCAATAGTTCCACTTATGAAGGTCATACTTGTTATAGACGACAATACGGATATCCGGGAAAATACGGCCGAGATCCTTCAATTGGGAGGATATAAGGTATTCACTGCGGAGAACGGGAAAAAAGGCGTGGAGCTGGCCCTCCGGGAAAAGCCGGACCTGATCGTATGTGATATTATGATGCCTGACCTGGATGGTTATGGCGTATTGCACCTGCTCAGAAAGAATGCGGATACACAATACATCCCGTTCATATTCCTGACTGCGAAAACAGAAAGGCTTGATTTCCGCAAAGGCATGGAGATGGGGGCCGATGATTATATTACCAAGCCTTTTGAAGAGATAGAACTGCTGAATGCAATTGAAATAAGATTAAAAAAAGCAGAAATACTGGGCAATCAGTATTCTCCTGATGCTTCAGGCCTGAATGCATTAATGAATGATGCCCGGCTTACTGGCCTTGTGCAGCAGGTGGCAGAAAAATATGAAACAGTACCATACGAAAAAAAACAAACACTTTACCAGGAAGGCAAGCGGCCACGTTTTTTATATTACCTCGCAAAAGGCAAGGTAAAAGCATTCAGGTCGCACGAAGATGGAAAGGAGTACATTACCGATCTTTTCAATGAAGGTGATTTTCTGGGTTATACTTCCATCATTGATGATAAAGCTTATGATGATAGTGCAGTGGTAATGGAGAGTGCAGAGATCATCCAGGTGCCTAAAGATGATTTCCTGCAGATGATCCACGGTGATCCGGGTGTTGCTGCCAAGTTTATCCGGCTTATCACCAAGAATGTAAAAGAAAAAGAAGAGCGCCTTCTGCATCTTGCGTACAGTTCGCTTCGCAAGCGCGTCGCCAATGGCCTGGCCGAGATCTATAAAAAACTGAATCCTGGTGGTGAAAAAAAGACGATCGAAATATCCAGGGAAGAGATCGCACAATATGTAGGCACTGCCACTGAATCACTGATCAGGACCTTAAGTGATTTTAAAGCAGAGAAGCTGATAGAGATCAAAGAAGGAAAGATCATTCTGCCGGACCCTTCCCGTTTAAATAATCTCCGTTACTGATCAGGGATTATCCCTTTCCAGGTCAAAATCATCGGGAGCATCTTCGGGCAGTGTGCCATGGGTCGTTATCTCACGGCCATGATCGTTTTGCTGCTGCAATGTCCAGTCATCTGTCATGGTGGTCTCCAGCCAGATATTGCCAGAGCGGCGGACAACCTGCACGTTCATCCCATATTTTTCTGTGATCATTTTCTCCAGTTCAGCAACCGTCATTGTGTCGCTGATAGCCAGGTCCCCATCTTTTTTCAGCCCTGCGTCCTTAAGCAGGGTAGAGGTTTTGATGAGCCTTTTGGTAAGCAGCGGCCGGCCGGGTTCTGTAAGGCGGTTCAGGTAAAAATCCAGGCGAAGAAAAGGATATGTCTTGCTGAATTCCTGTTGTAATTCATACACGTGTTTGGAAGGGGATATGTGCAAAGTAGTTGTCATTTTTTTAGAATAGATAATCCGCTGTAAAACTAAGTGCGGCATCTACTTTGCACATATGACTTGCAGGGAGCAAAAAACTGATTTTAATCAGCAGGCAATGCTACTTCCATCCACCTCCCAGACCTCTGTACACCCTTACCACTGCGCTCATTTGAGCCTTTTTCGTTTCAATCAGTTCCAGCTTTGCTTCCAGCGCATCCCGCTGCGTCATCAATACTTCTAAATAGTCTGCTCTTGCATTCTTGAACAAATCCCCTGAAATATCGATCGACCTTGTCAATGCCTCTACCTGTTGTGATTTCAGGTCATAGCTTTTTTCCAGGTTGCTGATATTCGATAACTGTGTCGACACTTCGATATAGGCATTCAGGATCGTTCTTTCATAATTGTACATAGCCTGCACCTGCCTTGCATTGGCGTTCAGGAATTCTGCTTTGATCGCATTGCGGTTGATCAGCGGACCGGCAATATCACCGGCAATTGAATACAACAGCGATTCCGGCATGCGGAAAAGGTAAGTGGGATTGAAGGCCTGGAAACCCAATGCCGCTGAAATACCAAAGGATGGATAGAATTCTGCACGTGCTACTTTCACATCCAGTTTGGCTGCTGCCAGATCCAGTTCCGATTGTCTGATATCTGCGCGGTTAGCAAGCAACTGTGAAGGAATGCCGGAATTGATCATGGCCGGCATTACTGTTAAGAAGTTAGCTTTCTCACGGGGAATATCCTGTGGGTAACGGCCCAGCAGAAAATTGATCCTGTTCTCGGTTTCCTTTACCTGTTGCAGAATATCATATTCCAGGCTTTGTGTTTTCAATACTTCTGCCTGGAATTTTTGTACAGCAAGTTCCGTAGTACGTGCTGCTTCTTTCTGTACCTTGATGATCTCCAGTGCATTTTTTTGCAGCTCGATATTCTGTTTTACAATTTCCAACTGGTTGTCCAATGCAAGCAGTTCATAGTAAGAATCGGCTACTTCAGCGATGAGATTCGTGATCACAAAATTCTTTCCTTCTTCAGTAGAGAGGTACCGGGTGATGGCCGCTTTTTTGGAATTGCGCAGTTTCTTCCAAATGTCCACTTCCCAGTTGGCCATTGCGGCAATGCGGAAGTCGCCCAGCGGATCTGGCATTTCCTTGCCGGGTTTGATCTCTGTGGTAGCATCACCGGCGCCCTGGCTGGTGTAGCGTCCAACTTTTTCCAGGCCCACACCGGCACCCACACTGACAGATGGCAGCAATGGCTGTTGTTTCATGCGGATCTCATTACGCGCGATCTCCACTTCCTGTAAAGTGATATTCAGTTCCTGGTTGTTTTTGAGTGCCGTGTCGATCAGGTCCAGCAGATTTTTATCCGTAAAGAACTGCTTCCATTGAATAGTGCCGGTATTAGTGGTGTCGTTGTTATTGCCATAAGAAACAGGAACGGTATTATTTTCCTGCCGCTGCACCACTGAAGGGATCTTGCAACTCGCTAAAACCAGGAAAAGACCCATCACACCAAGACAATGATTTATTTTCAGTTTAAACATTATGATCAATTTCTTCTGTTAAAGGATTTTCTTCTTCATTTTTAACCAGCAGGCGTTTTTCAGCGATCCTGCCGAATATATAATAGAGGCCCGGGATGATGAGCACGCCGAAGATGGTGCCGAGCAACATGCCTCCGGCTGCTGCTGTGCCGATCGTTCTGTTGCCGATCTTACCCGGTCCCGTTGCAAATACAAGTGGTATCAGACCAGCGATAAAGGCGAATGATGTCATCAGGATAGGACGGAATCGCACACGTGCACCTTCAATTGTTGCAGCTAATATAGTAGAGCCTGCACGATGCTTCTGCACAGCAAACTCCACGATCAGCACGGCGTTCTTACCCAACAAACCGATCAGCATTACCATCGCGATCTGTGCATAGATATTATTTTCCAGTCCCAGCAATTTCAGGAAAAGGAAGGCGCCGAACACACCGGTAGGCAGGGAGAGGATCACCGCTAATGGCAAAATGAAACTTTCATACTGTGCCGCAAGGATCAGGTATACAAAACCCAAACATATCAGGAAGATGTATACAGCCTGGTTGCCCTGTGCCACTTCATCTTTGGAGATACCGGCCCAGTCGATACCAAAACCTCTTGGTAATGTTTTTGCTGCTACTTCACTGATCACTTTGATTGCTTCACCGCTACTGTAACCGGGTGCAGCAGATCCGCTGATCTCCGAGGCATTGTACATATTATGCCGGGTGATCTCTGAAAGGCCATACACTTTCTCCATTTTCATAAATGCAGAGAAAGGCACCATCTCATCCTTATCGTTTTTTACATATAGTTTCAGTATGTCTTCCGGCAAAGCCCTGTACTGTGCACCTGCCTGCACGATCACTTTATACTGCCGTCCGAAATTGATAAAGCTGATCTCGTAGTTACTCCCTACCAATGTTGAAAGGGTGTTCATCGCATTATCAATGCTGATGCCTTTCTGCTGGGCAAGATCATTGTCTATTTTCAGCATGTATTGCGGGAAACTGGCGCTGTAAAAACTGAAAATGGAAGTGAGCTCTTTCCGCTTCTTCAATTCTTTTACAAAATCATCATTCACCTGTTCCATCAGTTTATAATTACCAGTACCGGCTTTATCAAGCAAGCGCAATTCAAAACCACCGGCTGCACCATAACCGGGTACTGCAGGCGGTAAGAAGTATTCAATATTAGCCCCGGTAATGTCCTTTGATTTTTCTTCCAGCTCTGCAATGATCTCCTGCACGGAATGCTTACGGTCTTTCCAATCTTTAAGATTGACCAGGCAGGTACCGGAGTTGGAACCGGTGCCTTCTGTGAGGATCTCATAACCGGCCAGTGCTGAAACAGATTGAACGCCTTCTACTGTTTCTGATATTTTCTGTAACCGTTCTGTTATTTCATTCGTTCTTTCCAGTGACGATCCCGGAGGGGTCTGGATAACGGCATAGAACATCCCCTGGTCCTCATTTGGTATAAAGCCGGAAGGAACGGTTTTGTTCAGGAAATAAGTGGCTGCGCAAAAGGCGGCCAGTACAAGAAAGGTGAGCAACCTGCGGGCAGCCACTTTAGTGAGCACGAACTGGTATTTGCCTGTTAGTCCGTTGAACCAATTATTGAACCCATCCAACACCCTGTTTATAGCAGATTTCCGCCTCGGCTTACCATGGTTATTCTTCATTATCATGGCGCACAAAGCCGGGGTAAGTGTAAGCGCAACGATACCTGAGAGAATGATGGAGGTTGCCATGGTAATGGAAAATTGCCTGTAGAATATACCCACAGGTCCCGACATAAATGCTACCGGTATGAACACTGCGGCCATTATGAATGTAATGGCAATGATCGCTCCGGCAATTTCATGCATCGCTTTTTTTGTTGCTTTTCTTGGCGAGAGATGTTCTTCTTCCATCTTGGCATGCACGGCCTCGATCACTACGATCGCATTGTCTACCACCACACCGATTGCCAGCACCAGCGCAAAGAGCGTGATCAGGTTTAACGTGATACCGAAGTATTGCATGAACATGAATGTACCGATCAGCGATACCGGCACCGCCATGATAGGGATAAGGGTCGACCGCCAATCGCCCAGGAAAAGGAATACCACCAAGCCCACAAGAATGAATGCTTCTACCAGTGTATGAACTACTTTTTCAATGGAAGCGTCGAGGAACTTGGATACGTCATAGCTCAGCTCATATTTCATTCCTTTAGGGAAGCTGCTGGCTGCGATCTCCTTCAATTTAGCCTTTACATTCTCGATCGTCTGGCTGGCATTGCTTCCATAAGATTGTTTTAATACTATCGCTGCCGAAGGTTTGCCATTCAGGTTGGAGTAGATATCATACATGGAGCTGCCGAATTCCACATCTGCTACATCTTTCAGGCGAAGCAGTTCTCCATTCGCGCTTGAGCGAACGATCACATTTTCATATTGTTCCTTTGTTGTAAACCTTCCCGAATATTTCAACACATATTCAAACGACTGTGATCTTTTACCGGAGCTTTCACCTGTTTTACCGGGAGAAGCTTCCAGGCTTTGCTTGCTGAGCGCTTCCATCACTTCGTCCGCAGAGATCTTGTAAGCCAGCATCCGATCAGGCTTGAGCCAGATACGCATGGCGTATTCACGGTTGCCAAGGATATCTGCATAACCTACACCATCCACCCGCTTCAATTCAGAAAGGATATTGATATCGGCAAAATTGAAAAGGAATTTCTGATCGGCATTGGGATCATCGCTGTACAGGTTGATATACATCAGCATGTTTGATTCCTCTCGGCTGATCTTTACACCTTCCCTTACTACAAGTGGAGGAAGCTTGTTCACCACCGATGCCACGCGGTTTTGTACGTTCAGCGATGCTACGTTGGGATCTGTGCCCAGGTTAAAAACGACCTGTATCGTTCCTTCACCGTCATTACCTGCATCCGATGCCATGTATTTCATGCCAGGGATACCATTGATGGCTCTTTCCAGCGGAATGATCACCGATTTGATCATGAGCTCATTGTTCGCACCGGGATAATCTGCTACCACATTCACTTTCGGTGGAGAAATGGAAGGGAACTGTGTTACCGGCAACCCGGTAATGGCCAGAATGCCCAGGAGAACGATGATAAGGGATATGACGATGGAAAGGACTGGCCTTTGAATAAATTTATTAAACATTTTTAGCGCGAATTGTTATTAACACGAATAGTACGAATTAGTGAATAGCGCAAATGGTACGAATAGTACGACAAGCGCGAATGGCGCGAATACTATTCTGCTTTTAGTTTTAAGTGAGCAATAACTTCTTCTGGCTTCTCGAATTCGTACTCGATCCTGTCATTGTCTTTTACTTTCTGTATGCCTTCGAGCAGGATCTTGTCACCATCTGCAAGGCCGCTGGTAACTACATAGAGATCGGGCAACTGGCCGGCGATGGTAATGTTTCTTGATTCGAGCCGGTTGTTTTTATCCACTACGAATACATAGATCTTGTCCTGTATTTCGTACGTGGCTTTCTGCGGAATGATCATGGCATTTTTAAGCGGCATGGTCATTCGTACTTTTCCGGTCTCGCCATGCTTTAACAGCCTGTCGGGATTGGGGAAGATAGCCCTGAAAGCAATATTGCCGGTTTCGTTATCGAACTCACTTTCGATCACTTCCACTTTTCCGGGATGTGTGAGCGTTGTGCCATTGGCCAGCAGCAGGCTTACCTTGCTGTCGCCGCGGTTTTTGACATTGGTCTGATAGTCGAGGTATTCCGGTTCGGATACATTGAAGTAAGCGAACATCTGACTGTTGTCTGAGAGGCTGGTGAGCAATTCACCTTCATCTATCAGGCTTCCGATCTTTTTAGGGATGCGGTCGATCGTTCCGTCAAAAGGCGCTCTGATCTCTGTGAAGGAAAGATGCAGTTTTGCAAGGGCGATCTCTGCATTGGCCTGGTCAAGTTTGGCCTGGGCCATGGATTGTTCGTTTTTGGAAACGATGTTTTTGTCTGCCAGCGTTTTCGCATTCTGCAATTCAATTTCGGCAGCTTTGCCTTCGGCCTGTGCTTTCAGCAATTCAGCCTCGTACATTTTCGGCATGATGCGGAACAGGACCTGGCCGGCTTTGACAGACTGTCCTTCGTCTACATAGATATTTTGCAGGAAACCTTTTTCCTGTGCACGGATCTCGATATTCCGCACAGAACGTATCTGTGATACATACTCTTTGGTAAAGGATGTATCCACACGGATGGGGCTGGTCACCATATATTTGGTGACTTCTTCTTTTTCTTCTGATTTAGCCGTGCAACTTGTATGGCCGATCAGGGCTACCAGGCCGGCAAAAATGGCTATTCTTTTCATAATACTATAATGAATATTGATCTGTTGAATATGTTATCCGGGTAATTATTCTTATGGCAAGATGGTAATGGTTGCAGGAAGATTTCCTGTTGAGGCAAGCGCTAGAGGCCAGGCAGTGTTGGTAAGGTGTATTTAAAAGGTATGCAGGAATTGCATACACTGGCACAGCGGGCAGCTATTTAAAATCAGACCCTGAAGACCCGTTGCAGAATGTATTTGTCAGATTCCTGGGGCCAGTAAGGAGGTGCCGTATCAAAAAGATGGTCCAGGCAACTTAATAAGATATGATGGGAAAGAAAGGACTGATACTTTATTGCCCGCTTGAATTTACGGACCTCTGCATCATTATCCCTGTCGTCTTCAGGTGAATCAATAAAAAGATAATCGTTTTCAACAGCAAGGGAGTTGTGTTTGGTCGGCGTTGAATTCAGATCAGCCATATTCCGCTTGCCTTCCATTTCCTGATGATAGGTGCGGGCATAGCAACAATGCCGGGAGTTCTGACCTGCAAAAACGCGGTCGGCCCCGCCCATCAGGAATAAACAAAAGCTTATAAGAAATACGGCTATTTTCATTCGGCCTCAAAAATAGACAAGATTGCGCGAGGCGTCAGTTAAGATTTGTAAACAAATGGTTAACGGGGGTGATAATTAAGTGCGAACAACTGTTTGACAGGTATTTTATTCCACAAACCTGTAGCTCGCATGCGTGTCATAATCGATCCTGTGTTTTTTCTTCAGCTTTTCTATATAATCCAGGGTGGCGGATGTGTGAGGGCTCGCTACAGTATCACCTACCCGTTCAAAAGTATGCAACAGTGTTTCTTCCAGGCAGCTTGAAATGCTCATGCCTTTATGCTCTGCAAGATCGGCCAGCAACGCGGCTAATCTTTTTTCCAATCTTACCGGCACATCCACCCGTTCGATCTTGACAGGAGGGCCCTGGTTATAAATGTAATGGCCAAAGCCCAGATGATTTCCGTCCGGGTCGGAAACCTGGTAGTCGCGCAAACCGTATTCCCGGTCACCAATCGGAAAACTAATGTTTACTCCGTTTGCCTGGTGCATTTTATAAAGGGCATTGGCATCACCCACTACAAAATTGACTTCAGCTTTTTCAATAGGGCCATCGGCTTGCTGTGCTACATGTATGGTCGTTCTGCCAAGGTCCAGACCTGCGTAGATGGTCGGTTCTCCCCAGGTGAAGCGTAAAGTAAATCCCAGCTTTTGGGTATAAAATTCAATAGTGGCGCGAATGTCTTTCACTCTGAAGGTAGGAAAGAGTTGGCTGCATTCGATTGAGGTTGCAACTGAGGGTTCCATTGTTTGATTATTTAACGGGATAAGAAAGAAGGTATCCTGTTAAATAAAGATACGAAACCCGGGTTTAGGCAAAGCCTGGTCATTGTTACACTCCCTTCAACAACTCTATCGCCACACTCACTTTCTTCTCAATAGTTGCTCCTTCAAACCCGATCATCCTGAACTGTATCATCCCGTTCTTATCAATAATAAAAGTTGCCGGGATCACCTGGAATCCCAATTGTTCTGTCAGTGCTGGTTCAGAAGCAAAGTAAACCGGGAAATCGTATTTCTTCCTTCCTGCCCATTTCTGTGCATCCTGCAAAGTGTTGCGGGCTGCTGAATTAGTGACAAGGAATACTACATCAGGATTATTCCTGTACTGCGTGTACACTTTTTGCATGTAAGGCATTTCTTCCATACAAGGCACGCACCAGGTGGCCCAGAAATTGAGCACGATGATCTTGTTTTGAAGGCTTGCAGCAGACACAGGTTTTCCTTCCATATCAAGAAGCCCTTCCAGTGCAGGGGCTTTTTTATTCAGGCGTTCGCTGTTGAGCGAGGCGCGCATCCGGCGTGTCCAAACTGTATCCAACTCTACCATTTTTGCAGGCAGGCGGTCAGCCTGTTCTGTGCGCTTGAAAGCGTTCAGGGCCATGGTGTCGTTAGGGGTAAGCATCAGCATGTCCCAGGCTGCAGAAGCGGCTTCAGGTTTGTGGCCGGTGTTCTCATAAAACTTCAGCGCTTGCGTCAATGTTTCTTTATCCCTTGAAAGTTGCAAGGCATCTTTCATCAATGTTGCCGCAAGGGCTGATTGTTTTTGTTCCTGCCTGATCATTGCCAGTAAAGCAAGCGTATTGGCTTTGGCTTTATCTGTGCCGGCCTTCCTGTCCTTTTCACTTACGAACGAAGGTATAAAACCGGTTTCGGGAAAATAACGGATCAATCCCAGCGGAAACTTATCTGCCAAAGACAATGCCCTGGAAGCGTAAGCCGCTGCAGAGTCCAGTGCGATCTTATTCTTTAAAAGTGTTTCTGCAATGCTTTTAAATGATACAGGAATATACGGGCTGTTCTGCTTTGCCTGCAAAGCGAGTATGCTACGGGCATGCTGTAAAGCTTCGCGGCCGTTTTTATTTTTGGCATAAAGCTCAAACAACATTTCGTGCACTTCTGCAAATGCTTCTTCATTGGCCGGTGTTCTTTCTTTTAATAAAGCCTGAAGTTTGCGAAGCTGTTCCTGCTCATCATCCAGCGTGGCTATTTCGCCTGCCCGCAGTTCCACCCCGGCCATGCCTTTGGGATAGCGTTGCACGATTATTTTGCGGATAGAGTCAAGCCGGTCATTTTCACCCATGATCAGATACCCCATCGTCACTTTATTGATGTTGCCCATCTTATAAGGATCGGCATAGAACCGTTCAGCAATGATGGCATTGCCTTTTTTCAGGGCGAGTTGTTCTTCTTCCGGCGTTTTTCCTGCATTAAGCTCCAGGCTCAATAACCGGAGCTTTGCTTCGTAATTGTTGGGATAGTTTTTCAACTCTTCTTCATACAGGGCTTTTTGTGCGGCTTTCACACCTGGTGCTTTGCCCATCTGTGCTGGAAGGCTGTAACCATTGTAGAGATAACCATTCTCCACGCGCTTCTTTTTATTGTACACTGCAATGGCATAGTGTTGTGTGGAAGAAGGCTTATCTGTCCATTCGCCATTTTGCAAATAAAAAGTGGCATACACACCATAGCGTGGTATTACAAATGAAGTGGTCCAGGTTTCACCTGATCTTTTCATCGCGATCTTTCCCGGCAATTCATACAGGTTGGAATAACTGAAAACCAGTTGCACAGCCTCCTGTTCTTTTCCCTTGCCGGAGCTATCGAGATCAGGGCGATAAGTAACAGTCACCATATCGCCACGCTGAGGGAATTCCGGTGTGATGGAAACCCGCGTTGCTGGTGATTGCGCCAGCAGCGCAAAAGAGAATAATACAACACAGCCAACAAAAAATATCTTCTTCATAAAATGAATTTACGCAAACCAGGGTTTAGTTATAACCATTATTCTGGGTCAGGTTTACATTTGTCCGTCTTGCCTGAGCGGGAATGGGATATAAGGTGTCTGTTGATTGCCATGCTGATGGCTGCAATGCTTCCTTCATTGGTGCAAGCACTGCATCGGCACGGTTGGTCCTTTTCAGGTCAAACCAGCGATGTCCCCATTCTGAAAAAAGCTCCACTCTTCTTTCCTGTTCCACTGCCTGCAACACCTGGTCCTGGGTCAGGTTATCATCAAGCGGGTCCAATCCTGCACGATGCCTGATCTCATCGAGATCATCAATGGCAATATCCAGTTTGTTCTGCTTTGCCCTTGCTTCAGCGCGGATAAGATATAACTCTGCCAGGCGAAGCACCGTGGTATATTCAACTACAGGGGAAATAAGCCTGTTTTGATACTTGAAAGGGCAATAATAGGTGTTAGTTCCAACTACATAGGATTTTGTCCAGTTGGCCTTGCGCAGATCACCTGATTCAAAAGCATTCATCAGTTCCGGGAATATTATATAATAGCTGCGGGAAGTAGGAGTGGCAGGAACGATATTAAAACCTTCCCAGGTATTCATGCCTCCGGCACCTGTAACGGTATTCACTGCTGCAATCTGAAAAATGGCTTCCTGGCTTGTTTTGAGAAATACTGAATTCAGATTGGTCAAAAGCTGGTAATGGTTATCACCGATCACTTCACCGGCCAGTGTTTCTGCGTCGCTCCATTTTCCGGTATACAAATAAGCACGTGCCAGTAATGTTTTAGCAGCGGCCTTGTTGGGGCGGATGCGTTCTGAGTTTTGATAGTCATCCTGTAATTCGTCTACAGCTTCCTTTAAGTCGTTTATAATGCTTTCATACACCTGTGCTGCAGGAGTGCGGGGCAGACTGGAATTCTTTCTTGCATCAGTATCCAGTATCAAAGGCACATCACCGAAATAGTTGACAAGGTAGAAATAAAAGAAGGCGCGCATAAAACGGGCTTCTCCCAACAACTGTGACTTAACGGCGGGTGAAAGCGAATTGGAGGCGGCCACACCTTCATAGATCGCGTTCACGTGATATATGTATGAATAGGGTTGTGACCAAAGGGTATTTACATAAGAATTGTCAGGCGTAAGGCTGTTCAGCTTGAACGCATCGAAGGATGTAAAAGCTGAATAGAACTCATCGGCCGACATGGCAGGCATAAAAGATGCCAGCACATTCGCAAAGGAATAGTTATAGCCGTTCATATTGCTGTAAAGGCCCACCATGGTGGCTGTAGCCGTTTTATCAGTAGTGAAGGCGGCTTCTGCAGGCAACTGGTCCTGGGGTGGTGGAACGTCTACGTATTTTTTACAGCTAACTATAGCTGATAAGAGAAGCAAAGGAAGTATATATCGCAATGTATGTTTCATATCATTTCATTTAGCGGTGATGGTTACAGGGAGAATTTTAATCCAAGTGTGAACGTGCTTAGTGTGGGCACAACAGCCGGACGGATGGTACCGAAGGGGAGCACTTCTGATACGGTTGTACGGTCGAACCCTTTTGTTTCGGGATCAAATCCATCATAGCTGGTTATGGTAAACAGGTTCTGTGCCTGGAAATAAACGCTGCTGCTTTGGATCTTCCAGGAACGGGTAAAGCGTGACAGATCATATTTCAACGATATATTCTTCAGCCTGATAAAGGAAGCATCTCCCCAAACAGCGCTTGAATACCTGTATTGATTATTCAATGCAAGATAAGCGGCATTGGATGCAGTAGCCGAAGGCCTTGGCACCGTAGTAATGTCTCCGGGTTGTTTCCAGCGGTCTTCCAGCTTTGCTGTTTGATTGGCGAGTGTTCCGTAAATAGCAGCCTGTGCACCATAATCAATGGTCGGGCCTTCCTGTTTTACAAACTGGAATAAGAAATCAAGTTGCCATCCTTTATATGTGATACTGTTTTGCAGACCGCCATAATACCTCGGTAAAGTATTTCCAAGAATTACAAAATCCCCATCTTCTGAGATCGCATTGTCTTTATCTACATCGAGGAATTCAGCAACGCCTGTCTGGCTGTTCACACCGGTGAACTGATAGCCTTTGATGATGCGGATAGATTTTCCGATAACATACCGTGATGCATCAACAGATTCAGCAAGCCCCGGATATTCCAGCAGTTTATTGGATACGATGGAAAGATTCGCAGAAGTGGTCCAACTGAAATTCTTCTTTTTAACATTGATCGTATTAACCTCAAATTCCCATCCACTGTTCTCGATTTTAGCAGGCAGGTTAGCGATATAAGAATCAAAACCTGACTGGGGAGAAAGCGAATACTGGATCAATTGATTGCCGGAACGGTTGTTGTAATAGCTCACATTGAACAGGATCGCATTTTTCAGGAAACCCAGTTCCAAAGCAGCTTCTAGCTTGCGGTTGGTTTCCCAGCTATATTCTGCATTAGCGAGGCGGGTAGGGTAGAGGCCACTTGAACCGCCATAAGGGAAATTCACAGAGCTCCAGCTATCGAGGTAAGCATAATCACCGATCTGATCATTACCAGTGGAACCATAGCTGCCTCTCAGTTTTCCGAAGCTAAGGAAGGGCAAAGCATTGCTGATAAAATCTTCACTGGAGAATATCCAGGCAGCACCGACAGAACCGAAATTACCAAAACGTTTATCGGGACCAAAGCGGGATGAACCATCGCGGCGGAATGTTGCATTCAGCAGGTATTTCTGGCGCCAGTTATAGGTAGCACGGCCAAAAACGGATTGATAACGGTATTTGGAATAATTATAATTCTGCACCACCAGTTCAGAAGCATCCTTCATATTCTGCAACAACACATCGCTTGAATAACCCGAACCAGTCAGGTAATGCCCTTCACCGATGTTTTGCTGCCAGCTTGCACCGGCAAGCACCTGCAGATTGCTGCTACCCAGTTTTACGGAGTAATCGGCCTGCGGCTCTACGATATAAGAAGACACGTCTGAAAATCCATACTGGGCAGAGCTGCCGGAATAAGTGTCGGGATTAAAAGATATTTCAGGGAGTGTTAATGTTTGTTTGAAATTAGTGTTTGTATAACCCAGGTTGGCCCTGATGTTCAACCCCGGCACGATCGTGTAGCGGATAACGGAATTGGCGATCAGGTTATTTGTTTTGGTTTCGTATGAGCGGTGTAAAAATGCCATGGGGTTCTGGATGCTACCAAACCAGTAATAGCTGCCATCATCATTATAAACAGGCATGTTAGGAGCGAGCTTATAATATTGAGTAATATCAGTGGCGATAATATCATTTTTATCAGCAGAATAATTAATGGAGGCAGTGATATTGAATTTCCTGTCAACAGAACTATGATCAAGGCTGAGGTGTGCTGAACCGCGTTTATAACCGAGATCAATAGGCAACACGGTACTTTCATTGCGGTAGGTGCCGCTGAAAAGAAAGCGGGTGGTTTCATTACCGCCGGAGATGCTTGCCTGTGCCTGGGTCAGATTGGCCGTGTGGCCGATCAGCATATCCTGCCAGTCGTTGTTCGCGTTCTGGTCCCAGGTAAGAAGATCGGGAGCTGACGTGGTTGTGGGAGCCGCACCATCTGCTGCAAAAGCTTCACGGCGCATAGCGAGATATTCGCTGGTGCTCAGCATATTCACTTTGCGGGTTACCATGCTCACACCGGAATAAATATTGAAATCAGTAACGGCTTTACCTGTTCTGCCTCTTTTAGTGCTGATCAGGATAACGCCGTTGGCGGCCCTTGATCCGTAGATGGCGGTAGCATCAGCATCTTTCAACACATCGATACGGTCGATATCATTAGGGTTGATGCTGGCCATTGGGTTTTGTGAGCCATTGGCTCCATTAAACTGATTAAGCGGAGTGGAAATAAAAGGCACCCCATCTATAATATATAATGGATCGCTGCCATTGTTCAGTGAGTTCTCACCACGCAAACGTACCTGCAGGTTGGAACCCGGCAACCCACTCGTGGAAACGATGTTCAAACCTGCTACGCGCCCTTGCAAGGCAGATAGCGGATCTGCAACCGGCTGGTCTTCGATGGCCTGACTGGTAACGCTGGCTACCGTGCCTGTATTAAGCCGCTTGGAGGTTTTACCATAAGCGATCACTACTGCTTCATCCAGTGAGTTAACGGCAACAGTGAGTTGTGCATTGATAACGGTGCGGCCATTAACAGGCAGTTCCAGGTTCTCATAACCGATAGAAGAAAACACCAGCACGTCCGTTTCATTGACACCGCTGATCTGGTATTCACCCTTGTCATTTGTATTCGTCCCCTTTGTACTGTTCTTGACCGTCACTGATACGGCAACCAGCGGTTTGCCGCTGGCATCGGTCACTGTACCGTGTACGTCCACGGCCGGGGGCCGCGCAATAGGGGGATCAGGGGCATTCTTCTCCTTGATCACGATGGTATTGCCGACGATCGCATAATCAAGTTCCTGATTGCTCAGGCATGATTTCAGCACATCGTCAAGGTTCCCGTTCCTGACTTCAATGGTTACTTTTTTTGCATCGCGAACGAGCTTGTTTTCATACCAGAAGATATAACCCGTTTGCCGGGTGATCTTTTTGAACACAGACTCAAGCGAAGCATTCTTTTCAGAAAGCGTAATGTTTTGAGCAAAACCTTTGGCTTCTGCCTTTAACAGAAAGGCAAAAAGCAGGAAAATGGTCAGTTTCATAATACGCACAATTGGCTTGGATGAAAAAATACCGGTTCGATACATCGGGTGTTATTTTGGTTTATACAATATGATTCCACTAAGCCGGGTCGCTATCACCTGGCTTTTATTAATGATGGCTGCGTGCAGTCGCTGTAGAGTAGTAATTTTTTTATCCGCTGACGATAATCGTTCTTCCTTCTATCTTGAATTTGATCTTGCTTAATTCCAGGATATGCAGCAGATCAGACAGGCTGGCGGAACGCAGTAATGAGCCCGTGAAGAATCTCGATGGGATCTCTCCACGGTATTCCACGTTCACATCATACCATCTTGATGCTTCCCGCATGATTGTTTTTATATCTGCATCCCTGAAATTGATGAACCCGTTTTTCCAGGCAATGCTTTCTTCAGGATCGGTTTTATTGATAACGGAAATATTGCCGGCATTAACGATGGCCTGTTGACCTGGCCGTAATTTTTTGATCAGATTTCCCATGCCGATATTGATAGAACCTTCCAGCAAGGTCGCTTCCCGGGCAGGTTCATCTTCATAAGCCATTACATTGAAACGAGTGCCGGTCACTTCCACTTTGGCTCCGTCCCGCATCTTTACATAAAATGGTTTTTGACTGTTGTGCGCCACTTCAAAGTAGGCTTCCCCATCAAGCTCAACAGTCCGGTCATTGCCATTGAATGAAACGGGGAAGCGAAGAGAGGTTGCAGCATTCAGCCATACGCGTGAACCGTCATTCAATACAAGATTGTATTGCCCGCCACGCGGTGTGCGAAGGGTGTTGTAGGCAGTAGAACCGGTTACTCCCTGGTATCCGAGTGTTGAACTGTCCTGCTTGATCACACTGGTCGAGCCTTGTTTGGCGAGTTCGCCCTCCGGGTGGTTGTTCAGTATGATCGTGCTGCCATCGTCCAGTGTCAACGATGCCTGGATTGTGCCGGGGCGGATAGTAGAGTCAATGGTATTGGTTATAGCAACGGCGCCTGGTTCTTGTTTTTTGGAGTTAAGCAAAGGCCATAAGAGTCCCAGTGAAATAAGCAATGCCAGGCAGGCGGCTGCCAGCCAGCGATAGCGGTAAAAAACTCCGGGACGTTTACGGATATTTTCCAAAGGGTACGGTGAATCAAATATGGTAGAAAGGATCTGCTTTTTCCGGTGCTCGCTCAACGCCGGCAGTTCCTTTTTTTCTGCATCCCAACTTTGTTCGATATGCTGTTCCAGTTCCTCATCATACACACGCGACTGCAGCAGCAGGAACAGTTCCGCTGTTTCCTCCCCGGAAGCTGAATGGTGGAGGTATTTGTCAATCAGTTCGAAGAACCGGGATGAGCCGGGGTGCATAAGCGTTTATTTAATAATATAGACGCCTGGCAAAAGCCTGCGGAGTACAAGCGTTGAAATTATTTTTTACAGAGCATCTATTTTTTCATCAGCAGCAGGATAAAATATATTTCCCCATGCTTTTGAAGAAATTCCCGGATGGATTGCAAAGCCCTTGCCACATGCGTTTTAACGGTGAGAGGAGAGAGGCCCATTTGTTCGCCAGCCTCTTCATAGGTTAATCCCTGCTCCTTTACCAGTTTGTAAACGTCTTTCTGCTTTGGTGAAAGATTGCTCAGGGCTTGCTGCAGTAGTAATTGATATTGATAATGGCGTGCGCGGAAATCGGTCGTATTATCGGGTTGTTGCCCTTGTAGCCCCAGTTTTTCCAGGGCCGCAGATTCCCGGGCGATCTTCCGCAGGTGATCAATGATATGATGCTTGGTAAGCTTAAGCAACCAGCTTGTAAAATAGGTTATATCCTGAAGGGATTGCTTTTTTTGCCAGATCTTGATAAAAACCTCCTGCACCACTTCTTCGGCAGCGGCTTCACTTTTCAAATAAAAAAAAGCTGTTTTATATACTTTATCCTGATAACGCTCAAACAGTTGGGAAAATGCGGGCCCGTTACCTTTTGCCACGAGGTTGATCAGATCCTTTTCATTATGTAAATAGTCGCCCCGCAATTAACCGCAGCAGTTGAATACAAATACCAAATTTAATGGTTTAAGTGCAAACTCTTAAGGAATATACATGATATGTTGACAAGCTATTGAGAGAATGGCAAGTAAATGGTAGTAGGAATGGGAAAGCTGAACAATGTTTATTCCTTCCAGTACATACCGGATACAGTTCAATCCCCGTTTCAATTTTCATCATCTTGCCGGTATCATCGATTATCTCGATGATCTGGGCATTACTGCTATTTATGCATCGCCTATTCTTCAACCGGCAAAGGGGAGTGAGCATGGTTATGACGGCATTGATCCGTCGATGATCAATCCTGAACTGGGCACATTGGAAGAACTGGAAGTATTGTCGGGGCTTCTTCAGCAAAAAGGTATAGGATGGATACAGGACATTGTGCCCAATCACCAGGCATTTGATACCAGCAATGTATGGCTGCGCGATGTGCTGGAGCGTGGAATAAATTCCACCTATGCAGGATATTTCGATATTGACTGGGACCACCCGGCATATGGTCAAAAGCTGATGGCCCCATTGCTTGGAGAGGGATTGATGGAATGTGTGGAGAATGGCTCCCTATCACTTGAGTTCACTCCAAAAGGGTTCTTTATTTCCTATTATGCAAACAGGTTCCCGGTGAATATCGAAACTTATCCCATATTGATCTCCGGTTGTTTTGATGATGAATATAATTACGTCAATGCTGCCATAAGCGCCTTATTGAATAATATCACTACATCTGTTGATCACTGGAATACGATGAAGGATGATCTGCTTAAGCAGCTCACGGGCGGCTTGCATATGGAAAAGATCATTGAAAAAGTGAAGGAGATAAACCATGACAGGATGATGCTGATGGATATTTTAAAAAGACAGTATTATGTGTTGTGCCATTATGCAGAATCTCATACACAGATCAATTACCGGCGTTTCTTCAATGTCAACAGCCTTATTTGTCTTCGCATGGACGAAGAAAAAGTGTTTGACGATTACCACCGCTTTATGCACAGCCTGTATGAAAAAGGTTATATCCAGGGGCTTCGCATTGATCATATCGATGGATTGAAACGGCCTGGTGAATATATCGACAGGCTCAGGCGATTATTCGGCCCCGATTGTTATATCATCGTGGAAAAGATACTGGATGTAAAAGAAGAACTGCCTTCCGGTCTGGATATCCAGGGCACCAGTGGTTATGAATTCCTTTCCTACGTCAACCAGTTGATCACAGACAATAAAGGAGCGCTGGAACTTTTAAAAATATACAATGATTATGTGCCGGAATACAAAGACTATGAAGCAATGGTTTTTGATAATAAACTGTCCAACCTGCAAAGCTATCTGAATGGCGATTGGGACAACCTGCTTAGAATGCTGCTGTCGCTTAACCTGATCGAGGACCAGGAAATAAAGATCAGCAACCTGAAAATGGCCCTGGGCGCTTTTATGGCAGGCTATCCTGTTTACAGATCGTATATAGATAAATTGCCTGTGGAGCCGGCAGATGAAGAAAAGATAGCTGCCGCTCTTGCTACTGCCCTCAACAGGTTCCCCGATCTGCATTATGAAATAAGTGTGCTCCGCCAGTTATTTCAACCGCATCCGGACCAGGTAAAGACCAACAACCGGCTATTGTTTGTGCAACGCCTTATGCAATTTACCGGTCCGCTTGCGGCAAAAGGTATTGAAGACACCACGTTTTACCGTTATAATGCGCTTATCTCCCATAATGAAGTAGGCGACCAGCCTTGTGTGCTGGGTATGACGATAAAGGAATTTCATAGAAAGATGATCAGGCGGCAACAGGATAATCCCTTATCGCTGAATTGCACTTCCACTCATGATACCAAGCGCGGAGAGGACAACCGGGTACGGATCAATATCATCAGCGAGCTGGCAGAAGAATGGAAAATACTGGTGGCGCAATGGCAGCAGGAAAATGAACCCTTCCGCCGGCAAACAGGGAACGTAAGGGCACCGATCGTGAATGATGAATATTTTCTTTATCAAACGATCGTAGGCGGTTTTCCTGAAGACCTGGTATTGAAAAAAGAATTTGTGCAACGGACAAAAGCATTTTTTAAAAAAGCATTGCGCGAGTCAAAGCTGATGAGTGATTATGTTGATCCCAATCTTGCTTATGAAGAAGCCGCTGAATCATTCATTGAATGTTTATTGAGCCCTGATCATTCCTTTCTGTCCACGCTTGTTCCTTTCGTGGAAAAGATCATCCGTTATGCCAACACTTATTCCATGATGCAGGTGATCATGAAAGTGACGGCTCCAGGCATTCCGGATATTTATCAGAGTTGCGAACTGTGGGAGCTCAGTTATGTTGATCCCGATAACCGAAGGCCGGTGGATTATATACTGCGCAGGAAATTATTGAATGAGTTGAAGCAACATGAAGCAGAAGGCCGGCCTTCACTGCTGGCCTGGGCAGAGGAGAACTACAGGGTCGGGACGCAAAAGCTGATGGTGACCCGTGAGTTGTTGCAACTGCGGAAAAGAAGGAACAAACTTTTTTTGGAAGGAAGCTATGATCCGGTGTACCCGGCTGTGGAAAATAACGAGGTGATCAGCTATATCCGTCGATCAGGAGATGAAGCAGTGCTGGTGGCTTTGCCGTTGGGTATTGTAACAAATGCAGTGAAGCATGCAGTATTGGAATTGCCGGCCGGAGTGCCGCAGAACTGGGAAAATATATTTACAGGGGAACGTGTGTCAGGGGATTTTGTGGATGTGGGAAGATTGTTTGGGAGTTTTCCGGTGGTGGTGTTGGAGAGCAGGTAATGTATAAGTATTAACACTTATTGATGAAAATGTTAATAAAAACAGACCCTGCTCTATCTATTCATTGGGAAAAATCCACACTTTCGTTAGACCAAGCCAATCCATACAAACTCATTTATGAAGCCTAACCACCATCTGTTGCTGACCTCATGCAACGAAAAGCCGCGCACAATTCCTACACATTTATATTCTATGTTGCCGCACCTGTTAATGATTGACAGGAAAGCGTTGCCTCCCCGATAGTAAAGATTGCTTCCAATTATTTTATGAAGAGGATTATTGTGTGCAATCCATTCCTCTTTTCGCATGCTGGCAGACAAAACGATTGTTCTGCCCGGTTTCCGGAAATCTCCTTATTACTATAAGCTATTGCATGAAAGCACTTTTTACTTTATCACTTATACTGGTTACACCGGCCGTTTTTTCACAATCCCGGTTACAGGTTGTTACAGATACTGTTAGAGTTGCTGATGCAGAATTAGTGATCAGAAACAATTCCCGCGATACAAATGGATATTTATATAATGCAGGAAATGGCATAACGAAATTTGTGAAACTGGAGAAAAGTTTTCAATTCAATGTGGGAGGCGACCCATTGTATCCGAAAAGTGGGGATAGTAGCTTTATCCATACTGACCTGGTGAACAGGAATATTATCGTGCAGGAAGAAAATTAAAAAACCAAATGCGACGCATCCTTTCCATATACCTGATCTTGCTGTTGGCATTCTGCCGGCCACAAGATCTGTGCGCGCAGGAACGAATAAAAATGCAGGCCATGCCGCAACAGCAGGATACTCTCCCGGGTGTTGCCAAATGGCTTGGTATGAATCCCAGGCTGGTATCAATTGGCGATAGCCTTTGGTTGGTCAGTGGTATATGTAAGGTGTTAAGAAAAGAAAGGTATACCGGTGAGGCATTGCCTGCTGTGATTGCACCGAAAGATTTGCCGGAAAAAAGACCCACACCTTTATTAAAAGTGCATGGAAACATCCAGTATGATTTTCTTCATCGCTCTTATGTGGACACGCCTTTTGCACAAAGGGATTTTCAACAGCATACTGTGCAGGCTTCCTTAAGGGTAACTGTAAAGGATAAATATCCTTTGAAGATGAATATTGCCACCCGTGCGAGTAATTCACCTTATTTCCGGAATTTTCTTGACCTGGGTTTGCAACTGGACCAGTTCAATTATGTAAAAAATTACAGGCAACAATTACTGGATAAAACCAGGCAGGTTGTGTACCAGCAATCTCCTGATCTTAAACGGATGGAAACTGTTCTCCAGGAGAAAGCTGAAAAGTTACAGGCTTTAAGAGCCCGTTTGGCTGAGCCGGATATTTTTCAACGCATCATGGAAGAGCGGGAGAAAGAATTCCTGGAAAAGTACAAACAACAGGCCGACAGCCTGAAAAATGAAATAAGCCTTCAGGAATTGAATGAACGGGTAACCCATAAAATTAAAATGCCTTTGGTCCCTTCAACTGACAGCCTCTTGAAAGACAAATCCTATCTTGATTTTATCAATGCAAAAAAGAAAGAGCTGGACAGCCTTCAGCAAGATCTTGCCCGTACCCAACGCAAAACGGACAGCCTTAGGCAAAGTGTTGATAAGAGCATTATGACGCTCAGGCAAAAAATAAATCAGGCACGGAACAAAAATGAGCTGACAAAACTGGCGAGGGAGAATGGGTTGTTCATTGAAAAAGAAAAAGGATTTGATCATTTTTTATCCAATGTCAAAAGCATCGGTATTGGCCGCTCTATGGTAAGCTATTCTGAGCTTACGGCCTGGAATATTTCGCTCACCGGCTTTAACATGGAATATAACGATGGGAAACTTTATGGGGCTATTGCTGCAGGGCGCATGGATTATGGATTCCGTGATTTTTTTGGCAGTAACAGTCGTGCAAGGCATCAATCTTTGTTAATGGGCAGGGTGGGCATAGGTGATAAAGAGAACAAAGCATTGATCCTGTCTGTGTTTACCGGCCGCAAATACAATTATGGTATTGCACAATCGGATAGTGTTTCCAGCTACGTCAATCTTGCAGGCTATTCGCTCGAAGCCATTTGGAAAAAAGATGCGTACACTTCTTTTGGTGTGGAACTTGCCAAAACGACGAGGCCGGTGAGCGGTAGTTTGTCTGCTAATAATTCCCTTGAAGGATTATTTGATCTGTCCGATAAAAGAAATCTTGGGGTCAATGTAAAAGGTCAAACGAGGCTGCAGAGAACCGATACCAGGATAGAAGGTTTTTTGAGGAAAACAGGTGAGCACTTTCAATCCTTCAGCCTGTTTACCTACAACACGGACCAAACAGCCTGGCAATTGAAAATAGATCAACCGTTTCTGAAAAGCCGGCTTGGTTTGACAGGAATGCTCCGCCGGAATGATTTTACGCATCCCTTTGCCGATAAATCCTTTAAAACAAGTACTGTGTTTACCAGTATACAGGCAACAGCACGATTCCCCCGATGGCCGGTTGTCAGTGTCGGTTATTTTCCAGGGACACAGCTATATATTGTAGACAAAGAGCGGGTGTTGGAAAATGTTTATTATATGCTGAACGGTTCAGTGAACTATCAATATGCTGTGGGTTCTTTACGAATGATATCGTCTGCCATGTACAACCGTTATTCAGGCAAGGGGACCGATTCAGGTTTTATTGCGTACAGGGGAACTAACTATATGTTGTCGCAATCGGCTTTGATGGAGAAAATGCAATTCCAGGGGTTGTACAGTTTTACTGACCAGGAACGTATGCGCTACCACACAATGGAATTGGGTATGGAATATTCGATCACCAAAGCTATCCGTGTTGGTGGTAGTGGCAAGTATAATAAAATAATGGATGGTAAAGGTTATTGGGGTAGCCGGGTTCAATTGAACTTACAATTCAAACAACTTGGAGGACTTCAGTTGCAATACGATAAATCTTATCTGCCCACGGTATACGGCGATCTGTTTCCTATTGAAAGCGGACGTGTAACCTGGTTTAAACTCTTTTAGATATGTTGAAGAAGTTATTCATTTTATGGCTGACTGTTTTGCCTGGATGGTTAAATGCCCAGATCGTGCTAAGTGTGCAGCTCCCTCCCGGAGGCATGGTGCAGAAAGACCAATTGTGGAACCTGGTGGCAATGAACAATGGAACTGCTTCTATGGATGCAGTATTGTTATTGAGCTTGCAGGATGTAACAACCGGCCAGACTGTACTGACGGCTTCTACCAGGAGCATTGCCTTACTGCCAGGAGTAAAAATGATCAGGGCGCAGGACCTGCAGCCTGTTCAATACAATTATAATGGTTCCGGCTTTGAAGGTTTATATATCCCGCTTGGCGCATATAATGCTTGTTATACGATCAGCCGTACTACAGCCGAATCGCAGGAGCCTGTAACAACAGAATGTGTGCGGATCAATATAACTCCGTTGGGCCCTCCATTGCTGAGTTTGCCGGCAGACAGGTCTGTTGTGGAATCATTCTATCCTCAATTCAGTTGGATGCCGCCTACACCGCTTGATATGTTTAATGATCTTAGCTACGACCTGAACCTGGTAGAAATACTGGAAGGGCAATCTCCTGCGGAAGCTATTACAAATAATACCCCGGTCTATAGCCGGCAATACCTGAAGCAGCCGTTTGAAAATTATGCAACGAGTTTTGCTCCACTGGAAAAAAATAAAAGCTATGCGTGGCAGGTCACTGCACGCAATGGTATGAACTATGCAGCATCTACAGAAGTGTGGATGTTCAGCCTGGCGGGAGATTCAACATCGGTGCTACCTGGCAATGGTATCTATCTGGAGATGAGTTCTTCCAGGCAAAGGCAGGGGCATGGCCTCATAAAGGATGGAGTGTTGTATTTAAAATACCACTCGTTCGACAAAGAACATGAAGGGGTCATCCGCTTTGTAAGCGCAGATGGTAAAGTGGTTCAAACCCAGACACGAAAAATATTGTACGGTGATAATTTTTTCCGTTTAAAACTGGATAAAAAATTTCAACCAAACCAATTATACAGAGTGGAGCTTACCGATCAGCAGCAAACGATTTATCGAGCCACATTCAATATCCAGTAAACGCATTCAATTTCTTTTCTTTTTATGATTCAATTATTAGCCACCAGATACAGCAAGCACATAGCATATTATCTGTTTCTTCTTTTCACCAGTAGCATGGCTTCCGTAAGTGCAGGAACAGGAAAAGTCAATACAGCCTATCTTTCTCCTTCTGATGCGGTGTATGGACCGGTAAAAGCCAGTCGGCCTTTGTTGACCAGTGTTCCGGCTGATCCGCAGGTGAATAAGCAACCGGAAATCCCGGGCACAGTTGATAAGGAAGAAGCTTTTATTGATGGGCCTTCTCAACCGGAAATGTCTTCTTTTAAATCTGCCGGAGCAAACAATATGGTGGATCTGTTTACTGGTGATTTCAGTTATAATATCCCTCTTCTTGATGTAGGCGGGTATCCGGTAAATATATTTTATAATGGGGGCATTTCACCGGAGCAGGAAGCCAGTTGGGTAGGGCTGGGCTGGAATATCAACCCGGGAAGCGTTACCCGGAATATGCGAGGCATACCTGATGATTTTAATGGGCAGGATACATTGATAGAATATCAGGCAATGAAACCCAATAAAACATGGGGAGCAAGAGGAGGAGCATCACTGGAATGGCTGGGACGTCAAACCCTTGGGGGAGGACTTGGTGCAAATCTGGGGATATCCTATAATAATTACCTGGGGCCTGCAGCAGAATTAGGCATACGTGGCGGGTTGAACGTTATGCTTGGTCCCAAAGTGGGCTATGAAAAAAATGTAGACAGTTTCGCTTCCATGAAACTAAGAGTAGGAGTTACAGCAAATAGCCGGTATGGTTTAACGGTAGCTCCCAATGCCTCCTTTGCTGCAAGGCACTTCTCTAACATGAGAAGTATTCAAGGTTCATTGAGCATGGCTACCAGTTATAATTCGAGGACAGGTATCAGTGATCTGCAACTCAATGGACAGGCATCATCCAGCAAGTATAATGCAAAGGAAGATAAAATGCAGGTGTCGCCCACCGCTACGCTGCTTGGCTCATCTATCAGCTTTGCCCGCTCGAGTTATATTCCTTCATTACGCTCGATTGTTACGAATAGCGCCTTTTCAGCACACGGCCAGGTGGGTGGGTTTGGCTTATTTGGAGCCTCAGCCACTGCGGAATTGGAGATCTATTTTCAAAAATCCCAGATAATGCCCAATGACAGGGTGCAGCGGAAACCCATGGTAGGCTATCTGTATTACCAGAAAGCAAATGGCAATGCTAATGCTGTAATGGATTTTACCCGGTTTAATGATAAGGAAGTGACTCCTGAAACACCAGTAATATCTGCTCCCCAATACAGCTATGATGTGTTTTCCATACAGGGAGAAGGAACTGGCGGAAGTGTTCGTGCTTACCGCAATGATATGGGATATGTAAGGGACAATTATACAGCAAGCCGGAGTTCCAGCGCAAGCGTTGGGGTAGATGTGGCTTTGCCAGGCCATATTGGTGCAGGATTCAACGATATCAACACACCTTCCTATGTAAGCGAATGGCAGAATGGGAACGGCCTGCGCGGTCTTCCGGGGTTTGCCCGGAACATAGGCGATAATGAATATGCCTATTTCCGTAGCCCCGGTGAGTCAAGTGTACTGGATGCCGGTCAGTATGACAGAATAGGCGGAACAGATCTTGTACGTTATAAACTGGGAGGATCAAACAGTTCTCCCAATATTCAGGCGGCTCTGCAACGGTTCCCTGCCGATGGCAGCGTTGTTCCGGATGTGGCTTTATGGCAATATACATCCAGCCCCAGCCGTAAAAAAAGAACACAGGTGTTTAGTTTTCTGACCGCGGAAGAAACATCATTGGTCGGCCTTGACCACAAGATCAAAAGTTATGATGCTGTGAACAGGCTGGATCAAACTAACTTATTAAAATACCAGGAATTTGAGCGATATGGCACTTACCGGAAAAAACATCATATCTCCCAGGTCACGGTAACAGAGCAGGATGGCAAGCGGTATATTTATGGCATACCTGTTTATAACCTTGTTCAAAAGGAATTCAGTTTTACTGTAAAGGAAGATGTCCCTTCAGACAGTGAAGAAGTGCCGGTGACGACCCAGGAAGCCAGTGTGGCTTCAAGGCACCTGGACGATAATGCCAAACAGGACGGTTTTGTTCAAATTACTCAAACACCGGCTTATGCTCATTCCTTTTTATTAAGCGGATTATTGTCGCCCGACTATGTAGACGTCACTGGTGATGGAATTACAGAAGATGATATGGGCACTGCAGTCAAGTTCAATTACACCCAGTGGTCTGATCACAAATGGAGGACGCCACTGGCAAATAATGCAGTTGCTAATTTTAATCCCGGTAATCTTACCGAGCAAAAGGATGATAAAGGCATTATCTCTTATGGCGAAAGGGAATCCTGGTACCTGCATTCCATTGAATCCAAAACAATGATCGCTTTTTTTACGGTTGATGACCGTAAAGATGGCAAAGGAGCAGTTGATTCCATGCAAGGAAGAAACGGGAATGATCATTCATTGAAAAGACTTCAACGGATCGACCTTTACAATAAAGCCGATCTTAAGCTGAATGGAATAGCTGCAGCAAGACCGATCAAAACAGTGCATTTTGGGTACAGTTATAAATTATGTGCAGGAACACGGGATAATACTTCTACCTCAGGCCCCGATCTGGGTAAACTGACCCTGGACAGTATCTGGTTTACCTTTAATGGCCAGGACAGGATCAGTAAGAACAAATATGTGTTTGATTACGGAAGCTCGGCTACTGAAAACCCGTCTTTTGAGATCAATAGTTCAGATCGTTGGGGAGTGTACAAACCAAAAACAGCTAATCCGAGCTCACTGCTCAACAGGAATTATCCTTATACCATCCAGAATAAATCTTCTTATGACCAGTATGCTGCTGCCTGGTCATTGCGCAAGATCTTGCTTCCTTCGGGTGGGCAAATTGAGGTGGAGTATGAAGGAGATGATTATGCATATGTGCAGGACCGGCGTGCAATGCAGATGATGGAGATAAAAGGGTTTGCAAAATCCCCGGCTTCTGCTTATAACAATGCATTGTACCAGGTAGTCCGTAATGGGCCTCTCACTACTATTGAAGAAAAGGACTATGTGTTTGTGAAAGTGCCGGAAGCTTGCAATACCAGGGCAGACGTTAAAGCAAAATACCTGGATGGAGTAAGTCAACTCGCATTCCGGTTGGCCGTGAAAATGCCGAAGGGCAGGGAGTTTGTGCCGGTATATGCCTCCGTAGAAGATTATGGCGTATCCAATGATCCGACCATAATTTGGGTGAGACTGGCAAAACTGGATGATCAGTCTGTGTTGTCCCTTTCTGCAGTGGAATATCTGCGCGAACATTTACCCGGCCAGGCATTTAAAGGATATGATCTTTCGGAAGGAAACCTGCTGGATGCTGCTGCTGCTATGATCAGGATGCTGGGTTCTATCGGCTCTCAATTAAAAAGCCCTATCAGTCAACTGAAAGGTGAAGGCAAAGCCAGGGAAGTGGTGCTTACTGAGTCTTTTGTGCGGTTGAATACGCCATCCGGATTTAAATATGGAGGCGGCCACCGGGTGAAATCGGTGAAGCTGAAAGATAACTGGAAGGCAATGACCAGGCAGGGTGATAATGCCCAGTACAATTCCATATACGGGCAGGTGTATGATTATACTACCACGGAAGTAAGAAACGGGGTGGTACAAAGAATTTCCAGCGGTGTGGCTTCGTATGAACCAACTATCGGTGGCGATGAAAACCCCATGCAGACGATTATGCAGATTGCAGACAAGCTGCCTATGGGGCCTACTACTTATGGAGCAGTAGAAATGCCGGTACTGGATGCATTCTTTCCTGCTCCTTATGTCGGCTACAGCAAGATCACTGTCCGCTCGCTTAACCGCAATCCCGAAAAGAAATCCAGGTCGGGCGTGGGTAAGCAGGTAACAGAATTTTTTACTGCAAAGGATTACCCGGTTTATTATGATCATACTCCTTTTGATCCTTCTGCTGATAAACAGAGCCATAAATCATCTCTTACCGCTTTCCTTTATAAGTATGCATCAGACAGCAGGGCTTTGTCGCAAGGCTTTGTAGTGGCAGTGAATGATATGCATGGTAAATTGAAATCACAATCCTCTTATGCCGAAAATGATACATTGACCCGTATCAATTATACAAGGAATTATTACCGCAACACCGGTGAAAAAGGCCTGAATGAAAAATTTGATTTTGTTCATGCTTCGCTGAATGGTGAAGTGTTGCCGGGAAATATGGGCATTGATATTGAGTTGATGACGGATACACGCGAGTTTTCTGTTAAGACCAGCAGTATTGATGTGCAGGCGCAGGCAGATCTCTTTCCGATATTCTTTTCTTTCTGGTTGCCCTCAGTATGGCCTGTTATGGGTAATTCTGAAAGCACCTACCGGGCAGTAACCACAACAAAAGTGATCAATTATCATGCGGTGCTTGACAGTGTTGTGGTGATAGACAAAGGAAGCGTGGTGTCTACCAAGAATATGGTTTATGATGCGGAAACAGGATCAGTGGTTGTTAACCGTACCAATAATGAGTTTGATAAGCCAATCTATACGGTTAATTATCCGGCTTACTGGGCTTACAGTGGGATGGGTCTTGCTTATAAAAACATTGATGCCTTGTATGAAGACATTGATTTCCTGGATGGAAAGATCGTTGGCGGCAGCGTACCGGACAGCATCCTGGAAAGCGGGGATGAATTGCTTATCATCAATACAGGTCAGGTGCCAGAGGGGTGCGGTGAAAGATTGGTATCCAGTAATGCCGTCAGGGTCCTTTGGGTATTTGACCGTAACAGGAATAATAGTTCACTTACGAGTAACGTGCATGATTTTGTTTTTATCGACCAGAAAGGCCAGTTGTATACAAGGGATAACGTGAGCTTCCGTATTATCCGGAGCGGTAAGCGTAATATGCTCAATGCTTCTGTTGCGAGTGTTGCATTAATGGGTAATCCGCTAAGCATTATTGGCGGTAAACAGATGCTGTTGATCAATGATACATCTAAAGTGATCACTGCTTCTGCAGCAGATTTCCGGGAGAAGTGGCAGACTGATAATGATATGATCCGTTTGCTGAGCCTGGTTTTCAATCCCACCACCTGCACCTATTCCGAGGTGGAAGATTGCCTGTCGGGCTATCTGGAAAAAAGCATCAATCCATATATGAAAGGGTTGCTGGGAAATTTCCGTCAATACAGGTCTTATGTGTTTTATAAAGACCGGAAAGGTGATAAAACGTTTACAGAACCCCTTAAGCTAAATGAATCCGGCTTCCTGGAAGATTTTGAACTGTTCTGGAAATTTGACGGAAATAAGAAGATCGTGCCGTTCAGTTTCCCTGCGCCACCACTTGTAAGCAAGTGGATAGAGAATAACCGGGCCACCCGGTTCAATTCAAAAGGCATGGAGTTGGAAACAAAAGATGCAATGGATGTGTATACTGCTGCACAGTACGGCTACAGTAAAACGATGCCTGTCGCAATTGCCAACAATGCCCGTTACAATGAAATTGCCAACGACGGCTTTGAGGATATTGCTTATTCGGATATGCTTAACAACAATAATAGCAACGAGTGTGAAAAAGCCCATGTCAGCTTCCGGGGCATGCCCAATACTGAAGTGCTGAGTGAAAGCATAGCTGGTGTGAACGCTCATACGGGTAAATACCTGATGTCGCTGGCCGCAGGGACTTCTGCAAGCCGTGTATTTCCGGTAGGGGTGCCTATTGATAGTTTTAATGTCAATGATTACCGGAAAGACACCACACATGATCTGCATGAGTTTGGCGGATTCCTGGAAAATAAATTCAGCATACCGGTAAACCTTTCTTATACTCCATTGAATGTGGCCTTTAACCCGGACAACATGGCGGGAATAGACCTCCGTGTATTCCCCGTGGATACTTTCACCAATATTACCGGTACAACGTATACCCGCTCGCATAACTATACGCTGGACCTTGCACAATATCTGGTGATCACCACCAGTGGCAATTACACATTTGATCTTGTTTCTTATAGCGGAGAGGTCCCGACATTGAATAAGAGTTTTCTGAAAGTGATGGTTTATGACCTCAACGATATTTTTATAGGCATGTCCCAAACATCCTTTATAATAGATCCGAGTGCTACTAAAACGATGTTCTTATGCGCCGGTACTTATAAAGTAAAGTATACACTGGCCAGTGATTTATCCGTAAATGAGACAGGAAGCCCCAATCAGCATTCGGCTACTGAAACATTCCATATTTCCTGTAATGCTTCAAAGGGCTATAAAAGCCTGGATAAGCAGAATGGCTGCATTTATACAATTCCATTGCCAGGTAAGGACTCCATGTTGAACACCCTGTTCCGTGTACAACCGGAAAAAGATATGGTATTCAGTGCCTGGGTAAGAGAGACCTGCGTTACACCTCCCTGCAATGTCACCACTTATGCAAATAACCAGGTCAGCATCAAGTTTAATACTTCACCTGTTACGACAACACAATTGAAGCCTTCAGGGCCCATTATTGACGGATGGCAGCGTTATGAAGGTTATTTTAAAGCACCTGCTGCTTCCACCACCATGACAGTGACATTCACTAATTCCAGCGGTCAGCCGGTTTATTTTGATGATATACGCATCCATCCGTTCAATGCAAATATGAAAACGTATGTGTATGATCCCGTTAATCTAAGGCTGATGGCAGAAATGGATGCAAACAACTATGCCAGCTTTTATGAATACGATGCGGAAGGGACATTGATCCGCACCAAAGCGGAAACCAAAGAAGGAGTGAAAACAATTACAGAGAGCAGAAGCTCCAAACAAAAGAATGTAAATATCATTCAACCGGATTAAATCATGAAAAGAAGCAAACTGTATATTATCCGGGCAATGGGCAGTGTGATGCTGCTAATGCAACTGGCTGGTTTGAATGCCCAGGTGAATGATCCTAATGCAGCCATACGCCGTTTTGTGAAAATGCTGAATATGGAAGGGAAAACTCCGCTGGACATGCAATTGCAGATCCGCTACAGCGCGAACCTGCAAACCCAGCCGGAGGATACATTGAGCATGCAAGGGGATTTTTACCTGCGTTCGCATGCCGGTTATGTGCGGATGGGGGAGCAGGAGCAGATACTTAACGATTCCGTGGTATTGATCATTAGCGATAACCTGCAACGGATGATCCTTTACCCAAAGGCGAAAGCGATGGTGAATTATATACGCAATCTGCCAGGTATGCAATGGAGCGATTCTTCCATTAAGCAACTTGCCTTGCAATTTAAAGCGTTTGACGTAAGTAAAGGGCAACTCAGATTAAACAGTAAGCAATTGCTGCCCGGCACTAAATTGTCCCGCAGCAGTTACGTGCTCGATTATGACACTGCAACAGCAAAGCCTATAGAACTGAACATGACTCAAAGGATACTTGTAGGAGTGGATTCCCTGCAATATGAAGCATTGAAGCAGTACCCGTCCTATGTCCCGAACCTGTTCACCAAAGAAGGGTCATATTTTTTTATTAAAGAGAAAATGTTGACCGTTCACTATAAAAAAATTGAGCAACCGGAAACCGATGCTTTGCCAGTAACAATGAGCGATAGGATTGAATGGACAAACGAGGGGCAGGCCAGGCCTGTAGGGAAATATTTGCTCTATCAACTGGTGAATGCAGAATAAATTAATAATGACCATTAGTACGAACTGAAACTTATGATACAAGCCCAGAAACGTAAACGATCTTTTTACCTGTCTGCCTGTAAAAGCATTCCATTGTTTTTATTGCTTTTGATCAATATGGCTGCTTATGCAGGGAATGATGGCGGAGTAACGGAAATCCGGGTGGCTGCTCTTGCAGGTATCCAGACCAGCGGTGATACCCTGGCGCCGCTTGAAAAGGACAGGACAGTATACCTGCAGTACACGGCTTTGCCGGGGGAGCTGACCGGTCAGCGTAAGATCAATAATATTGTCAGTTTTGCGATCAATGAAGAGACCGGGGTGTTTATGAGCGTTCCGTTTACGGTAACAGCTTCGGTACGGATTCAGTATGGGCCCGACGAAAATAATTTATCTACCATCGACAGCAGTTTTACGGTGAGCTATGATGGCCGGCAGGGTATAACCTACAATGCCAAAAGGTATCTGAGTTTTGAGAATGCTGCTTATGTGCGCATCACCCTGCTGGATGATCTGGCGACTGATCCTTCCAACGTTGGGGGAATTGACCTGAGAAAAGTGTTGATACTGGAAAACCGGATGCAGATCACCAGGTATTTTCAGTTGTCGACCAACCAGAGCGATCTTGAACCGGTTGGATTTACCAGTGGAACAATTACCGATGTGTTGCCGGTCAGTTGGAGTTGGCCGTCTGCTGCAGGGCAAAACTATACACAGTTGGAGTGGACCTGGGTAGAAGATGAACTGGAAGATTATTATAAGAAAAACGGAGTACTGGATTACGGGTTGGTATTTGATCACAATTCTACCCGTATTGATCTGCCGAGAAATTTCCTGCAGTATGATATTCCTCTTTATTACGATGGGAAAGGGAAACTGTATTGCCGCGTCAGAGCCGTGAATATTCATAGCAGTGGCAGCAGAAACGATGGGCCATGGTCAAGTGTGATGGTGACTTCTTTTAACGGGCATACCCCTGAACTTAACTGGCAGGCACGTACCAGTTTTGCGGAAGAAGGGAAAATGAAAACCGTCATGGAATATTTTGATGGTTCATTGCGGAGCCGCCAAACCGTGACCAGGGAAAATACGACCAATACCATCCTTGTTGCAGAAACATTTTATGATCGCCAGGGAAGGCCGGCCGTGCAGGTATTGCCTGCGCCCAGCATGGCTGAGGTAATTGCTTATACACAAAACCTGAACAGGTTCAACGGGCAGAATAATTATGAAGATCCCGCCGACCGTTTTGACTTTGATGTAACTGACCTGCCGGGCAAAACGACAGCCCCGATGGAGAATACTGTTACGAACAGCGCAGCTCAATACTACAGCGATCAAAATCCTCAAAAGCTCCTCCGGGTGCATCAGAATATTCCTGATGCTGAAGGCTATCCATATACCGTTACCCGCTACACGCCCGACGCTACCGGAAGAATACTTTATCAGAGTGGTGTTGGTAAAGCCATGCGAATGGGAGGTGGGCATGAAACCCGTTATTACTACGGGTCACCTGCTCAGGAAGAACTGGATGGTTTGTTTGGAACGGATGCAGGTGATAAAAGCCATTACTTTAAAAACATGGTCCGCGATGCGAACGGCCAAATGAGTGTAAGCTATGTGGACATGCATGGACGTACCATTGCCACAGCACTGGCGGGTAAAGCGCCTGATAGTTTGCTTGCATTGGATTATACCAACAATGCACTTTATCCCAACCAGGCAAAAGCCATGATGACCCGTAACCTGTTGGATAAAAATTCCAATATCGTAAAAGGCAACAGCATTGAATCAGTGAGCACGTTGCTTGTGCCGTATCCAACAGATTACAAGTTCGAATATTCATTGACCCCGGAGAGCCTGCAACTGGATGCATGCCTCGGAAGCAGCCCGCCTGTTATTTGCTATGATTGCCTGTATGACCTGGAAATATCCATCACGGATGAATCAGGTGAGGGAGCCCCGATGCTTTTCACCTATAATAATATCAGCCTGAACCCTGATAGCAATTGTGCCACTCCTGCTCCTGCGTTTCAGCCCGGCGACAGCACTCCGCATAAGATCGAGATACCTGTTTCGCTGGGAGAGGGGTCTTATATTATCCGTAAAACATTAACCATTAGTGAAGCTTCGTTGCAACAGTACAGGGAGATGTTCGTCCGTCAAAGCATTTGCAAAACAGAGCAGGAACTCATTGACTCGATCTATAATGTACTGATCACTGTAACGGATTGTAACGATCCGCAGCCGGTCACCTGCTCCAGTTGTCTTGCTGAGCTGGGGGATTATTCAACGTTCAGGACAAATTTCCTGAGTGGCATCGGCAATCCAACTGTTACGCCATCGCTGGAAGCGGACATACAGGAAGCTTATGATGCTGCAAAGCTTGATTGCGAGAGATTGTGTGGTGAAGTGTCCCAGGTGATCTCCAACCGCAGGGAACTGATGCTGGCAGATATGATGCCAGATGCCGGCCAGTATGCCAACCGCAATCCAACCAGTCCCGGCTCCATGTATAATAAATATGATATTTTCTCAACGGCCACTCCTTCTATTCAGCCTTTTTATCGCAAGCCACAGACCAGTACAGGACAGGCCGGGTTTTATTATGATTACAATGGCCAGATAGACGGCAGCATCCATCCCGCAAGCGGTGATGCATACGCATGGCTGAATGGTATGAGTAAAGAAGAATTTGCACAACGCTTTACTACCAGTTGGGCAAATTCATTATTGCCTTATCATCCGGAATACAAAAGGCTTCAATATGCCGAAACACAGATGAAGCCAAGCTTCAACTGGATCACTAAATTCAGCACCACCGATAGCTATGATGATGCAGTAACAAAAGGTTACGTGCTTACAACAGGCAGTACAACTGCAACACCTTACAACGATTCCTTTTTTATCAAACGCGGAAGTCTTTCAAATGATTCTCTGCTCATCTGGGTAAAGACGGACTATGTTCAGAGCCTTAGCCTCTGGCAGATTGCTTATGGAGAGTTGCGTTGCAAGACCATTACTGATGCAACCCAACGCGATCAATGTTATATAGATGCACCCAAACTGCCTCCCTATACAGATATTACCAGTACGGAAGAAAAGGACCGCTTGTGGCAGGCATTTCGTGATCTGTATATAAGCGCCCGGGGCAATGAAGTAGATAAATATATCGGGGAGCAGGAGCCGCTGGCAGATGAAACAGCTTTGGTGGGCCAGGGGTATCATTTACGTTTTGCAACACATTCCCAACTGGCAGGTCAGAATAACTGGGATTGGTTTCCATCAAGCCCCGGAGCTGCTCCCAATCTGCCGCCGAATGCCATGCAGGATAGTTTGAATCTGTATTACAATAGTAGCTGCAGCGGATATATTAACATATGGCGTGATCGCTTATTGGAATGCGCGACTATTGCGAATCATCCTGACAGCGCCGCCATTATGAGTCAGATACTGGCAGGTATGCTCGCTGTATGTGAAAAAGGTGCGGATGCCAACAGCCCTTATGGAGCTTCCAGTGTAGCGCCAGGTACACCCAACGATGGATCGCCACGCAATTTTGAAGAAGTGATTTATTCGGTTTTTGCACAGTATCATATTAATAAAACTGATCTCTGTAATGCTTATGTTATTGAGCTGCCAAGAGGGTATGGACAGTCGCAGCCAATTGCACCTACTATGGTCGTCAGCCTTGACAGTTGCAGTTGCGATCTATTGGAGGTAATGAAAGAGCGGGCTTACCTGGCTTCGTATGATACCACTCAGTTGAGCAGCTTTAACCAGTATCTGCGATCAGTGAGACAGGACACGATCACGCAGGTATTATTTGATGCCGGCAAACTCTGCAGTACCAGTATTGCCAATAGAGCATTGCCACCAGACTCACTGCCTTCTTTGCCTCCTTATGTGATGTTGCCAACGCCACAACCTCTGCCGTCCTTTATGCAGTGCGGAGCGGCCATTGCAGGTTGTTTGGACTGCGGCACACTGATTGAATTGATCAAAGAATTTAAGGATACCATACCGGCACCTTACAGTATGGGCCCGGTAATGGATATGGAGCTGAGTGATTCCAGCATCCGGCACAATGAACTGCTGGCAAAATTCCTGAACTACCGCACAGGCTTTGAGTATACCTGGCAGCAATACCTCGATTCTGCAGCTAAAGTGGGATGTGATCTTGCAGGGCTTGGCATGGTTTACCCCGACTTGCTGGAAGTGAGTGAACGGGAGAGCAGCTTACCCTCCACTTATGTAGCCAGGGTCACAATCAATTTCAATCCGGGCTTTGCCAGTGTTCCCAATGATATGTTTGAGGCGTACATCGCAAAAGACAGCGCCATTATGGCTAATATGGCGGTGATTTGCCCGGACAATAATTACATTACTGATACTGCAGGGGTCTTTTTACCTGAGCCACCCTGCCAGAAAGTATACAACATGGCGGTAGCCATGGCGCAGCAGATCTACCTGCAGCGGTATGAATCCCGCTTAGCTGATTTTGAACAGGCATATCGTGCCAAATGCCTCGCAGCACCAGAAAGTTTTACAGTGCGGTATGAAAAGCAGGAATATCATTATACGCTTTATTATTATGATATGGCGGGGAACCTTGCCAAGACTGTGCCGCCAAAAGGTGTGAGACCGGATTTCAGTGAAGCGTTTACCGATTCAGTAAGGAACTACCGGGCTGCCGGCTCATACCTGGGCCGCCCTCATGAACTCACAACGCAATACGTGTATAATAGTTTGAACCAGGTTGTGGCACAGGTGTCGCCTGATGGAGGCCGCTCACTGTTCTGGTATGATAACCTGGGGCGGCTGGTAGTAAGCCAGAATGCCCAGCAAAGGGAAGAAGGCAATTACAGTTATACGCGTTATGATGCAATAGGTCGTATCACTGAAGTGGGTCAGAAGCCACAGACAGAAGCCATGAGTCAGTCAGTGAGCCAGGTGCCTGCTTCACTTTTAAACTGGATCACCAGCGGCGAGGCCCGCGAGCAGATCACCCTTACTCAATATGACCGCCGTTACGAGGTTGGTGGTGCTGGCCTGGATCCCATGCTGACGCAGCAAAACCTGCGCAACCGCGTAAGCTATACCCTGGTGCGCAACAGCTCTATGGATGGTAGCAATTATCATGCAGGCACATTCTATACGTATGATGTGCATGGTAATGTAGACACTTTGCTCCAGCATTACCGTGGCGTGTCTGCCATGAGCAGCGATCCCTATAAAATGATCGCGTACGACTATGATCTTATCAGCGGAAAAGTGAATGGAGTGGAATACCAGCCCCGTTATAATAATGGAGTGGGAATGGTCGTGCCCTCCGATCGGTTTTTCCATCGTTACCGTTATGATGCAGAGAACCGCCTGGTGGAAGTGGAAACAAGCCGCGATGCCCTGATATGGGAGCGCGATGCCGCATACAGATATTATAAGCATGGGCCTCTTGCCAGAACCGAACTCGGCCAGCTCAGCGTGCAAGGTGTGGACTATGCATACACATTGCAGGGATGGCTGAAAGGAGTGAACAGCGTAACGACCACCAACAGCTATGATATCGGCGCAGACGGAACCGGAGTGACGGCACGTGACGCATACGGCTTCGCTCTTCATTATTATGATGATAAAGGAACCGAACAGGATTATAAAGCCATCAACACAGCAATAGCCACTGCTTTCCCCCGGCCATCAACAGTCATCGGTATCCGTTCGCTTTACAATGGGAACATTGCAGCAATGAGTGTAAACCTGGTAAACAGTTTTGATCAGAGCCCGGGCGTGCTGCATTGGGACCCGTTGTTCTACCGCTACCAGTATGATCAGTTGAACCGGTTGAAGGGGATGAAGGCCTACAAGGGATTATCGTCCAACCAGTGGACACCGGTAGGCTTAAGCGATTATGGCGAGTCGATCGTGTATGACCCGAATGGCAATATCCTGAAC
>Ga0182746_1000367_pt1 | contig 67377 bp, 58 predicted proteins | sample eDN3rd30CBELigOP_FD_128881 | JGI IMG/M metagenome (GOLD analysis project Ga0182746, IMG submission 128881) | Enriched Organic Plus compost microbial communities from Emeryville, California, USA - eDNA 3rd pass 30_C BE-Lig OP (version 2) (version 2) ...
CACCAGCTCGAGCGCGCGCTCACGAAACTCGGACGGATACGGTCTCGGCATGCGACCACTTCTCCTCTCAGAAGCAGCCACATCCTCTCAACCAATCGTTCCGTGAAACCGAGGCAAGACCAGGGCTTCCCGAACGACCGCGACTCGTTACGAGCGCGATCGGGCGGGCGAGTTGGTGCACATGGACGTCAAGAAGCTCGGCCGCATCCCGGACGGGGGCGGTTGGCGCGGCCGCGGCGAGCTCGTCACGAACCACCAGTCGCGACTCGACAAGAAGCCGATCGGGTTCGACTATGTCCACTCCCTCGTCGACGACCACTCCCGGCTGGCCTACTCCGAGATCCTCAACGACGAGAAGGGCGCGACCTGCGCCGGGTTCTTGCTCCGCGCTGCGGCCTACTTCGCCAACCACGGCATCCACCGCATCGAACGGGTCATGACCGACAACGCGATGAACTACCGACTCTCCACCGACATGCGCTCAGCCCTCGAGCAGCTGGGCGCCCGACACGTCCTCATCCGCCCCCACTGTCCCTGGCAAAACGGCAAAGTCGAACGCCTCAACCGCACCCTGCAAACCGAATGGGCCTACCGACAGGTCTTCACCACAAACGACGAACGAACCGCAGCACTTGCACCCTGGCTCGAGCACTACAACACTCGACGCATCCACTCCGCACTCGGAGCCCCACCTATCAGCCGAGTGTCACCAACGTGACTGCCGAGTACAACTAGTCCGCGCGGCGGCGGAGGCGCATCCCGACCACCACGGCGACGCCGACGACAACGAGCGCGCCGCCGGCGAGCAGCAGCGGCATCGAGTCGGCGGGGCCGGTCACGGCGAGTCCGGCGACGGTGATCGCGAGCACACGCACGCGGCCGCTCGACTCGCCGACGAAGACGAGGCGGTGTCCGCCCGCCTCGAGGGCCTTGAGGTCCAGCCCGGTGATCTGCACGACGCCGTTCACGACGGGGAACGTGCCGAGGTAGACGGGCTTCGAGTAGCCCCACACCTCGACGTTCTCGTCGCCGTCGCCGTCCCACGCGAGCTCGCCGGTGAACGGCTTCTTGGGGTCGACAGCGTCGAGCGATCCGCCCGACGGGGTGAAGTCGTCGCCCGCGGGGGCGTAGTTCGGGTTCTTGCGCAGTTCCTCGTCGAGGTCGCTGCTGGAGGCGGCCGGGGCCTTCGGGGCGGGTCCGGTCGCGGTGCACGCGGCGTCGGTGCACCAGCGCGGCACGGCCACATTGGTCACGCGCGTCGCGTCGAGCACGCCCTCGACATGCGGCCCCTCCGCGGTGCCCCACCAGTTGGCGCCGACCGTGAGAACGGGCGCACCCGACCGCAGCACGGCGACCCCGGTCGTGAGCAGTCGGTTGCCCGCGATCGTGACGTCTGCAGCCGTGGCGGAGACCCACACCGCGGGCTTGGCGCCGGTGACGACGTTGCCGCGCACCTCGCTGCGCGCCGAGCTGCCGGTGAGGGTGATCGCCCCCTCGCCACCCGCGGTCGCGGGGATGTCGATCTCGTTGTCGCGCACGACGAGGTCGTGGCCGTAGAGCGTGAAGCCCCGCTGGCGGATCTGCGTCACGACATTGCCGCGGATCGTCAGCTGCTGCGCCGAGCTCGACACCGCGTAGGAGAGGTTGCGGAACACGTTGCCGGTCACGGCGCCGCCCACGGTCGTGTTGCTGTCGTGGTGCACCCCCCAGCCGCCGTTCGCGAACAGGTTGTGCGCCGTCGTCGTGATCGCCGCGTACGCGGTGTAGCCGCGACCGTCGACGAGGAAGCGGTTGTTGACGACCGACTCGCCCGTACCGGTGCCATAGGTCTGGATGCCGTTGCCGGTTCCGGTGAACTCGAATCCGTCGACCGTGACGAACGGCGCGCGGAACGTGAACGTGCCGACGATCGTCGACTCGCCCGTCGAGGTCTCGCCGGAGCGCACGCCGTCGACCCCGGCGGAGACGCCGGCCTGCGCGCCGACGAACTTCAGCCCGCCCTTGGTGACGTTGAGGGACTCCTCGTAGCTGCCGGCGCACACGCGGATGGTGTCGCCCGACACGGCCGCCGTGACGGCCGCCGTGATCGTCGCGTAGGCGGCGTCCGCGCCGCATCCCGTTCCGGGGCCGGCCGCCTCGGCGGCGACATCCACCCACCGCGTCTGCGGGTCGGCCGCCCACGCGGGCGCCGCCGACATGCCGACGAGTGCGAATCCGATCACCCCCGCGGCGAGGGCCGTGCGGCGACGGCCGCCGCGAAGAGAGCGCGCAGAAGAGTTCATGGACAAAAGGCCCCCCAGCCTCGTCGATGGGGATCCGGGTGCATCCCCCACCTCGACCCTAGGTGAGCCTCCGTCGCGTCCCCGACCACCGGTGTTCGCATTCCCGCACATTCACCCGCAGGATCATGTGCGCAAGGCACCGCCGGCAGCTAATGCAGTTCGATGTCGACGCACCCGGGCTCGGGAAGCTCGTCGACGAAGATGCGCACGCGGTGCACGCCCGGCGCGACCGCGAACATCCGCGAATGCTCGCCGAGCATGTCGGAGAGGCGCAGGCGCCCGTTCGAGGTGTGGATCGTGCCCTCGAAGACGATGCGACCCGTGAAGTACGCGGGACCGAGGTGCACCCGCACGGCCGTCTCCTCGCCGGACTGCCCGTGCATCACCGGGAACGCGACCGCGCTGAGGGATGCCACCACCCGCGGATCCGTCGCCGCCAGGTCGGGCAGATTCTCGAACTGATCCGGATCGCTCAGCACGCACCAGACGCGCGTGAACTCGGCGACGAGCTCCCCTAGCAACAGCGGCACCATCGCGCAACCTCCCCCACGAGCGCCCTCCCCCAAGGGCGCCCAACGGGTGCGCGCGACAGGGCTCGCGCGCACCCGGGTCGTGCAACGTGACACCCTGATCCGGTGCCACGCGAGCGCCGGATCGAGGTTGCCCGCGATGACGACCACAACCCGGCGACGCGAGTCTAGGAATCCTCGCCGCGGTCGGGAAGCACCGCGACACGCCGGTGTTCGGGGAAGCGAACGTCGCAGCGATCAGCTCACGGCGGTACGGGTCGAAGGCACCCTCACGCGGAGCGCGTCCGCCCCGCCGCATCCCGGGCTGCCCGATAGCCGAACAGCAGGCCGCGACCGTTCGCGATGCCGCTGTTGTACCACTGACCTTCGACGAGGCCCGCGCCGGCGTTACCGGCGCAGTACAGCCCCGGGAGGGCGCGGCCGCCCCAATCGAGCACCCGTCCGTCGGAGTCGAACCGGAGTCCCCCGCTGCTGCCGACGGACGCCGCGACGATGGGCACCGCGAACAGCCGACCGCTGAGCGGCCGCAGGTTCGGGTTCGGCGCATGGTCGCGGTCGCCGTTGACGCGGCCGAACGCACGCTCCCCGCGCCCGAAGTCCGGATCGACACCGCGCGCCGCCCCCTCGTTGAAACGCTCGATGGTGCGGGAGAGGGTCTCCGCATCCACGCCGATCGCGGCCGCGAGTTCGCGGGGCGAGTCGGCCGAAATGAGCCACTCGGGCTTCTCTCCGGGAGCGAGGGGTCCGAGCGCGTAGCGATCGCGAGCCTGCTCGTCGATGATGAGGTGGGTTCGGAGGTTGGGGTACATCTGGCTGACCCCGTCGAGCCGGACCATCTCGGCCACCAAGTCGCGGTAGAACGACTCGTCGGCGTAACGCTCACCCCGGCTGTTCACCGCCAGGCCGCCGGGAAGCCCGAGCTCCCGGGTCGCGAGGCGCCGCACCTGCTCACCCTGATACTGCTCTCCGGGGATCTCGAGCGTCGGGAGCACCAACTGGCCCGCGACGTCGGCGAACGCGGCCCCCTGCTCGAGAGCGAGCCGGATGGGGTGGCCGTCGACCCAGGGCGACCCCGCCGCCGGCACGGCCGGGCCGAAGTCGAACTCGGCCTGACGTTCACGGGACGCCTCGTAGCCCCCGGTGCAGAGGATGACGGCACTCGCCCGCACCTCGAGCGCCCCGTCGGGGGTCTCGAATGTCAGCTCCCAGCCGTCGTCGACGGGACGGAGCGCGCTGAGTCGGTGCTCGAGCGACACGGTCACCCCGGCACGCAACGCCGCCGAGAGGAGGTACCCCGCCGTCGCCGTCCCGAACCCGACAAACCCGGCCGCCGCACGCTCGCGCAACATGTCCCAGTCCCACTCGAACGCGCGCCCGAATCCGCCCCAGGTGACGACCTCGCTGTAGCGGGCCGGCACGTCGGCATACATCGGCCCGCGCACCAGCCGGTCCCGCCATTCGACGGGCAGGTCGTTGCGATTGAACGGCAGCGGGGCGAGATAGCGCCCCTCCAAACGCCCGCCCTCGAGCTCGGCGTAGTAGTCGGGGAAGCCGCGCAGCAGCTCATGGTCGAACCCGTGGCTGCCCGCGAGCCACTCGAGCACCGCGGGCAGCTCGGTCATGTAGGTGTGCAGGATGCCCTCGTCGTGCCGTCCCGCGCTGAGGCGACGCGCATGGGCGATCCCGTCCTCGACGGTGTCGTCGATCCCCGCCTCACGTTCCTGCCTCGTGCCGGCGGCCCACACCTGGCCCGCGGAATAGGCGTACGTGCCACCGACGAGGCCCGAGGCCTCGAACACCCGGGCCGACGCCCCCTGTTCGGCAGCCGCGAGCCCGGCGGTGAGACCCGCCCCTCCGGCGCCGACGACCGCGATGTCGATCTGCTGCGACTTCTCCTGCATGCTGTCTTCCTCTTTCACCGGCTGCCGGCGACGTGGCGACCGGCGAGGTAGCCGGCCGTCATCGCGGGTCCGAGCGTTCCTCCGGCTCCGCCATAGGTCATTCCGAACGGCGACGCCATCACGTTCCCGGCCGCATAGAGGCCGGGGATCACGTCGCCGTCGATCGAGAGGACCCGGGCTGCTTCGTCGATCTGCGGCCCGCCCTTCGTACCGAGCGCTCCGATGTGCACCGGGATGGCGTAGAACGGCCCCCGGTCGAGCGGGCCGAGCGAGGCCTCGATCGTCCCCTTGCGGGACGGATCGCCCCACCAGCGGTCATGCGCGAACTCTCCGCGGTGGAAGTGCGGGTCGCGCCCCTGCGCGACGTTCGCGTTCCACTCCTCGACCGTACGCTCGAGGCCTTCCGGATCGATGCCGACGCGGTCGGCCAGCTCGCGGAGGGTCGGAGCGGCGGCGACCCACTCGGGCGCGGGCCCGGGAGCGGGATGACCGACCGTGCCGAAACGTTCGAGGTACCCCTGGTCGAAGACGAGCCAGCAGGGCAGATTCGCGTAGTCGAATGCGACGGTGTCCTCCTGGTGGAAAGCGCCGCCGAACGCGTTGTAGTTCGTCGACTCGTTGGCGAATCGGCGACCCTGGCGGTTGACCATGATGGACCGAGGTCGGCTGCGGTCGCCTGAGAGCATGAAGCGGTTCATCCTGTTGATCCCTTCGGGGAGCTCGGTGACCGTCGTCCACCAGGCCTCGCGCATGTTGCCGAGCATCGCCCCGATCCGCATGGCCATCCGTAGCCCGTCGCCCTCGTTCGTCGGCACGGTGACCGGATGCGTGAGCGGCCCGCGCAGGAACGCCCGCCGCAATCGCTCGTCCCACTCGAAACCACCGGTCGCCAGCACGACCCCGCGGTCGGCCTCGACGGTGTCACGCCCGTCGGCCGTGCTCACGACGACGCCCGTCACCCGTCCTGAGGGGTCGCGGACGAGTTCCTCGCCACGCGTCCCCGTGCGGAATTCGACGCCAAGATCTAGGGCGGCGCGGAGCAGGCGCCCGACGAGCGCCTGGCCCATCCCGCGCTCGTCGCGCTCGGCCCGGCGCGCCCATTCCTCCTCGGGGACGACCCGAGGGACGGCGGAGCCGGTCGGCGTCTCGAGCATCATCTGGTGCCTGCGGTAATACGGCGAGACGGTGACCCGGTGCGCCCACTCTCCGAGGTCCTGGAAGGAGAAGAGCTCGGCCTCGAGAGTGCGGCCGCCGTGCGCCTTCCCGCCGGGCCGTTCCGCGTGGTAGTCCGGATAGTCCCGGTAGGCGAAGAAGCGCATGTCGGCCACGTCGTCCATGAAGGCGACCATCTCGCGGCCCGAGCGCACGAACGCGCGCACGAGGTCAGGGTCCATGAGGCCGCGCGAGAGCGACAGCAGGTACTCGACCGCCTCGTCCTCGCTGTCTTCGACGCCGATCTCCGCCGCGTGCGGGTTGTTCGGCACCCAGACATTCCCACCGGACCACGCCGTCGTGCCGCCGAGCTCGTCGGCCTTCTCGAGCACGAGGACGCGGCATCCCCCGTGCGCTGCCGTGACTGCGGCGCTCAGGCCGGCGGCCCCGGAACCGAGTACCACGAGATCCCATCGTTGTGCGGACATCGTCACCATCTCCTTTGTGAAGTCTGAACGTCGAGACGCACGCGTCTCAGAACACCGAGTGCTCGCGCACGAGCCATACGCCGACCACCCCGTCCATGCCGGACCACCGCGCAGCGGCCGAGCGGCACGACTCTTGGTCCCCGAACCATTCCTGAACCACGAAATCCGAGTGCGGCGGCGCGGCCTGGCCTCTGAGCGTCCGCGCGGTTCCGGCGACCGGCGCCAGGACGCGCCGCCCGAGCGAGCGGACTGTCTCATTCGACGGGGATGGCGGCGCGAACACCGTGAGCTTGTACGGCCCGCGCGATCCCCGGGCGGCCTCGACCGAGTACACGCACATCACCGTGGCGTCGAGGTCGAGGAACTCCGCTTCGTCGGCGCGGACACGGGGGTAGTCGGCCGACTCGAAGAATCCGACCGAGGGATCAGCGCGCGGCGCCTGGAGCGTCGACGAGAAGCCGTCCACGGCGATCCTCGCCGCGACGACCGTCTCCTCGATGTGGTCCTGCGTGTAGTGGCGCGTGAAGGTGCGGAAATCGGCCGAACCCGCCACGAGGGGCGCGTGCGCGCCTGCCCAGTGGCGGCCGAATCGCGCCGCGTCGAGTGTCGCGCGCCGGACGAGCGCGCCGAGGCGCACGGGGCCGTCGATGACACGGGGGTCGAGACTCGTCACGGGCACTTCTTCACCTGCTCAGCGGGAACGAGAAGAGACGGCGACGGCCGGTTCGACCGTCGCCGCCTCTCTCACCACTCAGTTCTCGGGCGTGATGACACCGTCGACGAACGGCCCGGGCGAGACGAACGTCAGGAGCTTGTCCGCCGGAATCGGGAAGAAGTGGTTGTCAGCCGACCAGCGCTGGTACTCCACCGGCCAGGTCACGAGCTTGGCGTCGATCTCGGGGTTGGGCTTGAGGTTCTCAAGCGCCTCCTTGACGGCGTCCGCGTCGGTCGAGCCGGCCTGCTCGAAGCCCTTCTTGAAGAGCTGCAGGGCATCCCAGTACACGCCCACGTAGTGGAGCGACTGCGTCATCGGGTTGCCCTCGGCCTTGACGGCCGCGAGCACGTCGGCGAGGACCTCCGGGTTGGGGCTCTCGCCCGCGGTGATCGGGAAGACGCCGAGGTAGAGGTTGTTCCAGTCCGCCGGGGAGGAGATCTCGGCCATGTTCTGCCCGAGGCCCATGCTCGAGTGACCGAGCGTGCGGATGTCCCAGCCGAGCTTGGTGCGGCTCGTGAGGATGTGCGACGTCGCCGCGCCGAACGCCTGGATGACGAGGACGTCCGGGTTGGAGTCACGTAGACGCTCGAGCTGCGACGTCATGTCGATGTCGGTCGGTGTGTAGGACTCGTGCGCGACCTCGATGCCGCTCGACTCGAACTCGCCGATGATGGCCTCCGCTGTCGCCTGGCCGTTCGCGTCGTTGGCCGTGAGCAGCGCGACCTTGGTGTAGGCATTGGCCTTCATCTCGGTGAGCAGCGCCGGCGCCTCGGCGAGCGACGTGATGTACGGGATGAACGCATACGGGTACTGCGCCGGGTCGTTGATCGCCGCCGACTGCACCGATGCCGTCGAGATGATCTGGTTACGGGACAGGAGCGGAAGCAGGGCCAGGGCCGTGTTGCTCGTCGCACCCATGAAGACCAGGTCGGGCTTGCGCTTGTCGATCTGCTCCTGGAGCAGGGTCACCGCGCGGGTCGTGTCGAGCTGGTCGTCGGCGACGACGACCTCGATCTGGCGACCCAGGATGCCGCCGTCAGCGTTGACGGCGTCGACCGCGACGTTGAGCGTGTCGACGTTGAGCTGAGCTGCGTTGCCCAGCGCTCCCGTGAGCGGGGTGTTCATATAGATCAGGAACGTCTCGTCGGACGACTCTCCATTGGAGCCGGTTCCGCCTGCACATCCCGTGAGCGCCAAGGTGGCAGCGAGTACGCCACCGAGGATCGCCTTACGTGAAATCACGTTTCTTCCTCTCTGACCGGGCACGTCGTGACCTCGACGGCTCTGTCGTTTGATCAGTTCACCCAGGTGCAACCGTAGGAACGGCTGGGGTGAGACTAACAATACAGCGATGGATGAATAATGTATAGCTAGGTCCAATAATGCATTCTGACGCGGCGGTCGGGGTCAGTCCCGGTACACCTTCCGCTCGCGGAACAGCCAGCTCCCCGCGACGCGCACGAGTTCGTCGTGCACCACGAGACTCCTGTCGACACGCGAACCCTCGGCCGTCGTCGCGAGGATCGTCATGTACGCACGCGCACGCACCCGACCCTCCTCGATTTCGTCAAGCACGATCCCGGTCACGACGTGCCGGAACTGCTCGCCCCGCGCCAGCGCTGCGCCATTGGAGTTCTCCGCAAACGCCCGAAGCTCGTCGCGCCCGCGCGCCGTGAGCTGATATGTCGGCGACTCGAAGACGCCGTCCTCGGCGTACGTCGCGGCCCACGCCTCTCCGTCACCCCCGTCGACGGCGTGCGACTGCACCCCGTAGAGCTCGAGGATCTCCAGCCGGTCCTCGGTCGTGATCACGTGCGGTCCCCCTTCCTACGACCCGGTCGTGACGTTCCGCGACCCCCCGTCGACGAACAACGTCGACCCCGTCACGTAGCTCGAGCTCTCGGAGAGCAGGAACAGAACCGCCTGGAAGACATCGTCCGTCGTACCGATGCGCTTGAGCGGAATCGACGCTACTGCGCTTTCGAAACGCCCCGGCTCATCCCGCAGCCACGCCGTCATCGCGGTGTCGATGAACCCGGGAGCGATCGCATTGACACGGATGCCCCGGGGCCCGAGCTCGACCGCGAGAAAGCGAGAGAGGTGGTCGACGGCCGCCTTCGACGCCGAGTACGCGGCGCGGCCGGGCCGCACGCGGTACCCCGAGACCGACGACATGATGACGACGGAGCCGCCCTCGGTCATCGCCTCGGCGGCCGCTTGCGTGCCGTACAGCGCCCCGTCGACATTGATCTGGAACGTCGAGCGCATCTGCTCCGGCGTGATGTCGAGCACGTCGGCCCCCGGGAAGACCCCGGCGTTATTGATCCAGTAGTCGACGCGACCGAACTCTTCCTTGGCGAGGGCCGCCAGACGGCGATGGTCCTCCGGCACGGTGACATCGAGGCGCGCGCCGAGCATGCGCGCCGCGCCGCCCACGGCCTCGTTGATCTCGGTCGCGGTCGCCGCCATCGCGGCCTCGTCAATGTCACCGCCGACGACGTTGACCCCGCATTCCACGAGCCCCTGGGCAAACCGGGCGCCCATGCCACGTGCCGCACCGGTGACGACCGCCGTCTTGCCGGCCAGCTCGGGGTAGACAGTTTGCTCGCTCATGAGGCCTTCTCCTCGGTCTCCTTGACGCCGAGGTAGCTCTCGCGCAGGGCATCCCATGAGTCCAGGGCCGCCACCTCGGTGTCGATGGTGATGCGGCCGTGGTCGAGTACGGCGACGCGATCGGCGATCCGCAGCGAGTGGTCGATGAGCTGCTCGACGAGGAGCACGCACAGCCCTTCCTTCTTGAGCTCGGCGACCTCGTTGAACACCTCCTCCACGATGCTCGGCGCAAGGCCGGCCGACGGTTCATCGAGGAGCAGCACGCGGGGATCAGCCATCAGCGCTTGAGCGATCGCGAGCATCTGCTGCTGGCCGCCGCTCAGCATCCCGGCCGCGTCGCGGCGCTTCTCCTTGAGGATCGGGAACCGCTCATAGGCCTTCTCGATACCCTCGGCGATGTAGCCGCGGCGGCGCCGGTGCACGAAGCCTCCGAGCCGGAGGTTCTCCTCGACCGTGCGCTGACGGAAGACCCGCTTGCCCTCCTGGACGAGCGCGAGTCCGGCCGCGACGCGTTTCGCGGCCGACCCGGTCTGGGGCTCACCGAACAGCGAGATGGTGCCCCGCGAGACCGGGCGGATCCCGGCGACGGCGGACAGCGTCGTCGTCTTGCCCGCGCCGTTGCGACCGAGCAGCGCCGTGATCTGACCTTCGGGACAGGCGAGGTTCAGCCCTCGCACGACCCGTACCTCGCCGTAGCCCGTGTCGAGGTCTCTGATCTCGAGTGCGTTCGTCACTTCGATCCTCCCTGCTGCGCCGCGTTGCGCCGCTCCAGCTCTTCGCGCGCTGCCTTGCCGAGGTAGCTCTCCACGACCGCCGGGTCGTTCCGCACCATGTCGGGCGTTCCGACCGCGATCATCTCCCCCAGGTGGAGGACGTTGACCTCGTCGGCGATGCTCATGACCATCTCGAAGTTGTGCTCGACGATGACGATGGTCGCGCCGGCATCGCGCAGCCGCGAGATGACGGAGCTCAGCAGCTGGACATCCGATTCGTCGAGCCCCGACGCGGGCTCGTCGAGCAGCACGACGGCGGGATCACCCGCGAGGGCGCGGGTCACCTCGAGGAGACGCCGGGTCCCGAGCGGCAGATCCGCGGCCGGCTTGTCGGCCAGTTCCGCGATGCCCACGATGTTGAGCAGGCGGAGCGCCTCGGCACGGTCCTCGCGCTGAGCGCGACGGGCGCTCGGCAGGCGGAGCATCGCGGCGAGGATGCTCGCGCGGTCCCGGGCGTAGCGGGCGCTCTGCACGACCTCCGCGACCGTCATGCCCTTCGGGATGAGCGGGGTCTGGAACGTGCGGGAGACCCCGCTCGCGGCGACCTTGTGCGGCGCCTTGCCCTCGACCGCGACACCCCCGACGGCGATGGTGCCGGCATCCGGCTTGTAGAAGCCGGAGACGACGTTGAGCAGCGTCGTCTTCCCCGACCCGTTGGGGCCGATGAGCGCGGTGACGGTGCCCGGCCGGGCCACGAGGTCGACTCCGCGCAGAGCCCGATTGCCGCCGAAGGCCTTCTCGACACCCGTGGCCCGAAGCTCCTTGCCATGGATGCGTGGGAACTCGACCTCGCTCGCCAACACGTCCTTGACGTCGGAGAGCAGTCGGTCGTCGACGAACCAGCGCTGGAACCAGCGCCTCGCCAGGCCCGCGATCCCGCCAGCGAAGAAGAGGCCACCGAGGACCAGGAGGATGCCGAAGAAGATCAACGAGAACTGCTGGAACCCGCTCGTGCGAAGCGGCCCGATCGTCAGGATCGCGGCACCGATGACGGCGCCGTAGATGCTGTCCGCGCCGCCGATGATCGACGCCGCGAGCAACGCGACGGCCATCTGGAATCCGAACGACGCGGGGTTGATGTAGCCGTCCTGGTAGGCGAACAGGGCTCCGGCGGCACCCGCGGGGAGCGCGCCGATGACGTAGGTCTTGAGTTTCAGACCCGGCACCGAGTAGCCCAGGGAACGCGCGAGCACCGGGCTCTCACGGAGCACCTTGAGGGCGTTGCCGTGACGCGACGTCGCGAAGTTCCGCAGGAGCACGAAGGTGGCGATCGTGACGCCGATGACGAGCACGTAGTACGCCTGGCCGTTCAGCGGCGCGCCGAGGAAGGTCGGGAGCGGGACGCCGGGGAGGCCGACGGCGCCGCCGGTGACCTTCGGGAAGAGGTTGACCACTTCGGGCACGAGGAGCACCAGGAAGAAGGTCACCATGCCGAGCGACCAGTTGCCGAGCCGGATGCCGGGCACGCCGGTCAGGAGTCCGACGGCCGCAGCGGCGAGCACCGCGATCACGAAGGTGAGAGGCAGGTCGAGGCCGGCGACGGCGAAGATTCCCGCCGCATACGCGCCGACCGCGTAGATCGCCGACTGTCCGAGCGCGAGCTCGCCGGCGTAGCCGAACGTCATGTTCAGCCCCAGGACGAGCATCGACATGAGCGCGACGCTCACCGTGATGCGCTGCGTTCCCGCGTCGATGCCGAGGAACGGCAGGACCATGACGACGAGGCCGAGCGCGAGCGGCAGCACCCACAGCGGGCCGCGCCGATACGTCTCGTTGGAGAGTTTCTTCACCTGCGTTACACCAACCGTTCCTGGCTGCGACCGAAGAGACCCTTCGGCAAGACGATGAGCGCGACCAGCAGGAGCACGAACACCGAGATGCTCTGCCACTCCGTCCCCAGGTAGCGGGCTCCGAACATCTCGAGCAGACCGACCACGAAGCCGCCGATGACAGCCCCGCGATAGCTGCCGAATCCGCCGACCGCGACGGCGACGAAGGCCTTGACGGCGAGGAGGTCGCCGAGGTGGTAGCTGGCGAGCGTCTTCGACGCCACCAGCGGGCCGGTCGCTGCGACGAGTGCGCCCGCGATCACGAACGCCCAAAAGGCGAGGTGCTTCACGTTGATGCCGCGCAGCATGCCGGCGTCGCGATCCTCGGAGGTCGCCAGGCTGGCCAGACCGATCATCGTCTTGCGGGTGATGAGCCCCACGATGCCCGCGAGCAGCACGGCCACCAGGATGATCAGGAGGTCCACCAGGTTGGTGCGCCCGCCCAGGAAGTCGAAGGCCGCCGAGTCGAAGTACGTGACCTTCTGCGGATCCGCGCCGAAGAGGGCAAGGGCCGCACCCGCGATGATCGTTCCCACACCCAGGGTGGTCACGAGCTCGTTGTGCGCCCCTCGTCCGGCGAGCCGGCGAATCGCAAGCACCTCCTCGAGCGCGCCGATGACCGCGCCGACGAAGGCCGCGATCAGGACCGCTGCCCACAGAGGGAGGCCGAGCTTTGCGCTGCCCAGGAAGCCGATGAAGGCCCCGGCCATGAGGAACTGCGCCTGCGCGAAGTTGAACACGCGCGACGAGATGAACACGATGTTGTAGCCGATCGCCACGAGCGTGTAGACCGCTCCGAGCGACAGGCCCGCGAGAACCGTCGTCATCATGGGTGCATCACCGCGATTCGCATGAGACCAGTGGTTGGCACGTCATCCCTTTCTCGACTTCCTCGTCGGCGGAGGCCCTGAAGCGCTCCGCAGAGCGCGTTCAGCCTAGAACACGATAGTACAGTCGTCAACGAATAATGCATTATTGCTCGACGACTGGGGCAGCGTAGACGCCGGTCTGAAGTCCCAGGGAGTGCAGGCCGGCGCCGGCGGCGAGCCCGCCATCGACGGCGATATCGGCACCCGTGATGTAGGACGCCTCATCCGACGCCAGGAACGCCACGAGCGCCGCGACCTCGTCGACATCCGCCATCCGCCCCAGCGGCGTCAGTTCCGTCATGGCTGCATTGTGGAACTCGTTGCTCACCATCGGCGTCTGGATCAGCCCCGGGTGCACGGCGTTGACGCGGATCCCCCACCGGGCGAACTCGATCGCGGCCGAGTGCGAGAGCCCGCGCAGGGCCCACTTGCTCGCCGCGTAGGAGGCCGCCGGATAGCCCGACATCGCGGCGATGGAGCAGATGTTGACGATCGAGCCGCGGCGCGCGGCCTTCATGACCGGTGCGACCGCCTTGATCCCGAGCATCGCGCCGGTGACGTTGACCCGCAGCACCTTCTCCCAGTCGGCCAGCACTGTCGCCTCCACGCCCCCGCGCCCGACGATTCCCGCGTTGTTCACCAGGATGTCGACCCGCCCAGACTCGTCAGCGATACGAGCCACGACGGATGCCCACTGGGCCTCGTCCGCGACGTCCAACCGGAGGTACGTCGCCTGCGAGGACCCCTGCGCGAGCACCCGCGCCGCCGACTCCCCCTCGGCGTCGAGCACGTCGGCGAGGTAGACCCTCGCCCCTTCACGAACGAACCATTGCGCCTCGGCGAGGCCTTGCCCCCGCGCCGCGCCTGTGATCAGGGCGACCTTGCCGTCCAACCGACGTTCCATGCGTACTCCACTCTGAGTAAATGCATTCTTTACCTCAGAATACAGAACGGATGGAAGTCGCGCTTCTGTTGATTCATCAGTGAAGTCTCTTTTCCCTCACGCTACGCTGTCGCCGTGACCACTGCACGCCATCGCGGGAAGCGCATCCACGACACCATCCGCCGGGAGATCCTGAACGGCGCCTGGCGTCCGGGCGAGCGCCTGCAGCCGGGCGACCTCGCCGACCGCTACAGCACGAGCACCACCGTCGTCCGGGAAGCGCTCACCCGGCTCGCGGGCGAGGGTTTCGTGTCGCTGGTGCCGAACCGCGGGTTCTTCGTGCCCACGCTCTCGCTCGAGAGCCTGCGCGATCTCACCGAGGTGCGGTGCCGCACCGAGGCGCTCGCGATCGAACTCGCCCTCGAGCGTGGCGACGTCGCCTGGGAATCGGCCCTCATCGCGTCGCACCACACGCTCTCGCGCACACCCCGCCGCAACCCCGACGACCCCTACCACACGAGCGAGGAGTGGGCCGACGCCCACCGCGAGTTCCACAACCAGCTCATCTCCGCGTGCCGAGTCCCGGTCCTCACCGAACTGTCAAGCAAGCTCGCGGACGCCACCGAGCTCCACCGCCGCTGGGCCGCACCGTCGCCGCCGGCCAGCACCCGCGACGTCGAGGCCGAGCACACGGCGATCCTCGAGGCTGCCCTCGCCCGCGACGCCGCGCTCGCCGGGGCCCTGCTCCGCGAGCACTACGAGCGCACCGTGCAGATCGTGCTCGAGAGCGGTCTCGCCGATGGCGCCCACGCCAAGGTCGACATCACAGGCGACGACTCCGAGTGAACTGACGTCAGTACGCCGCGAGCGCGACCCCGACGGCGTCGCGGAGCTGGGCCTCGGCCTCCTCGGCAGACGACGCCGCCTCGGCCCGCCACGCGATGTAGCCATCCGGGCGGACGAGCAGACACGCCGCCTCCTCGAGCCCGGAGCGGTCGCGCCACTCGCCGTACGCGTCAGCGAGTCCCGGGGCGCCGATCACGACGGTCCTCGCGAAGGCGAGGTCGAGCCGCTCGGCGGCCTCCACCCAGACGCGCCCCCCGATCCCCGTGACGATCGAGAACTTGCCCTTCCCGACCACGTCGAGCGTCGACAGCCGCCGCTGCCGCTCATCGACCAGCCAGGCGTGTGGGATCTTGCATCCGGGATCCGTCGACGGGATGAAGGTCGTGTCGCTGCTCTCCACCGCGGGAGCCGGGGCGATCCCGGCCGAGACGTAGCGCTGCCCGAGTTCGACGCCGATCGCGTTGAACTCGGCGTCCTTGACCTCGAGGGCGTCGTGGAGGAGGGCCCGCGCCCGCACGCCCTCGGCATCCGACGAGGTCACCCGGTCGATCATCGCCTGTACCGGATCCGACGAGGCCTCGTCCACCCGCAGCGCTTCGCGGATGCCGGCATAGTCGCGCCGGGACTGATTCGCCCGGTTCACGATGCGCTCGCCCACCGGCACGCGCTCCTCCGAGTACGTGTCGAGCAGACTCTCCGAGGCATGGCCCTGGATGACGAACGCCAACTTCCACGCGAGGTTGAAGGCATCCTGCATGCAGGTGTTCGCCCCGAGTCCGCCCGACGGAGGGTGCCGGTGCACGGCGTCCCCCGCGCAAAAGACCCGCCCGTTCTGATAGCGCGTCGCGTACTGCTGGTTGACGTACCAGACCATCGGACGCTCGATCTCGAAGTCGATGCTGTCGTCGCCGAGCAGCGTTCGGACCTGGTGACTCAGCGCCTCATGGGAGACATCGGGGTCACCACGACTGATGTCGAAGCCCCAGCCCAGGATCCACTCGCTCCAGGGCTTGATCGCACGGAAAGTCGCCATCCCGATCTCGCCGAAACTGGCGGCGGGGTTGACGATCCAGTAGAGGATGCTCGGACGGTGCTCGACGAATCGCGCGAGATCGGCCTTGAAGAGCACGTACACGGTGCCTGCCCGCGCCACCTCGCCTTCGAAGGGAAGCCCCGTGTCGCTCGCTACCTGGGAACGGGCACCGTCCGCGCCCACGAGGTATCGGGCGCGCATCGAGTACTCATGGCCGTTGATGCGGTCACGCAGCCGGACCGTGACACCGTCGGCATCCTGGTCATGACCGAGGTACTCGGCGTCGAACGAGTAGTGGGCGCCGCGCCGCGCGGCATTGTCGACGAGCAGAGGCTCCATCGTCGTCTGCGGCACGTCGAGAAGCGGGCACGGGCTCGCCGTCAGGTAGTCGGTGCGGCGACCAGGCCCCGTCCCCCAGGTGCGACGCCGGGCGATCTCGGTGCCGGCGAGGCTCGTCATGAAGACGGTGTCGCCCATCTGATCCCACGGAGTTCCGACCTTCGCCACCGACTCCTCGATGCCGAGATCGCGCAGCACCTCGAGCGCCCGCTGGTTGATGATGTGCGCGCGCGGGGTGTCGGCGAGCCAGCTGCGCTTCGAGACGACGTGAACCCTCACCCCGTAGGTCGCGAGGGCCAGCGCAAGAGTCGAGCCCGTGGGACCCGACCCCACGACGAGGACGTCCGTGTCGAACGCGTCATCCGGAATCGCCGACGCCATATCGCCTCCTAAGCCACTTCCCGCACGACGTTGCGCAGGACTCCCAGCTTGGTCACCTCGACCTCGACGATGTCGCCGTCGTTGATGAACCCGGGCGGGTCCATGAACAGGCCGACTCCACCCGGTGTGCCGGTGACGATGACATCACCGGGCGCGAGCGGGGTGAAGGTCGTCACGAACTCGATGATCGTGGGGATGTCGAACACGAGGTCGGACACCGCGGCGGACTGTCGCACTTCGCCGTTGACGCGGGTCTCGAGCTGGAGCTCGGTCACATCGCCGACCTCGTCCGCGGTCACCAGGTACGGGCCGAACCCGCCGGTGCCCGGGAACGTCTTCCCCGGAAGCCACTGGCTCGAGGCGCGCTGCCAGTCGCGCACCGAGAAGTCGTTGTAGACCGCGTAGCCCGCGATGTGAGTCCAGGCATCGACCTTCGAGACCCGGTGCGCGGGTGCGCCGATGACGAGGGCGACTTCGCCCTCGTAGTCGAACTGGTCCGAGAACGCCGGCTTCAGCGCCGGGGCGTCGTGGGCGATCTGGCTGTCCGCGTACCGCGCAAAGATCGTCGGCGCACCGGGCGCCGGCTTGCCGATCTCGTCCTGGTGGCTGCGGTAGTTGACGCCGACGCAGATGATCTTGCCCGGCTGCGGGATAACCGGCAGCAGCGTCACGGAGTCGGCGGCGAGTTCGAATCCGGAGAGAGTCTGCGCCTGCTCGAGGTGGCCTTCGGCGATGGCATCGGCCAAGGTCGCCGCGACGTCGCCCGCTCCGGGGCCGGCGTCATGGATGGCGTCCCCTTCGACCCGGCCCCAGCTCTCGGTGCCATCGGCGCGGACGTAGGAAGCGAACTTCGTCATGTGGTGCTCTTCTTCTTCTCGATCGAGGTGGACTAGCGCATGCTCTGGGCGCGGCGCGCCGGGTAGAGGCCGTGCGCGCGGAAGTCTTTGCCGTTGTAGGTGCCCCACCGGTTGAACCAGCGGGTGTCCTCGGCTTCCCAGCAGGTGGGCGGGCGGTTGTCGTCGTAGATCTGCTCGAGGTCGGCGTAGAGCTCGACGACGACGTCGCTCGGTTCCACGTAGTACGCGGCGATGTTGTGGCCGGCCCCGTGGCGGACGGGACCCCAGATCAGGTCCCCGTCGAGGATTTCGAGCCTGTCGCCGAGCTTGCCGAGGTCGACGATGCTCTGGGTCTGCCAGGCATGGTGATGCAGGCGACCCGGACCCTGGATCAGGGCGATGCCATGGTGGTCGGCGTTACAGCGCAAGAAGTAGGCGAAGTCGACGCCGATGACGTCGGAGACGCGGAAGTCGAGCACGTCGACGAGGAAGTCCTTCATCGCCTTCGAGTTCGTCGGGTGGAGGTTGATGTGGCCGTACCGGTCGGGCCCGTAGCCCGGCTCGGTCTTCGAGTCGCTGCTCATACCGACGTAGATCTCGAAGACGAAGTCGTCGGGCCCGACGAACGCGAATCCCTCGCCGAGTCCCTTCTCCAGGGGCTCGGTGGAGACGATCTCGAATCCCGCCTCTTTCACCCGCCGGAACGCCTCGCCGAGCGCCTCGGTGCCGGCAGCGACGAGCCCGATGTGGTCGACCGCGTCGAGGTCGGAGCCTCGGTAGAGGAGTTCGTGGTGGACGTTCGCGGCGGACATGAAGACGTCGGCGTCATCCTGCTCGGTGACCCGCAGACCGAGCGCGCGCTGGGCGGTCGCCACAGACAGATCGAGTTGCTTGGTCTGGATGGCGACGTGCCCCATCTCGGCGATGATTCCTGGCATCCGGTCCTCCTCGGCGGGAGCGTGTCAGCGGGTCAGTGAGCCATCTCGCATTCGACGCTGATCATGCATTTCTACAGCAACAATATTTTGTGTTGGCCAGTATTGCAAGTCGCCGGCGTCCTGACCATCACGTCAGCTCGAGACGCTCCTGCTGGGGCCTCGGGGGCCGCCGCGCCCCTCGCGTGCGACCGGTCGCTCCGCCGCCCAGGGCACTCGCACGTTCTGCCAGAACGCCGTGACGGCCGCTTGAGCGGCGTCGGGAAAGTCCAGATCCCAGATGCGCTGGTTGAAGATCTCCACCTCGATGTCGCCGCGATAGCCAGCCTCAAGCACCGCACTCGTCAGACTGTCGAAATCGATCACGCCCTCGCCGGGGAGTCCCCGGCCGAGGAGGACACCTTCGGGGAGCGGCGTCACCCAATCGCTCACCTGGTAGGCGGCGATCCTCCCCGACCGGCCCGCTCGCGCGATCTGAGCGAGAACCTCCGGATCCCACCACACGTGATACGTGTCGACGACCACCCCGACGTCCGGTCCGCATTCTTCGGCGATGTCGAGCGCCTGCGACAGAGTCGAGACCACGCCTCTGTCGGCGGCGAACATCGGGTGCAGCGGCTCGATCGCGAGAGTGATCCCAGCCGCGGCCGCCTCGTGAGCCAGCGAGGCGATCGCGTCGCGGGTGCTCTGGCGGGCGCCGATCACATCGCGGCTCCCCGGCGGCATCCCGCCGGCGACGATGACCAGGACCTTCGACGACCCCGGTTCCCCGTGGGCGGCAAGCTCGGCGGTGTCCACGATGCTCCTGCGAGCTTCGTCGAGCGCGGCGCGAGCCCCGGCCGCGGTGTCGGCGACGAAGTAGCCCGCACGGCAGACGCCCGAGAACCGCATCCCGGCCTCGCGGAGCATCTCGGCCGACCTTCTCACGCCGATGTCCCTGACCGGCTCCCACCAGAGACCGAGGCTGGAGATGCCGACGCCGGTCGCGGCGTCGATCGCCTCCCGCAGGCCGGCACGACGAATGGTCGCCATATTCAAGGACATCCGCGGGTGCGCCTCGTCGAACATGCTCTTAGAGTACATTCCGTACTGCGGAATATATCAAGGCCACGAGGAGGGGTCCGATGACGGACATCGCGGAAGCCAACCGGGCCATCCTGAAGAACGGGTCACTCGAACCCGGAATCGGGGCGGCACTCATCACGACCGTGCAGGTCGACCCGGGATTCGAGCACTCGTACAACGCCTGGTACGGCGGGGACCACTACTACGCCGGCATGATGGCGCTGCCGTGGTGCTTCTCCGGCTCGCGATGGATCTCGACCGCTCGCCTGCGAGCGCTGCGCCGCCCCGACGACTCGTCCTTCGTCTCCCCTGTGACCGACGGCAACTTCCTCAACATGTACCTGGGCTTCGCGGGCCACGAAGACGAGTTCTTTGCGAACATCCTCACCGCGCTCGATCGCCTCACGGATGAACAGCGGATGCACCGCGACGGGGGTCGCCGTCAGGTCTTCACGGCCCACCAGAACTACCTCGGTGCCGTCTACCGAGACGCCGTGGGACCCCGCGACATCCATGCGTTCGACCACCCGTACCCGGCCTGCGTCCTCGAAGTGCTCGACGCGCCCACGCCGGAGGATCGCGACGAACTCGAGAGGTGGCTCCTGACGACGCACCTGCCCGGGCGCCTGCCGATGAGCGCCGCGTCGATGGTGCTCGCCTTCCGGACCCGCGAGTACGTCGGCTCCGGTTACGTGGCACAGGAGATGCCGACCGAACGGTTCGGCCAACGTGTCGTTCTGCTCTGGATGCTGACGGTCGACCCTCAAGACGACTGGGACTTCTTCGCCTCCGAAGGGTCGGCCGTGGCGGAGAGCGGCCTCGGCGTCATGGAGTACGTCTCGGGCTACCTGCGGCTCGAGGCGGGCACCGACAAACACCTCGACGACCTTCACCGCTAGCTCGGTACCGCTGAGTCAAGCGAAAAGGCCGCCGGATTCCGGCGGCCTTTCGTGTCTGGTGGACCCAGGGGGATTCGAACCCCCGACCTCTTCATTGCGAACGAAGCGCGCTACCAACTGCGCCATGGGCCCGTGGACAGTCAGCAAGCCTAGCAGCCCGCTGGGCCTCGCTCAGCCAGCGCTGCGTCGGCGGCGAAGGGCGGCGTCGATGTCGGTGTCGCGGGTGAGCGTCGGGTCGAGCACGCCCATCTTCGCGAACTTCGAGTCCCGGCGGATCGGCACGACCTCGGGCGAGGCCTGGGCGGCGCGCAGCTTCTGCTCCGATTCGGCGACGGCGGCGGCGAGCGCCTCCTCCACATCCGCCCGGGATGCTGCGGCCGCAGCGGCCGGCCCGGCGGGGGCGACCGGCACCGACGGCGCCGACAGGTACAGCGGCTTCGGCAGTTCGACGGGCGTCCACGGAACGCGGGCCTCTTCGACCTCGTAGCGCGGGACGGTCACGGCACGGCGCCGGGCGACCACCTCGCGGCGGGGCATGGTGAGCCGGTCGAGGCGGCGCTGCACGGCGACGGCGAGTCCGACGCCGCCGAGCGAGGCGACGAGGACGAGGGCTCCGCCGATCGACCAGCCGGTCGTCGCGATGAGGTAGATCTGCACGAGCGCGATCGCCGTCGCGGCGAGGAGCAGGATGCTCGCCCCCGCGCGCGTGCGCCGCATCCGTGCCCGGCGCACGGCGTCGGCATCCACGGTCACCGCAGCGGGCGCCGTCGACTCCGCGGACGGCGCCGCCACCCGCCGGGCCTCACGCAGGGCCATCGCGTCGGCGCGGCGCTGCTCGGCGCGCAGGAGGCGCTCCTGCCGGGCCGCCTCGCGGGCGGTCTCGGTGAGCCGCACCTCGGACGGCCCCTCCCCCGCCGACGTCCGCGCCTGCATCGTGTGCTGCAGCCGCACGGCCGTGCGCTCGGTCGCGAGGTACTCGCGGCGGCGCAGCCAGGTGGGCAGCAGGTAGAGGAACCAGAGGCCGGCCGCGATGGCCAGCATGACCGCCGTTCCCGCTCCCGTGGACTCCATGAGCCGACGATACGGTCCGCTCACGGGCGGTTGGCGGTGCCGCGCCGAGTCGCCGCGAGAGCCGGCCGCCGGCCTGCCGGAAGGGCGCTACCGGCCGAGCCGCAGGGGCCGCTGGGCCTCGGCGCGGTCGGCCTCCGGGACCGACCCGACGCCCGCCGGAACGCGGCCGCTCTTCCAGCGCCGCAGCACGCCCTCCGGGATCTCCTCGACGGTGAGGGCGAAGCAGAAGTGGTCGCGCCAGTCGCCGTTGATGTGGATGAACCGCCGGCGCAGCCCCTCGTAGCGGAAGCCGAGCTTCTCGACGACGCGCAGCGACGGCGAGTTCTCGGGGCGGATGCAGATCTCCATGCGGTGCAGGCCCAGCGTGAAGAAGCAGTAGTCGGTCGCGAGGGCGACGGCGGTCGGCGTGACATCCTTCCCCGCGAACCGCTCGGCGACCCAGTAGCCGATGGATGCCGACGACAGCGATCCGTACGACATCCCGGAGACGTTGAGCTGTCCCGCGAACTCGCCTTCGTACTCGATGACGAACGGCACCCCGTGCCCGGAGCGCGCGTGCGACAGGAGCGAGCGGATGCTGCCGCGCACGTCGAACCCGGTGGCGCCGCCGGGGTTGGTCGCCTCCCACGTGCGCAGCCACGACCGGTTGTCGAGGAGTTCGCGCTCCAGCACCTTGGCGTCGCGCACGCGGATGGGGCGGATGCCCACCCGTCCGTCGCGCAGCGCCGGGATGCTCACGGCTCCAGGCCCTCCGCGAAGGGCTTGAGCCAGGCGCGGAAGGCCGGGCCGAGGTCGTCACGGTCGCTCGCGAGCTGCACGATCGCCTTGAGGTAGTCGAGCCGGTCGCCGGTGTCGTAGCGGCGTCCGCGGAACACGACGCCGAACACTCCGCCCTGCTCGCCCTCGTCGGTCGCCAGCTCCTGGAGCGCATCCGTCAGCTGGATCTCCCCACCCTTGCCGGGCGGGGTGCGCTCGAGCACGTCGAACACCTTCGGGCACAGCACGTAGCGGCCGATGATCGCGAGGTTGGAGGGCGCCGTGCCGGGCTCCGGCTTCTCGACGAGGCCGGTGACGCGCACGACGTCGTCCTCGTCGGTCGTCTCGACGGTCGCGATGCCGTAGAGGTGGGTCTGCGCGGGGTCGACTTCGAGCAGCGCGATGACGCTCGCCTGCCGCTGTTCCTGAACCTCGAGCATCCGGGTCAGCAGCACGTCGCGCGCGTCGATGATGTCGTCGCCGAGCAGCACCGCGAACGGCTCGTCGCCCACGTGCATCCGCGCCCGCAGCACGGCGTGGCCGAGCCCCTTCGGGTCGCCCTGGCGCACGTAGTGCACGTCGGCGAGGTCGGTGGAGTACCGCACCTTCTCGAGCTTGTCGGTGTCGCCCTTGTGCTTGAGCACCTGCTCGAGCTCGCCGACCTTGTCGAAGTGGTTCTCGAGCGCGTTCTTGTTGCGGCCCGTCACCATGAGCACGTCGTGCAGGCCGGCGCGCACCGCTTCCTCCACCACGTACTGGATGGCCGGCATGTCGACGACGGGCAGCATCTCCTTCGGCATCGCCTTGGTGGCCGGGAGGAATCGCGTTCCCAGTCCCGCCGCGGGGATGACCGCCTTCGTGATCGCTGAGGGCATGGGGTCCAGCGTATCCGGCTGAGGGTTCAGGGGATCGCGATCGTTCCGCACAGCCGGGGACACCACCACGGCCGAGGGCGGCCCCCTAAACTCGGGTCGTGGTCGACGTCGAGAGCGAGAAGCGGGCGCTGCGCGCCGAACTGCGGGAGCGGCGCCGCATCCGCACGGCGACCCAGCGGAGCGCGGATGCCGACGCGCTCACCGCGCACCTCAAGGCCCTCGCGACCGAGACCGGCGCGCGCTCGATCGCCGCCTACCTCTCATTGCCGGAGGAGCCCGACACCCGCCCGTTCCTCTCCTGGGCCGACGAGCAGGGCATCCGCATCCTGCTGCCCATCTCGCGCGACGACGGCCTGCTCGACTGGGCGCCCTACGACGGCGCCGACGAAGACGTCGACGTGCTCGGGATGCCCACCCCGACGAGCGAACTGCTCGCCCCGACGGCGATCAACGACGTCGACCTGATCTTCGTGCCGGCCGCCGCCGTCGACCGCTCCGGGATGCGGATGGGCTGGGGCCGCGGCTACTTCGACAAGACCCTCGGATCGATGGAGAAGTGCCCGCCGGTTTATGCTGTGATCTTCGACGACGAGCTTCTCGACGAGGTTCCTCGCGAGCGTCACGACCAGCCGGTGAACGGCGTCGTGACCCCGAGCGGCGTCGTCGCCCTCTGATCCGTCTACGACCGGAATCCCAGGTATGCCCACGTACTCCTACCGCTGCACCGAGTGCGGCAACTCGTTCGACATCCAGCAGGCCTTCACCGACGACACGCTCACCGAGTGCCCGTCGTGCCAGGGGAAGCTGCGGAAGCTGTTCAACTCCGTCGGCGTGACCTTCAACGGCTCGGGCTTCTACCGCACCGACAGCCGCTCCACCCCCTCCGAATCGTCTGCGAGTTCGGGCTCCTCGTCCTCCTCGGGGGGAGGATCGTCGCAGTCGGGCGGGTCGTCCGCCCCGGCCGCCGCCGCGTCGTCCGGCGCCTAGTCCTGAGGGAGGACCCGTGTTCAAGGGGTTCAAGGAGTTCATCCTGCGGGGGAACGTCATCGACCTCGCCGTCGCCGTGGTCATCGGCGCCGCGTTCACCGCGATCGTCACCGGGCTCGTCGAGGGGATCTTCAACCCCGTCATCGCCCTGCTGTTCAATGCCGAGGATCTCGACGGCGCCGGCATCGTGCTGCGCCCCGAGTCGGCGCCGGGCGCGGATGACGCGATCGTGCTCGCCTGGGGGCGCGTGCTGTCGGCGCTCATCCAGTTCCTGCTCGTCGCGACGGTCGTCTACTTCGCGCTCGTCGCGCCGATGAACGCGCTCCGCCGCCGCCGCGCGGCCGCCACCGAGGAGCCCGCCGCCCCGGCCGCGCCGACCGACGTCGAGCTGCTCACCGAGATCCGCGACCTGCTGAAGCAGCAGAACCGCCGCGAGTAGCCGCACTCAGTAGTGCGGGGGCTTGTCCTCGCGCATCCGCTGGTCGTTCTCGCCCTCGTGGTGCCGGTCGGGCTCCTCGATCGGCTCCGGGTCGCTGCCCGGGGGCGGAGGCGTGCTCACCCGGCGGTGCCGGCGAGGGCGCCGCACGACCGGGTCCTGCTCAGCGTCCGGCAACGCCCTGCGCGGAGACCACGGGGATCTCCTGGGTGGCGGTCGTGACCTGGAGCCCGGCCATCCGCGCGATGCGGTCGGCGACGGCGTCGGGGTCGCTGAACAGCTCGAACGCGTGCACCCGCGCGTAGTGCCAGCCGAGGCGGCGCAGCACCTCGGGACGCAGCCGCAGCGACTCGCGGAGCGACCGGCCGAGCAGCACCGAGTCGGTCTCGACGACGACGCACATGCCGCCGTTCGCGGCGACGAGGCCGAGCTTGCCGCGGTGGCCCAGGGCGACCCGCATCCCGCGCGCGGCGAGGCGCCGCGACAGGTCGACGAGCATCGGATCGGAGTCGTCCGGCAGCGCGGGCTCCGCTCTGCGGGCCTGCACCTCGGCGAGCAGCTCGGCGAGGGCGACGGCGCCGTGGCCGAGGCGGCCCTCGTCGACATCCGACGGGCGGAAGCACGTGATGATGGCGAGCGAGCGGCGGGCGCGGGTCATCGCGACCGCGAGCAGCCGCTCGCCGCCGGGCTTGCCGAGCGGACCGAAGTCGCTCAGCATCCGCCCGTGCGGGGTGCGGCCGTAGCCGACGGAGAACACGACGCGGTCGCGGCTCTGCGCGACGGTGCGCTCGATCGGCAGCACGTCGAACGGCTCTGCGCGGTCGGCGAGCACGAAGTCGCTGAGCGCCGGGCGACCGGGCATCGCCTCGGCGATCGCCTTCCACACCCGCGCGGCGTGCTTCTCGCTCGCGGTGATCACCATCAGCGACTCCTGCGGGCGCTGCTCGACGTGCTGGATCACCAGCTCGACGGCGCGCTGCACCTCGGCATCCACGCTCTCGACCCCGCCGGTGACCGGGTCGGGCATCCCCGTGCCGTCTTCGATGTACTCGACGACGAGGCTGCCGTGGCCGAGGAAGGACCCCGCCCAGGGCAGCGCCTCGATGGCACCGCCGTAGAAGCGGCGGTTCACCAGTTCGGCGAGGTCTTCGCCGCCCGCGCGGTAGGAGCGGGTGAGCGAGAAGCCGGGCAGCACCTGGCTGAGGCGGTGGAAGACGCTGCGCGCGTGCAGCTCGTCGAGCGTGCGGGCGTCCGGGTGATCCTCGGCGGCGTCGGGGTCGGTGAGCCCGATGCTGAACGGCGTCGGGGTCTGGGTGACCGGGTCGCCGAACGCGACGACCTGCTTGGCGCGACGGATGGCGCCGACGCTCTCCGCGACGGTGACGGTTCCGGCGTCGACGAGCAGCACGGTGTCGAAGCTCATGTCCGACGAGACCTTGTCGATCTCGTACGGCGAGGCGAGCCACACCGGCGCGAGCACGCGCGACAGGTGCGGGGCGACGCGCTGGAGGGTCGCGGCGTCCACGTCGTCGCTGCGCAGCGCCGCCTTGAGGGCGGTCGCCTCCTCCGGCCAGTCGAGCAGCGCGATCTTCCACGCGTCGGCGAGCCGGTGGCCGAGGCCCTGGGCGCTGCCGGCGACGTGCGCCTCGTCGACGAGCCGGAAGTCGGCTTCGAGCCGCTCGAGCACGTCGGTCTTCGCGCCGAGCAGCGCGCGATCGGCGGCGAGCAGCGAGTCGAGCACCGACTTCCACCACGCGAGCTCGAGCTCGGCGGCGACCTTCTCCTCCGGCACGTGGCGGTTGGCGAGGTCGGCGATGAGGTCGTCGAGTTCGAGGGCGCGCAGGATGCCGACCAGCTCGGCGCGCTCCTGGAGGTTGGCGAGCGCGTCGGAGTCGGCGGCGAGCGCGCCGAGGGCCTCGCCGAGCAGGTGCAGCGGCAGGTTGACGAGCGAGTTCTCGCGGGTGCGGCCGAGCGGGGCGTCGAGCGACTCGAGGTCGGCGGCGACCTGCGACCACGCCGCCTGCACCTCGGAGATGCCGGTCGGCACCTCGGGCGTGACGCCCGGGGCGACGAAGCGCTGCCAGAGGATGCGCTGGCGCTGGATCGCGTCGAGCGCGGCGTGCAGGTCGCGCACGTGCATGCCCGGACGCACGTACTCCTTCGCGAGCTTGATGAGCCGGCGGCGGTTCGCGGCGTTCATCTCCGGAGCCTCGCGGCGCGGGGCCGTCGCGGCGACCAGTTCGGCGAGCGAGCGGTCGAACACCGCCGGCTGGAAGCGGTCGAGCGTGTCGCGGATGTCGGAGAGAAGGCGCAGGTAGACGCCGAGTTCGCCGATCGACTCGAACGGCCGCATCCGCGTCGCGCCGATGAGCTCCTGCGCGCGCACGAGCAACCACGGCACGGCCTCCGCGTGGAGGCGCTTGGCGAGCCGGTGGGCGGCGGCCGCGGCATCCCCGCTCGGGAACACGGCGCCGTACCAGGGCGAGTCGGCGGGCCCGTAGCGGAACTCCCCGAGCCGCGCGGCCTCGATCATCGTCGCGGCGGCCTGCGAGCGGTCGGCGGCGAGGCGCTCGACGCTCGAGCGCGGCAGGCGCGCGGTCGTCGAGGGCGGGTCGGGCAGCAGCGCGAGGCGCGACAGCTCGGCGACGCAGTCGAGCACCGACACCCCGAGCACGGGGTCGGCGCGGGTGAGCGAGTCGCGGTAGTCGAGCAGCACCGAGCGCAGGCGCACGAGGGCCTCGTCGACGTCCCGCAGGTCGGGGGCGGTGGCCTTCTCGTTGCGGCCGATCGCGCGGATGAGGTCGCGGCGCAGGGTCCGCGGGGACACCGCGACGCCGGGCAGCCCGATGTCGGTGAGGCGACGGGCGATGCCGGAGAGGGTGCCGCGGCGCGGGCTCGCGACGAGCACGCGCTTGCCCTGGCCGATGAGCGCGCCGAGCGCGTTGACGATCGTCTGGGTGCCGCCGGTGCCGGGCATCATCGTCACGACGACGGAGTTGCCCGCCGCGATCTGGGCGATGACGTTCTCCTGCTCGGAGTCGGCATCCAGCAGCAACTGGTCGGTCGACGGGTCGCGCAGGTCGGCGTCGATCACCTCGACGGGGGTCTGCGCCTCGTCGAGCGCCCACTTCGCGGTCGCGTTGCCGGCGAGGGCGTCGAGCACGGGATGCTCGAGGTCCACCGCGTCGGCGACGAGCGCGGTCGCGACCTCGGCGAACGACGACACGACGAGCCGCGGCTGCACGCCGAAGCCGGTGAGGTGCCCGGTGAGCGCGCGCAGCTGGTCGATGACGGCGTTCGGCTTGAACGCGCCGTCCTGGTCGGTGAGGGCGACGAACGCCTGCGGGTCGAGCACGATGCTGAACTGGCGCTCGAGTTCGGCGGCGAACGCCGGGTTCAGCTCCGCCTCGCCGCGCAGCTTGAGTTCGACATCCCGGCCGTAGCGGCGGATGGCGAGCGGGCGCAGCAGGATCGGCGCGCAGTACTCGCCGTCGGCGCCGGTCCAGGTGGCGACGCCGATGCCGAGGCGGATCGCGTCGATGCCGCGCGTGCTCGAGAGCTCGAGTCCCTTCGCGGCGATGCGGTCGGCCGCGAGACGCGCGGCGCGCAGGGCGACGTCGTCGCGGATGAGCTGCGACAGCACGGTGGGGCTGCCGGCGATGAACCGGGCGAGACCGCCGGGGTGCGTCGTCGACAGCTCGATGCGCGCCGTCGGGTGGTCGTCGAAGTGCAGCAGCGGATTGCGGCCGCCGACTCCCGTCAGCTCCGCTCGCCAGTGCTCGCGCACCGGCTCCGCCGGGTCGGCCCGCTGCCAGTCCGCCGGCTCCACGCTGCGCACCGGGGGCTCGGGCCGCTCACCGGCAGCGTCGAACAGCTCCTCGTCCATCTCGAGGTCGTCCTCCCGCCGATCGGCATGCCGCACACCGCCAAGATAAGGCGGCCTCCTCGGCTTTCCGGGGAAGCCGGTCGGGGTTTCGGCCAACTACAATCGGGGCCGTGCTGCCCTCCCTCGCATCGATCCTCGGGGCTGCGGGAGGCACGATCCTCGTCGCCTTCGCCGCACTGACCGTGGTCGGCGTCGTCCTCATCGCCCGCCGGGCCCGCCGCACCGCCGCGGCGCCGCTGCCCGGACGCACCGACGCGGGGGTCGCCCTCGTGCGCGCCGACGAGGCCGTGCGCGCCGCCGCCGACGATCTCGCCTTCGCCCAGGCCCAGTTCGGCGAGGAGCGCACGCGCGACTTCGCCCGCGTCCTCGCCGAAGCCCAGGCGACGATGGACAAGGCGTTCGCCCTCCAGCAGAAGATCGACGACGAGATCCCCGAGGGCGAGCGGCGCCGCAAGGACTGGGCGAAGAGCATCCGCGCGATGGCCGACCGGGCCCGCACCTCCGTCGAGGAGGAGGCGAAGCGCTTCGCGGCCCTCCGCCGTGCCGAGGAGAGCGCGCCCGAGACGCTGCGCCTGCTGCGCGAACAGCTCGCCGCCGTCGAGGCCCGCCGCCCCGCCGTCGAGAAGGTGCTCGCCGAGCTCACGTCGACCTACGTCGAGTCGGCGGTCGCGCCCGTCGCCGGCAACCTCGACGCCGCCGACGCCGCCCTCGCGCTCGGCCGCTCCGCCGCGGACGAGGCGGATGCCGCGATCGCCGCGAGCCGGGTCACCGCGGTGAGCGACGCCCTCGCGACCGCGCAGCAGAAGGCGCAGGAGGCATCCGCCCTGCTCGACGCCGTCGAGCACCGCCGCGCCGAACTCGCCGCCGCCACGGCCGGCGTCGAGGCCCTCGCGCGCGACCAGAAGGCCGCGCTGGAGAGCGCCCGCCAGGTGCGCGACACCCCGGCGGACCCCGACTCGTCGGAGGCCGTCAACGCGGCGATCGCGGCGCTCGAGAAGGAGCTCGCCACCGTCGGCGCGTCGGGTCGCCGGGATCCCGTCGCCGACCTCGACCGGCTGCTCAACGCCGGCGACGCCCTCGACGTCGCCCTGTCGAGCGCGCGCAACCAGCAGCGCCGCCTCGAGGGGGCCCGCGCGGCCCTCGAGGGCGCCCTGGTCTCGGCGCGCACGCAGATCAGCGCCGTCGAGGACTACATCGGCTCGCACGGCGGCGGAGCGGCATCCCGCACCAAGCTCGCCGAGGCCAAGCGCGAGCTCGTGCTCGCCGAGAACGCCGCGGATCCCGTCGAAGCCCTCGACGCCGCGCGGCGGGCCTCCAACCGCGCCCGCGACGCCGACGACCTCGCCCGCTACGCCCGGATGTGAGCCCGGGCCGTCTCGACCGCCCTGGTCCGTCGCACCTGCCACGGACGACGCCCCCCGGGCGCCCGGAATCGGCGGATCAGTGGACCGCGGCGCTCAGGCGATGCGGTTGACCGGCTCCGCGCCGGCCTCGAGCGCGGCGAGCTGGCGCCGCACGAGCGCCTCCACGGCATCCGGCATCGTCGTGACGCGCCCGCCGACGTGGGGCGAGATGACCACCCCGGGCGCCGACCACAGCGGATGCCCCGCCGGCAGCGGCTCGGGATCGGTCACGTCGAGCGCCGCCCGCAGCCGCCCGGTGCCGAGCTCGGCGAGCAGGGCGTCGGTGTCGACGATGGGCCCGCGGCCGATGTTGACGAGCACGGCGTCGTCGGGCATCCGGGCGAGGAACGCGGCGTCGACGAGTCCGCGCGTCGAGTCGTCGAGGGGCAGCGCGACGATGACGGCGTCGGCGTCCGGCAGCAGGCCGGAAAGGTCGCTGAGCGCGGCGACCTCGCCCCGCTCGTCGGCGCGCCGGGAGCGCGCGACCCGCGCCGGGCGCGCGCCGAACGGCAGCAGCCGGTCGAACACGGCGTTCGCGAGTCCCCCGGCACCGAGGATGACGGTGCGCAGCCCGAAGAGCCCGCGGGTGAAGTCGCTGCCCCAGGTCTGCGCGTCCTGCTGGCGCACGAAGCGCGGCAGGTCGCGCTGGGCGGCGAGCAGGAGCGCCATCCCGATCTCCGCCGCCGGACCCTCGTGCACGCCCGCGGCGTTGCTGAACGCGACGCCCTCGGGCAGCCGCTCGAGCACGCCGTCGTAGCCGATGCTCTGACTCTGCACGAGCCGCACGCGCACGCCGGCGAGCGCCGCGAACTGGTCGAGCGGACCCATGTACGGCATGACGACGATGTCGATCTCGGGCCACGGCGCGGCACCCTCGAGATCCCAGAGCGCGACGTCGGCCGCGTCGGCGAGCCGGGAGCGCAGCTCCTCGGTGGGGACGGTGACGCGCATCACGAGGCCACCTGGCGCGACACGCAGTACCACTCGCCCGGTTCGCCGCCCCCGCCGATGCTGCCGTAGACCCCGGGGCCGTAGAGACGCGCGCACTCGGTGCTCACCTCGATGCCGCCCTGGTCGCCGGCCGACGACTCGCACGCCCACGTGTAGGGGTTGCCCGCCTCCTTCTGCACGAGCACCCGGCCTTCGCCGGGGTACTGCTGCGCGCACGCCTCCGCGAGGTCGACGCCGCCGACCGGCTGCTCGGCGGCGCGGTCCTCGCCGAGCACGGTGACGAGGATGACGATCGCCGCGACGAGGCCGAGCACGCCCACGGCGGCGACACCGAGGAGCTCACGACGGGGGACGCTGAATGCGGACATCCCCCCTATTCAAGCGTGAACGCGCTCCCTCAGACCGCCGCATCCGCCGCGACGGGCCGACCGGCGAGGAATCCGGTGAGATGCTCGGCGAGCTCCTCGGAGTCCTGCGCGGCGCCACCGATGTACGTCGAGCGGCGGCGGCGCAGCAACGACGTGCCCATGACGTAGAGGCCCGGCGACTTCACGACGACGCCGCCCTCGTGCGGGAGGCGCCCCTTGTAGTCGAGCACCGGCACGTCGAGCCACGAGTAGTCGGGCCGGAATCCGGTCGCCCACACGATCGTCTGGATGCCCTCACGCGCGAGGTCGAGCTCGAGCGCCGGGGAGGAATCCACCTCGGTCGGCGCGAAGCGCTCCGGGTCGCCGACGTCGGCGTGCGTCGCGGCCGCCCACTCGTCGAAGCGGTCGAGCAGCCGGTCGAGCTTGAGGTCGGCGAGCCGGGCGGTGTTGGCCAGTCCGCCGGAGAACTGGGCGACGCCGTCCTGCAGGCGGCCGAGCCGGCCGACGAGGCGAACGCCCCGCGCGCGCAGCGAGCCGAGGTCGACGGTGCGGCGGTCGTCGCTGCCGACGAGTTGCGGCGACGGCACGTGCCGGGCGCGGACGATGTCGTCGATCTCGTCGAAGCGCTCGTCGAGCACGCCGGCGGCGTCCATCCACCAGAAGATGTCGCGCCCGCGGTAGGTGCGCGGCATCCGCACGTGCTCGCCGGTCGCGACCGTCACCGGCCGACCCGAGCGCGCGATCTCGTCGGCGAGCTGCACCCCGCTGGCGGAGGCGCCGACGACGAGGACGCCGCCGTCGGGCAGCAGGTCCGGCGAGCGGTACGCCTTCGACGGCAGCGACAGCACGCCCGCCGGCACGCCGTCCGCGACGGGGGGAAGCACCGGGATGCCGCTGCCGCCGTTCGCGAGCACCACGGCATCCGCGACGTACTCCTCGTCGCCGGTGAGCACGCGGTAGCCGTCGTCGTGCGGCTGCACGCTCGACACCGTGACGCCCGTGCGCACCGGGATGTCGAGGGCGCGCGCGAACGCGCCGAGGTGGTCGGCCACCTCGGCGGCGGTCATGAAGCCGTCGGGGTCGTCCCCTGCGTACGCGAAGCCCGGGAGCCCGGTCTGCCAGTTGGGGGTCAGCAGCCGGAGCGAATCCCAGCGGTCGGTGCGCCACGAGTTCGCCACCTCACCGCGCTCGAGCACGACGTGGTCGATGCTCCGCTCGGTGAGGCGGCGGCTCATGGCGAGACCGGAGTGCCCGGCCCCGACGATGACGACGGTGGTGCGTGTCGTCACAGAGATCAGGCGACGGCGACGGTGACGTTCGTCGGGTTGGTGAGCGCGTCGAACACCGCCGAGCGCTTCTGCGACTGGGCGACGAGGGCGGCGATCTCCTCCTTCGAGGCGTCGGCGTCGATGTCGAACGTGACGCGCACGTCGTTGAAGCCGTTGCGCACCTCCGGGTCGCCGCCGAGGATGCCGAGGATGTCGTGGTCGCCCTCGACGGTCGCCGTGACGCTGCGCAGCTGGATGCCGCGGTTCTGCGCGACGGCGGCGACACCCGCGGTGAGGCAGCCGGCGAGCGCGGCGAGCACCGTCTCGACGGGGGTGGGGCCGTTGTCCTCCGACGCGAACACCTCGGGGTGGTCGCCCTCGAGGGTGAACGCGCGCACGTGCTGCTGCTCGGCGCCGAGGCCGGTGAAGTGCTGGATGGTCTGCTTCGAGTGCGTGCCCTTGAGCCACTCCGAGGTGACCTTCCAGGTGAACTGGGCGGCCTCGGGGGCCTCGCGCAGCGCGTCGCGCGCTCCGAGCAGCGCCTCGGTGTTGACGCCGTTGTCGACGGTCGTGGTGCTCATTGCTTCGTCCTTCCGTGGTCGCGCGCGGGAGCCGCACGCGGGGGGTCGGTTCGGACGTTACGCCGCGAGGGAAGGCGAATCGAGGGTTGTTACTCTGCGTTGCGCCGCACTGTTACGCCGTGTTGCGGCGAGGCGCGGACGGCGGCATCAACGTGAGTGCTGACCCCGGCGACGGCGCAGCCGACCCGCGATGACGACGACGAGTCCGCCGAGGATGAGCGCCCCGCCGGCGATCGCGACCAGCGGCGACGGCTCCGCCCCGGTCTCCGCGAGCGCCGGCACGCGGCCGAGCACGAGTCCGCCGGTGTGGCCCCACAGCTGGAATCATCCCCCGGGCGGGTGCTCTCGGGGGACAGATCCTGTCAGCCCGCGTCGACGGCGACGACCTCGACGCCGCGTCCGGCCCCGGTCTCGCGCAGGAACTCCGCGCCACGCCCCGACGTCACGACGGTGCGGAACGCGGCGATTTCGCCGATCCGCCCGAGGTGGCGCTGCCCGAACTTGGCGCCCTCGGCCACGAGCACGGCGGCGCCCGCCGAGGCGAGCATCCCGCGCTTCACCTCCGCCTCAGGGAGGTTCACGTTGGTGACGGCGCCGTCGCGGTCGACGCCGTTGCAGCCGATGATCGCGAGGTCGACGTGGAGGCCGGCGAGGGTCTGCGACGCGACCGGGTCGACGAGCGAGTGCTGGAGCGGCCGCAGCGTGCCGCCCGTCACGACGACGGTGAAGCGCGGGATGGCGGGTTCCAGCGCGAGGGCGATGCCGAGCCCGTTGGTGACGACGACGACGTCGGTGAGGTCGACGCGGTCGACGAGAGCCTCCGCGACGGCGTGGGTGGTCGAGCCGACGTCGAGCAGCACGCTGCTTCCGCTGTCGACGAGGGATGCCGCCCGCCGCCCGATCGCGCGCTTCAGCTCGGCATCCCGGCGCGAGCTGGCTTCGACGCTCGCCTCGCGGTGGGTGCCGCGGACGGCCATCGCGCCGCCGTGCACCCGCCGCACCCGGCCGGCGGCGGCGAGGTCGCGCAAGTCGGCGCGCACCGTGACCTCGCTCACCCCGAGGCGCGGGGCGGCGTCGGCGACGCGCACGAAGCCTTCGGCGGCGACGAGGGATTCCAGGCGCGCGCGGCGGTCCGCGGCCAGCTCGTCCATCGAACCCCTTCGATATCGAAAGTCGTGCTTCGCTACCGTAATCCGGGTGAGCAGCATCGTCCAGCGCCGAAGCCGCCTCGCCGACGGTCGCGAACTCATTTACTTCGACGACGCCGACACGAAGCTCTCCCCCGAGCGCCGCGCCGACACCCGCGCCCTGCCCCCGCGCCCGGCGACCGCCGAATACCGGCAGGACCCGCTCACCGGCGAGTGGATCGCGATCGCCGCCGCCCGGCAGAACCGCGTCGTGCTTCCGCCCGCCGAACTCGACCCGCTCGCGCCGCAGTCGCCGGGCAACCCGTCGGAGATCCCCGACGACTACGACGTCGTCGTGTTCGAGAACCGTTCGCCCTCGTTCGGCCCCGACGCGGGCGCGATCGACACCGAGGGCATCGGGATCGGCCGCGCGACCACCGCCACCGGCCGCTGCGAGGTCGTCTGCTTCGACCCCGCCTCCACCGGGTCGCTCGCGCAGTTGCCCGTCTCCCGAGTGCGTACCGTCGTCGAGGCGTGGGCCGAGCGCACCGCCGAACTCTCGGCGCTGCCCGGCGTCGCGCAGGTGTTCCCGTTCGAGAACCGCGGCGAGGCGATCGGCGTGACGCTGCACCATCCGCACGGGCAGATCTACGCCTACCCGACCGTCACACCGCGCACCCGCGCGATGCTCGACGCCGCCGACCGGGTCGGACCCGATCTGTTCGCCCACATCCTCGACTTCGAGTCCGCGGGGCCACGGATGGTGCTGGAGGGCGAGCACTGGGCGGCGTTCGTGCCGTTCGCTGCGCGCTGGCCCGTCGAAGTGCACCTGCTGCCTCGCCGGCACGTGCCCGACCTCGCGGCCCTCGGCCCGGAGGAGCGCGACGAGCTCGCGGTGCTGCACCGCCGGCTGCTGCGCGGCGTCGACGCGCTCTACGACTCCCCCACCCCGTACATCGCGGCGTGGCACCAGGCCCCCGTGACGGTCGGGCGGAAGGCGCTGCGCCTCCACCTGCAGCTCACCTCCCCGCGCCGCGGACCCGACAAGCTGAAGTTCCTCGCCGGCTCGGAGGCCGCGATGGGCGCGTGGGTCGGCGACATCCCGCCCGAGGCGCAGGCCGAGCGGCTGCGCGCCGCCCTCGACTCGCTCGGGGAGGACGCGTGAACGCCGGCGACCTCTACCGCGAGCTGACCGGGCGCGCGCCCGACGGCACCTGGTCGGCGCCGGGGCGCGCCAACCTCATCGGCGAGCACACCGACTACAACGACGGATTCGTGCTGCCGTTCGCGATCGACCGGCGCACCACGGCCGCGGTCGGGCGCCGCACCGACGGGATGGTGCGGGTCGCGTCGACGTTCGCGCCCGGCGAGGTCGTCGAGGTGCCGTTCGCGACGCTCCGCGGGGAACCGGTCGCCGCGGCGATCCTGCCGGGGTGGGCGCGGTATCCGCTCGGCGTCGTGTGGGCGCTCGCACGGGACGGGGCCGCCGACGCGGGCGGGCTCGACATCGCCCTCGCCTCGAAGGTGCCCGTGGGAGCGGGGCTGTCGTCCTCCGCCGCGATCGAGTGCGCCGTCGCGGTCGCCGTCGACGAACTCTGGGGGCTCGGGCTCGACCGCCGCGCCCTCGCCCGCGCCGGGCGGCTCGCCGAGAACGAGTTCGTCGGAGCGCCGACCGGCATCCTCGACCAGTCGGCGTCGCTGCTGTCGCGCGCCGACCACGCGCTCTTCCTCGACTGCCGCACGATCGAGTCCGAGCTCATCCCGCTGCCCCTGGCCGCCGACGGGCTCAGCGTCCTCGTCATCGACACCCGGGTGAGCCACCACCACGGCACCGGGGGCTACCGGTCGCGGCGCGAGGCGTGCGAGCGGGGCGCCGCGGCCCTCGGCGTTCCCGCGCTCCGGGATGTCGCCGTCGCCGACCTCGACCGCGCCACGGAGCTGCTCGACGACGTCACCTTCCGCCGGGTGCGCCACGTCGTCACCGAGGACCAGCGCGTGCTCGACACCGTCGCGACCCTCCGCTCGGCGGGGCCGCGCGCGATCGGCGCGCTGCTCGACGCCTCGCACGCCTCGATGCGCGACGACTTCGAGATCTCGGTGCCCGAGCTCGACGTCGCCGTGGAGTCCGCCCGCGCGGCCGGGGCGCTCGGCGCCCGGATGACGGGAGGCGGCTTCGGCGGCGCCGCGATCGCCCTCGTCGACACCCCCGCGGTGCCGGCCGTGGAGGCGGCGGTGCGCGAGGCGTTCGCGGCGCACGGGTTCGGGGCGCCCGACACCTTCACGGTGCTCCCCGCCGACGGCGCCCGCCGCGACGCCTAGCCCCACCCGCCCGGCTCCACTGCGTGGCCCCCGCCCGCCAGGCCCCACCGCGTGTCCCCAACTCTCTGGATCACGACCCTTCGTCGATGAGACATCCACGAACCCACCCCTGCCGGAGAGTTGCGTCCGACAGCGGCTCTACTCACGGGGAGGGGTTTTCCGGGAGAATGCGAGCAGCATGAAACCCGACCGCGCAACGACGCACGCCCGGGCCTACGGCGGCCCCCTGCGTCACGACCTCGCCGAACTCCAGGCGTCCTTCGCCGACGCGTCGACGACGCCGTTCTGGCTCGACGACCCCGCCCGCCCCGCACCCCGCCCCGCCCTCGCGGGCGACACCGATACCGACCTCGTCGTCGTCGGCGGCGGCTACTGCGGACTGTGGACCGCGCTCATCGCGAAGGAGCGCGACCCCGGCCGGCGCGTCGTCCTCATCGAGGCGGAGCGGATCGGGTGGGCGGCGAGCGGCCGCAACGGCGGCTTCTGCGAGCCGAGCCTCACCCACGGCGAGATCAACGGCGAACGCCACTTCAAGAAGGAGATGGCGGCGATCGCCGAGCTCGAGGAGCAGAACTTCCGCGACTTCGAGGCGACCCTCACCCGCTACGGCATCGACGCGGAGTGGGAGCTCTCGGGCGTGCTCACCGTCGCGACCGAGCCCGAGCACGTCGAGGAGCTCGCCGAGTACGGCGAAGTGCTCACCGGCGACGCCCTCGCCCGGCTCGGCGGTTCGCCGCTCTACCGCGCGGGCCTGTTCGAGCCGCACTCGGCGTTCGTGCACCCCGCCAAGCTCGCGTGGGGTCTCGCCGCGGCGGCCGAGAAGCTCGGCGTCGAGATCCACGAGAACACCCGCGCGACGGGCATCTCGACGACCCGCGACGGCGTCGTCGTCGCGACGAAGGGCGGGAGCATCCGCGCCTCCCACGCCGCCCTCGCGACGAACGGGTTCCCGTCGCTGCTGCCGATGCTCGGGCTGTTCACCGTGCCCGTCTACGACTACGCGCTCATGACCGAGCCGCTCACGAAGCAGCAGCTGAAAGACATCGGCTGGACCGGCCGGCACGGCATCACCGACTCGTCGAGGCAGTTCCACTACTACCGGAAGACCGCCGACGACCGGATCCTGTGGGGCGGCTACGACGCGATCTACCACCGCGGCCGGCAGGTGAAGGACGCCTACGACCAGCGCCCGGCGACGTTCGAGCGCCTCGCCGACCACTTCTTCGCGACGTTCCCGCAGTTGCGCGGCATCCGCTTCACCCACCGCTGGGGCGGCGCGATCGACATGTCGACGAAGCTCGTCGCGTTCCACGGCACGACCCGCAACGGCCGCGTCGCCTACAGCGCCGGTTACACGGGGCTCGGCGTCGGGGCGACCCGCTTCGGCGCGGAGACGATGCTCGACCTGCTCGCGGGCGCCGACACCCCGCGCACGCGGCTGTCGTGGGCGCGCAAGCTCCCGATCCCGATCCCGCCGGAACCCTTCGCCTACCCGATCATCCAGATCATGCGGCGGGCGGTCGCCAAGTCGGACCGTATCGGCAAGGACTCGTTCCTCGTGCGCGTCGCGGCGCTCTTCGGCGTGGGGTTCGACTCGTGACCGACGCGTTCGCGCCCCTCGACCACGAACCGGTGCCCGCCGAGCAGGTGCTCGAGGGGGCGCCGACGACCGGCTCCCGCACCCTCGACGACTCGCTCGGGGTCGAGGTGGGCGTCTGGGAGATCACCCCGGGCACGTCGACCGACGTCGAGGTGGACGAGGTGTTCGTCGTGCTCTCCGGTCGCGCCACCGTGCACGGCGTCGAGGAGGAGCCGCTCGAGATCGGCCCGGGCAGCGTCGTGCGGCTGCGCGAGGGGATGTCGACCACCTGGGTCGTGCACGAGACCCTGCGGAAGATCTACGTCATCCCGGGCTGACCCGCGAGGACGAGCGCCGCGACGAGGGCCCACAGCCCCTTCGCGAGCAGCACGGCCGACCCCGCGACGGCGACGACGACGAGGATGCGCGTCGCGGTGCGTCGCGGCAGCGCCCGCGCGACCGGGATGCTGACCGCCCAGCCGGCGGCGAGCGCGCCGAGCAGCACGGCCCCGACCTCCGGCGCGACCGGCGGCACCCCCTTCATGACGGCCGCGACGACGTTGACCACGAGCCAGCACACCTGCATGGATGCCACGAAGCCGGGCAGGGCCCAGCGCGATGCGACCGCGTAGGCCGCCATCAGCGGACCGGCCTGCCCGACGGTGCCGTTGGCGACGCCGCCGAGCACCCCGGTCGCCACGATCCCGAGCCTGCTGCGCATGAGGCGGGTGCGGGCGAGCGGTTCGACGGTGAACAGCGCGGCGAGCATGACGAGCCCGACGGCGATCTGGAGCACCGGCTCGGGGAGGGTGAACGCGAGCAGCACGCCGATCGGGGTGGCGATGATCGCGGTGAGGGTGAGCACGGTCGTGCGCGTCCAGTCGACGTCGCGCCAGAGGTTCACGAGCAGCATGACCGAGCACACCGCGGCCACGACGTGCAGCACCTGCACGCCCGCGACGGGGCCGAGCAGCAGGATGAGCGGCGGTCCGCCGACCGCGCCGACACCGCTGCCGGTGACGCGCTGGAGCACGGTGCCGACGAGGACGGCGAGGGCGCTGAGCGCGACGAGGAGGAGGTCGGCGGTGGTCACCCGCGGGTCTCGACCGCGCCGTCGACGCGGCGCACGAGGCCGGTGGCGGGGGCTTCCGCCAGTTCGTCCGGGAGCAGCGCCTCAGGGAACCCCTGGAACGCGACCGGTCGGAGGAACCGGTCGATGGCGGCGGTCCCCACCGACGTCGTGCCCGGCGCCGTGGTCGCCGGGTAGGGGCCGCCGTGCTGCTGCGCGAAGGTCACGCTCACGCCCGTCGGCCACTGGTTCCAGAGCAGGCGCCCCGCCTTCTCGCGCAGTTCGTCGACGAGTCCGGGGACGATCCCGTCGCCCTCCTCCGCGACGAGCGTCGCGGTGAGCTGCCCGTCGATCGCGCGGGCGAAGCGCACGAGGTCGGCCTCGAGGTCGTAGGCGGCCACGAGCACGGTCGGCCCGAAGCACTCGCGGAACAGCTCCTCCTGCTTCGCGAGCAGCGCGTCGAGGCTCGTCAGCAGCACCGTCGGCGACGGCGCCGCGCCGAACGGGTCGGAGCCCTGCGCGAGCACCTCGACGTCCGGGTGGCCGGCCAGCTCGTGGAGCGTCTCGGCGTAGCCGGCCTGGATGCGGTCGTTGAGCATCGGCTGGCCGTCGGGCAGCGCGGCCTCGCGCAGCGCGGCGAGCAGGGCGCCGTCGCGGGGCACGAGCACGACGCCGGGCTTGGTGCAGAACTGCCCCGAGCCGAGGGTCACCGAGCCGAGCAGCTCGCCGGCGATCGTCGCGCCGCGCGCGCGATCGGCGGCCCCGGTGACGAACACCGGGTTGACGCTGCCGAGCTCGCCGAAGAACGGGATCGGGTCGGGCCGGCTCGACGCGATGTCGAACAGCGCCCGCCCGCCGGGGATGGATCCGGTGAACGACCCCGCCTTGACGCGCGGGTCGCGCAGGATGGCGATGCCGGTCTCGCGGGTCTCGACGAGCGCGAACAGCCCGTCGGGGGCGCCCGCCGCGCGCAGCGCCTCGACGACGACGCGGGCGGTGCGCCGCGACAGCTCGGGATGCCCCGCGTGCGCCTTGACGATGACGCTCGCGCCCGCGGCGAGCGCCGACGCGGTGTCGCCGCCCGCGACGCTGAAGGCGAAGGGGAAGTTGCTCGCCGCGTAGACGATGACGGGGCCGATCGCCTGGCTCGTGCGGCGCAGGTCCGGCCGCGGGCCCATCGGCCACTGCGGGTCGGCGTGGTCGACGCGCACGTCGAGGTAGCCGCCGTCGAGCAGCACGTCGGCGAAGAGCCGCAACTGGAACGTCGTGCGCAGCAGCTCGCCGCGCAGTCGCGCCTCGGCGAGGTTCGTCTCGGCCCGGGCGACCTCGACGAGTTCGTCGCCGGCGTCATCCAGCGCCCGCGCGACGGCGGTGAGCGCGGCGGCGCGGGTGGCCCGCGGGGCCCGCGACCACGCGCGATGGGCCGCGGCGGCGGCCGCGACGATCGGCTCCGGATCCTCGGACAACGTCATCCCTCCTCGTCGGTCGCGACGACGACGACCTTCACGCGCGTGGCATCCGGCCGCGAGCACAGCGCATACGCCTCGCCCGCATCGGCGACGGGGATGCGGTGGCTCACGTAGCCGTCGAAGTCGGCGCGGTGCGCGAGCAGGTACTCGGCGCCGCGCTCGAGCACCCCGACCCAGCCACCGCGGGTGCGGCCCGAGGCGAGGGTGAGGTGGCGGTGGTACATCTCGGCGAACGGGATCGCGTAGTCCCCGTCGGCGGCGCTGCCGAAGCCGAGCACGAAGCCGCCGTCGGCGACCGCGGTGAGCGCGCCGCGGATGATCTCCGGCTGCCGCCCGACCGCGTCGACGACGAGCGTCGGACGCGGGGCGGGGTTCGCGGCCGCCCACTCCTGACCGGTCGCGGTGAGGAACGCGTCGGCACCGTAGCGGCGGGCGAGTCCCTCCCGCTCGGCGACCGGATCCACGGCGAGCACGTGCGCCGCGCCCGCGCGCTTGAGCACGTGCACGAACGCGAGCCCGATGGCGCCCGCGCCGAGCACGACGACGTCGCGGCCCGCGACCGGCGGCAGGGTGTCGACGGCGCGCAGCACGGTCGCGACCGGCTGGATCGCGACGGCCTCGGCGACGCTCATCCCGGCCGGGACCGGGATGAGGCGGTCGGCATCCTCGATCAGTTCCGACGCGAGGCCGGTGAGCCCCGTGCCGACGACCGTCTGCCCGGTCGCCAAGCGCGGGTCGGCCGACTCGACCACCTCGGCGGCGACCTCGTGCAGCGGGGCGCGCTCGGCGCTCTCGAAGGAGTCCATCGTCGACACCCCGGAGAGCGCGCCGATGTCGCTGCCGCAGATGCCGCCGGCGAGGAAGCGCAACCGCACCTGGCCCGGGCGCAGCCCGCGCGGCGGCTCGGCGGGCACGGCGCGCTCGACGCGGCCGCCCGGGACCACCCGGAACTCCCACGCCGCCTCGACCGGAGCGACCATCATCCCTTCACGCCTCCCGCGGTGATGCCCTTCTCGAAGTAGCGCTGCAGGAAGACGAACAGCACGACGACGGGAACGGTGACGAGCGTGCCGAGCGCCATGATGGCGCCCCAGCGCACGTCGAACGACGACACGAACGAGGCGATCCCGACCGGGACCGTCGCCGACTGGCCGTTGCTCAGGGTCGCCGCGAACAGGTACTCGTCCCAGGACAGGATGAAGGAGAACAGCCACGTCGTCGCCAGGCCCGTGCGCAGCAGCGGGAACGTGACCTTCATGAACGCGCGGAACGGTCCGCAGCCGTCGACGAGGGCCGCCTCCTCGAGTTCGCGCGGCACGGCGTCGACGAACGACTTCATCAGCCACGTCGACAGCGGCAGCGTGATGAGCAGGTGCGCGAGCACGATCGCGCCGAGCGACCCCACGAGCCGGTAGTTGGCGAGCATGAGGTAGAGCGGCATGAGCAGCAGGATCGCCGGGAACAGGTACGCCGACGTCAGCAGCAGCATGAAGCCCTTGCGGCCCGGGTAGACGAACCGGGAGAGCGCGTAGCCGGCGAGCGTGCCGACCGTGCAGGAGATGAGCGAGGTCGCGACCGCCACGATGAGGCTGTTGCCGAACCAGCGGAACGCGTTGCTGCCGGCGAACGCCTCCAGGTACCACTCGACGGTGAACGCGGAGGGGAACAGCGTCGGCGGGCTGATGAACAGCTCCGTCGGCGGGCGGAACGAGGAGATGAGCATCCACAGCTGCGGGAACACCGCGAACAGCACGAGGGCGAGGGTGACGAGGCCGCCGAGGATGTTCCCCACGACCTTGCCCGGGGTCCACGCGCGCGTCCCCGCGGGGCGCAGGCTCGACGCGCTCATCGCTTCACCGCCAGGCGGCGGCCGAGGCGCCACAGCGCGAGGACGAGCAGGATGAACAGGCCCACCGTGACGGCGATCGCGGCGGCGTAGCCGAGCCGGAACTCGCCCATGATGAGCTTGTAGAGGTAGGTGGCCATGACCTCGCTCGAGCCGGCCGGGCCGCCTCGCGTGGTCAGCCAGATGAGCTCGAAGTACATGAGCGTGAACAGGCCGCGCACCGCGACGAGCGACAGGGTCGCACTCGCCAGGTTCGGCAGCGTGATGTGGAAGAAGCGCTGGACGGCGTTGGCGCCGTCGACCATCGCCGCCTCGTACTGGGTCTGGTCGATGCTCTGCAGCGCGGCCCAGTAGACGAGCATGGCGAACGGGAACCCGCGCCAGATGTTGATGACGATGACGGTGGCGAGCGACGACGACTCGAGGCCGAGCGGGCTCGCCCCGAGCGGCAGCATCCCCCAGCTCTGCAGCTGGGCGCTGAAGATGCCGTAGTTGCCGTCGAGCATCCACTGCCAGACGAGCGCGCTCGCGATGACGGGCACGACGTACGGCATGAGCAGGAGCTGGCGGATCCACCGCATCCCGGGGAGGGGGCGGTCGATGAGCAGGGCGGCCGCGAGGCCGAGTCCGAGCTGGCCGGCGAGCGAGCCGACGGTCCAGATCAGCGTGTTGCCGAGGGAGCGCCAGAGGTTGGCATCCCGGCCGATCTCGGCGAAGTTGTCGAGACCGACGAAGGCGGGGTTCTTCCCCACCAGGTCGAGGTCGAGCAGCGAGGCCCGGAAGTTCTCGAAGATCGGATAGGCCAGCACGAGCAGGAACACGAGCGTCGCGGGGAGGCTGAACGCCAGCCCGAGGCGACGCTCCTGGGCCACGAGACCGCGACCGAAGAGCCCGTTTCGGCCCAGGAGCATCCCGGCCCCGAAGGACCGGGATGCTCCCGTAGGACGGATGTCAACCGACACTGATTACTGCTTCCTCAGTTTCCCGTCACTCAACCGGCGAGGCGCTTGAGCTCGGAGTTGATGCGCTCCACGGCCTCGTCGACGGTGATGTCGCCGACGGCGGCCGCCTGGAGGGCGTCACCGATGAAGGTCGTCGCCTCGATCTGGCCGGAGAGGCCGTTCAGGCCGCCCTCCATGCCGTAGCGGTACGACGACTGCTGACGGATGACCTCGATCTCGTCGGCGAAGGCCTGCACCGTGGGGTTGTTCTTGTAGGTGCTGGTCTCAGCGGCGCTCACGAGGGCCGGGATGGCGAACACCGGGCGGGTGTTGGCGCGGCCGGCGGCGAGCTCGGCGTCGAGCATGCACGCGACGAGCTTCTTCGCGGCCTCCTCACGGGCCTCACCCGTCTTGCCGATCATGTAGTAGTAGCCGCCGCCGAGCATGCCGGGAGCGGGCGAGCCGTCCGGCGTGGGCAGCGGGAACGACGACACCTTGTCGAGCAGGTCGGGGTTGTTCGACTGGATGAGGCCGACGACGGCGCCGAAGTCCTGCGTCATCGCGAGCTTGCCCTCGGCGAACCCGTTGCGGAAGTCGTTCCACGCCCAGGTGCGCGACTCGGCCGGCGACGCGGCGTGGTATAGGTCGAGCATGTACTGCACGGCCTCCTTCACGGCGTTCAGGTCCTTGTCGAAGGCGTACTCACCGGTCTCGCGGTCGAACGTGAAGACGTTGTTCGCGTAGAGGAACTGGTAGAGGGTCTGCGGAGCGACCTGCACCGAGCTCATCGGCACGGCGAAGCCGCGGACGCCGCCGGGGCCCTCGTCGACCGCCTTCGCGACCTCGAGCAGTTCGGCCCACGTGGTCGGGACCTGGACGCCCTTCGCCTCGAAGATGTCGGTGCGGTACCAGACCTCCTGGTGCAGCGCCCAGTCCGGGACGCCCCAGGTCTCGCCGTCCTTCTGCACGGCGGCGAGGTAGGTGGGCAGGAAGTCGTCGCGGCCGTGCTCGTCGATCACGTCGTCGACGGGCACGAGGTAGTCGGCGTCCTGCGCGAACGCGACGGCGCTCTCGTTGGTGTTCATGATGTCCGGACCCTGGCCGGCGGTGAACGACGTCGCGAGCTTCGTGTACATGTCGCCGAACGCGACGGCCTCGAACTCGAGGGAGACGTTGTCCATGTTGACCGTGCACGCGGTCGCCTGGGCCTGGATGACGGAGGCCTGAGCGGCGACGTTGAGGTTGGTCCAGAAGCGGAGGGTGATCGGGTCGCCCGACCCGCTCTCCGACGGGGCACAGGCGGCCATCGAAACGACGCACGCTGCGGCGGCGACGGCCCCGAGGAGCCGACGGGGGGTGGATTTCATGTTCTTGCCTTCCTCTTTGAAGGGTTCGGGTGGTGCGGACCCGAGGCCGGGGTAGTCGGCCGCCGGGGTGGGGCGGGGTGTCCGCGTCGGCGGATCCGCCGCCCCCGATGGCCGCCCGCCGGAGGGCGTCGCCTGCGCGATCTCCGGCGGGCGGTCGTCGTCTTTACGCCGCCGCGGGGGCCGGGATCGGGTCGATCGTCTGGCCCTGCGCGCGCAGGGTGTCCTGCAGCAGCTTGATGTCGACGCCGCGCGGGGTGGTCCCGTGCTCGACGGCGAGCGCGGCGGCGGTGCCCACGGCCTGCCCCATGACCATGCACTGGGCCATGTTGCGGATCGTGTTCGCGACCGGCGGCTCGTACGAGACGCAGCGGCCGGCGACGAGCAGGCCCTCGCGGGTCTGCGGCAGCATGCAGCGGTACGGGATGCCCATCGACTGTCCGGCGGGCAGGTCGTACACGGTCATCGACTCGCCCTCGGGCGTGTGGAAGCCCGCGGGCATCGCGGCGCGGCCGACGTTGTCCTCGAACTCGCGCGCCGACGTGAAGTCGTCGAGCGTGAGCTTGTAGTCGCCGATGATGCGGCGGCTCTCGCGGACACCGAGCTGGCTCGCGATGAGCGACAGGTAGGCGTTCTCGAAGCCGGGGATGTAGGTGCGCATCGCCTCGGCGACGTCGTACAGGCAGGCCTGCGAGACGATCTCCTGGCGGGCGCGGTCCTCGAACTCGGCCGCGGTGCTCTGCGCCTCGATCGCGCCGGAGCAGTTGATCGTCACCTCGCCCGGGTTCGGGGTGGAGGTGAAGATCACCAGCCAGTGGCGCAGGTACTCGAGGTGCGGCGGCAGGTCGGCGTTCTTGAGGTCGTCCCGGATGCCGTAGTGCATGAAGCCCGGGAACGTCTTGTAGTCGCGCCAGGCCGGCGGCACGTGGTGGTCGTGCTCGGCGGGGTTGGCGGCGTAGTGCGCCTGGACCTTGTCGAGGTCGACACCGGCGAGGCGGCCGATGAGGGTCATCGGCTGGATCTCCTTGCGCGGGCGGATCTCGAACGGGGCGCCGGCCTGGGCCGCGACGCTCGCGTCGCCGCTCGTGTCGATGACGACCTTGGCGCGCACCTCGATGCGGTCCATCTGCGACTGGATGATGACGCCCACCACCGTGTCGTCCTCGACGAGCACGTCGACGACGGAGGTGTTGAAGTACGTGGTGAGGTTCTTCTCCTTGCCGAGCATCTCGTTGAGCACGACCTTGGAGACCTCGGGGTCGTAGAGGAAGCAGACATCCGTCTCCGGGTCCTCTTCGACGACGGCTCCGCGTTCCATGAGCAGGTCACGCAGCTCCCAGGTGAGACCGCTCACGATGCGGTTCGCCTTGTCGCTGAATCCGACCCACGCGCCCTGGCTGCCGGCGGTGAACTGGCCTCCCAGGCAACGCTGCCGTTCGACGATGAGGGTCTTCGCCCCATTCCGGGCGGCGGCGAGGCCGGCGATGACGCCCGTCGTCCCCCCGCCTGCAACCACTACGTCAAACTCTTCCGTGCGCATCCCGCCGGTTCCTCCAGTTCTGGTTTCTGCGATGTCGTTCTCACCGATCCGATCGGCCGTCACGCGGTACGCGGGATGACTTCGTCGTCCAGTGGTGACCGCAGACTATCGATAATCCTGAGAGAGCGCAATGGTCCGCCTCGACCTGCCTGCCGGCCCGGTCCGGATCCCCGTCGACCCATCGGACTCGCTCTGCTCGTCGGCGACCCCCCAATGAGTACGCCTATTTGCCGACCGTACCGCCTCGCAGCGGGATTCGGGCGGATACGATGCATCCATGGTCGGTTCTCGCGCGCGGAAGGCACGTCCCCGCGCGAGCGACGATCAGGGATTATCGATTAATCTTCCGGATGCGGGTCCCTGCGCTGCCTCGCGACCCGACACCGCCTCCCAGAACGGACAGTCATGAGCGACGCAGGGCGCGAGCGCGAGACCCTCCACGAGCACGTCTACAAGCGCCTGCGCGACGAGATCCTGAGCGCCGAGATCCTGCCCGGGGCGAGCCTGCGGGTGCTGCACCTCGCCGCGCGCTTCGGCACGTCGCAGGCGCCCATCCGCGAAGCCCTGCGCCGGCTCACCGACGAGGGCCTCGCCGTCACCGTGCCGTACAAGGGCACCGTGGCGAAGGAGGCGACGTGGGAGGAGATCGCCGACATCTACCTGTTGCGCGAAGAGCTGGAGGCCTTCGCCGTCAAGCGCATCCTCTCCCGCCGGAAGGTCGACCTCACGGCGGTGCGCGCCGCCCAGCGGCAGCTCAACCGGGCCGTGCGCATCGGCGACCCGATCGCCGTGCTCGACGCCGACCTCGAACTGCACCACCAGATCGTCGAGCTCGCTGAGAGCCCGATCACGCTCGAGACATGGTCGTTCCTGATCAAGCGCCAGCGCGGCGCGCGACTGAGCCTCGAACGCGAGTACCCGTCGAGCCTCGACTCGGTCGTCGAGACCCACGACACCCTCGTGAAGGCGCTCGAATCCGCCGACCCCGAGCAGGCGGAGGCGGCGTTCCGCCACCACATCCGCTCGGCGCTCGACGGGTTCGCGCAGCGGCGCACGGAGCACCGCGGCAGCCTGCAGTGAACGCCCCGCAGGCGCCGCGGAGCCCCTAGCCGGCGACGGCGCGCAGGGCGGCCGCGAGCGCGGTGCCGATCATCACGGCGCCGGGGTCGGGTTCCCCCGCCGCGTTGCCGGCGAGGAACCGCGCGCGGCCGATCTTCGCCTCCATCGTGCGCGTCGCCTCGATGCCGCCCTCGGCGGCGAGCGCCGCTCCGTCGAGGTCGGCGCCGCTCTGCTCGAGCCGTTCCAGGGCGGGGGCGGCGGCATCCAGCATCGTCCGGTCGCCGGGCTTCGCCTTGCCGCGCTGCTGCACCGCCTCGATCGCGGCCCGCAGGCCGGTCTCGAGCGGGGTGTCGGTCGGCTCCCTGAGCGCCTTCGCGGCTCCGAGGAAGGCCGATGCGACGAGGGTGCCGCTGCTCGACGGCGCCGCCGAGGCGATCTTCGACCCCAGTTTGAGCAGGAGCGCCGGGGTCGCGGACCCCGCCTCCTCCTCGAGGATCTGCCGGATCGCGCCCGCGATGGTGCCCGCCGTGCGGCCGAGGTCGCCGTCGCCCTGCAGCGAGTCGAGCCGCGTGAGCTCGTCGCGCTGCGCGTCGAGGGCGTCGGCGGCGGCGAGGAGGCCGGTGGTCAGCGCATCCGCCATCATTTGGCCTGCTCGAAGAACGGCGTGCGCGCCGGCGCGTCGATGAGGGCGGCGAGTTCGTCGTCGACGACGAGCAGGCTGAGCGACGCGCCCGCCATCTCGAGGCTCGTCACGTACTCGCCGACGTAGGAGCGGTGGATGGCCACCCCCGCGTCGTCGAGGCGCGACTTCACCCGGCGGAACAGCACGTACAGTTCCTCGAGCGGCGTCGAGCCGAGCCCGTTGACGAGCACGACGACGCGGCTGCCGGCCGGCACGTCGATGTCGCCGAGCACCTCGTCGAGCATCCGGTCGGCGACCGCGTCGGCGCTCTGCAGCTCGCCGCGGTGGATGCCGGCCTCGCCGTGGATGCCCATGCCGAGCTCCATCTGGCCCTCGGGCAGCTCGAAGGTCGGCTTGCCGACCGACGGCAGCGTCATCGGCGAGAGCGCGACGCCGAACGTGCGCAGCTTCGCCGACGCCCGCTCGAGCAGGCTCACGATCTCGTCCAGGCTCGCGCCGCGCGCGGCGGCGGCTCCCGCGATCTTGTACATGAGCACGATCCCCGCGATGCCGCGGCGCAGCTCCTCCTGGCCCTTCGGGGCGGACGCGACGTCGTCGGCGCCCACCACCGTGCGCACCTCGATGCCTTCCGCGTCGGCGAGCTCGGCGGCGAGGTCGAAGTTCATCAGATCGCCGCCGTAGTTGCCGTACAGGTAGAGCACACCGGCCCCGCCGTTCACGGCGCGGGTCGCCTGCAGCACCTGGTCGGCGGAGGGCGACGCGAACACGTCCCCGACCGCGACGCCGTCGAGCATCCCCTCTCCGACGTAGCCGAGGAAGAGCGGCAGGTGGCCGGAGCCGCCGCCGGTGACGATGCCGACCTTGCCCGCGACGGGCGCGGCCGCCGCGACGAGCGCGTGCGGGTCGTCCGCCGCGACCTTCAGCTGGTCGGGATGCGCCCCGAGGATCCCGTCGAGCATCTCCACGACGAAGTGCTCAGCATCGTTGATGAGCTTGCGCATCCTTGCGTTCCTTTCGATCGGATCCGGGTCAGACGGAGGCGGGCGCGAGGGCCGACTTCGCGAACTCGAGTCCGTACTCGAGCGACGCGACCTCCTCGTCGGTGAGCGGCACGAACGGCAGTCGCGCGGGACCCATCCGGCGCCCCTGCAGCTCGGCGACCTTCTTCACCCAGGCCGGCCAGTTCTGGCCGTTCATCACGACGCGCGTGAGCGGGGCGAGGGCGAAGTGGATGCGCTGGGCCTCCGCGAAGTCGTTGCGCTTGATCGCCTCGAGCATCGCGATCGACTCGGCGGGGAACATCGCGCCCGTGCCCGAGATCGACCCGGTCGCGCCCATCGCGAGACCGGGGAAGAGCAGGTGGTCCTGCGCCCAGGTGACCGAGATCTGGTCGGCGACCGTCTCGAGCAGGTGCGACAGGGTGCCGAGGGATCCGCCGACGCTCTCCTTGGTGGCGACGATGGCGCCGATCTCGGCGAGCTTCTGGGTCACCTTCGGGGTGACCGGGTTGTGCGTGAGCACGTTGTAGATCGTGACCGGCAGGCCGCCCTCGCGGTGGATGCGGTCGTAGAAGTCGATCATCCCGGCGAAGTTCGCCGACTGGTAGATCGGCGGCGTCACCATGACACCGCGGGCGCCGACCTCCTTGGCACCCTGAGCGCGGGCGACGGCCTCGCGCGTCGACGTGCTGATGATGCCCGTCATGATCGGCACCTTGCCCGCGACGTGCTCGACGGCGACGCGGGTCAGCTCGATGAGCTCCTCGCGCTCGAGGGCGTGACCTTCACCCGTGCTGCCGCCGACGACGAGTCCCGTGACCGGGAACTGCAGCTGATAGTCGATGTCCTCGCGGAAGGCCTCGACGTCGACCTCCCCGTCCGGGGTCATGGGCGTGTACAGGGGAGGGAAGATGCCGACGATCTCATCCTTCGTGAGCCCCGGAGCCGTCATGGGTGTGTGTCCTTTCGTGTGACGCTATCGGGAGATTATCGATAATCAACCTAGACGGCAAGTCTTTGGGGACGCGAGTTCGCAGGTCGATCCCCTCAAAACCGGGAGCGGGCTCCCGTCGGCGCCAGCGAACCAGCCACCGTGGTGGCAAGAAATAACGACAATCGAGCAGCACGGGCCCCGAGTCTTACCCGATGCGGCTCACAACCCACCTCTTGCAACGGTCAGCGATGAGCCGATTGATCGGGATCCTTACCCCGTCGAGCCCGTTGCCTATGACGAGCAAACGAGTCGGCGAAAGCGGAAAGCTCACCGCAGTGACGTCCTTGCGATCCGCCCAGAGAAGGACGGCTCCGTCGCCGGTAACCAGCCCGCTCTCGACCGGGACGATGCGCCAACGCCAGCGGTGGACCGGGAGGTCGCGGACACGCACCCGCGTCGTGTCGACTGCACGTGACAGCACGATGCGATCACCCATGCCTGCCTCGACCTTGCGGACCGTCCGCGAGTGCAGGTCTCCCGCGGCTAGCGGAACAGTGACTCGCGCCTGGTCTGCAAAACCGCTTCGCTCTCGATGCATGTCCAAGAAATCGATGACCGCGGCGCGCCCCGGCTCCGAAACCACGCCTCCCGCTGCGAGGCTCCGAATCCCAGGAATGCCCTTTCCCTCTATGCCCGCGTACTCACCTTCGAGATCGAGGGTGGTGAGGTCGGTCCGATACGCATACCGGACCACGGTGGCGTCGGCGAGACTTCGCGCGCCCGAATGCTCCGGGCGGTCCTTGTCGTGCACAAAGACCTGGCCACGCCCGTTCGCCCAGTTTTCCAGGTAGCCGCGCGAAACCATATGGGCACGCTTGACCTCAGACACTGCGTCCCGATCCCGCTGCGGCCGCTACTCCGAAGTGGCCACGATGGATGAGCCAGGGTCGGATCGTAGGGGTCTGGCCATCAAGGTTGAGTCGGTCACGGGGAGCCTCTCGGGTCGGCAACACCGCAAAGAATGCCATGCGCCGACGACACGGTTGCGGGCGACTCAGCGGGAGAGATCGAGCGCGAGCTCCCCCGCGCCGACGACGCACACCGCGTCGCCCAGCCCGGCGAGTTCGACGCGCACCGCGGATCCCGCGGGACCCATCGCCCCGGCGTGCACGATGCGCCGCACCGGGTCGAGCAGCTGGGCGCCGGAGCGGGTGACGCCGCCGCCGAGCACGACGACCTCGGGCTCGAGGATGTTGACGAGGTCGGTGACGGCCTGCCCGAGCAGGTCGACGGTCTCGTCCCAGACGGCGACCGCGACGGGATCCCCCGCCTCCGCGGCGGCCGCGACCTGCTGCGCGGTGACGGGGGCGACGAGGGTCGACTCCTCCCCCGCGGCGAGCCGCTCGTCGGCGCGGACGCCGATCGACGTGCCGGAGGCGTAGGCCTCCAGGCATCCGGACCGGCCGCACAGGCACGCCCGACCGCCGCGCACGACGGTGATGTGCCCGAACTCCCCGCCGTTGCCGGCGGCGCCGCGGTGGAGCACGCCGTCGACCGCATCCGGATACGGGCAGCGCGGCCGCCCGGTCCCCGTGCGCCACGACCCCAGCCAGACGCCGCGCTCCCCGGAGTGGTGCCGCTCCAGCCACGCGCGCCACGCCTCCCGCGACTCGGCGTGGAAGATCGGGAAGCCGAACTTGCCGGTCGGCGGATGCTCCGAGGCGGAGACGAGATCCGGTTCCACGATGCGCCCTCCCGCGTTCACACTCCCACCGGGCACCGACGCTCGCGCAGCGCGGACCGGATGGACCGCCTCACAGCGGAAGCGGATGTTTGAACGGCGTGTTCGCGAGCACGCTCCCCGCGCTGCGGAGCGGATATCGCTCCTCGAACAGCCGGAAGCCGTGCCCGTACTCGTCGTCGCGCGCCCGTGTCATCGCGGCCTCGCGCCGCGCGAAGTCGGTCTCCCCCGTGCAGAGCAGGTACTGCGCACTCGCCCACGCCGCCATGCCCTCGTAGATGAACAGCTCATTCCCGGCGCCGTAACGCTCCCGGATCGCTGCCCGGTCCCACGTGCGGTACTGCCAGATGTGGGTGAGCTCGTGCGCGAGAGTGGAGATCGAGGGGAGCTTGGGCGAACCGTTCTCGATGTAGAGGTCGTAACCGCCCGACGTCTCCCGCGCGAAGCCGAGGACGCGCGCGTCGAACCCGGGGGCCGAACGGGAACTCTCGGTAGTGTGCCGCGCGATGACCTTGGCGTTCTCCATCCGCACCGTCATGCCGACGCGGAACTGCACCTCGAAGACCGCCTCGAAGTTGCGCCGCACCTCGTGATACATCTCGACGAACTCCTCGTGCGTCGACACGACGCTCTTCGAGCACGTGATGCAGCGATGACGGCCGTCGCCAAGCCGGTCGAACTCGCCGCCCATGAGCGGACGCCAGCAGAAGTGGCACACCGCACCCGTGCCGGGGATGAACTCGTGCTCCTCCCCGCGGAGGGCGAGCGCGACGCGCGACTGCTCGAGGTAGTTGTCGCCGAAGCCCTTCGCGGTGAGATACGCCAGGGCGCCGGCGGGGTCGAGGGACCGCGCCGGCGCGACCCCTCCGTACTCGAGGTAGCGCGGCGGATCGATGCGGGCACTCATGCCTCCTCCTTCGCGTCCGGTTCGGCGGGCACGTCCGGCTCCTCGGCGACGTGCTCGGCGGGCTCGTCCACGACCGGCGCATCGGGATCGCCGTCCGGGTCGGTTTCCGTCGCCGGAGGCGGCCCCTCGCCGCCCTCTGCCACGGCATCCGGAGCCTCCGCCGCGATCTCCGGCGGGCTTTCCGGCTTGGGCTTGCGCCCGCGGAACAGCCACCGGAAGAACGCGAGGAGGGCGCTCCAGATCTTGCGCAGGAACGCGGCCAGCCGCTCACCGCGGCCTGGTCGGCGCTGCACCGGCGGGAAGACCGGCTCCTCCTCGACCACGACCTCGGGATCCGGTTCCTCGGGCACCGGGGTCTCGCGCCAGAGCAGGTAGTCGGTCACGATCTCGAGCAGGCGCCGCCAGTTGCGCTCCACGGCGACGATGAGGCCGAGGTCGACGAGGCTGTCCTCGATCACGAAGATCGAGTCGCGATGCCCGTCGACGACGAAGTCGTCGAGCAGGTCCCCGAACTCGTCGCCCTCGTCCACCGTCAGGGCGGTGATGTAGTCATGCGCGTTCGGGAACACCGACACGAAGAGCTCGTTGAGCACCGCGACGATCGTCCGGCGCGTCGCGGCGTCGATCTCCGGCAGCCGGATCTCGAGCACCTCCTTGTGGCGGTACTCCCGCGGCGGAACGTCCTCGACGCCGATCCGGCGCGCCTCGGCGAGCGCCGACCGGCTCGGCATCTCGAGGTAGCCGGTCGTCTCGACCGAGACCGTCGCGAACGAGCGTGTGATCTGGATGCGGTTGGCGTGCACCTGCCCCTCGCCGTGCGGCTGGGCCTCCACCCGGTCGACGGTGAGCCGGGCCCCTGCCGCCTGGTTGACCTCGAGGTCGGCGAGCCGGAAGGTGCGGATCTGGCGGTAGACGCGGCGGTCGCGGATGTGGTCGGCGGCGCGGCGGAGCACGACGCCCTCGCGCTGCCGGGCGCGGCCGATCGACTGCACCTCGTAGTACTTGCCGCCATAGGTGAGGAACTGCCCGGGCAGCATCGCCTGATAGACGTGCCCGTAGAGAAGGGCGCCGATGTAGGAGGCGTCCTCGCGCTCGTCCTCGACGAAGAAGTAGGCCGCGTGCAGGTGCTCGAGCACCTGGTCGAGCTCATCCGACCCCGCGACCCGGTATCGCGTCGTGGCGACGCCGGCGGCATCCGTCTCCCGTTCACCGATGATCTGCACGCCCTCGATGCCCGTGTGCTTGCGCACCAGTTCTTTGAACACCTGCACGAGCGGCTCGTCTTCGAGCAGCCGGAAGCCGCCCTCCTCCTCGGGCGCCTCCTCCGCCTCGACGCCGAGGATCTGCAGCTGCTTGGCGAACTCCGACTCCTCGATGTCGAAGGCGAACATCGTGAGCAGCAGGCGCAGCACGCCGTTGCGCTCCGTGCGCGCGAAGTCGGGAACGATCGACGGGATCGCCTTCGGGTCGGCGGTGAAGATCTCCCGGTTGGCGACCATGTAGTCGCGCAGCAGGTAGTCGCCCGCGATGAGGTTGACGAAGCCCTCCGAACGGGCGCGCGTGGCGTAGAGCCGCAGCGACTCGAAGATGTTGTTGATCTCGTCCTCGACGACGAGGAACTGCAGGTCGGCGCGATCCACGCTCCACGGGCTCGCGACCGGCACGATCGCCTCGCTCAGCGCCACCTGGGTGAGGTCGAGCTCGGCGAACGAGTTGATGGTCGCGTAGTACTGCCCGGCGACCCACGTCATGTCGCGCACCGGGAAGCGGTCGGCGCCCACCCAGGACACGCGCTCCACCTGGTACTTGAGCGCGACGGCGGCGATCTCGGTGCCCATACCGAGGTAGCGGGTGATCGCGGGAAGGATCGCCGTGTGCATGCTCGGCCCGTCGGCCCGCCACACCATCTGACTGGTCGCCCCGGTCGGGAGACCGGATGCGACGACGTCGGCGAGCTCGACCTTGAGGAGGTGGCTCAGGGCATCCACGAGTCCGTCGTGGTTGCGGTCGAACGCCGCGTAGACGACGTCTCCCCCGCGGCCGACGCGCTGGACGACGAGCCCGAGCCCCAGCTGCCCGGTCGCGAGGAGGCGAGACGGCTCGGCGAGGATGACGTACTCCACCTGTTCGAGGAAGCCGTCGTTCTCGCGCAGCAGCTCGACGTTGTGCAGATCGGCGAAGCGCAGGATGCCGACGTCGAGGTCGTCACGCCGGGTCGGCCCGAGCACCTCGACCGCCCAGAGGTCGGTGATCCCGGTGATCGACTCGAGCCCGGCCGCGATCCACTCGCGGTAGTCGGTGGTCGCCGTCTCGCGCCCCGCGACGATGAGCACCTTCCGGTGCTGGAGCAGCCGGTGGTAGGCGGGGAAAGCGAGGTAGGGCGTCAGGTCGCCGTGGAACGGATTGGCGATGACGACGCTCTGCCCGCGCAGCAGCCCGACCGAGGCTTCGAGGAGGTTGACGTCGAGGTCGGCTCCGTCCTCCTTGAGGCGCTGGAAATAGGCCCCGGCGAGCGCCTCCATGTCGCCGACCGGTTCGTCGATCAGCCGGTCGATCCGCGACCGCGACCGGGTCGCATCCATCGTCGACAGGCTCAGCTCCTCGGTCAGCACCCGCTCGCCGAACGTCGACTCGAGGACGCGGCGCAACAACCCGTAGTTGGCCACGCGGGTCGCGTCGTCGTCCTCGCCGAGGATGTCGGTGACGTACTCCTCGCGGGTCAGTCCGGAGAGGAACCAGACGGCTTCGGCGATCACGAGGGCGACGAGGGCGGGGTAGGCGATCGCCTGAATCCCCGGCCACAGCGGGAAGGTCGCGACGAGCGCCGAGTAGGCAGCGGTCGCGAGGATTCCCGCCACGAGGAAGCCGCGGTACAGGCCGCGCAGGTTCGCGGTCGACCGCCGCACGAACCACTGCCCGTAGTCGGCATCCCACTCGTAGAGCCCGGCGACGAGCCGGTGGCCGGGGAAGGACGAGCCGCGGAAGAGCACCGCGAGCACGGGCTTGAGCACGAGCTTGAGTGCGAAGAAGGCCACGATGACGAGCAGGTTCTCCGCGAGGTACACCCAGCCGGGCGAATACCAGGACTGGGCGAACGGGATGACCTGCGTCGCGGCGGTGATCCAGGCATCCAGCTCGACGTTGAACCGGTAGAGCACCACCATCGCGACGGCCGCGAAGGCGATCGCGACCGCGGGCATCGGGTACTGGCGCACCCGCTGCGTGCGCCGCTGGTTGAGGGCGGCCAGCCCGAGCAACGCGAGGAGCAGAGGCACCGAGGCGAGGAGGTTGAACAGGTAGTCGACGAAGGTCATTCGGAGGCCTCCCCCGTGACGGAGTCGGGCGAGGGGTCGGGCGCCGGCTCGGCGGTGTCGCCGTCCGCCTGCGCGTGTTCGAAGAGCGCGACCCGGCGGAGCGTCAGGCGCTCGACGAAGTCGTACGGCGCCTTGATCTGCTCACCCGTCTGGTTGAACGGGATGAGGAGGCCCGCCGGCGAGGGCAACTGCAGCAGGCGGCGGATGCGGGTGCGGTTGCCGAGGTCGAAGGTGTGGAGGTCGCCGTCGATCTTCTGCACGATCGGGGTCCCGCCGAGCGAGGTGACGAGGCTGCGCTCGAACTCCATGGCGCGGGCGATCCGCACCTTCACGTGCTGCAGCTCCTGGAGGCGGGCGCGTTCCTGCTCCTCGCGGACGGTGCTGCCGCGCAACAGCGAGCGCGCGCGCATGTAGGTGGAGAGGTCGGTGAGGTAGCGGGCGAACGTCGCGGCTCCCCCGTGCACCTGGGTGCGGATCACGCGGAGGTCGCGATTGAGGTCACGGATGCGTGAGAGCAGCCGGGCCCGCTGGCCGATGAGGGCGGCGACCCCGCCCGCGAGCAGCACGACGAGCGCGAGCGCCGATACGAGGAGGGCGTCGGTGAGCGCGTCGCCCCCGCGCGTCGCCGACTGGATGACGTAGGGCAGCAAGCCGAGCGCCCACGCCGCAAGAGCCACGCCCGTCGCGGCGAGGATCGTCGACGAGTGCAGGCGGGTGCCGATGGTCTGCAGGATCGCCCGGTGGTGGCGCTCGAGCATCCGGCGCACCGCCTTCCGGTCGAGCAGCTCGGCGGTCGCCGGGGCGGCGAGCAGCCGGGCCTGCCTGCTCAGGTCGTCTTCGAGGTCTTCGCGCTCGAACTGCGACAGCTCGATCTCGGTCGACGGCAGCACCTGCGCCTTGAGCCGGGCGTCGTACACGGCGGCCGCGAGCACCCGGCGGGGCTTCCGCAGCAGAGCCTCGACGCGCTTCACGATCTCCGCGTACTCACCCCACCAGCGCGAGGACTCGCTGAACGGCACATCCGTTGCGAGCGAGTAGCCGTCGGTCGGGGCCGCGATCCGCTCGACGCCGAGTCCGTCGAAGTCGACGGGGATCTCCTGCTCGACGAGAAGCGTCGTGAGGTCGGTCTTGGGGCGCCGCACCGGGTTGCGGAACACCGCCTCGACGCGATCGCGCACCGTGGCGAGCCGGCTGAGGTGCGTGTTGAGCGTCGAGACGAGGGTGGGCACGTCGATCTCGGTGCCCAGCTGGTAGACGTAGTCGGCCTGGAACGCGCTCGGCGGCACGTCGTTCACGGCGACGCTCAGCACCGAGAGCCAGAAGCGCAGGCGGTGCTGCTCGTAGTCCGAGTGCTCGGGGTCGATGAGGTCGTAGACCGCGAAGCGGGTGCCGGCCGGGTAGCCGTTGCGCGCGACGAAGCGCGAGGGCACCCGACCGAGGTCGGTCGACCACGCGGCGCGCAGCTGGGCATGCGGATCGGCCTCGGGCGGGCGGCGCGGCGAGATGACGATGACCTCCGTGGGCCGGTTGCCGCGGAAGTCGTACCTCGCCTTCATCTCCTCGTAGCGCGCGAGCTCGTCGGCGGTGCGTTCCACCTCCTCGTAGTGCACTTTGAAGTCGTGCATGCCGGCGAGCCGCTTGCGCACCTCCGCCGCGGGCGGCGCGACGCCGTCGGGTCCGGCGAGATCGCTCGCGCGCACCTCGTCGCGGACGCCGTCGTGGCGCGCCGGATCGAGGTAGGAGTACACGGGCTCGAAATGCTTGGGTCCGAGCGGCGGGAAGCCGAGGAGCATGTGGGTGAGTCGCACGAGCGGGTGCGGCGACTCCGCGAGGGTCAGGTCGGTCGCCGAACCCGCCTCGTTGTCGAGGTAGTCGAACGGGTTCTCCGGATCCGCCGCGTCGGGGTGACCCTCCTCCGCCGGATAGTCGACGACGACGACGCGCCACTCGCGCTTGCCCTTGATGAGGTTCCGGATGCCGGGGAGCGCGTCCTCGAGCGTCCGCGCGCGCGGCGACTCGTTCCAGTCGCCGAACGCGAGGAGCCTCTCCTCCTCGAAGGGTTCGAAGAGCGTCCGGTCCTGGGCGAAGATCTTCTTCGCCCGGCCCCGCACGAGGATGACGGTGAACATGATGCCGCGGTCGTCCCTCGTCAGTCGGCGGAGAGCAGCTGCTTGTCCAGCACCTTCACGGCATCGCGCAGGGCGGGCAGCGGCATCTCGATCAGCAGGTCGCCCAGGGCGCCGACGATGATCCGGAGCTTGCGGTTGAAGTACGGTCCGGCCTTCTCGCGGTACGCGCTGAGGTGCGTGGCGAACTGCTCGAACTGCGCCCCGACGACCTCCTCGAACGCGGCGAAGCGCTGGTCGCCGTCCTCGAGGCGGAACACCTCTCCCTTGATCAGGAGCAGGAAGTTCCGCACCATCGCCGCGAGGTCCTCCTCCTGGAACTCGTCCTTGGGAGCGGAGAGCGCCCAGAGCGCCGCGACGTCGAAGATCGTCGCGGTCTCGGACGGGAGCTTCGGCACCGTCTGGAGCAGCTCCGCCAGATCGATGCCCTTGACGATCTCCTTGACGAGCGGGCTCTTGAGGTGGTCGCCGTTCCCGCCGTCGGCGAGAATCGCATCCATCCGCCGGTCGACCGACTCGGTGAGGCGGGTCACCGCGACCGGGTCGATCGTCAGCGCATCGACGACCTCGTAGAACAGATCGCACGGGGTGCCGTTGGAGACGATGAAGTCCTGCTCGGGGCCGGACACCGGCTTGTAGCGGTAGATCATGCCGCCGCCGACCGACTTCTCCCGGATGATGTGCCCGAACGCGAGGCCCTTGAGCAGCGCGTGGTGCACCTCGGCGAGCTGTGCCGCCTGGTTGCCCTCGTCGAGATCCGGCAGCGTCGCGATCGTGTGCCAGCGGCGGTCGATGTGCGGCGTGATGACCTTGGTCTCCTCGACCGAGGGCCGGATCTGCTTGACCAGGCGGAAGTAGGCGCTGAAGTACTCGCCGGCCGAGATGTTCTCGGTCTGGCTGACGCGCGCCGGCGAGAACTTCGACAGGTCGCGCGCCCGGATGCCGTAGAGCGCGTTGTAGAACAGCACCTCGCGCTTCGACATCTCCTCGTCCGGCTGGCCGCCGTAGTTGGCGAGGTGCTCGCTCACCAGCTTCGCGCGCTTCGACCCGGGCTCGCTCGCGAGCTCGGGGTGGTAGGCGCACGCGAAGATCGGGTGCCGGTCGTCGCCGAGGGGGGATTCGATGAACGGCGCCGCGAGCGCCTTCACCGCGTTGATCTCCTTGACGACGTAGTGGCGGATGTTCTCCTCCTCCACATTCTTGGTGTGCGCGCGGTACTCGCGCTCGAGCGCCTCGATGACGTCGATGTCGAGGGTGGTCGGCCCCTCCTGCTCGCGGAACTTCTTCACGAAGTGCTGCACGATCGTGCCCGTGTAGAGGTCCTGGAAGAAGTTCTCGTCCTTCTCGTCCTTGACCGCGGCGTACTCGCGCACCTTCGCGAAGATCGACTGCGCGAGGTCGGAGTCGGCGTTCGCGCTGCCGCCCTTGTAGAAGACCGACTTGCCGATGTGGTCGAGGCTGCGCGAGTCGGCGTAGACGACGCGGGTCGTCGATCCCTTCGTGTCGTCGTAGGCGGTGCGCAGCTTCTCGATGTCATGGTCGAGGCGCGAGAGGTTGCGCCGCAGGTTGTCGAATAGCTTCTCGAACGCGTCGGAAAGTCCCTTCACGTAGACGATCGCCTCGCCGAGCACCTGCGAGTTGATGAGTGCGGTGCCGAGGTCGCCGACCTTCTTGAGGTAGGTGACGAACTTCTCGGCGAGGTCGTCCTGCCAGCCGTCGCGGCGGTTGGTCGTGCGCGAGATGAAGCCCTGCTTGCGCGCGAGCACCGACTCCGGGCCCTCGACCTCGTCGGTCGCGGGGTCGTCGAACGCCTGCTTCTCGAAGTCGCGGAAGTAGCCCTGGAGGTCGTGCAGCTCGATGTCGACGGTCGCCTTCTGCTTCTCCAGCAGGTCGAGCAGCTTGTAGAGGAAGTAGCGCGCCGAGACAGGGTGGATGAAGCCGTCGCCGCGCTGGTTCTTCAGGTAGGTCTCGAGCGCGAACGGCTGGCCGTCGGTGGCGCCGCGGTTGTCGGTGCCGAAGAGCGAGTACGCCGTGATGGCGGCGTTCTCCTGGGCGTGCCGCTCGACGAGGTCGTGGTACTTCTTCAGGTCGAGGTAGCGCTCGTAGTATTCGGCGGGGTTGCCCGCGAGCTCGGAGATGTTGGCCGAGAGCTGGGCCTTGAACATCTCGTCGGAGTCGTTGCGGGCGCTCCGCTGGAGGTGCTCGGCGAGGCCGCCGAGGTACATGTTCCACTTCTGGCCGATCTCGGTGACGCCCTCGGGGTCCTTGAGCACGGCCTGGGACTTGATCGAGCGGGCGAAGGCGTCGTTCTCCTTGTCGGCCTTCTGATCCACCGTCTCGGGGAAGACCTTCTCGAGCTTGAGGTCGGCGACGCCGAAGCCCTTGTCCTGCTGGTCGCGCACGCCGGCGAGCTGCCCCTGGAAGGCGTCGTCGAACTTGAGCCAGTCGCGGCTGACGGCGGTGCGCAGCCAGGTGTAGGCGAAGTACTTCTCGATGTGGTGCGCGGGGTAGACGAGGCGGGAGGCGCCCGCGCCGGCGTAGCGGTTGCGTCCGTTGTTCTTGATGACCTCGCGGAGGGTGTTGTCCTCCGACGAGTTGGAGCGCTTCGACATCGGGCCGATCGACTGCGTGTAGATGCACGTCGCGGCGTGGTCGAGGTAGGCGTCGAACGACGTGAGGCTGCCGCTCGTGCCGCGCGCGTCGAACAGGAAGCAGAAGTCGTACGGCATCGCGTTGACCGCCTCGACGCCTTCGCCGCCGATCGACGGGAACTCGAACTTGAGGTTGCGGTACTGCGGCGGCAGCGTGTTGTCGCCCTTCATGAGGAACGCGTCGAGCTCGCGGATGGTCGCGTACGCGTTCACCTTGAGGTTCTGCTGCTCGTCGGCGCCCGGGATGATGTCGTAGAAGATGTCGGGCTGGAGGAAGAAGCCGCGCGTGATCGCGCGCAGGTGCGGGAACTTCGACTTCAGGTAGTTCGCGAGGTACATCGCGACCGAGATGATGAGACCCGATCCCGTCCCACCGGCGAGCGACGACGTGACGATCACGCGCAGCGCCTGCTCCTGGTTGTCCTTGTCGACGCGGAACAGGTCGTCGATCGCGTCGTGCAGCGGGGAGAGGTTGCCGCTCTTGAGCGTCGTGTCGAACGCGAGCCGCGAGATCGCGCGCACCTGCGCCGCACCCTCGGTGAGGGTCTTGCGGTTGAGCATCTCGTTCACGGGGAACCAGTTGTCGCGCGCGTTGGTGTTGACGGTGAGGTAGTCGCCCACCGTGTGCATCGTCGAGGTCTGCACGGTCGACACCGAGGGGTACTTCTCGCGGATGCCGCGGAGCTCGTTGATGTCGGTGTCGAAGACGACGTAGGCGATGCGGTTCGCCTGCGACGAGGCGGACTCCTTCACCTTCTCGGCGACGCGCGCGACGATCTTGGACCCGGTTCCGCCGAGTCCGAGGATGAGCGTGGGTGCGATGGGCATTCGGGTTCCTCTTTCACTGATCCGCGCGCGTCACGAGCCGGGCGCGCATTCGTATTTCATGTCCGGGGTCTGGGCGGTGATGACGTGGCCCGGCCCGACCTTCGGGGGCTTGGTCATGTCCTTGTCGAATCGGGTGCCGTTGATCTCGACCGACTTGTCGGGACGGTAGGCGGAGACGAGCGCCTTCCAGTTGGTGACCTCGCCGACGCCGCGGCCGGCGGCCTTGAGCTGCAGGCGGGTGAATCCGGCGGTGCCGGGCGCGTAGCGGAGGGTGGCGCGGTCGGCGACGAACGGCAGTACCTGGTGGAGCAGGCTGCGCTTGAACTCGCCGCGACTCTGTCCGGCGGGCATCCCGTACGTCTTGGGGCGCGCATTGATGTGCGGGGCCGGCTTGAACTTGCGGTTGAACCGCTTCTTGACGACGTACCCGATGATCAGCAGGAGGAGCAGGCCGCCCGCCAGCACCATCCAGCCCCAGGTGGTGAACCAGTTCCAGAAGCGGTCGAGCCAGGAGAGGTCGTCGACGACCTGGAGGCTGGTGGTCCCCTCGGCGCGCTTGATCCCCTCGTTGAAGACGTAGTCGGCGACGAGCGTCACCTCGAGCGGCTGCGAGGTGTCGACGTCGTACACGTTCCCGGTCGCGGAGACGGGGGTGAGGACGATCTCCCCCGGCCGCGCGCCCTTCTCGACCGTCCACTCGAGTCCGCCCGGCGGTTCGGCGGTCACCGTGAACGCGCTCGCGTCGATCGCGTCCCACTCCTGCGCGGTGATGGCGCGGCCGTTCGGGCCGGTGTAGGTCGCTGTGATCGTGCCGCCGGCTCCGATGCTGCTCGCCGCGAGCTGGTCGCCGTCGATCTTGATGTCGCCGTACTCGGGCGCCGGGAAGACGTGCTGCTGGATGGCGGCGTGCGCGGGGTTGCCGCCGAGGTACGAGCCGTCGACGGTGACGACGACGTCGCCGGCCGAGAGGTCGTATGAGGCACCGTTCTCGAGCGGCGTGACCACGCCGTCCGGGGTGGTCATCGTCGCGCTCAGCGTCACCTCGCCGAGGAGCGACGCCCGCTCCGGGCCGATGATGCGGCACTCGGCATCCATGAAGCCGTACTGGATCTGGTAGCTCCCGGCGACCACGGGCTGATCCGGCGGGATCGGCTGACCGGTCGCGGGGTCGACCCAGGTGACCCCGAACTGCACGCGCGGCACGTAGTAGAAGCTCGACTGGGATGCCCCGCCCACGTCGAAGTGCACGGGGCCTGCGGGCAGGTCGGCGACGGTCGCGACCTGGCCGGTGAGCCCGTTGGCGGCGACCGCGTCGACGCGTGTTCCATTGGCCCGGGCCGGCGCGTTCGAGGGCAGGGGGATTCTCACGGGTTCGTCGAGCAGGTCGAACGGCTGATCCTGATCCTCCCCACCCATCGGCGCCCCGATGGCGCCTTTTCCCTGAGCGAGCACCAGGACGGTGGCGAGGTCGATCTCGGCGTCGATCGTGGACGTCGAGCCGGCTCGCGGCTCGATCTCGGCCCGCCCGAAGATCTGGTTGGCGAGATCGGCTGTCGTATCGAGGATCTTGTCGATGTCGTCGGGCGCGTTCGCGGGGTAGAAGCCGGAGGCGGGGTTGAGCTGCGGCGCCCCGCTTCCCGCGCCGAGGAATCCGACGCTGAAGCTCTGGTCGGCCGTGCCGTACTTCTTCGCCCAGCCCGAGAACTCGGAGGGCGACGCGGCGTGGCCGTCGAAGTCACCGTCGGACATGATGACGAGCCAGCGGCTCTCGGCGTCGCTGCGGGCGAGGTCGTCGCGCGCCTTCGGAACCGCGGCCCACGGGGTGCCGCCGCCCTGCATCTGCAGCGCGTTGATGGCATCCACGTTCGCCTGGCTGGGCCCGCCCGCGGAGCCGTTGATCGTCAGGGCGACCTCGCCCCTCTCCGACAGCAGGAAGACCTTCATCCGGTCCGTGGGTCCGAGCATCGCGGCGAACACCATGAGCGCGTATTTCACATACGACCAGCGCTGGGGGCTCGGTGCGACGAACATCGAGCCGGAGTCGTCGAGCACGACGTTGATCTGGTGCGTGGTCTGCACCGTCGCGGGCACGCTCGAGCACGACGTCTCGACGCTGGGCGCAGCGGGCGTGGCGACGGCGGACGGGAGGGACGCGCTCCCGAGGAGCGCGGCGGAGGCGAGCACCGCGAGGGCAGCACCGAGCGGTCGGAGCGCCCGATTGCGGGCGTCGACAAAAGCATGTCCGTTCACAGGACCATCCGCTCGGGTGACGTACGGGCCCGGTGACACCGAGCGATGCTCGGCCTCATCAGTTGAGACGCGACACTATAGGTTGGCTCCGAAGTCCTGCAATGGGGAGGTGACCGTGAGATCCCGAGGCGGCCTGTGGACCCTCTCGGCGCGATCGTGGCTGGCGATCTTCGCTGTCGCCATTTCCGTGCTCGGTGGCTGGGTCGGCATCAGTGCCGTGCAGACGGCGGACCACCCCCTCACTGGGGGTCCGGTCGCGGGCGGTGTCCCGACCCCGGGATCCGGCGGCGGCACCCCCGCGTTCGAGAGCCCCGGAACCGTCCCCGCCGAGCCCGTCGCGGCCCTGTCGATCGTTCAGCCGCCGCTGCTCGGCAAGTCCGCCGTCGAGGTGCTGGCGCTGCTCCCGGTGCGTGACGCCGACACGAGCGCCGACTACCAGCGCACGGTGCAGTTCGGTGAGGCCTGGCTCGACGTCGACGCCAACGGATGCAGCACGCGCGAAGACATCCTGCTGCGCGACCTGAGCGACACGGTGCTCAACGGGTGCAAGGTCATGTCGGGAAGGGTCGTCGACCCCTACTCGGGCCGCCTGATCGAGTTCATCCGCGGCAACGACACGTCGATGCTCGTGCAGATCGACCACATCGTCGCGCTCTACAACGCGTGGACGACCGGGGCCCAGCAGCTGTCCTTCGACCAACGCGTGCGCCTCGCGAACGACCCGACGAACCTGTTCGCGGTGAGCGAGGAGACGAATCAGTCGAAGGGCGCCGGCGACGCGGCGAGCTGGATGCCGCCGAACCCTGCCGTGCACTGCGAGTACGCGGCGCGGCAGATCAGCGTCAAGTACGCCTACGACCTCTGGGTCACCGCCGCCGAGCGGAACGCCCTCGCCGACGTCCTGCGGGTGTGTCCCGGCCAGCCCGCCTACCGCTCGTCGCTCGGTTCGAGCACGCCCGTGCTCGGCTTCGCATCGAACCCGCAACCCACGTCGACCGCGACCCCCGCGCCGACGACGCCCGCCGCCGAGCCGGGAACCTCGGGCGGAAGCGTGTACTACGAGAACTGCTCCGCCGCCTACGCCGCGGGCGTCAGCAACATCCCGCAGGGCGCGCCGGGGTACCGGCCGGAACTCGACCGGGACCGCGACGGGATCGCCTGCGAGGGCTGACCGCAGGGGCTCGCGGATTCTGCGCCGCGTAGGGGTCTTCCCGGGTTTGGCGGGAACGAACCGGCCGCTGGCGGAAGACCGAACCCCCGAACTCGCCGGCTGTCCGAGCATGGAGGGCATGAATCGGGTCATGCGCATGTGGTCGGGCGTCATCCGCACGGCCGACCGCGACGAGTACCGCGACTACATCGGCGGCACCGGCATCCGCGACTACCGCCTCACCCCCGGCAACGTCGACGCCTGGATGCTCTACCTCGACCGCGGCGACGGCACGACGACGGTGACGACCGTCTCACTCTGGGAGTCCCGCGACGCGCTCGCCGCCTTCGCCGGCGACGACATCGACGTGGCGCGCTTCTACCCCGAAGACGACCGGTTCCTCGTCGAACGGGACCTCACCGTCACGCACTTCGACGTCGTCGCCTGACGGTCGCCTGCGGGTGGCGGCTCTACGCGTCGCGGTCGACGATGAGGCCGAAGTACCGTTCCAAGTAGGCGCCGAGCCGCTGCAGCACCCGAGCCACGACTCATCCCAGTCGCGCCGAGCCGCCACGCGCGCGGCCGCCGCTGCCACCGCCGAGTCGCTTCCCGGATTGACGTGCAAGGTGTCGACGTCTCGCGTGACGCCGCGATCGAAGTAGCGGAGCGCGAGCGCTGCGCCCCCGACGATTCGGATCCCGGCCACCTCGCCGGCGGCGCTGAGTTCATCGACGAGATCGCGCAGTCCCGCGATGATGTCATCCCGTTCGAGCGAAACCGACACCGTCAGACGCTCGCGAACGTGTCACGCCACATGAGGACCCCGCGCTCGGCGAACTCCTGGGGCACCTCGGAGGCGGGCGGGACCGGGTCGGCGACGTCCACCCTGAGCTGCTGGGGACGATCCAGGTGCCGGCTCGGAGCGTCGACCCAGTCGGGAGTGGGCAGGCCTTCCTCGCGGAGCCGCCGCGCGACCACCGCCGCGATGACGGCATCCCACACCGGGTGCCTGGTCGGCTCCGGTTCGGCCAGCCCGAGGACACCGCGGACCAACCCGCGCTCGGACACGAGGTTGTCGTCGAGTTGGATGAGCGCGCGCAGCGCGCGGTCACTGTCCCCGCGCTCGAGGTACGTGCGAATCTCCCCTGCCACCGTCGCCGCATCGTCGCGTCGGGTCGGCGCCGAGTAGAGACGGTAGCCGGTCGCGCCCAACAGCCGATCGACGGCCTGGAACGCGACATCCCGCCCGCGCTCCACCCGGGAGACCGTGGGCTGATCGAGGCGCGCGCGACCGGCCAGCTGCGCTTGGGTCAACTGTCGGCTCTTGCGTGCGGCAGGCACCAGCGTCGACGAGTTCGCCACCACTCCTCCAAGAATATGTCTTCTACGACATATTCTTGCATTAAACCTGGCTGAGAGACCCGGGAACGGATATTCAGAGAGAACGCGATTAGACCCATGGACCATGTACCCGGTCAGCCGTCCAGAGCGTGTGCGACCCGCGCGGATGAGAGCGGTAACCCGCCTACGTGCCCCTGGAGGGGGCGTAACTACTCCCCCATCGAGATTCTGGACACTGTCGGAAACTATATTGTTGGCGGGCGCGACCCCAGTTGCTTGACGCTCGCATATCGTCGCGCTGGTATGCCAATCTGTTTCCCAACCCGAAAAGAAGTGAGCACAGGTGGCGCAGAACGATTTGAAGGAACTCCGCGAGAACGTGCTCGGGATCGTCTCCGACTATTCACGTCTGGCGTGGCTCGGCACTCGAATGTCCCAATTCGACCCCGAGGCCGCAGCCCTCCTGAAGGAGGGTGTACCTGCGGATGGTCTCGGCGCGATGATGCTCAATGACTGGATCACCGAGTTGCTCGATCGGGATCCGAGCCCCGCTATGTGGCGTTCGATCAACGATGCCGTTGGCGCGCACGCCCTCACGGAGTTCAGGCGGTCTGGTGCGGAGCAGGCATGGCGACTTGTCCAGGATCACACGTCCGAGATCGGGAACAGCCGAGGATGGTCCAGCGCCGCCGACCGGATAGTGAACGGATGGAGTTCGGAGACTCGATCTGACTTTGAGCACACTCTCGAAGCAGACCTTGCTGCTAGAAAGAAGAAGGCTGGCGGCTGCTACGTCGCGACGGCGGTATACGGCAGCTACGACTGTCCCGAGGTTTGGGTACTTCGACGCTTTCGGGACGAGTTCCTTCGACGTAGCATCGCCGGTCGAATCTTCATCCGGGTTTACTACGCGACCAGTCCTCGCGCCGTGCGGGTCTTCGGGTCGTCATTGCGATCTTCGGCACGAAAGCCGCTCGATGCCCTTGTGCGGAGGCTCGTGAAGCAAGGGTTTGCCGCTACGCCTTACAGCGACATCGACTAGATCCGCATCCCCTTACAGGCTCGCCCTATCGCGAACGACACGAACGAACAGATCGTCTAGGGGTACTGGTCTTGCCTCGGTTTCACGGAACGATTGGTTGAGAGGATGTGGCTGCTTCTGAGAGGAGAAGTGGTCGCATGCCGAGACCGTATCCGTCCGAGTTTCGTGAGCGCGCGCTCGAGCTGGTG
>Ga0182746_1000375_pt1 | contig 66528 bp, 53 predicted proteins | sample eDN3rd30CBELigOP_FD_128881 | JGI IMG/M metagenome (GOLD analysis project Ga0182746, IMG submission 128881) | Enriched Organic Plus compost microbial communities from Emeryville, California, USA - eDNA 3rd pass 30_C BE-Lig OP (version 2) (version 2) ...
ACTAAATTCCAGCAGGTGACTTTGTAGCATTTGAAGTGCTCGAATCCGGTCAGCAAATGTGTATACAATAGCAGATACCAGACAAGAGTTTTTTCACCCAATTTAAGAAGGGTGTTTTCACGGCATACATTAAGCACCGAACAATTGATCAAGCTTCCGCGACATTCCAGCCTATACTGGACGTACACATGCTGATATTATTTTTGAGGGATATAAGGCAACATTGTACCTTCTATTTTCTGATTTGCTTTAAACAGTGAATCTTTCATTACAACTCGAGTGGTTCGGTGTTACTTTATAAGACCCTTCCGTTAATGGATAAGATACACGAGTTTGAAGAAAAGAGTAAACAATGCTTGAATTGGAATTTCCATTATTTCAAATAAATACTAGAGTAGTTCGAAGTTGCTCTCTAGGAGACGTAACAGGGGAAATAAGTGGCCGCTTAAGAAGTACCAGAATATTAGCCCAAAGGATACTTTTGAGGCATTTTCTTTGTAAACGTTTGATAGTCAATTAATTTGGGGCTATGTATTGAAAATGACGGGTTTACTAACTCTAAAACACGAAATTAACAGAGGCCAGAAGAGAATTTACTATTTTCATTGTGGTTATTAAATAAGAAAAGTAGTTTTATCTTAAATAAAAGCATATGTTTAATAATCTCGAACCAGATGAACTAAAAAAAATAGTTTCAAATCCATTTTGTTGCATTTCACAAGTTGATGAAATTTTTATTCAGGAACACGAGCCCAATGCTCACGGAAAGTCAATGGATAGATGCTAATCTTAAATTGATAGAAGAGATAGGCAGTGAAGAATGGCTCAGGTGTTTGCTCGAAAATTTGAAAGGTAATTACGTTTGAATAGACTATATTGAATGGCAACGAAAATTAACCATAAGTCTTATTAACAATTTTAAGAGATTATTTTATAATTAGGGTTTGCGCTATTCATGAAACGTCGTTACTATAAAAGATTTTCTTTGAAATTGTCGAGTATAAATAAAATAGCTAAACGATATTTTATTGCAATTAAGAGATGGTATTCTGCAAATCGTAAGCTTTTTTGGGAAATATTTCTTTCAACAGCACTCATTACTTACTTCACATACAGGCAGACAAATATTTCAGAGCAACAGTTGCAAATCTCTCTTCAGCAGCAGAAAATTATAGAATACCAGCATGTAATTGATGTTTATGAACATACCCCCAAATTTAACTTTTCAATTTATTGTGATAAAGAAGATAGTACAACTAGATGTCTAACTGAAACTATTGCCATTGAGAACAGAGGATGCCCTATAAAGGATTTCAGCACTGAGGTTTATTCATTTATTAAGGTTAAAACGGATTCAATAGAAAAGATTTTTCCTATTGAATTATATTTTTCAGTTGGACGAATGAGTTATGAAGAAAAGGGAGTTTTGGCAGCCTACACGAACACCTATAATCTCAAAAGACTTGGTGAAGTACAAGATGAGACTTTTAAACATGTTGAAACTTACGGGTGGCTGATAGAACGATTTCATCTTGTTGAAGTTAATTATAGGGATTATGCGGATAAAGAACATACTGTATTCTTATGTAATAGAGAGGACAAATTGGATTTAAAAATATCTAAAGAAGAGGCGCAGCAATTGTTAGGCATTTATGCTGATAGTAAAAGATTTACAACTTATGCTTTTACTTTTGATTCATTAGTAACAGCTATGTTTAAAAAGTGATTATTTCTCAATAATATAAATAGAATAAAAAGGTTAGAGCATCAGCAATTGTACTGCTCAGCTTTATCCATATTATGTGCTGACCTGTCTCGGACATCAACATAACAAAAAGGATACTCTCAACAGCACCCTTTTACTTTCTATCTGCCTAAACTGGTAATTTTAGTCAGACAATAGCAATACTACATATAAAATACATTGAACCTATGCCCATCAGGATCCGCAAACACGAAACCATAATATCCCTTTCCAAACTCTTCCGGCCTTGAAACGATTGTTCCTCCGGCCTGCTGCACCTCTTTTTCCCAATCATTCACCTCTTCCTTACTATCAGCAGAAAGAGTAAATATAATTTCATTCCCGGCTTTTGTATCAATTATCTGCCCCTTCATGCCAGGTTCAAGTATATCCTTCAAAAAGAAATGGATGATAAAGTCCTCCTCACCAAAGAAGAAGCTGGTCAGTTGGTCCGATGCTCCGTTCTGTTTAACCCCAAGTTGTGTATAGAATTTAGTAGTTCGTTCTAAATCCCGGACACCAAAATTGGCCCAGATATTTTTTGGTTTCATAAACTAAAGATTTTATGGTCAATTTGTGAAGATTCAGATTCTTTAGAATGCTTATTAGGTTAATAATACTAAACTCAAAAATAGCTCATAAGCTTATCAGATAGGATGGCTGTTTGCGAAATTCTTAGGCGGTATTTCCGTCAGCGGTCAGGTCTTTTTAATGTCATGGTGCTGATCCTACTCATATAAAACCCCGGCAAAAGTCATTCCGGGATAACATTCGTGACCTATCTTTGCGATACCGTGCAAAAACTGCTCGCTTCAATATTATTCGTAGCCTTCCTGGGTCAATCCTTTAATCAGGGATGGTATTACCTGGATTATCTGATCCAGCAAAGGGAATATGCAAAGCGATGCGTCAACAAAGCCAGGCCAATGATGCATTGCGACGGTAAATGCCAGTTGATGAAGAAAATAGAAGAGCAGGAAAAAAAAGAACAAGGCCAGCCGCCCGAAATGAAATATGCCTCCAAGGTTGATGTGCTTTCCTCCAAATCATCCTTTCTGTTGAGCCTGGATGTTTCAATTACTGCGGACGAATTGTATTTTTTTGCAACTAATAGCGGTTCTCCTATCGATCAGTCTTCTTCTATTTTTCATCCTCCTCCAGCAACTTGCTGAAGTTTTATTAATTCCACTCAGGTAACCTGTTCGTTTAAAGCTGCATGTATGTAATGCTATTCGCACAGGTGTGCGATCGCAATAACACTGATCGGTATGCCGTCCTGTTGCATACAGACATGCATAAAAGTACACGCAATGAAACAACTCTATATAGTGTTTCTTTGCATCCTTTCATCATCATTGCTTTTCGGCCAAGCCCGTAAAGGCAGGGTGTTTGATGCGGATACAAAGGAGCCTCTGCCCGGAGCTACCATTAAAGCTCCGCAAAATATTTCCCAGTCTTCAGCAGATGGATCTTTCTTTATTCCCGAAGGGATACAAGAAGTTGAAATCAGTTTTACCGGGTATTTTACCCAAAAGATAAGTACTGACCACTTGAATGTTGCGCTAAAGAAAAACAGCAACGACCTGCAGGAGGTTGTCGTAAGCGCTAACCGCACGGTACAGAAAAGAACAGAAGCTCCGGTCGCAATTGCTACGATCAATAAACAAACCATTGAAGATACCAGGGCACAGCGTTTGGATTTTTTGCTCAATAAGGTCAGCGGTGTATTCATGGTCAATCTTGGCAATGAACAGCATGAAATGAGCATTCGCCAACCCATGACAACAAAAAGCCTGTTTTTGTATCTGGAAGACGGCATTCCCATCCGGACAACCGGCGTATATAATCATAATGCGCTGCTTGAAATGAACCTGCCTGCGGCGAAGTCCATTGAAGTAATTAAAGGCCCTTCGTCTGCATTATATGGTTCGGAGGCTATTGGCGGTGCTGTCAATATTATCACGCAAGGCGCGCCTGCATTCACCAGCGGTCAGGTGAGTGTTCAAATGAATGATAAAAGATACAGGCGGGCAGATCTGCAAGCAGGCACTTCGTTTGGTAAATGGGGTGTGATCGTTAGCGGTTACTATGCTGATAAGCGCAATGGTCCTATTGAATACAGTGATTTTCATAAAAAGGCGATCACGATGAGAAGCGATTACCGCCCGACTGATAAAACCACCTGGACAAACACATTTGCCTTAGTGGATTATTACAGCGATATGTCGGGGTCAATTGACAGTATAAAATTTGCCAGGAAGGATTATACATCTTTGCAAACATTTACTTATAGAAAAGTATATGCTTTGCGGTACAAGTCCATGCTCAATCATCAGTGGAATGATCATAGTTCTACGAACGTTGCATTATTGTACCGGGATAATGCAGTAGGTCAAAATCCGGCTTACTCCATAGCGAGCACTGCCAACCCCACTAAATTCAAAGGGCAGATCAATGATAATTCTTTCAGCACTTATGCGCTGTTCGTTACGCATACACAAAAGATAAATTGGCTGCAGAGCAAACTGGTGGCTGGTGCCAGCGTGGATTACAGCCCACAGGATTATTACGCCAAATTTATTTCCGTCAATAAAGATCTGGTTAGCGGCAAATATGTCAGCTATGATGCGCCTGCCGTTGACTCTTTTTTGAGTAAGTATAAAACTGGAATTGTGAACCTCGCCAGTTATATCAATTACGAGCTCAGTCCTGCTAAAAATCTGAAACTTGTTTTGGCATTACGTTATGATGCATTCCAGTACTACTTTATCAATAATGTTCCTGCTTCAACGAGTGTAAGTACCGCCTCTACCGTCAGCAGATTTGGAAGATTCACACCCAAGATCGGGTTGACATACAATTTCCGGAATATTGGCTTTTATGCAAACTACAGCCAGGGGTATGTACCGCCGCAGTTGACCGAACTATACAGCAGTGCAAAAGTGGCGCCTTATTTATTGCCGCAGACCTTCTCCAATTACGAGATCGGTGGCTGGGCTGCATTACAAAGAAACAAACTGTATATAGACTGGAGTGTTTACCGGATGGACGGGACTAATGAGATCATTTCGGTAAAACAACCTGATAATTCTTATACCAATGAGAATGCCGGCTCTACCAAACACACAGGTGTCGAATATGGCATCACCTATAAACCAGCCAAAGACCTTTCAATCCGGTTCAGTGGTACCAATGCAAAGCATAAGTTTATCAACAATGTTGTAAAAGGAATTGATTACAGCGGAAAGGAAATGAGTGGCGCGCCCCGCTTTACGGCAAATGCTGAAATAACTTATAAACCTTCTTTTGTAAAGGGCTTCCGCATCAGTGCGGAATGGCAGCACCAGGGAAAATATTTTATGGATGACCTTGACCAATACAGGTATGACGGGTTCGACATACTGAATTTCCGCATGGGTTATCAATGGAAGGGATTGGAAATATGGCTGAATGCTTTAAATGCAACGAATCTTTATTATTCAGTTTTTTCTTCCAAAAATGCTACTGGCAGTGGCAGCTCATCTTATGCTTATAGCTTGGGCGATCCTCGTGAAATTACTTTGGGCATCGGTTACCGGTTCGGAAAAACAACAACATCATCACATAAATAACTATATTATGCAACGACCCCTGTTTTTTATAATAACTGTATTACTGCTTTCCGCATGCGGTTCAGCAAAACGCGAACAGCAGGATGCATTGCTTCCCATCCTTTTATCTGATTCCACCCAACAGGCAACCTGCGTTTTCCTGACAACTGATGAAAATGACCAGCCGGTGGTAAGTTGGTGTGAAACAGACAAGCATTACCGGCAGAAGAAATTTTATATGGCTTTTTTTGACGGACGCAGCAAAAGCTTTGCGGATAGGATAAGCATTCCGATCGAACAAAATGCCAGTTTGCATGAAGAGGGCATGCCTAAGATCGCCATTAAGAGTGATGGAACCATTATAGCCGTATATGAAACTTCTGTTCCGACAGACAGCAATAGTTTTGCAGGCTTTGTGCGTTATATCGTATCCGGTGACAGAGGAAAAACCTGGACACCTCCAACTTGTTTGCATGCCGATACCACATCCGGAAAGAGTCATTCATTTGCTGTTATCACCAGGTTGAGCGATGGCGAGATAGGCGCTTGCTGGCTTGACGAATCATTTGACCGGAAAATTGCCGGAAGACCTGTGAAGTTTGCAAAAACAAATCCTGGGAACAGGTTTACCTATGAACTGACCATAGATTCCCTCGCTTGCCAGTGCTGCAGAATTGCCATGAGCCATGCGAACGGAAAAATATTTGTTGCGTTCCGCGACATTATCAATGATTCCATTCGAGATATGTCGGTTAGCACTTCCGATGATAATGGAAGATCTTTCAAACCTGCTTCCTCTTTCAGTAATGATGGCTGGGTAATCAACGGCTGCCCGCACAATGGCCCTTCTATTGCTGCCGGTAAAGATGCTGTTTATGCTGCATGGTTTACAGGAGGGCGCGGCAAAGGCGTCTATTATTGTGAATTGGATAAAGATAATTTGGCCAGGAACAAACAGTTGGTAAGTGAACATGGTGGCTTTGTTCAACTCTGCCTGTTGCCCAATGGAAATCCGGCACTTGCTTATAGCGAAAGCGTACAGGAAGGTGATAAGATCTACAGCCGGATAATATTGAATAAAATGGAACACGGAAAAGTCTTCGAACACACTATCAAAACTGACAAAAGCATGGCAAGCTATCCGGTTATCCAGTCTTTTGAAGGCAACGGTATCGTGGTAGCATGGAAAAGCGCTGAGAAAGTTTATTACACCGTTACGAATGCTGCAGCTATCACTACCGAAATCCAACGGACTTCTCCCAGGGAATTACCGGAAGCAATGAACTTTTCCCATATCAAGCTGACCGCTTCAACTGACCTGGTTTGCGGAATGCCTTTGTCATTGTCTCCTGGCGATACAACCTTATTCCAGCAGCGTGTTTATGGATTTTGCTCTCCAACATGCAAGGAAAAGTTTTTGCTGAACCCGGATGAGTTTCTATCAAGATCGAAGATGAAGTGATTTTTAAGTTATCAATCAAAAATCTTTGTTCTCATAAACCGACACTTTTACCAAAAACTCATTCGTATCAACTTTAAAATCTTTTTGTTTTATGCTTTTTAACATCACCGTTTTCCAAATTGATTCCGGGTAAATAAAATCAAACTTATTTTTTGCCGTTGTCACTTTTACTGGCATATTAAAGCCGTTTACATCTGCTTGCCATCGGTATTGAACTTCCAGGTCGTCGCCAATTTGTTTGAACTTCAAGTGAAGTTCCGGGAGGGCTGCATGCCGTAAGTATTGATCGAAGAAAGAGGTAAAATCTTTACCCAATGTCTTATTGATATAACCTACTATATCCTCTGTGGTTACAATCTGATAACGGAAATGTTGTTGCAATCCCCGCAAGAGGCTAAACCAGGTGGAGTCATTGTCAATGATATTCCGGAGCGTGTGCAGCATCAGGCATCCCTTTGGATAAACGTCGCCAAGACGGAAATCATTTACACCATAGCTGCCAATGATGGGTTCTTTATTTCCCGGTACCTCATTTCTCAGCAATTTTTGCGCAGCATCTTTACCGTCAAAAAAATCGGTCAGCATTACTTCTGTATATGTTGCAAATGCTTCGTGTATCCAGATATCGGCGATATCCTTCTCCGTGATATTGTTGCCCCACCATTCATGCGCGGCTTCATGCCACATGGTCCTGGTCAATTCGTTGTAGTCGATCTTATCTGACCAGAAAGGATTGTTGATAGAACCGATGCTGACCGCACCCTGATGTTCCATCGGGTAAAGAGATTCCATCAACGTAAAACCATCCCTTTTGAATGGATATTCGCCAAACGATCTTTCAAGAAACGAAAGCAGCTCTTTTGTTCTTCCAAAAATCTTTTTTGCGGGTTCCAGGTTATAAGGCAGGCAATAAAAATGAAGTTGCATTGTATCCTTTTCCCGGGTAAATACATCTGAAAAATGCTTGTAGTTCCCAATATTGACTGCTACATTATAATTATTGACCGGGTAGCTGACAAACCAGTCAAACCGTTTGCGGTTTCCAGGTAATGAAACCGTATCGAGCAGTCTTCCATTAGAGATATTCACCAGGTTATCCGGTATGGTGACATTGATCTTCATGCTGTCGGGCTCGTCTGAAAGATGGTCCTTGCACGGCCACCAAAGGCTGGCGCCGGATCCCTGGCAGACCGATTCTATCCAGGGGTTGCCATCACGGTCCCGGTACCAGAGAAAACCACCTTTCAACTCGGTGATATTGGGTATTATGGGTTTTCCCTCGTAATAAACAGTGATCGTTTCTTCAAGGCCTTTGGGGATCATTGCAGGGAACTGTATAAACACCGCATTGTACTCACGGGTGTAAGGTAGTTCCTGGCCATGGTACAATATTTTTTCGATCTTCATATTCTCATACAGATCGATCTGCATACGGTCAAAAGATTCGACAGCTCTGAAACGAATGCTATTTTGACCTTTGATAAACTTTTTATAGGGAAACACCTCCACATCCAATGCATAAAAATTTACATCATAGCAGGTCCGCAGTGGAGTAAGCATGCCCCGTAAAGTATCTGCACGGGTAAAACCATTTGGTCGGGAAAAACCACCGTCGAGCGCAACATCATAATCCTTCACCCGGATAAAATCCATTGTTCCTCCTTCCCGGGTGATCGCTTTGGTGAAATGTCCTTCTTTATCTTTTATAAATTCATACCATATTGTATAATCACCAGCTTTAACCCGGAATTTCCCCGCAGAACCGATCAGTGGCAATGGAGGACCTTCATTTACCTGGCTTGTCAGTTTACCGGCTTTCTCTTTTATATAAATTGACTTGTAAGGATCATTTTTTAACCGGTAATGCCCGGTCACGCTGCTTTGGTTCCCACCCGGCAATTTGATCCATTCAGCCGCCTGCCCGCTTTGATTTTGCATCCACCGGAATCCCGAAGCTTTACCACGGGCATCAACATTAAATTGTAATGTAACGGGCAATTCATTAAAATGGAATCGCTCTCCACTATCGGCCAGCATATTGACCTGGCCCTGTCCGGGAATTTCCAGCATCAATTGTTTTCCGGTATTTTTTATGATAAACTCAACTGATGGATCGATATAAGCCTGGTAAATGCCGGTTAGCCTGCCCGGGCTGTCTTTCTGGGCTTTTAGTGAACTACTGAAAACAAGCAATAGGAAGGCAAAAAATAAAATGCTGCGCTTCATGTTTTTTGAAAGCAAACTACCCGGCCACGTGTCAGTAACCTATTCAAATCCGGATTTGATCAGCTTTTTAACTCTTTTCAGCCAGAAATTCACTGGGTGTGCGGCCGGTGACTGATTTAAATGCCCGCTGAAAGGTTGGCAGTGAATTAAAACCTCCTTCATATGCCAGGCCGGCAATTGTCAGTTCGCGGGTTTCGCCATTCAGCAAGCGTTGGCGGATAGCGTTGACCCTGTACTCATTTACAAACTCATTAAAGCTTTTCTGCAGATGTTGATTCAATATAGCCGATATGCTTTTGATGGGAATGCCGGTATGATCGGCTACCGTTGCTACTGTGAGAGTAGGGTTCAAATACAATTTGTCCTTTTCCATTGCTGACCGGAGGGCAATAAGGGTTTTATCAATCAGTTCCGGATCGAGCACTGTTGCTTTTTTTACCTGGTCCGGCCCAGTCTGGGAAACGATATACCCCCGGATGCCCAGCCAGTATACAAGTATCGCCAGCGGAACATACACCGGGTACCAATCAAACGTATCCAGCATAAAGCCGGTATATTTCGGGATAACGTACGGAATAAGATAGAACAACCAGATCACCTGGAATATCATAAATGCTGTTACCATCTGCCGCAACCATTTTAACTGACCGGACGAATGTTTTGAAAGAAGTTTTGATGACATGTATACGTATACACTGACCGAGATCCAGCGTGGAATATCTGAATACACATTATAGTCGTCAATAAAAGCGCTCCATGGCCGGGCATTGGGAATGAACAAATGGACTGCTACGCCGCCAACAAAAATGATAGCGGTCAACTGCGGCACAATATCTATTAAAGCTGCATAAAAATGTATCCCCTCTTTGCGGCCAATCGTAAACCCCGGCTGCAAAGTAGCGCGGACGTAGAAGTAGAGCAATGGCCCTACAGGCATGATAACGATCAACGGAACAAAAGCATCCACCCATCTCATAACAGGATAATCAAACCACCCGTTCGCTACACCATAAAGTTTGATGCTGGCGAGCGAGATCAGTAAGATCAGCCATGCCAGCAATTTATTAGGCAAACGGTTTCTCCTGGATAAAAACAGCAGACAACACAGGATAAAACCCTGCAGGGCGCCGAGAAGAATGATCGTATTGAATATCGCAGGGAAGTTCATACCGGTTGTATGGAGATACAAATTACGAATTCCGCGGTATTGTGATTTTCTGTTCTTTGACTTCGATTGTTTTGAAGTAATTTGTACCATTTTGTATCTCGCTCATTTTATTATTATTTTAGCATCCGTCATTATGACCACAGATCGTAATACAGGAACGGAAACTTTGGAGCTAAACGCTTTCCTCTGCCAAAAAGGCTACCACGCCATTCCCTTTACCAAGAATGCAGTGGGGCACCTGCTGGTAGATGTAATAGTTAATGGAGTAAAAGGGATATTTATTCTTGATACCGGAGCCGGCAATACAATTGTTGATACAAACCATGCTGACCGGTTACAGCTCATTCTTCAAAAAGACAACACAAACTTTGATGGTGCCGGCGCAGGTGGGCAGGGCCTTGAAGTAATACCTTCGAAAGGAAACAGGCTGGAAATCGGGAGTTACGTAATACCGGATTTTACACTTTGTGTTATGACGCTTTTTGAACACGTGAGCCAGGCGCTGGCAAAGGCCGGCGTTCACGAAGATCTTTCAGGTGTAATCGGTGTGGACGTACTGCTTCCCGGTAAAGCGATCATTGATTATAATGAGATGATGCTTTATCTTTTACCGGACGAAAGGTTATAGTAGGGCAATTTCAATCTCTCAGTTAATTAATGTATAAGTTTTTTCATTATCGGTAAATATCCCATGAGTAATGAGACATCCATTTACAGATCATTCATCGTCATCTCAGTTATTGACGAAACAAACAGCGCTAAATCATTTGAAATAAAACCAGCCGATAACGGACCAGTCACCTATGAAGCCGGCCAGTTTATTACACTTGTATTCCCGAAAGCAAACAGGGAAGACAGGCGTTCTTATTCTTTTTCATCAGCTCCTATCCTTGGTGAACCCATGCGCATCACCATAAAAAGAATTCCCAATGGCGAATATTCAAGGCAACTCTTTAACCATATAAAACCCGGCGACAAACTCGTCAGCTCCGGCATCTCCGGTTTCTTCCGCCTGCCTGCTCAACTCGATCATGTCCGTCAATTCGTTTTCCTTGCTGCAGGAAGTGGCATTACGCCGATCTACTCTTTGCTAAAAACGGTGCTGCATACCACTGAGCTGCCCGTTGTTTTGATTTACAGTAACTACTCAGAAGAGGAAACCATTTTCCATTCAGAACTGTTAGAACTGTCCTCACAGTTCCCTCAACGGTTGAGAATAGAATTTCTGTTCAGTCAATCAGAAACCCAACGAAGAAGATTGAGTAAATTCCTGCTGCATGCGCTGCTGGAGGAACATACAATTCCTCTGCGGGAAACTTTGTTTTATGTATGTGGCCCGGCAATTTATATGCTGGTGGTCAACATCAGCCTGATCACAGCAGGCGTACCTAAAGAACATATCCGCAAAGAAAATTTCAACACCCGGCAGCATCGCATAAAACCCCTGCCACCGGATACCGATGCCCACCAGGCAAAGGTCTTTATCAATAATGCGTCGTATGAATTTACCGTCCAATACCCTGATACCATATTGGCGGCTGCTAAAAAACTGAATATACAGTTGCCCTATAGCTGCGAAGCAGGCAACTGCGGAAGTTGCACTGCTACCTGCACCCAGGGTATGACCTGGATGGCTTATAATGAAGTATTGATGGACGATGAAATCAAAAAAGGAAAGGTATTGACCTGTCAGGGGTATCCGGTAGGGGGAGACATCGTTTTACAGTATTGACCCCAAACCAGTTATATCAGGGATGCGGGGATTCGCAGGCTGTTTTGGTACACATATTGAGGCATGCTGGCATTACGGGTCAGTTGACCAACATCATTACCCGCATTGAGGTTGGTCAATGTATGAGTGAGTGGGGCAAAATACTTTTGGCCAATAAAGGATATGGATGTCTTTTATTATTAACTTTAACTCAATACAATGAAACTCAAATCACTGCTTGCCACTGCCTTTCTCATTACAGGCTTATCCTTTTTGGGTGCTTGTAATAACGAACAGAAACCTGCTGATGAAAAAACTCCCCCTGCACAGGAAACTGCAACTGAACAACCAGAAGTGCATGGCACAGAAATAAAGCCTGACGAAGTTGAATTGACGACTCCCTTAAACCAGGAATGGGTCACTTATGGTAAAAGCATTTATGAAATGAAATGCCAGAGCTGTCATAAGCTGACAGATGAAAGGCTGGTCGGTCCCGGTTGGAAAGATGTAACAAAAAGAAGAGAACCTCACTGGATCATGAATATGATCACTAATGTGGACATGATGCTGGAAAAAGACCCTGAAGCACAAAAACTATTGGAGCAATGTCTGGTGCGCATGCCCAACCAGAATCTGACTAAAGATGAGTCGCGCCGGGTGCTTGAGTTTATGCGCTCTAATGACGGTGTTAAGTAATCGAGACAACCATTCTTTTCAATTAAATAAACAGAAATATGAAATCCAGTTATTTCAAAACCTCAATGGTTTTGATAATGGCCTTTGCTTGCCTCTTCTATATGCAGAGCTGCAAACCCAAAACCGCTGAATCTGCTGCAACCGGCGATGCTTCCAAATCTTATGTGGCTCCCGGTAAATACGATGAGTTCTATAATATTGTTTCGGGCGGCTTCAACGGTCAGGTATCGGTGTATGGAATACCTTCCGGCCGCTTGTTCCGTATCATACCTGTATTTTCCCAGTCTCCTGAAAATGGGTATGGCTTTAGTGAAGAAACAAAACCCATGCTGAACACCTCCCACGGATTTGTACCATGGGATGATCAGCACCATATCGCCCTTTCCGAAACCAAAGGTGAACATGATGGCCGCTGGGCCTTCGCCAATGCGAATAACACACCACGCCTGGCGCGTATAGATCTTACAACCTTCCGTACTGCAGAAATTCTGGAAATACCCAACAGCGCCGGTAACCACGCTTCACCTTTTATTACAGAAAATTCCGAGTACGTTGTTGCCGCTACCCGCTTCAGCGTTCCATTGGATGATCAGAACGGAGATGTTCCCATCAATTCTTATAAAGAGAACTTTAAGGGCTCGATAAGCTTTGTATCCGTTGATCCAAACTCCGGAGCAATGAATATCGCTTTCCAGATCCGTACGCCGGGAGTCAATTTTGACCTTTCCCGCGCCGGCAAAGGAAAATCGCATGGCTGGTTCTTCTTCAGTTGCTATAATTCAGAAAAAGCCAATACACTGCTGGAAGTGAATGCTTCCCAAAAAGACAAGGATTTTGTAATGGCTGTGAACTGGAAAAAAGCGGAAGAATATTTAAAAGCAGGTAAGGCCAAAAAGCAATCAGTTAAATACGCACATAATGTGTATGATGAAAAAACACATACTGCCAGCTCTACTATGAGGAATGAAGTATTTGTTCTTGATCCTGCTGATTGCCCTGATATGCTGTACCTGATCCCCTGCCCTAAATCACCACATGGTACAGATGTTGATCCAACTGGTGAATACATCGTAGCATCAGGTAAACTGGCAGCAAGCATTCCGGTGTTCTCTTACACCAAGATCCAAAAAGCAATTGCTGATAAAGCGTTTGACGGAGAATATGACGGCATTCCGGTAATTAAGTACGAAGCAGCCTTGCATGGAGAAGTGGTTAAACCAGGCCTTGGACCTTTGCATACAGAGTTTGATGGGAAAGGCAATGGTTATACTTCCATGTTTGTTTCTTCTGAAATAGTAAAATGGGACATCAGCACATTGCAGGTGCTGGACCGTGTGCCTACTTACTATTCGATCGGTCACTTGTCCATACCAGGAGGGCCAACAGCCAAGCCTCATGGCAAGTATATGATCGCCTACAATAAGATCACCAAGGACCGTTATCTGCCCACTGGCCCTGAGCTTACACAAAGTGCCCAATTGTATGATATCAGTGGGGAAAAAATGAAACTGTTGCTTGATTTCCCCACTACTGGTGAACCACACTATGCTGAAGCAATACCTGCCAGCATGCTGATGGACAAGCAAAAGAAAATATATAAAATCGAAGAGAACGCTCACCCTTATGCTTCTAAAGGTGAAGGCATGACCAAGGTGGAACGTAAAGGAAACCAGGTGCATGTTTGGATGACCGCTATCCGTTCCCACCTTACACCGGATAATATTGAAGGGGTGAAAGTGGGTGATGAAGTATATTTTCATGTCACCAATCTTGAGCAGGACTGGGATGTGCCGCATGGTTTTGCAATAAAAGGAGCAAACAATGCTGAGATACTGATCATGCCTGGTGAAACACAAACCCTTAAATGGGTGGCAGACAGGGTTGGGATCTTCCCCTTCTATTGTACCGATTTCTGTTCTGCTTTACACCAGGAAATGTCCGGTTATTTAAGAGTATCACCGGTGAATTCCAATGTAGCACTGCTTTTCAGCACAGGTACCAATAAGCCGGCAGTAAGCAGTACTGAATAGGAAGTGTCAACTGAAAAAGCCTCAGGTGCCCCATAAAAAATAAGTTCAGGTTTAGTCGGTGTTTTTGTTTGCATTCACACTTCCGGGGCCTAAAAATCCCGGAAGTTATTTAAAACCGAAGGTTATGAACAAGATGAGTCTCAGATCAAGGATTATTATAGCGATCGGCTCTTTAGCGATGTGTATCCTTTTTTTTGTTCCTGCATGGTCTATTTACCTGATCGCTCCGCAGTATCCTGAAGGATTATCGATGCAGATATGGTTATATAAGCTCACAGGGCAGGTAGAAATAATCAATGGCCTGAATCACTATATCGGCATGAAGCATATCAAGGCGGAAATGTTCCCGGAGTTCAGCTTTCTTGTTTACATCCTGGGATTCTTTGTTTTGTTCGGGTTATCGATAGCGCTTTCAGGTAACCGCAAATGGCTGTTTATGTATCTTGTACTTTCCGTGATCGGTGGTGTGGCGGCTATGGCGGATTTCTATATGTGGGGCTATGATTATGGACATGATCTGGACCCAAGCGCTGCCATACAGGTCCCCGGATTGACTTATCAGCCACCCCTTATCGGGCATAAAAAACTGCTCAACTTTGATTCGTATTCATATCCCGATACCGGGGGATGGGTGGTGGTTGCAGTAACTGCTATCTTTTTTATTATCTGGTTTATTGAATGGCGCAAACATAAAAAGCAAAAACCCATGATATCAAAAGAAAAAATAACTTCTGCTTATGCAATGCTGGTTATTGCTCTGTTTCTGACCGGATGCAATCCCAAACCCGAAAAGATCAATTTTGGAAAAGATAATTGTGCCGAATGCAAAATGACTATCATGGACCCCAAATTCGGCGGTGAGATCGTAACTAAAAAAGGCAAAGTGTATAAATTTGATGATGTTCATTGCATAGCAACTTTTTTGAAGCGCCGGGGTGTTGAAATGAATGAGATTCATCAAACACTGTTTGTCGATTACAATAATAGCGGGGAATTCATAAAAGTGAATGCTGCAGAATTTGTGGTGAGCAGTCAGTTGAAAAGCCCGATGGGCGGAAATGCTGCTGCATTTAAGAATAAAGAGGAGGCTGAAAAGAAATCCGCAGAAATCGAAGGAAGCAAGCGGACCAACTGGGCTACTCTTTATAATATTCTGGTGAAGTGACAAAAACACTGATCATATTATTCATGCTAATGGCAGGCAATGCCTTTGGCAAAACGATTGTTGTTGGAAAAAATACAATGATCAGTTCGTTAGGCCAGGGAATACAACTGGCGAGGGACGGAGATACTGTTTTATTGAGCAAAGGAGTTTACAAGGAAAGCAATATCGTTATTGATAAATCTGTATATCTTCAGGGAGAAGGATGGCCGGTGCTGGATGCGGAGTTCAAAAATGAGATACTCAAACTAACCGGTAAAAATATAGTTGTCCGCGGTATTCATTTTGCCAATGCCGGCTATTCATCCATGAATGATTATGCAGCGATCAAAGTAATTGATGCTACCAATATCCTGATCGAAAACAATGCGATAAGCAATGCTTCCTTTGCGATTCATTTTGCCAATTCCACCCATTCCATTATCCGGAATAATATAATCGCCGGTACAAACAAATCGGAACACTTATCCGGCAATGGCATACACCTGTGGAAATGTGAAGAAATGACGGTCGAGAACAATTTCATCAGAGGCCACCGTGATGGAATATATTTTGAGTTTGTTACCGGGTCCCTTATCCGGAACAATACCAGCGAACTGAACGTCAGGTACGGTTTGCATTTTATGTTCTCCCACAGTGATACTTATCAGAATAATATATTCCGTAATAACGGAGCAGGAGTGGCGGTAATGTACAGCAAGAACGTAAGAATGGAGAACAATGAGTTTGATAAGAATGCGGGTGCCAGCGCATACGGTATCTTGTTAAAGGATATTTCTGATAGTCATATAGAGCACAATAAATTTCTTCAGAATACGGTGGCAATACTCATGGAAGGCAGCAGCCGGATTGAAATAGGAAAGAATATTTTTAAAAGTAACGGATGGGCCGTGAAAGTGCAGGCAAGCTGCGATGATAATATTTTCCACCATAATAATTTTTATGGTAATTCATTTGATATAGCCACCAATGGCTCCAAAACGCTTAACAAATTTTATAATAACTACTGGGACAAATATGATGGCTATGATATGAATAGAGACGGTATCGGCGATGTTCCTTATCACCCTGTCAGCATGTACTCGATGATAGTGGAGCAGAATCCCAATTCCTTAATGCTTTTACGGAGCTTTATGGTGTCGCTGCTGGATAGGGCGGAGAAAGCCATCCCCAGTCTGACCCCGGAAAACCTTGTAGACAATTCACCTGTGATCAAACCGAACAAATTATGATCAGGATCGACCATATAAGCAAAAGATTTAAAAAGCTGCAGGTACTGGACAATGTATCAGCTTCTTTTTCCAAAGGGCAGGTCATATCACTGATCGGGCCAAACGGCTCGGGCAAGACCACGCTGATCAAAACCATACTCGGGATGGTGAAAGCTGATAGCGGAAAGATATACTTTAATGATACGGCTGTGAATGGCGATTTTGAATACAGGAAAGATATTGGCTACATGCCACAAATTGGCCGCTATCCCGATAATCTGAAAATAGGCCAGTTGTTTAAAATGCTGAAACATATCCGTGGCAGGGAAGAAAAGGAACTGGACCATGACCTGGTGGAGAAATTTAACCTGCCTGCCATTTATGATAAACCCATGCGCACACTTTCTGGCGGCACAAGGCAGAAAGTAAGCGCCTGCCTGGCTTTTCTTTTCAACCCTGGTGTGCTGATCCTTGATGAGCCGACAGCAGGACTGGATCCTTTATCGTCTGAGATCCTGAAAGAAAAGATCATTGAAGAAAAGAATAAGAACAAACTCATACTGATCACTTCCCATGTTTTAAGTGACCTGGACGAGCTCACCACCCATATCATGTATCTGCAGGAAGGAAAGCTTAGGTTTTTAAAAGATATGCAAACCTTGCAGGATGAAACCGGTGAGACCAGGCTGGGCAAGGCTATTGCAAGGGTTATGAAGAGCGAGAAGCTAAACCTGTTAAATGAAGATGATAAGGTAATGGTCAAAAAATAATGACTGATCAAATAATTTTATGATAAAGCTGTCACGATACGTTTTGTATGATATCTTCCGTAGCAAGGTAATAATTGGATATACCTTGTTCCTGTTCCTTATTTCGGTAAGCCTGTTTAACATGGAAGAGAACAGCAGTAAGGCAATGTTGAGCCTGCTGAGCATTGTGCTGATCGTAGTGCCTTTGATCAGTCTGATATTTGCCACTATTCATTATTATAATTCATACGAGTTTATTGAGCTGATGTTGTCCCAGCCAATGAGTCGGACGAAAATACTACTGAGCGAATACGGCGGAGTAAGCTTATCCTTACTGGCCTCCTTCCTGATAGGTGTAGGTATCCCCATATTGATCTATTCGTTTGATGAAACGGGTATGGCAATGCTGTTTACCGGCAGTGCATTAACCATGATCTTCACTTCCATCGCTTTCTTTGCTTCTGTAAAGTCAAGGGATAAAGCCCGTGGCATTGGTGCTGTATTGCTGCTCTGGTTTTATTTTGCCCTGATCTTTGATGGACTGATCCTGCTGATACTTTTTGCTTTCAGCGATTACCCGCTTGAAAAATTGACCTTATTGCTTTCTTCCCTGAACCCAATCGACCTGGGACGTATTTTCATTATGCTCAAGATGGACGTCAGCGCGTTGATGGGTTATACAGGAGCTTTATACAAAGACTTTTTCGGCAGCTTATCCGGCATGCTGTATACTATGGGAATCATGTTTGTTTGGATGGCCGTGCCTTTATGGCTCGCAGTGCGGGCATTTAAAAGAAAAGATTTATAGACACTTTCAGGGGCCATTATATAGTATCCAATGGGAAACCCGGTGTAACGGTAAGCATGAGAAAGCCCTTTCAAAAGAGAGGGCTTTTAAATTAGGTCTGAGGGATTGACCGATTCCTTTTTCTTATTATTATAATCATTGCAGTGAAAACAAAGAACAGAATTATAATAATGCCATTTATCATAGCTCCCCATTTCCGCGATTCATGATGAAGAAGGGCGTCTCCTCCAATACGGAGGGCCAGGGACAGATGGAATAATGCCATTAGGATGAACAACACGGGATGATATAATGAAATATTTATTCTGAAAATGACCGGGAAAATAACAGGTATATGGCAAAAGACCATCGAAAGCATAAAGCCGACAAAAAAGCTGTGTAATGCTCCATCATAAGCATAAGGAGCGTCAGGCCGGAAAAGCAGCCATGCTGCGGTGATCATTAACCATATATATCCCATCATTAACCATAAGCCGGTATAACGCTGTTGTCCTGGCTTTTTTACAGCATGAAAACCTCTGTCAAAAGCCAACAGCCAGGCCGATAGGCCTGCCAGACTTATAGCAAACAGTTCATTCCCATACCAGTGAAACGGCAACAGAACGCCTGCAACATTGATAATAATAATGAAATAAAGAGGTATTTTCTTATGAGCCGATGCAGATGGCAGTTGGTTTAATCCCAGCCGTTCGCTCAAAATGGTCCATAACAAAAAAAGCATCCACCATTTCACGGCTGAAGGATAGGAGTGTTGGTTGAACAGAATAAGATTGCCCGTGAGCCAGGCAAAAGCACCCATGATCAGTATAAGATGAGTAAGAGTAGGCGATTTTTTGTAATAGATGAACCTCAGAGCAAGCAAGCCTGTGCTTCCTGCAATCAAAAAAATATAAGCCAGTTGAGGAAAATGAAGAAGAAACAGGATAATGCTTAACCCGTTAATGACTGGTAAAAGCTTCCACCATTTGTTGGTGCACATAATACTTCTTTCCAGGCAGATCAGTGTTCCCGCAAAGCTTCCTGTCATTAATGCACCATGATCTCCTGCCAGGTTTGCAGCAGGCAGGTCCCAGCCGATACGTTGCCAGCCTGCTGTAATTCCGAGTAGCAGCGACAACAGGGCTAATGGAAAAATGAATATGGCCGCGTTTTTTCTTATCATGGACCATGCAAAACTTATTTCCTGCTCCAAAAAGGGTGAGTCCATTCTTTATCTGAATGGGTAGTTACTGCAAGCTTATCAGCTATTGTATTAAGCTGATCATCCGATAATACATTTTCGAGATAACCAAACAACCAACGTTCTTCGAACCGGATATGATTAGTGACAAATAGCGTCAGTATGGAGAACAGGTTGTTATCAGGATCATTGTCCAGTGCCAGGATAAGCTCTTTTATATCAGCATGCTCTTTTTGAAGCTGTGAAGCAAGCGCAGTGTTGGCTATGTAGGGCAACAGTATTTTTTCTTCCCGCATGAAATGAGCCCTCATATAATGCCGCCAGTACCAAAGTATATAGTCCCGGAGGGCAACAGCATCTGTACCATTCCCAAGCCCCTGCTTTATCTTCCAGCAAAACGATAAGCTGTCGTGATGTTCACGGCTGAGAGCAGCCAGTCGGGTACTTCTTTTTATCGGTGTCTGTTCTTTGACCATACTACAAAAATATAGTTGGTCATGAGCCATGAAATGACCTTGAACAGAGCCTTTCCTGATTTTAATCAACCGAGGGATATGACTTAATCTTAAAATTATGTAAACACCTCCGTCCTGTTTCCCCATATATTTGCTTCGGATGAAAAAATTTGTTGTCACCATACTTGCCCTTCTTTACCTCTCTGTTTCAGTGGGTGCCACCGTTCATTTCCATTATTGCATGGACAAACTGGTGGAGTGGGGCCTTGAGCACAACAATGATAAGACCTGCGGCAAATGCGGCATGGAGAAAAGCCCTGGAAAAGACAATGGCTGCTGCAAAGATGAACATAAACAGGTCAAACTCGAAAATGACCATAAGGGGGCTGTTGACTTCCAACTGACCGGCCTGATCTCTATTGCTCTTCCGGTCCATGAGTTTGAATTACCACAGATCAGCTTTCCAACTGTTACCGAACAGAATCCATTAAGTCATGCTCCGCCTGGAGCAGCTAACATAGCTGTTTATCTCCGTAACTGCGTTTTCCGTATTTAAATCCTGCTTCTTTATATGAGCCGGGCAAATGATTGCCGGGCTATTGGCATTTCCTGTCAGTCCTATTTATTAATAACCTAACTAAATTTTTATGAAAAAGGTATTCTTTGCAGTAATTGCTGCTACACTCGTATTTATTGCCTGCAATAACAACAAACAAGCTGCAAGCCATGATATGGCCGGCATGAACAAAGACACTGCTTCCACACATGATAAAGATATCAAGACCGTATCGGCTACTTACACCAACATTGATCCCAAACTGGCTTCTTCCATAAAGGAGGTAGTTGATCATTATCTCCATATTAAAAATGCACTGGCCGGTGATAATGAACAGGAAGCTGCAAGTGGAGGCGCTGCCATGTTTGCTGCAATAAGCAAACTTGACAAATCCTTATTCACTGCTGACCAGAAAAAACTGTATGAAGAGAATGAAGGGGATATTAAAGAGCATGCGGAGCATATTGGCAAAAGCAAAATCGATCATCAACGGGAACATTTTGCGATGATGAGTGAGGATATATATACTCTGACCAAAGCATTCGGAGCAGGAAAAACTCTTTATCATGATTATTGCCCGATGTATAACAATGATAAAGGAGCTCTCTGGCTAAGCGAAACAGTAGAGATCAAAAATCCATACATGGGCAGTAAAATGCTTAAATGTGGTACAGTGGAAGAAAAGATTCAGTAATACGCGGCATTTAATGGAAATAGAAACAGAATAAGCAGCTTCTTAAAATCAGTTTATGGTCCATAGAATTATAGAATGGTCGCTCCGCAACCGGTTCATTGTACTGGTGCTGTCCGCTGGTTTATTTGTATGGGGTTTCTTTTCCGTAAAGAAGAACCCGATTGATGCAATTCCTGACCTGTCGGAAAACCAGGTGATCGTGTTTACCGAGTGGATGGGAAGAGGGCCGCAATTGATCGAAGATCAGATCACCTATCCACTGGTCACCAACCTGCAGGGGCTGCCACGGATAAAATATGTACGCGGCACGTCCATGTTTGGAATGAGTTTCATTTATATCATTTTCGATGATGCGGTAGATATTTACTGGGCAAGAGAACGGGTGCTGGAAAGATTAAGTACCGTATCGGGCTCCCTGCCGGTGGGTGTTGCTCCACAGTTGGGCCCTGATGGTACCGGTGTGGGGCATATCCTTTGGTACACCCTGGATGCGCCTGCAATGGATTTAGGCGAGCAAAGGGCGCTGCAGGACTGGTATATCAAGTTTGCTTTGCAAAATGTGGAAGGCGTGAGCGAGATCGCTTCATTCGGTGGTTTTCAGAAGCAATACCAGATAACTGTCAACCCCAATAAACTATTGTATTACCGGCTTTCCGTTTCGGATATCATTAACGCTGTCCGCAGTAACAATAATGAATCTGGTGGAAGAAAATTTGAACTAAGCGATATAGGCTATATCATTAAAACTTCTGGTTACCTGAAATCAATAGAAGAGATCGAAAACATTCCTGTCAAAACCCAGAACAGCATTCCCATCCGCGTTGCTGATGTTGCAACTGTGCAAATGACAGGTGAAGCCCGGTTGGGAATTTTTGACCAGGATGGGGAAGGAGAACGTGTAGGAGGAATTGTAGTGATGCGTTACGGAGAGAATGCGGCGACGGTTATTGATAAAGTGAAAGAGAAAATGAAGGAAGTATCAAAAGGATTTCCGGAAAAAGTAAAATTCGATATCGTGTATGACCGTGGTGAATTGATAAAAGAGTCGGTCAGCTCTATCAAGGAAACGCTTATAGAAGAAATGATCGTGGTATCAATTGTGGTGATCATTTTCCTTTTTCACTGGCGAAGCGCTTTAAGCATTATCATTCAAATCCCCATCACGCTGGCAGCCAGCTTTATTCTGCTGAACGCATTCGACATATCATCCAATATTATGTCGCTTACCGGCATTGCACTGGCGATCGGGGTCATTGTTGACAATGGGATCATCATGAGCGAGAATGCTTATAAGCATCTGTCGGAGCGGTATGAAATATGGCAAAAACAAAACAAACAAGGAGCGTAGTATGAAGCGGATCAAAAAGATATTTCAAAAGCCAGTGCCTTGGATCTCCGAAGAAGAGCGGTTGAAAGTTATTGAAGGATCGAGCAAGCAGGTTTCCCGGGGAGTGTTTTTTGCCGCTGTGATCATCATCACTTCTTTCCTGCCGGTGTTTATGCTCACCGGACAGGAGGGAAAACTGTTCCATCCATTAGCGTATACAAAAACATTTATCATGATCGTGGATGCGCTGTTGGTGATCACACTGGCGCCGGTGCTTATTTCTTTTTTTATGAAAGGAAAATTCAGGCCCGACAATGCGAACCCGGTAAACAGGATACTGGAAAAAATATATACGCCGGTGATCAAAGTGGTCTTGAAGTGGCGCAAGACGGTGTTGGCAATAAACATCCTGGCTTTGGTGGCCACCATTCCTTTATTGAGAAGCCTCGGAACGGAATTTATGCCGCCACTTGATGAGCAAAGTATTTTGTTTATGCCCGTTACTCTTCCGGATGTTTCCAATGGCGAAGCCAAACGGATATTACAGGTGCAGGATAAGATCATTAAATCGGTACCCGAGGTTGACAAAGTATTGGGTAAAGCCGGCCGGGCCGGCACAGCAACGGATAATTCGCCAATCAGCATGATTGAAACGATCATTATGCTGAAACCAAAGTCTGCATGGCGAAAGGGAATTACCAAAAAAGAGATAATTGATGAGCTGGATGCAAAGCTTCAGATACCCGGTGTGGTAAATGGCTGGACACAACCCATTATCAACCGTATCAACATGCTGTCGACAGGCATCCGTACTGACGTAGGTGTAAAAGTATACGGACAGAATCTTGACACGCTAGCTGTTGTTTCCGAACAGTTGAGAAAAGTACTGGAAGGAACGGCGGGGATCAAAGATTTATATGTGGAGCCGATCACTGGTGGAAAATACCTGAGCATTGATCCAAGAAGGGAAGATTTAGGCCGGTATGGATTAAGTATAGACGATGTGAATCAGACGATCGAATCGGCCATAGGTGGAGCATCTATCGGCAACACAGTGGAAGGCCGTCAACGGTTTTCTATCAATGTCAGGCTGGCGCAGGATTACCGGAACAGTGTGGAACGGATCAAACGTATTCCGCTCATGTCGCCGGCTTTTGGTGAAGTGCCTTTATCAGCAGTAGCGGATATTTCCTTCCAGGACGGCCCTCCTATGATCACTTCCGAGAATGCAATGCTAAGAGGAGCTGTTCTGTTCAATGTAAGGGACAGGGACCTGGGCAGTACGGTTAAAGAAGCGATACAAAAAATGAATGAAGCGAAAGGTGTTTTGCCCCAGGGATATTATGTGGAATGGAGCGGGCAGTATGAAAACCTTATCCGTGGCCAGCAAACACTTTTATGGATCGCACCGGTTGTACTGGTCATTATCTTTTTCTCCCTCTATTTTGCCTTTCATTCCATCCGCGAAGCCTTCTTTAGTCTTATTACTGTTCCCTTTGCACTCATTGGTGGAGCTTACATGATCTGGTTCTGGGGAGTGAATTTATCTGTCGCAGTAGCCGTAGGGTTTATCGCTCTGTTTGGCATTGCTGTGGAAACAGGTATTGTGATGGTGATCTATCTGAATGATGCAATGCAGCAACTTGTAAAATCAAAAGGCAATTCCAGGGAAACGATCACTAAAGAAGACCTGCGGCGATATGTGATCATGGGTGCTGCCAAACGGTTGCGCCCCAAACTGATGACAGTTTGTGTATCCCTGTTTGGTTTGGTGCCGGTGCTTTGGGCCAGCGGTGTAGGCACTGATGTGATGAAACCGATCGTGCTGCCAATGATCGGAGGCGTGCTTACTTCTTCAACACATATCCTGCTGGTGACACCCCTTATTTTTTTAATGACCAAGGAGTATGAATTGCGCAAATACGGAAAACTGGAAATACATGAAACAGCTCATTAAATATAGTATTGGATTACTGGTATGCCTGCCTGCTGTTGTAGCAGCGCAGCAAACACCCGTTCTGCCATTGGATACCATTCTGCAACGAATTGACAGGAATAACACATTGCTTCAATCATATAATCTCAAAGCAGAAAGTTATAAATACAGCGCCGATGCATCCACAGCGTGGATGGCGCCAATGGTTGGAGTGGGAACTTTTATGACGCCCTATCCCGGTCAGATGATCATGGACCCGCGGGATAAAGGAAATATCATGTTGCAGATTGAGCAGGATATTCCCAACAGGGCCAAACTCAATGCACGTAAAATATATATTGAATCGCAGGGAAATCTTGAAAAAGCTACCAGGGCTATCACGCTGAACGATTTTAAAGCACAGGCAAAGCGGTTATATTTTAACTGGCTTATTGCAGTGCAGCGAATAAATGTGTTGCAGGAGAACGAGAAGATCATGACGATGATGAAGAAGATAGAAGAAGTAAGGTATCCCTATAATCAATCTCAGCTTGGAAGTTCATTTAAGGCGGAAGCCAGGATTGAAGAGAACCGCAATATGGTCCGCATGCAGGAAGGAACGATTGGCAAGGCAAGAGCGTGGCTGAATAGTTTAATGAATGCCGGAGGTAATGAACTTTTTGAAATAGATACTGCCCATTCACCAGCATTTGCCCGTGCTGATAATTACGATACAGCTTCGCTTTCACTTGTACGAAAGGATGTAATAAAGATGAACGAAAATATCGGCGTGATGCAGCTTAATATCGAAAGCATGAAAATGCAGAAGAAACCTGAGTTCCGGGTCCGGTTTGATCAGATGTTCCCTTTGGGATCGTCCATGCCCAATGCTTACAGCATTATGGGTATGATCAGTATTCCGATCGTGCCATGGTCATCCAAAATGTATAGATCTGAGATCAGGGCCATGCAGCTTAATATCCAGGGAATGGAAAAAGAGAAAGCGGCCATGCTCCAGGAAACACAGGGAATTCTTTATGGGATGGAATATGAGATACGGGCAATGCAGAAAAGAATTCAAAGTATGGAGGAAAAAATTGTGCCTGCACTGCAAAAAGCACTGGATGCAAATTTTATTTCTTATCAGGAAAATAAAATGCAATTGATACAGGTAATTGATGCCTGGGAAGCACTTACAATGATGCAGATGAATGTGCTGGATGAAAAATTAAAATTGTACGAAATGATAGTGGATTATGAAAAACAGTTGTATCGTTAATGTTACAGTAACCGGTTTTTTGGCCCTGGTGTTTATTTCCTGCCATAATAAACCCGGAAAGGATGTGCATGCTGGACATAAAGTTTCCGGTAAAGAATTGTTTATCGACAGCAGCCTTGAAGCCCTGGCAAAGCCGGTGAATATGCAGGTAGTCTCAGCCATTCCTGCTATTTCACCCGAATCGGGTGTGCGTATCTTTTCAACGGCAATAAAGGGACAGGTTACTTATGATACCCGTGATCAAACCAGTTTGTCGAGCAGGGTCAGTGGGCGGATAGAAAAATTGTATATTAAATACAATTACCAGCCGGTGAAGCAGGGGCAATTGATCATGGAAATCTATTCTCCTGACCTGGTAGTGGCTCAAAGGGAACTGCTTTTTATTGCACAAACCGGCAACAGTGACAATATGTTGCCAGGAGCAAAACAGCGTTTGGCATTGCTGGGAATGCAACCCGCCCAGATCAACCAGGTATTAAAAACGGGGAAAGCACTTTATCGCGTACCGGTTTATAGCACCGCAGGTGGTTATATACTGGAAAAACAAGCGGCAACTACTGAATCCTCCACCCCTCTTTTGATCCGTGAAGGACAATACGTCAATGCAGGCCAGTCTTTATTTACTATTTACCGTTCGGAAAACCTGGTGGCAGAGTTTGCTTTAAAACCAGCAGCAGCAGCACAGATTGAAAAAGGGCAAAGATTGACTTTTCATACTGTTACTGGCGGAGAAAAAGAGTATGCAGGTAAGATTGGATTGATACAACCCGTAGTGAGAAGTGGAGAAAACTTCACGCTGGTCAGGGTTTATATCAATTCTAAAAATTTATTACCGGGCCAACTGGTTGCTGCTAATATTTCTATAGAATATAAATCGGGATGGTGGCTGCCTAAGAAAGCCGTCTGGCAATCTGGTAATGCAGCCGTTGTATTCAGAAAACATGACGATGTTTTTGTGCCTACGGCGGTTGAGACGGGCATAGAAGCAGAAGGCATGGTAATGATCACGACTGCCATCGGAGACTGGAAAGTGGCAGAGAATGCCTGGTATCTTGTAGACAGCGAAAGCTTTATTAAAACAACCGGCCAATCAAAATAATATGGAAAGGAAAAAATTTTTGAAAATTGCGATTTGGACGGTGCTAACACCCATCCTGATACTGACGGCTTGTAAAGAAACGAAAAAGCAGTCTGCTGAAGCAAGGCAAACCTATACCTGCCCCATGCATCCGCAGATCATACAGGAAAGTCCCGGCACCTGTCCTATTTGCGGGATGGACCTGGTTCCCTTCGATAAAAATAATACCGATGCCAGCTTAGTATTAAGCGAAAGCCAGATAGCGCTTGCGAATATTACAACAGTGGCAATTGGCAATGGTTCATTGAACAACAATACTGTATTGAATGGACGCTTAGCAGTAAATCCTGAACAAACGGCTTTTATTTCAAGCCGTGTTGCCGGCCGTATAGAAGTTTTGTATGTGAAGGAAACCGGTGTGAAAGTGAGTAAAGGCCAGCCTCTTTATAAGATCTATTCTGAGCAACTGGCTTCGCTTCAGCAGGAATACCTGTTGGCTGTTGCGCAGGCGAAGCAATTTCCCAATGACGAACGGTTTCAACAAATAGAAAAATCAGCCCGGCAGAAATTGTTATTGTATGATCAAACAAAAGCACAATTGCAACAGCTTATTAAATTGCAGAAGGCAGATCCTTATGTTACCTATTCAGCACCTGTAAATGGTATCGTGGCGGAATTGCAGATGACCGAAGGGCAATATATAAGCGAAGGTGGCACGCTTATGCGTATTGAAGGATATAACAGTTTGTGGGTGGAAGCGGATGTTTATCCTAATGAAATGTCCAACATACAAAAAGGACAGGTGGTAAAAGTGATCATACCCGGTTGGGAAGATCAGCCACAGGACATGACCATTCAATTTATTGATCCGTCCCTGCAAAGCGGCAGCCAGTTATTGCAGATAAGAGGGACCATTCCCAATCCGGATAATCAATGGCAGCCCGGTCTTCAGGCCAATATCCTGGTACCGGTCAAAAGCTCGGGAAGCGCACTTACCGTACCGGTTGGAGCAGTGATAAGAGATGAAAAAGGGATGCATGTGTGGGTGGAAAAAGGCAGGGGGAAATTTATTCCCCGTCTGGTAAAAACAGGTCTTGAAAATGCAGAGGTTGTGGAAATAACCGAAGGATTAAAAGAAGGCGAGAAAGTTGTTGTTACAGGAGCGTATTTATTATACAGTGAATACATACTGAAGAAAGGCGCCGATCCTATTGCCGGTCATACACATAGATAACCATTAAAAACGAATGTATGGAACATCATCATCACAATCAGCAAACAAAGCACCAGCATGAAGGCAAGAACCCGCCAATGGGCCACCAGGAGCATGATCATCATGCAATGATGATCAGTGATTTCAGGAAGCGGTTCTATGTTGTATTGGTATTGACAATTCCTATCATGCTGCTGTCAGAAATGATACAGCACTGGCTCAATATTCATATCAGCTTTACAGGATCGCAATACGTGTTGCTGCTACTTTCATCCATTGTGTTTTTTTACGGTGGCTGGCCTTTTCTTAAAGGCTGGTTTAGTGAAATGAAGACCTGGAAGCCAGGTATGATGACGTTGATAGGTTTTGCCATCACGGTTGCGTATGTGTATAGCGTGGCAACGGTCCTCGGTTTAAAAGGAATGGACTTTTTCTGGGAACTGGCAACCCTGATCCTGATCATGCTGCTGGGGCATTGGATTGAAATGAAGTCTGTGGCGGGTGCATCGAAGGAGTTGGAACTACTGGTGCAATTAATGCCATCAGATGCACATCTTGTTCATGGGGATCATGTGATGGATGTTAAAACTGAATCATTAAAAGAAAATGATGTGATCCTTATTAAGCCCGGTGAGAAAGTGGCGGCCGATGGTGTGATCATGGAAGGGGAAAGCTATCTGAATGAAAGCATGCTGACAGGAGAATCCAGGCCTGTGCAAAAGACCAAAGGAGACAAAGTGATCGCCGGTGCATTGAATGGGAATGGATCCTTAAAGGTGAAAGTATCACATGGGCCCAAAGATTCTTATCTGTCGCAGGTGATTAAGCTGGTGCAGGATGCACAGCAATCAAAATCAAAAACACAGTTACTGGCTGATAAAGCCGCACAATGGCTTACATTGATCGCCATCCTGGCCGGTATCGCCACTTTCCTGTACTGGTATTTCAATGGAAAGGAATTAGCATTTTCAATTGAGCGCATGGTTACGGTTATTGTTATCTGTTGCCCTCATGCATTGGGTCTTGCCGTTCCATTGGTTGTAGCCAGATCAACCGCCTTATCTGCCAGGAATGGATTACTGATCAAAAACAGAACGGATTTTGAAAATTCCCGGAAAATAACCACGCTTGTTTTTGATAAAACGGGTACGCTGACTGTCGGAAAGTTTGAGGTATCCAAAGTTGTTGTATTAGCAAAAGAGTTGGATGAGAAAGAACTGGTCCGTCTGGCGTCTGCTTTGGAGCAAAATTCGGAACACCCGATTGCCACAGGCATTATGCAGAAAGCAAAAGCATTGCCGGTTTCCATTCCCTCACCACAGAATTTCAATGCCATTACAGGTAAAGGCGTTGAAGCGGTAGTGGAAGGCAAGCAGATCAAAGTGGTAAGCCCGGGCTATTTGAAAGAAAAGAACATTACCCTGCCTGCGGATTTTAAAGCAGAAGGTGATGAAACGGTTGTATTTGTTTTGATAAATGATACACTGGCGGGCTATATTGCTTTATCAGATGAGATCAGGCCCGAATCAGTAGCTGCAGTCCGGACACTGCATGACAATAACATAAAATCTGTTCTTCTTACCGGCGACAATTCCAAAGTAGCAGAAAGTGTAAGCAAAAAACTGGGAATCGATACTTATTATGCAGAAGTGTTACCCCATCAGAAACTCGAAAAGATCAAAGAACTGCAGGAGAAAGGAGAGTTTGTAGCAATGACCGGCGATGGCGTTAATGATGCACCGGCACTGGCTCAGGCAGATGTTGGAATTGCAGTGGGAAGTGGTAGCGATATTGCAGCGGAAACAGCGGGAATTGTTTTGGTGAACAGTAATCCAAAAGATATCGTGAACCTGGTTTTATTTGGGAAAGCGACCTACCGGAAAATGATTCAGAATCTTGCCTGGGCAACTGGTTATAATGTGGTAGCACTTCCCCTGGCTGCGGGTGTATTGTATAAAGCAGGTATATTGCTCAGTCCTGCAGCGGGAGCAGTATTAATGAGTGCAAGCACTGTGATAGTTGCGATCAATGCCGGAATGCTGAAAGTAAAAAACAAGTCAACGGCGTAGGAGAAGCATTTAATCACAAATCCAACCCGATCTCTTTCAGGAATTCTTCTTTATAATTATTCCCGATCGGTATTTCTTTCTGACCAATAAAAACCCTGTTCCCTTCTATATGACTGATCTTGGATTTATTAATGATAAATGAGCGATGCACTCGTAAAAACGTTGGCCTGGGCAATAACTCTTCTACGCTGGTAAAGGTCATGCCGGGTGAAAAGGTTTGTGTGGCAGTAACGATCCTGGTAAAATTGCCATTGGCTTCTGCATAAAGCAGCTCATCATATTTTATCTTGAATATCTTCCTGTCTGTTTTAATGAAAATAAAATCTTCAGCAGGCTTTTCTTCTGTTGGCCTGGAAGCAGGTGGGTTATTGGCAGTAGTTTGTAACCGTTCTACAGCTTTATCTACTGCCATCATAAAACGATCGAGGGAAAATGGTTTAAGCAGGTAATCAACCGCTGACAGTTCAAATGCATCCACAGCATACTCTTTATAGGCTGTGGTGAAAATAACCTGTGGCTGGGTTTTCAGGCTTTTCAGGAAGGAAACACCATCCATTACCGGCATATTGATATCGAGGAAAAGAATATCTATCTTCTGCTGTTGCAGCACCATTTTGGCTTCAAGCGCATTGCCGCAGGAAGCCACTACCTCAAGGTAAGGAAGATGGCTGCAATAAGTCTGAATGATCTCACGCGCTATCGGCTCATCTTCGGCAATCACGCATTTATAGGTCATTTTCTGGTTTTTAATTGAAGGGTGATCGTATATTTTTCTTCTTCTTCCTGTATCTCCAATATATGCTCGGCAGGATATAACAACTCCAACCGTTTATATACATTGACAAGACCCATGCCGCTGTTTTTGCCCCGCAGTTTGCGTTCCACTTTTTCTTTGCTGTAAGAATTGCTGACCCTGAAAACGATCAGATCTCTTTCAATGGCCAGCTTTATGTCAATGAATGACTGCTTTGCAGCAGTGTTCCCGGCATATTTAAAGGCATTTTCAACAAATACGATCAGCAGCATCGGTGCGATCTTTATATCATTTGTTGACGGGGTCTGTATTTCTGTTGTCAGCACCAGCCGGTTGCCCATTCTTATTTTTTCAAACTCGATATAATTATTGATATAATCCAACTCCATATTCAGGGGCACATAAGTTTCTCCTGCTTCATATACAGAGTAACGCAGCAGTTCAGAAAGGCGGAGCAGCAGTGGCGGTATCTTTTCATGTTGTGTGATGGACAATCCATAAAGATTATTCAGCGTATTGAACAGGAAATGCGGGCTAAGCTGCGATTGAAGCAATTGAAGCTCACCCTTGCTTTGAGCTGCGGCTGTTCTGGCTTCCATTAATTGTTTCTGGGTAATGGAGCGGATCAATTTTACTGTCATGCCTGTGGCCAGGCTAATGATGATAAAGGGCACTGCATATAAAAAGAGGTTGGTTGTACCCTGGTTTCTCCGTGGAGAATCTACATGAAAGATCAGCCAGGAAATGCAGACTACCATTAATAAAGACAAGCCAATGATCAAAACCCTCGGGGATTTATCAGAGTGGGCCACCCAGGCACGACCAAGATAACGGCCTGCAAATACGCCCATGAAAAAACATATGGTGAGCCCGGTGGCTACTGTCTCCGGCTCAGATATATTCAGGGAATTTACATAGGTGAGGTTCGCTATCCAGACAGGTATGCCCAGCACAAAGGAGAACAGGAAATAATACCTGTTGCCAAAAAAATCTTTGAAAATACTTACACTCATAGATGACCTTTTGCTTACAGGGTAAATATCTGCTGTAACTGTTTCCCTGATAAGTTTTGCTGATAAAAATGCCGCTTTACCTGTCAGAAAGGCCTCGGGGCATGACCAATTTGTTCGTCCTGCTCCCGGCAGTTTCCGTCAGCAAAAAGGAAAGGTACAACACTATTATTTCCGGAGGGATTGGGCCCTGGCAATATTTGCGGAACAAACCGTTAATCATGAAAAGTTTTATTCTTTGTTTCGCAGTTTTACTGATCTCTGTCCCTTCTTTTTCTCAATCCATCACCGGTAAGGTGAAAGATAATAACCTGCAACCTGTGGCCGGTGCAACTATCCGTTTATTGAACCAATCGGATTCCAGTCTGATACAAACCACCAGCAGTGAAGTGGATGGTAGTTTTAGCTTCCCGCAACTGCGCCTGGGCAAATTCATTCTTACTATTGAAGCGATCGGACTGCAACCTTATCACAAACTGGTCAGTACAGACAGCATGCAAAGTGATCTACAATTGCCTGAGATCATCCTGCAGCCTGGTGATGCAAAGGAATTGACAGCAGTGGTGGTGAAATCAAAAAAGCCTCTACTGGAGCATTTTCTTGATAAGACGGTCGTGAATGCAGATGCAATGATCGGCAGTGCAGCCAGCAATGTGCTGGAAGTGTTGTCGCGCACACCGGGTGTAAGTGTAGACAACCAGGGAAATATCAACCTGAATGGCAAAAACGGGATACTGTTGCTGATCAATGGAAGGCAAACCTATATGTCTGCACAAGACCTGGCCACTTACCTCAAGTCTTTACCGGGAGCTATACTGGATAAAATTGAACTGATTGATAATCCTTCTGCACGCTATGACGCTGCCGGCAATGCCATCATCAATTTGCAATTAAAAAAGAACAGGACCGGAGGATTGACAGGCAGCATTGCCGCAGGATATGCACAGGGAAAATATGGCCGGCAGAACTATTCCATGAACCTGAATTATAATTATAAAAAGATCAACCTGTTTACCAATATGGGTTATAACGTTGATAAAAATTATACAACGGACTTATTTAACCGCCGGTATTATCATGAAGATGGAAGCCTCTCTTCTTCTGTATTACTGGACAATAACCAGGTAGGCACTGGCAGATCGTTCAATTTTATGGGAGGATTGGATTATGAACTGGCTGCCAAAACAACCCTTGGTTTTGTAGCCAATATCAATCGCGGCAACAGGGATGGGCGTTTTGATTATTACAGCGAAACATTTGATTCGCTTCAACAACCAGCAGGAAAGGGATATGGTAATACTATCAGTGATGATAAAAGAAATAATTACGGGCTTAATCTTAACCTGTTGCATAAATTTTCGCGCGATGGACAGGAACTAAGTGCGGACCTCAATTACCTGCAATACCGTTTCAATGGACAGCAGGAACTGGCAAACTTTCTGAACGAACAACCTGTCTCCCGTTTTGCTTATCAATTGCCTTCTTCCATTCATATTTATACTGCAAAGGCAGATTATGTGCAGCCATTGAAAAATAAGGGAAGACTGGAAGCAGGCATTAAGTCCAGTTTTGTGAAGAATGATAATACAACAGATTATTATGATAAAGAAGGAATAAGCCCCGTGTATGACCCGGCATTGTCGAACAGGTTTATTTACAAAGAAAATATCAATGCAGCATATATCAATGGCCTGCAAAACTGGGGTCGTTTTTCAACACAGACCGGTTTGCGTATGGAACATACCTATATCAATGGAAAACAACCCGCCAATGCTGTATCAAAAGATACAGGCTTTAGCAGGAATTATGTGAACTGGTTTCCTTCTGTTGCCGTGGGCTATAAACTTGATAGTGCCGGTAAGAATATTCTCAGATTGATGGTGGTCCGCAGGGTGAACAGGCCCAACTATCAATTACTGAATCCTTTTCTTTTTTATAAAGACAATTATTCTTATAGTGGAGGCAATCCCTTGCTGAACCCACAGTTCGTGACCCGTTATGAACTGAAGTATCAGCGTGGCCAGTTTTTATGGGCAGAGTTAAGCTATAATGATTTCCGCAAGGTTATCCTGCAAACGACCAGGACAGAAGACAGTCTCTTTATTACCCGCCCGAACAATTATGCAAAAGGGACCATGGTCTTATTGAGTGTTGGAGTGAATGTGTCACCTGCAAAATGGTGGTCGATAAATTCAACGATAAGGTTATCCCGTATTGGTTTAAGGGGAACGATTTACACCGAAGAACTCAGTCCGAATACGAATGTGCTGAGATGGGAACTGAATAATTATTTCACCATTAATCCCAGGCTTAATGCGGAACTCAGCGGTTACTATGCCAGTGCAGATATGAATGGTCAGACTTCAACCAGTGGTATATACAGAGTGAATGCAGCTATTCAGCAGAAGATCGGTGAAAAGGGAAGCATCCGGTTGATAATGGATGATATTTTTCATTCCTGGGTTTATCATAACCGGTCTATGGGGTTGAAGCAGGCAGATTTTATACAGACCAGTGAGTCGGGAACGCAGCGTTTTGGGTTGGCGTTTACGTATCGGTTTGGGAAGAAATCGGTGAAGGGGAGAAAGAGTGATGCGGTGGAGGAGGAGAAGGGGAGGGTGGAGTAAACGGAGAAAAGTAAAGAAAGGGTTTCCGGAACTTCTTTGAAGCTTCGGAAACCCAAATTATACAATGCTTTAACGCATTTTAATGATGACAGAAATGGTTAAGATCCTGAATCCTGTAGTTGTTGTAAATGCCTTTTGGCGTCTTCAATTTTTTCAGGAAAAAGAACTCTGTCTTTAAGCTTAAAAGCAACTCTTTGTAAAAGCTTTTTTTCTGATTTCTTCAGCTTGACTGCCTTTTTTGATTTTGTTTTCATACTATGATTTTGTTTTTTTCATTAAATAAATGGAGAAATAGTCTTTTCCTGGCTGATAATTCTCTTTAGAAAATGGACTTGCAGTATGTGAGTCGCCATTGTTCGAAATAATTCTATCGTTAACCGTATCAGTTTTTTCGTTGTAATCTCCAAAACCAACATTAAAGACTTCTACATCTTTATATTGGCCTATGGAAGTAAACTCGACGACCTTAACTGCCTTATGTATGCCATAACTTGGGAAATATATTCTCAATCCATCAGGCAAATGACAGACTTCGATAGGATATATATTAATAAGTTCAGGTTTCATATTCAGCACCACTATTTGTCAAACATAGTACAGCCCCGGAACTTTCAGATAGGAAAAACAACACCTGCCCCCGTTATTTTTTGGCTTTTCACCGCCACAAAAATCCATTCCCACTGAAAAAACAACCATCTACTAACTAAAACCACTTTGCCATTCAGTTTTTCTGTTCTTTTATAAAAATATCATGACATGAAAGCAATCGGCAATCCTTCTTTAATAAAACCGGAACGGATAAATACCACTTATAGGGTATTAATAGTACCTCTCTAAATCATATTTTTGACCGCCGTTGTTAACCTTTGTATAATTTATATACGCATATTGCAACCAATCCTGGCCGTTGCCGCCGGCTTACCTGCAAGGATTCGCTTTTTACTATTTTTAACTGCAGGCTTCAGAACAGGTATGAAGACCTTTGGAGCCACCACAACTATATCGTGTATGTAGTGGAAGGCCGAAAAGTCTGGCATACTTCCAGTGGCGCTTATGACCTGCATGATGACGCCTGCGTATTTGTGAGAAAAGGGGCTGCTATTGTTGAGCAGTTCTTCGACACAGAATTCTGCTTTTTCCTGTTTTTCATTCCGGATGAATTTATTTGTGATGTATTAAAAAGCAGGACAAAGCCATTGATGAGAACGGTAAAGCAACCTGATCAGATCATTACCATTCATAACAGCGCTACCATACAGGCCTACTTCCACTCCATGCTTCCTTATTTTGACGATGAGCGTGAACCTGATCAATCCTTACTGGAATTAAAATTCAGGGAGCTGGTACTTGCGCTTATCGACAACCCGCGTAACCATGAACTCTTATCTTATTTCTGTTCTTTATTACAGGAACCACAGGTCATATCCCTTCAACGCGTGATGGAAGAAAATTTTTGCTTCAACCTTAAGCTGGAAGAGTTTGCCCGGCTTAGTGCACGTAGCTTATCTGCTTTCAAAAGAGATTTTGAAAAGCTGTATGATATGTCTCCCGGTAAATGGCTGATGGAAAGACGCCTGAACCATTCGCTTCATCTTCTTACCAATATGGGCAGAACAGTTGCTGAAGCCGCATTTGAAAGCGGCTTTCAAAGCCCTTCTCATTTCAGCAGATCATTCCGCCAACGCTTTGGAAACCCTCCAGCGGCAATGAAACAAGTTGCTCAATTGAGTTAAAAAATGCCCGGCAATTTCCTGCAATCATCAGCAATGAACTTCTCAGTCATATCTCCGGGCTTTTAAGAAAAGCGTCTTTTTCCCTGCCCGTTTAGTTTTGCTTTTTTAATAATCATTAAAACTTATTCAATGAGCACAAAAACAATCCAGGGGAAACTGTGGAGTATTGCACCGCAATATTGGTCGAAGCATTTTGAGCCCTGGTTCCTGCCGATGTACAGGAAAGTACTGGAGCAGTTGGAATTATCAGGCGACAAATTATTACTGGATGCCGGATGCGGCTCAGGCCTCTTCAGCTACATGGCCATACAAGCCGGCGCACAGGTAGTAGGCATCGATGCCGCGCCCGGCTTGCTGGAAGTGGCGAAGCAACGTAATCCTAAAAACAATTTCCTCGAAGAAGACCTTGAAGCATTACCATTTGTAGAAGATACTTTTCATGTGGTAACAGGTTTCAATTCATTTCAGTATGCCGGTGATTTTGAAAAGGCACTCGTGGAAGCAAAACGTGTTTTGAAACCAGGCGGGAAACTGGTGATCGGCATCTGGGACAAACCTGCATTCAGTGATGCTACTAATGTATTAAAAGCGATCGGCACTTTATTGCCGCCGCCCCCGCCAGGCACTCCCGGTCCCTTCGCACTTTCTGAAGATGGAAGGATTGAAAACACGTTGAAGAAGAACGGGCTGAACCTTGAATTTAAAACGACAGTAAACTGTCCATTCCTTTATGCAAACCTTTCAGATGGTATTAAAAGCTTTATGGGCACTGGCCCTGCTGCTGCTGCCATGGACAATAACAGCAGAGAAAAAGTGGAAGACGCTATTGCCAAAGCATTACAGTCATACCAGGTGGCAGACGATTTTTACTTCCTGCAAAACCAGTTCCTCGTATTTATTGCAAGTAAATGACCGATAGAGACATCGGAAATAAACAGGGTGCATGGATCTTATTCATGTACCCTTTTCAATATTACAGATAAGGAAATCTTTTTTTTGCATTCTTTTAAACCTTCAGCCTGTTTTCTGTTCTACTATCTTAACCACAAAACTATTAAACTATGAAAGCGTATGTAACCGCTACAGCAAAACAGGCTGCTGTTATTCTTGCAAGCAGCCTCTTGTTTTTCACCGCATGTAAAAAAGACAATACTGATGATGACACTTCCATCTCTCAGGATGAAGCAGTAGAAGTAATGACACAGGGAATATCGGCCGAGTCGGGCGGCCTGGCTGAACAAACGATCACTGCTGCCAGGGTAGCCGGCGAATCAGCCAGGATCGGGTGTGGGCAATCGCTTGATACCACATTCAGCGGTCAAAATATTCCAGGTGCAGTGATCACTTACAATTACAGTGTTCATATCAACCGTCAACTCACCTGCGATCAGGGAGTGCCGCAGTCGTTCAGCTTCGATCTCGAAGGGCAAAGCTCTTATTCAGCGCCCCGCATGTCGTCCAGCGACAATACCACAGCCGGTTTTGTGATCGGTGGATTACAGCCAGCTTCTTCAGTGTATACGTTCAACCAGCAATATGAACGTAATGGCACCCAGCAATCCAAAATAAGGCATCAGCGTTCTTTCAGCAGCAAGCTCGTAATTACTTCCCAGGACATCTTAGTAGATAAGAACACGATGAAAATAATTTCAGGCACAGCTTCTGTTCAGTTTACCGGATCAGTAGCAGGAGGAAAAACAGTCAGCTACAGCGCAACACTTACATTCCTCGGCGATAGAAAAGGATTATTGACCTTAGGAAATGGCGCTACTTACAATGTTCAGTGGTAACAATCATTGAAACGGATATTATCCAAACGATCTCTTCCCGTTTTACCGGTAAAAATCAGACTTGGTAAAACGGGAAGAATATTTAAGGTTCAATTTCTCCCGAAAACATTTTGTTCTTTGAGTGAGAACGAAAAAAGGTATTGCTGTTTTTCAATACCAGTGAAGCCAGTATCATAAAAGCAGTAAGCAGCAATAAGGTATACTCCTGTTTTATATTCCGCAACAGAAATACTTCCATCAACACCAGTGCATGAATAAAACAGATCACCCGAACGGAGAATACATGGCTGAACCCATTATTGGTAAGCAGATGATGAATATGTGTACGATCTGCCTGGAAGGGTGAGCCGCCTCTCCAGGTACGTAAGGTGAACACACGGAGTGTATCAAACACCGGCACCAGCACAATGCCTAATACAAACACCGGTGCATTGGGTAATACAGGACGATTGGCAAATGTATTTACCTGCAGCAAACGGACACATAAGACGGCGATGATAAAACCTATGACCAGCGAACCGGTATCACCCATGAATATCCGGGCAGGATTGAAATTAAAATACAAAAATGCTAATACTCCTCCTGCCAGTGCAAAAGCGATCAAGGCCGTGTTGCCATCTCCGCTGAGATTGAGAAAAAGCCCCAGGGTGATCAGGCTCATAAATGCCAGTCCGCCTGCCAGCCCGTCAATCCCATCCACCAGGTTAAAGGCATTGGTGATACCTACAATGGCCAGAACAGTAAAAAAATACTGACTGTACAGCGGCAATGTTTCAATACCAAACAAGCCATTAAAAGAAGTGATCCTTACACCCGAAAGTGCAATGAGCGCCGCAATGGCGAATTGAACGGCGAATTTATATTTAGCGGACAGGTCTTTCAGGTCATCCATCACACCAATGATCAACAGCGCCAGCACAGCAAAAAAGAAAGCCACCTGTGCCGGTTCGGCAAGAAGTGGCAACCATAATAAAATAGACATGCCCATGCCTGCCGCAATAGCAAGTCCGCCCATGGTAGGCACAGGCGATTTATGCAGTTTGCGCGCATTGGGAATATCGTAAAGCTTATAGCGGTTAATAAGACCAATAAGTGGCGGGATGCTGAGCAACGTAACGATAAAAGCCGTGACAAAACTCAGTAAAGGGAACTTATAGTCCAGCAATGGCAGATGGACCTGCAGCAGGTAGAGGTGGTTATTCATTCAGGCCAGGTTTCTGATAGGTTATTGGTTCTAAAGCTGCAAAATAGTAGGAAATAAATTAAAGCACAATAGGAATTTTATTGTGTCTGGTTGGTTTTTTTCTGAAAAATTACGGGGAAAAAAACGGTGTCTTTAGTTTTTTGTTAAGATACTGTAACCAAGCCGCTTAACCTGTTTCCGTTATTTTTGCCAAAACTGTTTTTTATCTCTTCTTCACCGGCCATATTAGCCAGTCCTATCGAATATCTGAAAGGTGTGGGACCACAACGGGCAGAATTGCTGAAAAAGGAATTGAATATTTTCACTTTCCGTGATCTGCTTGAACATTTTCCCTACCGGCATATCGATAAAACGAAGGTGAATCTCATACAGGAGATCACACCTGCCATGGAATTTGTGCAGGTGGCCGTCAAATTGATACACCTCGATGTGGTAGGTGAAGGCAGGGGCAAAAGACTGGTAGCCCAGGTCAAAGATGCTACCGGAAGTATGGAGCTGGTTTGGTTTCAGGGCATCAACTGGATACAGAAAACGTTATTGCCGGACCAATCATACCTGGTATATGGCCGTCTTAGTTTTTTCCAGCAGACCCCGCAGATCGTTCATCCTGAAACAGAGCCCTGGACACCGGAAAAAAAAGAAGGCAGGGAATTCCTGGAGCCGGTATATCCCACTACTGAAAAATTAAAGAGCCGTAGCCTGGGCGGCCGGCAGATCGCCAGGCTCACACAGACCCTTCTCAGTCAATTGCATGAAAAAGATATACCGGAAAATCTGCCCGATACCGTTATCAGCAAACTGAAACTGATGAGTCGTTACCAGGCTTTCCGCCAGATCCATTTTCCCACCAATGCCGCCCAATATAAAGAAGCGGTGAAGCGGCTGAAACTGGAAGAGATCTTCCTGGCACAATTAAGAATGAACCTGCTCCGCTCCCGCCGCCACCGGTTTTCCAAAGGGGTGGTGTTTGATAAAGTAGGCGATCAGTTCAATACATTTTATAAGCAATACCTTCCTTTTGAACTGACCGGCGCACAAAAAAGGGTGCTGCGTGAGATCAGGACGGATACCGGTTCCGGCAAACAGATGAACCGTTTGCTGCAAGGGGATGTAGGCAGTGGCAAAACCATTGTGGCACTGCTCACCATGCTGCTCGCGATCGACAACGGATACCAGGCATGCCTGATGGCACCAACAGAAATTCTGGCCAAACAACATTTTGCCACCATTAGTTCGTTATTAAAAGAGATGCCGGTGGAAGTGGAACTACTGACCGGCTCCACCAAAACGGCTGCCCGTAAAAAAATAGCCAAAAAGCTGGCAGAAGGGACATTGGAAATCCTGATCGGCACACATGCCGTAATTGAAGAAGTGGTACAATTTCAACGGCTGGGAATGGTGATCATTGATGAGCAGCATCGCTTCGGAGTGGCCCAAAGAGCCAGGCTCTGGGAAAAAGCAGAAATACCACCCCATGTGCTGGTGATGACGGCAACACCGATCCCCCGCACCCTGGCCATGACGGCTTATGGAGACCTTGATTACAGCGTGATCGATGAATTACCACCCGGCAGGCAACCAATTACCACCGTACATCGCTATGAAACACAAAGAAGCCAGGTGATGAGTTTCCTGCGCGCTGAAATTGACAAGGGCCGCCAGGTATATATCATTTTTCCCTTGATTGAAGAAAGCGATAAACTGGACTATGAAAACCTGATGCGGGGATATGAAACAGTGAAAGGGTATTTTCCCGAACCCAAATACTGGATCAGCATGGTGCATGGCAAACAACCTGCTGATCAAAAAGAACAAAACATGCAACGATTTGTTGAGGGAGATACTCAGATCATGGTGTCTACCACAGTGATAGAAGTGGGGGTGAATGTGCCGAATGCTTCTGTGATGGTGATCGAAAGCAGCGAAAAATTCGGATTGTCACAATTGCATCAGTTGCGGGGAAGAGTGGGCCGCGGAGCAGAAAAAAGCTATTGCATACTTTTATCGGGACCAAAATTGGGTAATGATGCCCGCGAACGCATCAAGATACTGACATCCACGAATAATGGTTTTGAAATAGCGGAAAAAGATCTTGAGCTGAGAGGGCCTGGTGATATAGAAGGCACCCGGCAAAGCGGTATGTTGAATTTCAAGCTGGCCAATATCGTGGAAGACCGCCCTTTGGTGGAAGCAGCCCGGATACTGGTAGCAGAGCTGCTTGAAGAGGATCCGGAGCTTGTTTCGGCAGACAATTTGCGGCTTAAGAATTTCCTGCTTCAGCAGAAAGGGAAGATGGCCTGGAGTAAGATATCTTAATTTAACGAATGCTTTATTTCGAAATGAGTAACTTTAAAATAGACTTTTTCTATTCAAATTCCCCGATCATAAAACCTTCCTTATGCGATTTATTTTTACCTTCTTATTAATGACCAATCTGGTTAGTTTTTTAAATGCCCAAGAGGATAGCTTATATGGAATGACACAGCGTGGCGGTGGGAGCACTTCAAGATTGGCGACCTGTCCACAATGGATATATCACCCAGGCCCTCCTGCAAACAGAGTTCTCAATCCAATATTTGCTGCAATTGATCCTACAGGTTTAGGTCCTTTTGAAGTCGCTAATAATATTGACTACTGGGGAGCCTCTCATGGAACTCCTCAATTTAATGTTATGCATGGAGTACCGGCTAATTTTCCGACCGGAGCAAATTGTGCATCCATGTGGAGCGCCCGGACCAGAGCTGCAACCTTGGGAGAGGGGATCATAGGAAATCTGGGGGGATCGAATTTTACTACCAGTGCGATCGAGGCAAATAAGCAATATGTCCTTTCATTTTATCGCTCTTTTATATCAGAACCTAATAATCCGACACCAGCATTGGATGTAATGAATATTAGGCTTTTAAAGTGCCAGGACGCGATTCATACTGCTACCACAACCATTCCAGCAGTTCCGACGAATTCACAACAGGTTTATTGCGAAACGAACATTAATGCTGGATTTCAAAGGGTAGTGGTAACCTTTACAGCTAATGATGACTATGATTTAATCTGGATATATCCAGAACAAACTACAACCCTTGGGCAAGCATGGTTGAACGTCTCAATGGTGGAATTAGCGGAAACAAGTGTATTGCCTAATACTCTATCCGGGCCTTCTGGCTTGTACCTCGGCTTGGGTCCCAAACTGTTTAACACAGCCAATAGATGGTATGATCAAAATAATATTCTGATCGCAAACCTTAATTTAGGCGCGACCGAATATGATAATTATAATACATCTCCCCCTCCGGCATACGTTCCAGCAGGAGTAAGTTTTGGACCGATTGCTCAAATTCCAGGTAATCCGCAGACATATATATTAAAGGTTACTTTTTTGAACAATACAGTAACCAATAACACCTGTAGTGTGTCATTTAGCGGAACTTTAACATCGGCAAGTTCTCCTGTTGTATGGCGTTCACCCATTCAAACGGGAACAGCAACTGTTGAAGGGGACTTGGAAATACAGGCTGCTAATCGAAGTAGAATTTGGATTAATAATTCACTTTCTGAGGAGAGCAATGGCAATATCTATGTCTATGACTTAACTGGTAAAGCCATAACATCCTTACTCAATAGACAAATTAGGAAAGGGCGCAACGTTTATAATCTGGATAGGGTTATACCTAGTGGTATCTATATTGTAAAAGTGGTTTCATCCCAAAAAGTATACGCAAAAAAAATATTTATTAATGATCTTTAACCGAAAGGCAATAAAATCAATTTTTCAAAAGGGACTTATTCTTGTTCTATATCTGGTTCTTGCCAGAGGGGCACAAGGGCAGACCCTTGGGAGTTTGGAATTTATTGAGAACAAAGGACAGTGGGACAGTCAAGTTAAATTTAAAGCAGACGTTAATGCAGGCGCCGTATTTATCCGATCTACAGGCTTCACCATTTTACAACATAACCAGCAGGATTTTGAAGCGATCCAATCCATGATGCATAGCTCGCATGGAGAAACCCAGCGGTCTGCCAGTACCGGTAAGGTAACACTGCGTTCCCACGCATGGAATGTTGATTTTATAGATGCATCTCCGGAGATGCAGGTGGTACCGGATAAGGTAATGACATCTGTCAATAATTATTTCATTGGTGATGATCCTTCCAAATGGGGGCGCAACTGCCGCGTTTACCAGGCTGTTACCTTACAGGATGTTTACCCGAATGTGGATGTGCGTTACTATACGTACAATGGCAGATTGAAGTATGATATCATTGCAAAACCCGGTGCCAATATCAGCAAGATCGCTCTTCGCTATGATGGCGTAGATAAGATCCAGGTAAAAAATAAAGAACTTGTACTAGGCACCTCACTTGGTGAAAAAAAAGAATCGTATCCCTATACTTATCAGTCAAGCGCCAAAGGCCGTTCTGATATTAGCTGTAAATACGTAGTAAAAGATAATGTGGTGCGCTTTGATGTAAAAGGATATGATCCGTCTGCTACACTAGTGATCGATCCCACGCTGATCTTCTGTTCACTCTCAGGGAGCTCTGCCAACAACTGGGGCTTCACCGCCACTTATGGGCCCGATGGAAGTTTTTTTGGCGGTGGTATTGTATTTAATGGTGGCTCATTCCCTGTATCACCCGGAGCCTTCCAGAGTACTTTCCAGGGAGGTAATAATGATCCCAATGCGCCCATTGATATTGGTATTATAAAATTATCACCAGATGGTACCAACCGTATTTATGCAACCTATATCGGCGGCAATGGCAATGAGCAACCCCACAGTCTTTTCTGTGATCCTCAGGGCAACCTGGTGTTGGCCGGCAGATCGAGTTCTACTAATTATCCTAAAGGAGAGTTGATTGGAAGTGGCGGCGGTTATGATATCGTAGTCACAAAACTGAACGCGACCGGTTCTGATCTGATCGGTTCCAAAAGGATCGGCGGCAGAGGCAATGATGGAGTGAACATTACAACAACCCGGGCAGGTACCAATTCATTGCAACGAAACTATGGTGATGATGGCCGCAGTGAAGTAATTCTTGATGGTGCCGGAAATATTTATGTAGCGTCCTGCACCCAATCGGCCAGTAATCAAACCAATGAAAAATTCCCTACCACAGCAGGAGCATTCCAGCCAAATTTTGGTGGTGGTCTTCAGGATGGGGTAGTGATGAAATTTACACCGGATGTCGGCACCCTGTTATTTGCGAGTTATCTCGGTGGAATTAAAAATGATGCAGCGTACGTATTGAATCTCTCCCCGGCCGGAGACATCTTTGTAGCAGGAGGAACAGAGAGCAATGATTTTCCTGGTAATAAGGCCGGCACTATAGGGCCCACTTTTCATCCCGGTGCAACGGACGATGCAAGCATAGATGGATTTGTGGCACAGATAAGCAATAACGGAACGTCTATCATCCGTTCTACTTACCTGGGCACTGCCAATGCTGACCAGGTATATGGTATACAGTTCGATAGACACGGATTCCCCTATGTCACAGGCCAAACCGAAGGGGCATGGCCAGTTATTAATGCTACTTATTCTGGTGCTAATGGGAAGCAATTCATTGCAAAACTGCAACCGGACCTTTCGGCCTATGTTTACAGTACTGTTTTTGGCAAAGGTCAGTCCAGACCAGATCTTTCACCTACCGCCTTTCTGGTTGACCGTTGTGAGAACGTGTATGTTTCAGGCTGGGGTGGTGCAAATGAACAAACTAACCCATTTCATAGTGCAGGCGTAAATGGTCTGCCTGTCACTCCAGATGCATTAAAGTCAGTGTCTGTAGATGGGCGTGATTTCTATTTTTTTGTATTGAAACGAAATGCTGAGTCTCAGCTATATGGAAGTTTTTTTGGTCAGGATGCAGGTCGCTATGGTGATCACGTCGATGGCGGTACCAGTCGTTTTGATCCTAATGGTGTAATCTATCAAGCTGTGTGTGCCAATTGTGGCGGCGGTGCCACCTTTCCTACTACTCCAGGAGCTTGGGGACCTGTTAATGGGGCCCTGCCTGAAGGATGCAACCTCGGTATGATAAAAATAGCTTTCAATCTTGCCGGTGTAGGTTCTCTTGTCGGAGCAGCAATTGATGGTGTACCCAATGATACAGCAGGTTGTTTCCCGCTTAAAGTAGATTTTACCGACCGTATCAGGAATGCCCAGCAATATATCTGGAACTTTGGGGATGGATCGGGTGATGTAGGGCCCTTGCCTGCTGCCACTGGATACACCCAAAGTCATACATTCATGACAGTAGGCACTTACCAGGTAATGCTGATCGCTATCGATCCCAATAGCTGTAATGAAAGGGATACCTCTTATATACATATCCGTGTCGGAGACCTGCGGGCCAACCTGGCACTGAGCTTCGATAAGATCGGTGCATGTACGGCACTGGATTATCAATTCAATAATAACTCCACAACTGATCCAAGCAGACCTTTTACGGATACATCATTTATATGGGATTTTGGCGATGGCAGCCCAAGAGTAGTTGCCGGATTGAACAGTATTCCGCATACTTTCCCTGCGCCCGGTTCTTATACCGTGCAATTGATATTGAATGATACCAACTATTGTAATAACCCGGAGATACTGGATACAGTGATCCGCGTAGCGGCCAATGTAGATGCATTATTTGAAACACCACCTACAGGTTGTGCGCCTTACACGGCTGTGTTTACCAATACATCAGTAGGCGGTGTTAGTTTTGAATGGGATTTTGGTGATCCTGGCTCAGGTTCCAGTAATACATCTACGGAAGCCAATCCCACACACGTGTATGCTGTGCCCGGTACGTATCAGGTAATGATGGTGGCAAATGATCCGAACACCTGTAATAGAACAGATACGTTCAGGTACACTATTGTGGTGTATGACAAACCTACCGCCAATTTCAGTTACACACCGGTAACGCCTGTAGTGAACACACCGAATGTATTTACCAATCTTTCTTCAGCCAATGCGGTCCGCTTCAAATGGATATTTGGTGATGGTGATACACTGGCTACTACATCCCGGGCAAATGTGACGCACCAGTACAATTCCACCGGCACCTTCAATGCCTGCCTGGTTGCTTTTAATGAGCTTGGTTGTACGGATACATTATGCATGGATGTGAGCACACTGATAGTGCCTGCGCTGGATGTGCCCAATGCCTTTACACCTAACAGTGGCGATGTGAACAGCATAGTAATGGTGAGAGGTTTTGGTATCTCGAAAATGAAATTCACCATCTGGAACCGCTGGGGGCAAAAAGTGTTTGAAACAGGCAATCGCCTGCAGGGTTGGGATGGCCGTGTGAAAGGAGTGGTGCAGCCAATGGATGTATATGCTTATACATTGGACGTGGAATTTTTTGATGGCACAAAAGCCAGCCGCAAAGGGGATATCACGTTGATAAGATAAAGAATTAAAAAGTTTAAAGTTTAATGGTTTAAACGTTTAACGTTAAGCCATCGTACACGAATAAAAGATCCGGCCAGTTCAGCTAGTGGCAACCGGGAAAAGGAGGACCAGATATGAAGGAAATTAAGAGAATAGCGATGTTTGCAGTTATAGGATGCTGCCTGGCTCCGGCTGCCTTTGCGCAGGACCTGCATTTTTCCCAGTTCATGAATTCACCGTTAGTTACCAATCCTGCCAATACGGGTTTTATACCGGAAGGGGATTACAGGATAGGTGCCAATTTCAGGGACCAATGGTCAGCGATCATGTCTGTTCCCTATAAAACCTTTAGTGCTTTTGGAGATGTGCAGGTGATGCGGAATGAAGAGAACGGCTGGATGGGCATAGGTGGTGTGATCCTGCGTGATGTGGCCGGCAGTGGCAACCTTACTTCTACGAAAGTGTACGGATCTGTAGCTTATCACCAGATGCTTAATCTCGGAAGTTTGTTAAGCCTCGGCTTTAATGTAGGCTGGGCCAATAAGCAGATCAATGTTACCAATCTTAAATTCCCTGATCAGTTTGATGGTCATTTTTTTGATAACCATCTTCCCACCAGCGTAGCGCTTGCTTCCAATAATATCAGCTATCTGGATATACAGGCAGGTTTGAATTATGCTTATTTCCCTGACGACAGAACTTATGTGAACATAGGTTTCTCCACCATGCACATTAACCGCCCGCGTGAATCTTTTTTTGATGAGCAGCCGGGGATCAGCAACCGCATTCCCATGCGGCATACAGCCTTTATCAATGGCAGCTTTAAACTGAATGATCAATGGATCGTCAATCCCAATAGTTATTTTTCTTTACAGGCAAAATCTTATGAATGGCTGATAGGCGCCAATGCCCGTTACAATCTTTCCGGTGATGGGGAGAACATTCTCATCGGTGGACTTTATTACAGAAGCAGTGATGCGATCATTCCTATGGTGGGCCTTGGTTATAAAGATTTCGTGTTCACTTTTACTTATGATGCTACTATTTCAACTCTCAAAAATTATAACAACAGCCGCGGTGCTTTTGAACTCTCGCTCGTAAAAGAGGGACTGTTTGATCAATACAAGGGTAACCGCCGGGAATCAATGTGCCCCTCCTTTAAAGCATATTGATCTAAGTTTTTTTTCCGATTTTTACAATGTCGGAAAAATTTTGATGCATGAGCATAACAGAGTTATCAGCAAAAGAACAACAGGAGCTGAAAGCAATGCAGATCGTTTTTGTCAGTATTGCAACGGCTGCTTTATTGTTTTTGCTGGGAGCTATTGTGTTCAGCCAGTCCCACGGGCCTTTGGCACCGGGAGTAAAAGCTTACTACAACTGGCTGCTGGGTGGTGCAGCGATCTTCTCTTTTGCCTGCTCTATATGGGGCAGGCAGCAGTTTGCCAGGGGAGTTGAAACTGCTAAAACTTCCCTAAATCCGCTGGAAGGGAAATTAACAATGTACCGCACATCGTTAATCGTTTATCTTGCCATCACAGAACTGCCTGTTATATTTTGTATCATTCTTTCTTTACTGACCGGTAATTTTGTGTTCCAGGTGTATGCAGCCGTATTGATCGGATTTATGTTGCCGGCTATGCCACGGAAAGAAAAAGTGATCAGTCAACTGCAATAGGTCCATTTGGCCAAAAAAATAAAATATATGCAAATGAAAAGAATCGCTTACCTCGTAATAGCATTATCGCTTGTGGTGGTATCTGCCAGTGCGCAGGATGAAGGCTCGGAAGAGAAAGGCTTTAAAAAAGAAAATCTTTTTACAGGTGGTAGCGTAACGGTATCATTCTTTAATGGGCAAACCATATTAGGTGCCAACCCCATATTTGGTTATAAGCTGGCTGAATGGGTAGATGCAGGTATTGTTTTTAATTACGTGCATAGCAGCACCCGGGATTATATCGAGTATGACGATAAGCTGAGGCAATCGGTTTTTGGCCCGGGTGTGTTCACCCGCCTGTATCCTATCAGCTTTTTATTTGTGCAGGCGCAATATGAGCAAAACTTCAGCGCAATAAAATATACACCTGCTCCGGGCAGCACCAGCTATAACTCATATAAGAATAATGTGAACGCAGGTTCCCTGCTGCTGGGCGGCGGCTTTGCTTCCGGCAGGCAGCCCGGCTCCACTTCCTTCTTTTATATTTCAGTATTGTTCGATGTACTGAAAAATGAGAACTCACCTTATGTGGATGTATCGTATAATCCTGCCAATCCCTCGGCAAAACCCCGCGTGGATATGGTGCCGATCGTAAGGGCCGGCGTGAACATCGGCTTGTTTCAGGGCAGGTACCGTTAATGAGCGATCCTTTCGATCAGCTCCGAAGGTTCGTTCAACACTATCAAACGCTTTTGTGCTTCTTCATAAAGAAAGCCTTCGTCCTGCATTTGTTGGATATGCGCGATAAGGTGTTTGTAGAACCCTCCTGAGTTAAGGATAAAGATCAGTTTGTCGTGAATGGAGAGTTGGTTCCAGGTCACCATTTCAAACAGTTCATCAAGGGTGCCGAACCCGCCGGGAAGAACAACAGCCGCATCGCAGAGATCATACATTTTCTTTTTACGCGTATGCATATTATCTACCACCAGCAACTGGGAAAGATGGTTATGCTGCCGCTCCCAATCAACCAGCACCTGGGGAATAACGCCGGTTACGCCGCCTCCATGGCGCATGGTTTCATCGGCAATAGCGCCCATGATGCCAATGTTGCCACCACCATAGATTACCCTGATATTATGACTGGCACAAAGCAGACCCAACTCTGCAGCATGCTGAAGGAACAACGGGTTCTTCCCCGTTTTGGAGCCGCAAAAAACGGCAAGAGACCTGATAGGCATAACAAATAAATTTCAGGCGCAAAGGGAATACAAATTTGTTTACCTTCAAAAAATCTTTAACCCGCAACAAGGGTTCACTAAAAATTGAAATATGTCCGCCGGATTGTTATTTTCTTTTGTTATAGGATATTTTGTTCTATTGCTGATAGTAGCCTGGTACACTTCCCGAAACTCCAATAATGAATCTTTTTTTATTGGCAACCGCAACAGCAACTGGATGCTGGTAGCTTTCGGAATGATCGGCACTTCACTTTCCGGTGTTACTTTCGTGAGCGTACCTGGCGGTGTGGGTAAAGAATCCTTTGCTTATTTCCAGATAATGATCGGTTATCTGATCGGGTATGTAACGATCGCCTATGTATTGTTGCCGCTGTATTACAAACTCAATCTCACCTCCATCTATAATTATCTGCAAACGCGATTGGGCTTTAAATCATATAAGACCGGTGCTTCCTTTTTTATCTTATCAAGGACTTTGGGCGCTACTGCACGCCTTTACCTGGTAGTGAAAATTTTGCAGGATGCGATCCTTTCCAGTTTTGGCGTTCCTTTCTGGCTCACTACTTTGATCATCCTGATCATGATCCTGGTGTATACCTATGAAGGCGGGGTAAAAACAATTGTGTTTACAGACACCCTGCAAACCACTTTCATGCTCACCGGTCTTGTGGTCTGCGTGGTCTATATTTTAAATGCGATGGACACCAGCCTGGGCACTGCATTAACGGAAATGGGCGAAAGAGGCTATTCCAAAATATTCTTTACAGATCCTGACAGTAAGCTGTTTTTCCTTAAGCAGATACTGGCCGGTGCATTCATCACTATTACCATGACCGGCATGGACCAGGAAATGATGCAGAAAAATATTTCAGTTAAAACATTAAAGGACTCGCAAAAGAATGTGATCACGCTTTCAGTGATCATGTTGTTTGTGATCCTCCTGTTCCTGGTGCTGGGTGGTTTATTGTTTACTTATGCTGAAAGCCTTGGTGCAAAATATGTGACCACGATTGAAGGCGGTACGGAAGTGACCCGCTTTATGCTGGAAGGAAAGAATGCAACGGCTGATAAGCTGTTCCCATTGATAGCGCTGGAACATATGCCGCCTGTAGTATCTGTCATTTTTATTATCGCCCTGATCTCTGCTTTATTCCCCAGTGCTGATGGGGCCATCACAGCACTCACTTCTTCTTTCTGTATTGATATCATTGGTATGCAGAGAAAGCGGGAGTGGACAGACCGGCAGAAGAAAAAAGTGCGTCAGCGCGTGCACCTTGTATTTGCAGGCATCTTCCTCATTTTCGTAATGGTATTTAATGAAGTGAATAACCCGAGCATGATCAATGTGATACTTAAAGTGGCTGCTTACACTTATGGGCCTTTGCTTGGATTATTCACTTTCGGTATTATCACCAAACGGCAGGTGGTTGATAAATGGGTGCCGCTTGTTTGTATCATAGCACCTCTGCTGTGTTTCCTGCTCGAGAAATACCAGCAAAAGATATTAGGCTCATTTGAGATAGGTCTCGAACTGCTGATCATTAATGGCTTATTAACATTCCTTGGTTTGATGCTTGTTTCCAAAAAACAGGAAGCCCTCGCATAAAGAACCGCTTAACGGGGCTACCTTTGCAAAAAGCAAGAACGTGGACCTCATTAACCCCGATGTACAGGCGTATGCAGAAAAGTTCTCCTCTCCCGAGGATGAGCTTTTGCATGAGATAGCTGAATATACCATCCATCATCATGCAGATCCCCAGATGCTGAGTGGCCATCTCCAGGGAAAATTCCTGGAAATGGTGAGCCGCATGGTGCGCCCGCGCCGCATCCTGGAGATCGGCACTTTCACCGGCTACAGTGCTTTATGCCTTGCAAAAGGACTGGAGCCTGATGGTCAGTTACACACCATCGAATTAAGGGAAAACGATGCAGCCCTTGCACAGGGATATTTCAATCGTTCTGCATTGCGCAGCAAGATCATTCAGCATACCGGCTCTGCCAAAGAAGTGATCCCTACACTGAATGAAACCTGGGACCTTGTGTTCATTGATGCCGACAAGGTCTCTTATATAGAATATTTTGAATTGGTTTTTCCCAAATTGCGCCAAAACGGGTTTATCTTAGCAGATAATATTTTCTTTCATGGTGAAGTGCTGGCCAGTCCGGTAAAAGGAAAGAATGCGAAAGCCATCCAGGCTTTCAATGAAATGGTCCTGGAAAGAAAAGATATTGATAAGATGATGGTCACCCTGCGGGATGGCCTGTACCTGATACGGAAACTGTGATAAAAAGATATTCATGAACAACATGCGCATTGTTTTAATTGCAGGACTGCTTGCATTCACTTTTGCTGTAAAAGCGCAGGACGCTGCCATTATCAAACAATACATTGATAATTACAAAGAACTGGCTATTGAAGAAATGCAGCGGACCGGTGTTCCGGCTTCCATCAAGCTGGCACAAGGCATACATGAAACCATGGCCGGCACCAGCGTGCTGGTACAGAAATCCAATAATCATTTTGGCATTAAATGCAAATCCAACTGGACAGGCGAATCTGTGTCGCACGATGATGACGCGCGTGGTGAATGCTTCCGCAAATACACCAGGGCAGAAGACTCTTATCGCGACCATTCCGATTTTTTAAAGAACAGTCCGCGCTATGCTTCTTTATTCAACCTCGATCCGTTGGATTATTCAGCCTGGGCCTATGGGCTTAAGAAAGCCGGTTATGCCACCAATCCAAAATATCCCGTGATCATTATCCGTCTTATTGAAGATTATCACCTGCAGGATTACAGCCTGATCGCCATGGGAAAAATGCAAAGGGAAGATATTGCCATCGCGGCCAAACAGCCCGATGATCAGACAGCAGATACCGTTGCTGATGAAGATGCGGACACGGAAATGGTCAGTGAAGAGACTCCCGCTATTGTCTATCCTTCCGGAGAGTTTAAAATAAATGAGACACGTGTGATATTTGGAAGCAAAGGCACACCGGTATTGTTGATCGCGGAACAATATAATGTGCCGCTTAACCGTTTGTTTGAGTTCAATGAAATGAAGCAGGTAGAAGCTTTGCCAAACGATCAACTGGTATACCTGCAACGCAAAAGAAGAACAGGCAATAATGAATTCCATATCGTGCGGCGGGGAGAAACGCTGCGGGATATTGCCCAATTGGAAGCGATACGACTGGAATCTTTACTGGAATACAACCAGCTTAAGGAATACATGAAGCCGGCGATCGGGGAGAAACTGTATCTCCGTGGCGCTGCTCCTTCAGTGCCCAGGCTGGCAAAAAGAGATAACCAGGGAACTAACTAAAACGAAACTGCATCCTGATGGCTTTGATCAAAGTACATGATAAGACTTTTGAAACCTATCTTCCGGAAGAACTTATCCAGCAACGTGTAAAGGAACTGGCGGAGAAGATCAATGCTGATTACAAAGGAAAGCGGCCCTATTTCGTTGCCATTCTCAATGGCTCGTTCATGTTTGCTTCCGATCTTTTCAAACACCTTACCGTGGATGCCGATATTTGTTTTATCAAGTTGGCATCCTATAAAGGCACACAGTCATCAGGAAAAGTGCTCACGGCTATCGGGCTGGACGAAGACCTGTTTGGCAAAGACGTGATCATTGTAGAAGACATTGTAGATACAGGAAAGACCCTGCACCATTTTTTACCCCGGCTGGTGCACCAGCAACCCAAATCGCTTCAGATCGCCACCCTGCTCCATAAACCCGAAGCCACCGAATACCCGCTGACCCTTGGATACACCGGATTCGAAATACCCAACAAGTTTGTAGTCGGCTACGGGCTCGACTATAATGGACTGGGCCGCAACCTGAAGGAAATCTATCAATTGGTGTAACCGGCCATATTCGCGCCATTCATATAATTTTTATACTTTTAGGGGTTAATATATCCGATTGAAAGCCACAACTTCCATATTATTCTACCTGATCTGGAGTGTTGGTTCATCTGTTTTTGGCCAGCAATACTATCTCCGTGGCGAAGTAAAAGATGAATCGGGCAATGCCTTGCAAAATGTGGTGATCTTACAACCCCGCACTGGCTATATTTATAAAAGCGGCGTCACCGGCACTTTCGGTATTACCACTAACGCCCTGGTGGACACATTCCAGTTTTCATTGACCGGCTATAAGTCCGAACGCGTAGTGGCCAATGCCGGAAATTTTCTTTCAGTCCGTTTGAAGCTGGTACCTGCTGCAGCCAATTCTGCCAGGCCTTATAAATTGCTTTCGCTTACCAAAGGCATGTTTAAAGAAGACCACCGGAAATGGTTTGCCGGTGATGAAACCTATGTAAGCATTGTAGAGAATCATTTTGTGAATGCGCAGAAATATCCCTCCACAGGTGTGTCATTGAATGTGGACCGGGCTTCTTACAGCAATATCCGCCGCTTCATCACGCAAAGCTCTATTGTGCCGCCGGATGCAGTGAGGGTGGAAGAAATGCTGAATTATTTTAACCTTAACTATACCCAGCCAAAAGGGAATGACCTGTTTGCCATTCAAACCAAACTGACCAATTGCCCCTGGAACCCCAATAATCAATTATTCTATATCAATCTTTCTGCCCGCAAGCTTAACCTTGATACCCTGCCGCCCAGCAACCTCGTATTCCTGATCGATGTATCGGGATCGATGGACATGACCAACCGGCTGCCATTGCTAAAATCGGCTTTCCGTATGCTGGTCAATAACCTGCGGGAAAAAGATTCAGTGGCTATTGTAGTGTATGGAGGCGTAACAGGCATTATGCTCAACAGCACCAGCGGTGCCGAAAAAGAAAAGATCTATAAAGCCATTGATGAGCTCACGCCAGGCGGCACCACTCCCGGTGAATCGGGTGTGAAACTGGCCTACAGCGTAGCCAAAAAGCATTTTATCCCCGGAGGTAACAATCGCGTGATACTGGCCACAGATGGTGATTTTAATGTAGGGTTGCGTACAGAAGCAGAACTGGATGAATTGATCTCTCAGCATCGTCAATCCGGAATTTATCTTACCTGCCTTGGAGTAGGAATGGGCAACTATAAAGATTCCAAGATCCAGACACTGGCGCGAAAAGGGAATGGCAATTTTGCTTATCTCGATAATTTCAGTGAAGCAGAGAAAGTATTGCTGAAAGAGTTTACACAAACATTGTATGCCGTAGCAGATGATGCTTATCTCAACGTAGAGTTCAATCCCCATTATGTAAAACAATACAAGCTGATCGGCTTTGATAATAAAGCCGGTGCTTTAAGCGATACGCTGGCAGTAATTGAAGGTGGCGAAATAGGATCAGGCTATTCCATGATGGGAATTTTTGAAATAGAACCAATGCCCCGCACAGATACAATAGTGATTGAAAAACTGGCGCAATTAAAACTAAGATATAATCTCCCGCACGATACAACAACGCTGGAATTCGTTCACAACAGCTATTACGATTTCGAGCCTTTCGATAAGCTGGAACAATGCTACCGGTTTTCAGCTACGGTCGCCATGTTTGGCTCCCTGCTCAAGGCTTCCTCTCTTGCAAAAGCGCTTAACTGGAATGAACTTGTTCTGCTTGCGAGTTCTACGGCCAACCTGAATGATATCAATCAATCGGAATTTGTGACCCTGGTGCAGCAGGCAAAACTGTTGTATTCAAAAAAGAAGAAACGGGGAAGTGGGGATTAACAAAAAAGCCCTCTCTTATCAAGAAGGCTTTTTCAAACTTTTTCAATTCTATTAATGATGATGGTGGTGCTGATGTTCTTCCACCATTTTCGTAAAATCTTCTGCACTTACCGGCTTATCTGTAGGGTTGATCTTTGTTTCAGCCCATTCAAATACTTTCTGTGTCTGGATGCGGTTGTAGGCATCTTCCACATACTTGCGGTCTTTCATCATTTTTTCAATATAGTCACTTACCCAGGGCTGATCTTCCACACCTGCGCCCATACCGCCCATATAGCCGAGTAATTGCTGTTTGGCAAATTCACGGATCTCGTCAGGGCTTACCTGGATGCCGTTTTCCTGTACGATCTTATCAGTGATCAGTGTCCATTTCAACTGGTTCAGGAAAGTGGGAAATTCTTTTTCTACCTGCTCATCTGTTTTTTCAGCAGTATCTCCTTCTGATCCCTGTGTTTTGATCCATTTCTTCAAAAAGCTTTCTGGGAATTTGATGGAAGTATGGTCGGTCAGTTGATGAAACAACTGGTCATGGATCTGGTTCCTTGCCTGGCTGTTCCAGTAAGCCTGTATCTCTTCCTTGATCTTATTGCGGAAATCAGCTTCTGATTTTACATCGCCATTGGGATAAAGCTGGTTGAAGAATTCTTCATTCAGCTCTCTTTTTTCCAGCAAGCCGATCTTGGTGATCTGTATCCTGAAATGCTTCTCTGCAGAGGCCGGATCATTTTTGTCAAGACCAAGATCACTCAGAATGAAGTCAAGCTCTTTTTCATCAAATGCTTTTTTCAGTTCTACCACCACGAAATCATTCACATTCTTGCCGATCAGGTTGGGGCGGAAATCTTCTTTGAAATATTTTACCAGCAATGAATTGTCTTTGTGAATGCCGCCTTCTACTTCATTGGCATTTTCATCCACTTCAGAAAAGACCACGTTCAGCACGTTTTCCTCATTGGCTACAGAACCCTGATCCTGCATATTGCCATAGCGGTTTTGCAAACGGGCGATCTCGTTATTGATCATTTCATCTGTTACATCCACCACATAGCGGTCGATCTTTGCACTGCCAAGATCAGTCAGCGTAAACTCAGGCTTCATGCCCACTTCAAAATGAAAAGTGTAATCAGCAGGATTGTTGACGTCCAACTGGCGGATATCGGTTTCCAGCGGCAGGGGCTGGGCAAAGATGTCCAGCTTGTCATTTTGCAGATAGCCGATCAGTTCGCGGTCAACGGAGCGGAGCACTTCATCTGTAAACAGGGAAGGGCCATACATTTTTTTGATCAATCCGGCAGGGATCATGCCTTTGCGGAAGCCGGGTATATTGGCTTTTTTGCTATAATCTTTAAGGGCTTTTTCGAAAGAAGGAAGGTAATCCTGTTTTTCCAGCTTCACGGTCAGCTTCTCATGGAGCAAGCCGATATTTTCTTTGGTAACTGTAGCCATAATTGCGTGTTATAAGAAGTTTAAAAGGTTGAGAAAGTCAAAATTCAAAAGTAAAAATCAGAAAAGCGGTCGTTTTGAATTTCTACTTTTGAATTTTGATCTTAAACCTTGTTTTGTCCGGATGGAGGGACTCGAACCCCCACACCTTGCGGCATCAGATCCTAAGTCTGACGTGTCTACCAATTTCACCACATCCGGGATTGTCGTCCCGGGCTTTGACCCGGGAGCTGCTTCGAAACGGGTTGCAAATGTAGGCCTTTTCAATGAAAGAAAAAGGCCGCTTTTTCGTAAATTCGTTGTTATAACTACACGGATGGAGACAATCGCGCAGACGCCCAAGTATAATCTAAATGAGGAGCAGGAGAGGAAGTTGATTCTCAGAGAGTATCGTTCACTTTTGCGGTCATTGAAAGCTAAGATCAAGCCTGGTGACAAGGACTTGCTGAGGAATGCTTTTGAAATGGCTGCCGAAGCGCATAAGACCATGCGCCGGAAAAGCGGCGAACCGTATATCCTTCATCCCCTGGCCGTGGCCAAGATCTGCGTGGAAGAGATCGGGTTGGGCGTACGCTCCACCATCTGCGCCCTGCTGCACGACACGGTGGAAGACACCGATATTTCCCTGGAAGACATTGAACGGGAATTTGGGGCCGAGATCGCCCGTATTGTGGACGGCCTCACCAAAATATCCAATGTCATAGATGTGAATGCCTCTGCACAGGCGGAGAATTTCAAAAAAATACTGCTGACGCTTACGGATGATCCTCGCGTGATCCTGATCAAGCTGGCCGACCGGCTGCACAATATGCGCACCCTCGAAAGCATGAAAAGGGAAAAGCAGTTGAAGATCGCTTCCGAAACTGTTTATGTGTATGCTCCGCTGGCCCACCGGATGGGGCTTTACAATATCAAAACGGAAATGGAAGACCTCGCCATGAAATACATGGAGCCCGAGGCTTACAGGGATATTGCACAAAAGCTGGCAGAAACAAAACGCGAGCGTTCCAAATACATCAATGAATTTATACGGCCGATCAGGGAGAAGCTGGAAAGGAACCATTTCAAATTTGAGATCTATGGCCGCCCCAAAAGCATCCATTCCATTTCCAATAAAATGAAGAAAAAAGGAGTGGATTTTGAAGAAGTGTATGACCTGTTTGCCATCCGTGTTATTCTCGATTCCCCGCCCGAAAGGGAAAAAGAGGATTGCTGGAAAGTGTATTCGATGATCACGGATGAATATACGCCCTCACCTGAGCGGCTGCGCGACTGGCTGAGCAATCCCAAATCGAATGGATATGAAGCCCTGCACACAACCGTAATGGGCCCGCAGGGAAAATGGGTGGAAGTGCAGATACGTACCAAGCGGATGAATGAGATCGCAGAGAAAGGGCTTGCTGCCCATTGGAAATACAAAGAAGGAACACCGGATGAAAGCCGCTTTGATAAATGGTTTCAGCAGATACGTGAAGTGATCAGCAACCAGGAAGCCGACAGTATTGATTTTTTACAGGAATTCAAGACGAGCTTCCTGGCAGAAGAGATCTATGTGTACACTCCCAAGGGAGATGTGAAAATGCTGCCGGTGGAATCGACCGCACTTGATTTTGCATTTGCTATCCATAGTGCCATTGGTGTAAAGACCATCGGTGCAAAAGTGAACCACAAACTGGTGCCCATCAGCCATAAGCTGCGTAGCGGCGACCAGGTGGAGATCATTACCAGCAATAAGCAAAAACCTTCGGAAGACTGGCTGGGTTTTGTAGTTACAGCCAAAGCCCGCGGCCGTATCAAAGACGCACTGAAAGAGGAAAAAAGAGCTATTGCTGATGAAGGTAAATACACCGTACAGCGCAAACTCGAAGGATTGGGAGCTGCACTTAACCAGCACAATATTGAAGAGCTGGTGCATTGGTACAAGTTGCCTTCCCAACTGGACCTTTTTTATCAGGTAGCTGTCAAGAATATTGATTTGAAAGACCTGAAGGAATTTACTGTTATAGGTGATAAGCTGGAACCACCCAGGCCTGTAAAAACGGTACATGAATTCAAGCAGGAATTCTCTCCCCAGCATACTTCTGCCAAAAAAGATGCAGAGCTGATCATCTTTGGAGAAAGCAGCGATAAGATCGTTTATACCCTTGCCAATTGCTGTAAGCCTATCCCCGGTGATGACGTGTTTGGTTTTGTAACCACCGGAAAGGGGCTTACCATTCACCGCACCAATTGTCCCAATGCGGCCAAATTGCTGGCCAATTACGGGCACAGGGTGGTTAAAACCAAATGGGCAAAAAATAAGGAGATATCTTTTCTTACCGGTCTTAAGATCGTGGGTATGGATGATGTGGGAGTGATCCATAAGATCACCAACCTTATCTCCGGCGAAATGAAGATCAATATCAGCGCATTAAGCGTGGAAGCCAAGGAAGGCCTGTTTGAAGGCAATATCAAAGTATTCGTTCACGACCGGGAAGAGCTGGACAACCTGGTGCAGCGGCTGAAGGCCTTGCCGGGTATTGAGTCGGTGGAGCGTTACGATACTGAAGATGTTTAAGCAGACCTGCTTGCAGAGAAGATATTTTATTTTATCTTGTTGATCTGATTCCCGTATCAATACCAAACTACACACAACTATGAGACACGCCAAACGAAAGCTCTTATTGCTATGGAGCTTTTGTATGTGTATAGGTGTGCTGGCATCTGCGCAGGAAAACTTTACGGGTATCAATGATTCTGTTATCAATCTCCAATGCAATCAGGCCTGTGCTTCATTAAAGTTTAAAGTGCCCCACCTGAAAACGAGTGAAGACTACCAGGTGGTATCCATTCCTTTCAAACCTTATGCTTTTACAACAGCCGGCGGTAATGAATTGACAGGATTATATGAGGACGATATATACAGCGGTGCGATCAACCTACCCTTTCCGATCTGTTTTTACGGACAAACATTTAACCAGGTAGTAGTAGGTTCAAACGGATTGATAACATTTGATGCAAGCAATGCCAATTGTTTTAACGGGTATGCCATTACTCCTCCTATCCCTGGTGCCGGTACCGGCATTCCTTGTGCCATAGCCGCCGGAGATAAGCAATTGCCTTATTATCCGCGTGCGGCCATCATGGCTGTTTTTTCAGACCTGAAGCCAAAAGACAGTCCGGTTGATATGAAAATCGAATGGCGCTTTGAAGGTGTTGCGCCATTCCGCAGGTTTATTGCAAGTTGGAATAGAGTGGGCGTGTATAACAACCTTGCCTGCAGCATGGCTACGCCGGCCACTTTCCAGATCGTGGTCAATGAAGCCACTTCTGTTATTGATGTATACATAGCACAAAAGATCTGTTTTGACGGCAGCACGGGCAATGCTATTCTTGGAATACAGAACTGGGACAGGGATAAAGCAGTTGCCGCTCCTGGTAAGAACAGTACCATGTGGACCGCGCAAAAGGAAGCTTACCGTTTCATTCCTTCCGGCAACACTTCAAGATTTGTGAAAGCTGAACTGGTAAATTATACTTCGGGGCAGGTGATTGAAACGGCAACTGTTGCAGAAACCACACCGGGATTTAAGGACATCAGTTTTTTGGACAAATGCCTTTCAGCGAATTCAGAAAAATATATCATCCGTACCACTTATTCTTCTATCTGTGATCCTGCTGTTCCGATTGTTGTTAATGATACAATCACTATCAATAAAGGTGTGCTGCCGCTTTCTGTTACTACTGCAAGAAGCAATTGTGCGGTGGCTTCAGGAAGTATTACGGCGAATGTTGCAACAGGAGGTGGCGTGGTGGGGCCTTATACATATCAGTTGAACCCGGGAGCCATCACTATCAACAGCCCTGATCCATCAGCTACATTTAATAACCTCGCTCCGGGTGTTTACAGCATCACGGCTACAGGAGCCGGTTCATGCAGCCAAACGATCGATAATATTGAAGTGCTTTCCACAGGCACTTTTGATGTGTCTTATATTGTTAATCCTCCAAGTTGCCAGGGAGCGCAAAATGCCAGCATTGTGCTTACTCCTCCTGCAGGAGGTGGCCCATATAATTATACGATCAATGGAAGCCCGGCTACCAATGTGATCACCGGCCTGCCTGCCAGCGGGCCATACCAGATCAGGATCTGGACCAGCCCAACCTGTGAAGCTTTTGTAACCGTCCCCATGATCCCTGCCGGGACCGGTGTGCTTACCGGCACAGTGACTGCAACGCCCGCTACCTGCCCTGGTGTCAATAACGGATCAATCGCTGCAACAGCTACCAGTGGAAGCGGGCCTTACCAGTATTCCATTGATAATGGGCAAACCTGGCAGGCAGGTAATACATTCAATAATCTTGCCCCGGGAAATTATACTGTGTTGATAAAAGAAGGCGCCTGCACTTCGTCACCATTTACAGCTACAGTAACAACAGGTGCAGGAATAAGTGCTGATCTCAGTTCTGCCCCTGTTTCCTGCTTCGGAGGAAATAACGGAAGCATAATCGTTACTCCTTCCTCAGGCACCGGTCCTTATACTTTCAACCTGAATGGAACAACTACGCAAACCGGTGCGGCCGGTACTACTTTCAATGGGTTAACAGCCGGTGATTATTCAGTTCGTGTAACAGACGCCATTGGCTGCACGGTTGATCTGACTGTTCCTGTAACGCAACCTGCTATACTGGCCATTCCGCCACCCACTGTTCAGGCACCGCTTTGCAGTGGCGATAATAATGGAATGATCACAATAGATCCGACCGGTGGAAATCCGCCATACACTTACAGTCTTAACGGAGGTGCTTTTCAATCATCCAATGCATTCAAAGTAGGTGCAGGCGCTTATTCAGTGAGAGTGCTGGATTCAAAGAACTGCGGTGCTTTGTACAATAATATTACAGTGGCAGCACCTGCTGCTTTATCTGCTGTTATAAGCAACACTAGCAATGCTACCTGCGAAGGTGGTGCCAATGGTACCATTACAGTAGCCGCTACAGGTGGTTCAGGAAATTATCAATACAGCAACGGCGGAGCTTTTCAATCGTCCAATGTATTGAATGTGTTGCCCGGCACATACACCATTACAGTGAAAGATGTGAATGGTTGTCTCTTTACCATTCCGGATGTGGTTGTAGGATTGACAAACAATCTGAGCTTTACACCGCTTGCTGATCCTGCACCGATCTGTGAAGGCACCAGCACCAGTTTGCAGTTAACTACCAATGCAACCAGTTTTAGCTGGACACCTGATCAGCCCGGCGTGATCAATGATCCTGCCATAGCAAATCCTGTAGTGCGTCCTTCTGTTACCACTTTATTCCATGTTACAATGCGATTGGGTGTTTGCACAGCGCAGGACGAAGTGAATGTGCGGGTAATGCCTGCTCCTGTTCCCAATGCAGGGCCTGATGGAGAAATATGTTTCGGTCAGAATTATCAGTTGCAGGCCAGTGGTGGTCTGAGATATGCATGGACACCGGAACGTTTCCTTTCTGATCCGTTCAACAGCAGCCCGCAGGTATTGCAACCAGACAGGACGATCACCTATTCGCTCACTGTGTCGGATGTCAATAATTGCTCTTCCATAACGCCGGATGAAATTACGATCACGGTAATTCCTCCCATCAAAATAAAAGTGTCGCCTGCAGATACAGTAGTGTATGCTGGCGACAGGTTCCAGTTGATCGCATCTTCCATTGCCAGCAATTATACCTGGACGCCGGCTACCGGCCTCAGCAATCCATCCATTGCAGACCCTGTAGTAACAGCACCTTCGGTTGACGGGGCCATTGTCCGCTATGAGGTGGAAGCAAGCACGGCGGCAGGTTGCAAAGGGGAAGGCCAGGCTATCGTGAGAGTGTATAAAGGCCCGGATATTTATGTGGCAAATGCTTTTACACCCAATAGTGATGGCAAGAATGATGTGTTTATTCCCTTCCCGGTTGGGATCAGGGAACTGAAATATTTCCGGGTGTTTAACCGCTGGGGGCAGATGATGTATTCCACTACCACTTTACAACAGGGCTGGGATGGCAAATTGGCGGGACAGGACCAGCCCGGCGGCGTATATACCTGGATGGTGGAAGCCATTACGCACGATGGTCGGAAAATCACGAAAAAAGGCACCGTTACCCTTATACGTTAATAAATTATGGCCCTTTGGGCATAAAAAAAATAATTAGCCACCGGATTTATTCGGTGGCTTTTTGCTGAGGGCTTATTTTTGCGCCGGCTGATCAGGTTGCAGGTGGGAACAGTGATTTGCATAAAAAGCAGCTAAAGATTTTAATATAACCATCCAATTTTATGGTAGACGTTTTACTTGGCCTCCAATGGGGCGATGAAGGAAAAGGAAAGATCGTGGATTATTTCGCAAAAGAGTATGATGTAGTGGCCAGGTTCCAGGGAGGGCCCAATGCCGGTCATACCCTTTATATCGGCGACAAAAAAGTGGTATTGCACCAGATACCTTCCGGTGTATTCCATCCCAATAAACTCAACCTGATCGGTAATGGTGTGGTGCTTGACCCGGTGACGTTGAAAAGAGAATGCGACACAGTAGCTTCTTTTGGAGTTGATCTTCGCAAAAACCTTTTTATATCAGAACGCACCCATCTCATTCTGCCAACGCATCGTGCATTGGATAAAGCGGCGGAGATATCCAAAGGTTCCCAAAAAATAGGCTCTACCCTGAAAGGTATCAGCCCGGCTTATATGGACAAAACCGGCCGGAACGGTTTGCGTGTAGGCGATCTGCTGGATAAAAATTTCACAACTTCTTATATCCGTCTTCGGTTAAAACATCAGAAATTGCTCGACAACTATAATTTCACCGAAGATATTTCCGGATGGGAAGAAGAGTTTTTTGAAGCAGTGGAATTCCTGAAGCAATTGAATATTGTGAACGGAGAATATTTTATCAATGAGCAATTGCGTGCAGGTAAGAAAGTGCTGGCTGAAGGTGCGCAGGGAAGCATGCTTGACATTGATTTTGGTACTTTCCCATTCGTAACATCTTCCAACACTATTTCCGCAGGCGTATGCAGTGGTTTGGGTGTGGCCCCGCAAACGATCAGGGAAGTGATCGGCGTTACAAAGGCTTATTGCACCAGGGTAGGCAGCGGCCCATTCCCTACTGAACTGGAAGATGCAACAGGAGAAGAACTAAGAAAGATCGGGAACGAATTTGGTGCCACTACAGGCCGCCCGCGCCGTTGTGGTTGGATCGACCTGGTCGCGCTTCGGTTTGCCTGCATGGTGAATGGTGTTACAAAAATAGTCATGACCAAGGCCGATGTGCTCGATGCATTTAAAGAACTACAGGTTTGCACCAGCTATAATATTGATGGAAAAGAACGCCAGGACATTCCATTCCGGATAGACAGGTTGGCAGTAACACCGGTCTATAAAAAATTCCCGGGATGGAACATTCCCAGCAGTGCAGCAAAATCGGCGGCAGAATTGCCTGAAACCATGAAGAGTTATGTATCTTTTATTAATGAATATCTGGGCGTAAAAGTCCGTTACATTTCAAACGGGCCGGGCCGCGATCAGATCATTTCGATAGACTAAAAAAAGCAGGAAAAAAGTATTTAAAAATTTGGCGGATTAAAAACTTCGCTGAAATTTTACACCCATAACCCTAGTTCGATATGGCATCAAAATCCGACAAGGAAAAGAAAGTTCCGGGAAAAGCAAACAGCGATTCCGAAAAAGCATCCGCTAAAAAAGCGTCTCCCAAACCTAAGAAACAGGAAGAGGAAGATGACGATGATGATGAGCTGGATGAAGAATTTGATGAAGCTCCTCCAAAGAAAGGAGCTAAAGCCACTGCGTCTTCCAAAAAGAAAAAAGATGAGGATGAAGATGACGACGACGATGATGACGATATGGAAGATGAAGTGGATGATTGGGACAAAGTAGAAGAAGAGGATAACTGGGATCCTGACTTCGATGAATTCGACGTGCCCAAATCCAAAGGTAAAAAAGCCGGCCCCGGTAAAAAAGCGGCCGATGATGACGACGATTTCAAAATGGATGACGAATTCAAGGATATGTTCAATGATACTGACGATTTCGGCGACGAAGAAGATGATTATTGATTCACCAACAACCCATCATTTGTAACTATTATTCCGACTAACACTATATTTCCGGTAAATGATTTCCGGCAGATAAAAGAAAAGGTGTTGAACTGGGTACAACAGTTCGACACTTTTTGTTTTTTGGATAATCACCAGTACCAGATCGGGCCACATACACAGGAATGCCTGCTGGCAGCAGGTGTAAAAGACAGGCTGGATATTTCAGGCAATGATTTTTTGGAGCAACTGGGCCGGTTTACCGGTAAAGATCCCCGCTGGCTGTTTGGCCACCTGGGATATGACCTGAAAAACGGCCTGGAAAATCTTTCTTCTTCCCTTCCCGATCAGATAGGATTCCCTGACCTCTCTTTTTTTGAACCGGCGATCGTACTTCGACTAAATGAAACAGCGCTGGTGATTGAAGCAGATGATCCATTGACCATCTACAATGATATACAGGCAAGGCCTGCAACATCGGTTGCAACTCCTGCACAGCCTCTAACAATAAAGCAACGGGTTACACGGGAAGAATATCTTTCCATTATCCGGAAACTGCAACAGCATATCCTGCGGGGTGATTGTTACGAGATCAATTTCTGCCAGGAATTTTATTCAACCAACGCAGTGATTGATCCATTGCAGGTGTACCGGCATCTTAGCCGGGTGTCTCCCAACCCGTTTTCTGCATTTTACCGGCAGCATGATAAATGGCTGATCTGTGCAAGCCCGGAACGGTTCATAAAAAAAGAAGGAACAAGAATATTATCGCAACCGATAAAGGGAACGGCCAAGCGCATACTGGATGATGAAGCAAGCGATAGAAAGATCAGGCAGGACCTGTTCAACAATCCCAAAGACAGATCTGAAAATGTAATGGTGGTTGATCTTGTCAGAAATGATCTGGCAAAGATCTGTGAAGAAGGGACCGTGAAGGTGGATGAACTATATGGGATTTATTCATTTCCGCAGGTGCATCAGATGATCTCTACGGTGAGTGGGAAACTTAAAAAAAATGTATCGTTCCCTGATATCATCAAGGCCAGTTTCCCTATGGGCTCTATGACGGGTGCTCCCAAGAAAAGGGTAATGGAACTGATAGAGCAATATGAAAAAACAAAACGCGGCGTGTATTCCGGTGCTATCGGTTATATATCTCCCGGAGGTGATTTTGATTTCAACGTAGTTATACGAAGTATACTCTACAATGCAACTGCAAAGTATCTTTCTTTTCAGGCGGGTTCTGCTATTACATTTTATAGTGATCCGGAAAACGAATGGGAAGAATGCCTGTTAAAGGCCGCGGCAATCAGGCAGGCGCTTGGTATTTTTTGACCCTTAACGGGAATCCTTTCCTCATCCACCCGGATTCATGACAGTACGTTCTGCCATTTTGCCTTTATTACATTAATTTTTAGGAGTTTACCGGCAACAAAAACTTGTGGTATGAAGTTTGGAACCAACACGCAGTAACTAAAAACTAAAATATGATGTACGCTAAAAAATTGACTACAGGCGTTCTTGCCTTTGCGATAGTCATGAGTAGTTGTAAAAATATGAACAAGACCCAAAAAGGAGCAGCGATCGGTGCAGGAGG
>Ga0182746_1000377_pt1 | contig 66313 bp, 76 predicted proteins | sample eDN3rd30CBELigOP_FD_128881 | JGI IMG/M metagenome (GOLD analysis project Ga0182746, IMG submission 128881) | Enriched Organic Plus compost microbial communities from Emeryville, California, USA - eDNA 3rd pass 30_C BE-Lig OP (version 2) (version 2) ...
TCGCCATCGCCAAGCGCATCGAGGCTGGCCGCGAGGCGATGATTGCGGGGCTATGCGAAAGCCCCCTCACCTTCCAGGCCATCATCATCTGGCGCGACGAGCTGAACGAAGGCAAGATTCTGCTTCGCGACATCATCGATCTCGAAGCCACCTACGAAGGTCCGGAGGCCAAGCAGCCGCCGCCGGCGATCGGTGACGGCGAGGCCGAAGAAGCGGCCGACGCCGAAACGCCTGCCGAAGGCGAGATGGACGATGACGACGACTACGAGAACGCGCTTTCGCTCGCGGCAATGGAAGCGGAGCTGAAGCCGAAGGTCCTCGAGACGTTCGACCGCATCGCCTCCACGTACAAGAAGCTGCGCAAGCAGCAGGACAAGAAGCTTGAGCAGCAGGTTGCGGGCGAGACCGGCTCCAAGAAGGAGCAGAAGGCCTACGACAAGCACCGCGATGAGATCATCGTGGATGTGAAGAGCCTGTCGCTCAACAACAACCGTATCGAAAGCCTCGTCGAGCAGCTCTACGGCATCAACAAGAAGCTCGTCGGCCATGAGGGCCAGCTCATGCGTCTGGCCGAGAGCTGCGGCGTGCCGCGCCAGGCGTTCATCGGCGAATACTTCGGCAACGAGCTCGACCAGACCTGGCTCGACCGTGTGAGCGGCCTCGGCCGCAAATGGCAGACGTTCGTCAAGAACGAGAAGACGCGCATCGAGCAGCTGCGCGGCGAGATCCACACGCTCGCCTCCGAGACCGGCCTCGAGATCCCCGAGTTCCGACGCATCGTGAAGGCGGTGCAGAAGGGCGAGCGCGAGGCCCGTCAGGCGAAGAAGGAAATGGTGGAGGCGAACCTGCGTCTCGTCATCTCCATTGCCAAGAAATACACCAACCGCGGCCTGCAGTTCCTCGACCTCATCCAGGAAGGCAACATCGGCCTGATGAAGGCGGTCGATAAGTTCGAATACCGCCGCGGCTATAAGTTCTCGACCTACGCCACGTGGTGGATCCGTCAGGCCATCACGCGCTCGATCGCCGATCAGGCGCGCACCATCCGCATCCCCGTGCACATGATCGAGACGATCAACAAGATCGTGCGCACGAGCCGCCAGATGCTGCACGAGATCGGCCGCGAGCCGACGCCGGAGGAGCTGGCCGAGAAGCTGGCGATGCCGCTCGAGAAAGTGCGCAAGGTGCTGAAGATCGCGAAGGAGCCGATCTCGCTCGAGACGCCCATCGGCGACGAGGAGGATTCGCACCTCGGCGACTTCATCGAGGACCGCAACGCGGTGCTCCCGATCGATGCGGCGATCCAGTCGAACCTGCGCGAGACGACGACGCGGGTGCTGGCTTCGCTCACCCCGCGCGAGGAACGCGTTCTGCGCATGCGCTTCGGCATCGGCATGAATACCGACCACACGCTCGAAGAGGTCGGCCAGCAGTTCTCGGTGACGCGCGAGCGTATTCGTCAGATCGAGGCGAAGGCGCTGCGCAAGCTGAAGCATCCTTCCCGCTCGCGGAAGCTGCGGAGCTTCCTCGACAACTGAGGATGTGTGCGGGGGGCGCTGCCCTCCCCCGTTCCTCTGTGCGCGGCGCGGCTACTTACGATCGGCTCTTTTCGCCTGTCGTCATAGGTGACGCATGCCGCAATTCGAGCGCACACCCTATGCCAATCGCGGACACCGCTCCGGCGTCCGCGAGTTCGTGCTCGGTCCATCATCCATCCAGGTGTGGTTCATTGATGGCAGCGGATACGAATACGATTGTCGCCGTCCCGGCCCGGCGCACGTCGAGGCGATGAAACTTCGGGCGCAAAGGGGCGAAGGTCTCGCCACCTATATCAATCAGCACGTGCGCGAGAACTACGCCCGCAAACTGTGAGCTCGGTGAACGGCTCCGTCTCGCAGCGCGAAAGACGCTGTTGGCGGCCTGATCTTCTCAGCCGAAATTCGGGCGCAGTCGGCCGGCAGGCTCGCAGCTTCACGCATTGCCTAGCGAGCGCCCCCTTGCACACCGAAACGACCACGCGGCGCAGCGGCGCCGCCAGTTGGCCGCTCCTGCGCCGGTTCATCGCGGCGGAAGCGCGTATCGGCGCGCGCATGAGCGGCAACCCCGTCAGCGCCGGGCTGTACGAGTTCCTGCGCTTCGGCATCAAGCAGGCTTGGGCATGCCTGTTCGGCGGCATGATGGTGGCGCTGCTGATCGCCACGTACTTCTTCTATCCGCAGGGCGCGGCGCTGGCGCGTTACGACTTTCTGTTCCTCGCCGCGCTCGGCCTGCAGGTGCTCCTGCTCCTGCTCCGCCTGGAGACGTTCGAGGAAGCCAAGGTTATCGCTGCCTATCACGTGGTCGGCACGCTGATGGAGATCTTCAAGACCTCCGTCGGCTCGTGGGTCTATCCGGAGGAAAGCCTCTTCCGCATCGCGAGCGTGCCGCTCTTCTCCGGCTTCATGTACTCGTGCATCGGCAGCTACCTCTGCCGCGTGTGGACGCTGTTCCATTTCGAGTTCAGGGCACACCCCTCCACGCTGTCGCTGTGCATGCTCAGTGCCGCCATCTACGCAAACTTTTTCACGCACCATTATCTGCCGGATATGCGCTGGGCGCTGTTCCTCGCCGCTGCCGTGCTGTTCGCCCGCACGCGTGTCTATTTCCTCAACTGGCGCACACACCGCTGGATGCCGCTGCTGCTGGGGCTCGTACTCGTCACCGCGTTCATCTGGATCGCGGAGAACGTCGGCACCTTCACGCGCACCTGGCTCTATCCGAACCAGCGCGATGTCTGGTCGATGGTGAGCGCCGGCAAGTTCGGATCCTGGTTCCTGCTGCTGATCATCAGCTACACGCTCGTCGTCATCATCAAGAAGCCGGCGGAGCGGAAAGCCGTGTCGGGGTCGCTGGCGGCTTCCGATCCGGATGTGACGGCTCTGCCGGCAGATCTGTCGCCCTCTGGCGCCACTACTCCCCGCTGAGAAAGCTCGTCCGCGCTGATGAAAGTCAGCGGCGGGCCCGAAACGGCGCCGGCACATTCAACTTTATGCACCTCGGCTACCGCTCGGTAGAGCCGGCCGGTGCATGCTCGTCCCGGCAACAGCCGCGGAGGATGCCATGACCGCCAGAACCTTCTCCACCATCGCCGGGGTGATCTTCATGCTGCTCGCCGTGGCGCAGCTCACCCGAGCGCTTTCCGGCTGGGACGTCTCGATTGGGGCGACGCATGTGCCCATCTGGGCAAGCTATGTCATCGGTCTCGTCGCCGCGACGCTCGGCTGGCTGGGCTTCACCGCCCGCGCGCGCTAATCATCTCTCGCCTCCCGTTATTGCCACCCGCCCTGCTCCGGAAAAAAGGGCACGTGCTGGGGGCACGGCTTTCCTGGCGCCGTTCAGCATTTTCCCGTAACTGACCTCTCGACGCTCAAGGCCGCTTACGCGGTCGAACATGGCCCTCCATGGGCCGCAGACTGCATGCCGGGAGAGAGCAATGCCGCCAGCCATCACACGCCGCCAAGCCGTCCATAGTGCCCTCGCCGTCCTGGCGCTGTCGGCTGTCGGCGTTCCCGATCTCGCGGACGCAGCGGAGATCGATGTCGGCGCGAGGCTGGCCGAGATCGAGAAGGCCGTTGGCGGCCGCCTGGGCGTTGCTATTCTCGATACGAAGACGGGCGATCTCAAAGGGCAGCGGCTGTTCGAACGCTTCCCTCTCTGCAGCACGTTCAAATTGCTCGCTGCGGCCTACGTGCTCGTCCGCGTCGACGACGGCGAGGAGAAGCTCGACCGTCGCGTTGTCTTCAGCGCGAGCGACGTCGTCGAATATTCGCCGGTCACCGAGAAGCATGTCGGCGGCGAGGGCATGACGATGGCCGACATTTGTGCCGCCGCCATCACCGTGAGCGACAACACCGCCGGCAATCTCATGCTCGCGAGCTTCGGCGGACCGGAAGCACTCACCAAATGGCTGCGCACCCTCGGCGATGCGGCGACGCGCCTCGACCGCACCGAGCCGGCCCTCAATGAAGCAACCCCCGGCGATCCTCGCGACGGCACGACCCCGCGCGCCATGGCCTATACGCTGCAGCGCATCCTGCTCGGCAATGTGCTGTCGAAGAAATCCGAGGCCCAGCTGATCGAATGGCTCGTCGCGAATGAAACGGGAAACGCGCGGCTGCGCGCCGGGCTGCCCGCCGATTGGAAGGTCGGCGACAAGACGGGCACGGGCGGGCACGGCGCGACGAACGACGTCGCCATCGTATGGCCGCCGAACCGTCCGCCGGTCATCATCGCAGCCTATCTCGCCGATACCGAAGCGACGCTCGATGCGCGCAACGGCGCCATAGCCGATGTCGGCCGCACCGCGGCGGCCTTGTTCTGAAGGGCTCGGTCTCGGCGCGTGCAACGACACGGCGAATCGCATTCCATTGGCTGCGGCGGTTGCCGAAGTTGGCGCCGCCACGTGTCGCCATGGGGAGCGTTGCAAAGGTGCCAGGCGCAGCCAACGTTGCAGAGCATAGACCGCGCATCTACCTCGCCGGGCCCGAGGTTTTCTTCCCGAATGCCGCTGCCCAGGGACAAATCAAAAAGCGGCTCTGCGCCGAACACGGCTTCGAAGGCGTCTTCCCCCTCGACAACGCGATCGAGACGGCCGGGCTGTCTCCCCAGGAAATTGCCCGCAGGATCAGCCGGGGCAACGAAGCATTGATGCGGTCGTGCGATCTGCTGATCGCCAATTGCACGCCCTTTCGCGGTGTCTCCATGGACGTCGGCACCGCGTTCGAGATCGGCTTCATGCGCGCACTGGGGCGCCCGGTGCTCGGCTACACCAACCACCCGGCGGACTACGCCAGCCGCGTCCGGGATGGAGCGCAGGCCCCGCATGTCGCGTGGGACGCGGAAAGCGCAGCCGCCGACATCGAAGACTTCGGGCTGGCTGAGAACCTCATGATCGCCGTGGCGATCGAGGAGGCGGGCGCCACGTTCGTGACGCACCCGGCGTCCGCAGACCGGATGCTCTCCGACCTTGCCGGTTTCGCACGTTGCCTTCAGATCGCTGCTGAACTGATGCGGGCGAAGGCGCCAGACCATGATCGCTTCGGACCTATCAGTCCGAAGCGTGAATCATCGGTCTAGGCAAAATCCATGATCGCTTCGGACCCTGCCACTCCGAAGCATGAATCATCGGTCTGATCAAATGACCATGATCGCTTCGGACCCTACCAGTCCGAAGCGTGAATCATCGGTCTAGGCAAAATCCATGATCGCTTCGGACCTGCCACTCCGAAGCGTGAATCATCGGTCTCATCAAAAGCCTAGAGCCGCATCGCGATTCGAAGAAATGCGGTCGGGCTCTGGCATAGCGGCCTCACCCCACGCCGCTGCTGCCGGCCCACCGCAACAATGTTGCATCCACCGTTTTTGTTGGAGCAGCGCTGTGCTTGGGACATAATGGCAGAGTCTTACTTCGCGATCTCTCCGGTGGCACTGCCATGATATCCACTCTGCGCCCGCTGCTCCTTGCTGCGGCCTTGGCCCTTGCGCCCTGCACCGCCCACGCTGGCCCGGCGTGGGATGAGATCCGCGCCAGTGTCTTTGCGGATCGCGCCATAGCACCGGCCGGGGAGGCCGTTCAGCTCAACGCGCCGTTCCGTCCGTCGGACCAGCGTGCCGTTCCTATCGAGGTGGATGCGAAATTCGCCGACGGGCGCAGCGTGCGGGCGATTACGCTCATTGTCGATGAGAACCCCTCCCCGGTCGCGGCCCGTTTCGATTTCGACGGCAAACGCGAGCACGTGCACCTCGCAACGCGCCTGCGCCTCAACGCGGCGACGGACGTGCGCGCGATCGTCGAAACTTCCGACGGCCAGCTTTACATGGCCGACCGTCACGTGCGCTTCGCCGGCGGACAGGCCGCGTGCTCGGCGCCGCCTTCGGGCAGCCCCGAAGAGATCGCCGCCACGATGGGCAAAATGACCTTGGAGCCCGTCGGCAAGCACGCCGCGGCAACGCAGATCGCGCCGCGCGCGCAGCTCAAGATCATGCATCCCAATCACACCGGCATGGTTCTCGACCAGCTGACGCTGCTCTACGTGCCGCTGCGCATCCTCACCGACGTGGAGGTACGCCAGGGGGACGAGCGCGTGTTCGCCATGCAGGGCTCGATCACCATGGCGCAGGACCCGGTGATCGAGTTCGACTACCGGAGCAACGGCGCCGACGCGCTGCACGTCGAGGCGCGCGATAGCGACGGGGCGAGCTGGGCCGCCCGCTTTCCCATCGGCGAAGGCAGCTAAGCGCCTCCGGAAAGTGGGAACCGGTTTTTCGGTAAGAAGCGCGCAAACACAAAAGTGTCGGGCTGTTCCGCGATGGGTCGAAGCCAAAGCGATCGACCAACCTGCTCGTCCTGGGTCTCGTCCTCGCATTCGCGCCGCGAACCGCCGTCAGGCAATAGCGGTGATCTCCGCTTCACTGCCCGCGACCTTCACCGTCTCCCCCACCGACTTGCCGGCGAGGGCCCGTGCGAGCGGCGACACATAGGAAATCGATCCCTTCGACGGATTGGCCTCATCCTCACCGACGATGCGATAGGTTTGCGCGCGCCCGTCCGCACGCTCGATCGTGACCTTCGAGCCGAACTGCACCTGCGTGTTGTCCGCCGGCGGCGGTACCAGCTCCGCACTGGCGAGCCGCGCGCTCCAGTAGCGCAAATCGCGCGCCGTTGCCGCCATCTCGCTCCGGTCACCTGACGCCTGAGCCGATGCGTGCGCGGCATCGACACGGGCAACCTCGGCCTCGATCTGAGCCAAGCCCTCCGCAGTGACGAGATTTGGATGCTCGGAGATGAGGCGGTCGGGAAGCTCCTCGACGCCATCCTGCTCCTTGACGAACGCGCGGCTCATAATCGTGTCATTCCTCTAAGGCCCCGGGCCTATGCGGCATAAAGCGGACAGTATAGCGCGGCGGGCGCCGACGGCCCATTTCAATGCCTACATTGTTGCTCCACGTTGAACGGCATAGATTCGGTTTTGATCCAATCGGGAGGTCCGGCCATCACCCTCTCCTTCAGCCATTTCGAGCGGTTCCGTCAGCCCGTCGCATCACGCGCCGTCTTCATCAGGCGCATGGGGCGTTCCATTCTCCTCTGCCTCGTGCTGATCGTCCCGAGCCTCGTATTCGGTATTGCGGGCTATCGGTACTTCGAAGGCATGTCGGTAACGGACGCCTTTCTCAACGCCTCGATGATCCTGTCGAGCATGGGGCCCGCCAGCGAGCTCAAAACGCAGGGTGGCAAAATTTTCGCCGGCTTTTATGCGCTCTATTCCGGTCTCATCGTCGTCATCGCCACCGGCTTCCTGCTTGCGCCAATCTTCCACCGGGTGCTGCACAACTTCCACGTCGAAACGTCCCACGAGAAAGATTGATGCCTGCCCTTTCCGACATCCCCGCCGCGGAGACCGCAATCGTGCGCATGACGAATGCGTTCCGCGCCGGGAACGGGCTGGCGCCGGTGCGCCCGAACGTCCAGCTCGAGACGGCGGCGCGGCGCTATGCGGAAAAGCTCGCGGCCTCCCGGAGCCTGTCCCACACCGCGGACGGCACCACGCCGGCCCAGCGCATCGCCGCTTCCGGCTACAGCTATTGCGAGTTCGGCGAGAACCTCGCCTCGATCCTCGACACGCGCGGCTTCACGCCGGACGAATACGCCAAGCGGGCCGTGACGGGCTGGGAAAATTCACCGGGGCATCGCAAGAACATGCTGCTCCCCTATGTGACCGAGACCGGCGTCGCCATCGCGCGCGCATCCCCGAACGAGCCGAAATATATCGCCGTACAGCTCTTCGCCCGGCCGGAGGCGGCGAAGTACCGCTTTACGGTCGTCAACGAAGCGGCGCGCGTGGTCTCCTATTCCTTCAATGGCGAGAACAACACGGTGTCACCGCGGGAGATCATCACGCATACGGCCTGTGTGCCGGGAACGCTCGCCTTCGGGACGGCAGCGAAGCCGGGCGCCGCCGGACGCTACGAAACGCGCGACGGGCAGGTCTTCACGCTGAAGCCGAGCGCAGGGGGTGTGAGCGTGGAGGTGGGCTCCAGGACGCCGCGCTGACCAACGCGCGCGCCAGGCATCATCCGCGTGCGCTTTCTGTGCGCTTCAACATCAGATCGCCGAAGCGCACGCGCGCTGACGGCATCGTCTCTTCGCGCGGGATGAGCACGCGGGTTTCGAGGAAGTGCCCCGTGAGCATCAGGCCGGCGATGACGTCATCGTCGGTCGCCGTGGTGCCCTGCTGCCGGCCCTTGGAAAGGAACGCCGGCAGCCGCAGCAGCCGGTCGCGGTATTCCTCGCCCACGGCCGCTGATACCGCCCGCCCCGACTTCGGCGAAACATAGATGAGATTTTCGGTTCCGCCGGTCGCGGCGCACGACCGCAGGTCGAGGCCGAAGCCAAGCTCATCGAGCAGCGCCAGCTCCCAGCGCACCATCAAAGCCGGCCATACCTCCGGCTCGTCGAGGTAGCCGAGCACGAACAGCGCCACCTCGAAAAGGCCGGGATGGGGATCGCGCTCGGGCAGCAGCCGGGCCAGCGCGCAGAGCGAGGAAAGCCCCGCCAGCGTCAGCGCATCATCCATGGCGGGGGCGGCATACCCGCGGCGCAATTCCACCAGCACGTGCCCGAGGTGCTCCGCCAGGCGCGCCTTCCACGTCGCGTCCACGTGATTGCCGGTCTGCAGGACAGGCCGCAGCTTGCGCGAGCGCCCGCCGTGCACGAGCCCGAGATGGCGACCGTGGGCGCGCGTGAAAATCTCCGCAACCGCCGCCGTCTCGCCATGGGGCTTCACCGAGAGGATGATGCCTTCATCGGACCACTGCATTCCCGCGCCCCATCACAGTCCGCCACGCCAGCGACCGTAGCGCCACGGCGCCAACGGATGGCGCTCGGCGGTGATGTCGGGCACCGGATCGTGTCCCCGCGTACCCCAGGGATGGCAGCGGGACAAGCGCGAGACCGTGAGCCAAAAGCCGCGCCAGGCGCCGTTCTTGTCTATGGATTCCAGCGCATACTCCGAGCAGGTCGGCAGATGGCGGCAGTTCCAGCCGACGTAGGGCTTCAGCGTCCAGCGGTAGAGGTGGATCGGCAGTTTCAGCAGCGCACCGGAAAGGCTCATTCGTAAGGCTCGCCGGATTTGCGCACGAACTGCAGCCTGCCGTCGCGCTTTACGGCCCGCATGTCGATATCCGGATAGTCGACATCGTCATCGCGCGCCCGGGTGCCGACTTCGAGGTAGGTGGCGGCGCACGTGCCCCGATTGACGAGGTGATGGCCGTCCGCATGGCCTGCGGGAAACGCGGCGGCCATCCCGGCGCGCAGAATTTCCTCGCCGGCATCCGTCACCAGCGTCACCTCGCCGTCGACGACGTAGACGAACTCGTCCTCGGTCATATGCCAGTGACGCTGGCTCGACATGGCGCCGGGCTCGAGGGTCGTGAGGTTGACGCCGAACTGGCTCAGCCCGCCTGCATCGCCCAGAGCCCGCTTGATGCGGCCATCAACGCTGGGCGCGAACTCCGGCGGATACCCCGTTCTGCGCCGGCCAGCCACATCCTTGGGATCGCGGATCACCGCCATCGCGTGCCCCCTGGCTCATGCGGTTGCAGCATCGGCGGAGGAAACGACACCGTGCTTGGCTTCGATCTTGGCGGCGGCGTCCTCGAGCGCATCAAACACCAGTAGCACCGAGCCGTGCCTCGCCTTGTAATGGCGCACCGGTTCCAGGATCGCGAGCTCGGCAAAGCGCCCGGCGGGCACCGGCCCGTTCTCCTTCAGCATCCGCCGCATGGCAGCGCCCGCCTCGCGCAGCTCGGCTGCCGTAGCCCCGATGATGTGCGCCCCGACGATGGCGCACGCCGCCTGCCCCAGCAGGCAGGCCTTCACGCTCTGGCCGTAGTCCGTCACGGCCCCGTCACGCATGCAAAGATCGATGGTGACCGTCGACCCGCACAGGCGCGAATGGGCGGTGACGGTGGCATCTGGATCCGCCAGACGGCTCGAATGCGGGATATTCGCCGCCAGCTCGAGGAGCTTCGAGTTGTAGATCTCGTTCAGTTCGGCCATTTCTCGCTCGATGTGCCTGATGGAGCCTGTAAAACTGGCGGGCCGCGGCCGTCCTACCGCGGAGCCTGCGCGCCCTTCCCATTGGCGGCGCGGATCCCGATAATATAGGGCACCCAACCATTACGCACATCCCGTGAGGGCAACGAGGCCCGCGGAAAGCGCCGCACGCACTATGGAGCACCCCCCGTGTCCCAACCTCCGGGTTCGATCTCCCCCGCAAAGCCGCAGCTGCCGGCAGCCAAGCGCAAGCCTTCCCGCGAGGAGGCAGAAGCCGCCGTGCGCACGCTGCTCGCCTGGATGGGCGACGACCCGGCACGCCCGGGGCTCGCCAATACGCCGCGGCGGGTTGTGGATGCCTACAGGGAGCTGTTCAGCGGCTACGACGCCGACCCCGCGGCCGAGCTAGCCCGGACGTTCGAGGACGTGTCGGGCTATTCCGATATGGTTCTATTGCGCGACGTACGTCTCGAAAGCCATTGCGAGCATCACATTGCCCCGTTCAGCGGCGTCGCCCACGTGGCCTATCTTCCGGATCGCCGCGTCGTGGGACTATCGCGGCTTGCGCGGGTCGTCGACATTTTCGCGCGCCGGCTGCAAGTGCAGGAATCGCTCACCGCTGAGATCGGGGAAACGATCCAGCAGGCCCTGTCGCCGCGCGGCGTTGCCGTGGCGATCCGCGCCACCCACCGCTGCATGGCACTCCACGACGTGCGCCAGCCCGCGGCCGTCATGGAGACGGCTCACTTCACCGGCGTCTTCCGCGACGATCCCCACTGGCGCCAACGGTTTCTCGATAGCGTGCGCACGCAAGGCGCCTGACGTAGCCATCACCCCCAACAGGTTCTCAAATGTCGTCGACCAATGACACCTTTGCCGCCCGCGGCAGCAAAGCCGACGTCGAGAGCGGTCTCGGCTTCCAGCCGAAGTTCGACGTCGACGGGCTGATCCCCGCCATCGTCACCGACGCCGGCACGGGCGAGGTGCTGATGTTCGCCTTCATGAATGCCGAGGCGCTCGCCCTTACGATCAAGAGCGGCCTTGCGCACTTCTGGAGCCGCTCGCGGCGCGCGCTTTGGAAGAAGGGCGAGGAAAGCGGCAACATGCTTAACATCGTCGAAATGCGCACCGACTGCGATCAGGACGTCGTCTGGCTGCGCGTCACGGTGAGCGGCGATGGCGTTACCTGCCACACGGGCCAGCGGAGCTGCTTCTACCGGTCCATTCCATTGCGGCAGGACGGCGATCTCGCACACACGCGCCTTACCATGGCGCCCGACGCAGACACAGGCCGCTGACGCGCCCGCCCCTGCCAAAGTTCGCTGCGTTGCACGCTGCTATTTTCGCAGCGCCATATCGGCGCGGCATAGTGCAAGGTTAATCTTGCGCGCTTATATCAGTGAAATGAGCCTCTTACCGCGTAGGTTTTTAGGAATATCGCGGCACCCGAGTGCACTTTCACGCGTTAATTAAACGACGAACACGGGACAGATAACTGCAGCACATCGGCAGGTGAGACCATGGCCAAGGCGAAGATCGGTCTGGCATTGGGCGGCGGCGCAGCGCGCGGCTGGGCCCACATCGGCGTTCTCAAGGCGCTCATCGCCGCTGGAATAAAGCCCGACATCATCGTCGGCACGTCGATCGGCGCGGTGGTCGGCGCCTGCCATGCCGCCGGTCATCTCGAGCAGCTCGAGGGCTTCGCCCGCGAACTCACGCGCCGCCGCGTTTTCGGCTACCTCGATTTCAACTTCGCCGGCACCGCCCTCATCAACGGTCAGCGCCTCTGCGACCGGCTCGAGCACCACCTCGGCGATCTCAACATCGAAGATCTCGATCCGCGCTTCACCGCGGTTGCAACCGAGATCGGCAGCGGCCACGAGATCTGGCTGTCGCGCGGCAAGCTCGTCGATGCGGTGCGCGCATCCTATGCGCTGCCGGGCATATTCCGCCCGGTGAAAATCAACGGGCGCTGGCTGTTCGACGGAGCGCTCGTCAATCCAATCCCGGTGTCGGTGGCGCGCGCGCATGGTGCGCGTTACGTCATCGCCGTCAATCTCAACTTCGACGTCTGCGGACGGGGTACGGTCGTTCCGAATCTGGAGCCCGAAATGGCCGCGGAGCCGGCGCCGGAGCAGGCGGCGAACGGCAAGAGCGGTCCTGCGATGCGGCGGCTGCTGAAGCGGCAGGTGCTTGGCCGTAACGAGGTCACGCCCGGCATCTCGACTGTGATGGTGGAGGCCTTCAACATCGTGCAGGATCGCATCGCGCGCTCGCGCCTTGCCGGTGATCCCCCCGATGCCCTCATCAATCTTCGTCTGTCGGAAATCGGCCTGTTCGATTTCCACCGCGCCGACGAGCTCATTACGCGCGGTGAGGAAGCGACGAAGCGGCAGCTTGCCGAGCTGCAGCGCGAGATCGATGCACGCGAGCATGCCCCGGGGGCCCATACCGGCATTTCCACGCACGTCTAGTATCGGGTTCCGTTGCCGAGAGCGTAGAGCGGCACCGTCCGTTGCTTGCATCGCTTAAGCGAACTACCGGCATCCGCTTTTCCGGAACCACGCACGCGTCGCGCTTCTTTCCTGCTTGCTATTGGAATGCCCACAGCCGGCTCAGGATGCGCCCGCTGGGTTCGCATCTCGATCGATCTCAATCAGACCACTTCCAGCGTGGAGCGCCAAGGCGCCGCCCGTAGCGGCACCCGATCGGAAAATCCGAAGCTCGATCAGCCGGTGACGAAGTAGCCGCGCATTGCGGTCACTTCCATTTCCACCTCGGCGATGTGGTTTTTCACGATGTCGCCGATGGAGACGATACCGACAAGCGCACCGTCCTCGATGACAGGCACGTGGCGGAAGCGGCCCTGCGTCATCACTTCCATCAACTCATCGAGCGTGGTCGTTTCCTGGCACGTGATGACGTTCGTCGTCATCGAGCGCGACACGGGTTCGTTGAGGACCTCGGATCCGCGCTCTCCCAGCTTACGGATCACGTCGCGCTCGGAGACGATGCCGGCAAGCTCGCCGTTATCGCCGACGATGACGATCGCACCGATCTTTTTCGAGCAGAGCTTTGTGACAATCTCGAGCAGTGTCGAATCCGGGCGTGCGGTTGCAACAGCGCGTCCCTTCGCCTTCAGGATCTGTCCGATATTCATTTGCATCTCCTCCCACTGCGGTCTGACAGCCGAAGTCCGGGCACGCGGGTCATCGGAAGAATCCGAAGCGGGCGGTCCGGCAGTCGACGCAAATCATCTGCCCTTTTTTATCGCCGCCGGTGAAGGCGGTAATTCATCGTGATGCAATCATCGCATCTATGCAAGATGCTCAATGCAAAATGCGTTCGCCTGATGAGTCCTCTGTTTGCGGTGCATCAAAAAAGCCGAATGCTAAAAGCCCGGCGAAATATCCGCCGATGTGCGCTTCCCACGCGATGCCGCTGTAACCCATGCTGCCAAGCCCCAAAATTGCGAGGATATTGGCAAGCAGGAACACTGCGGTGACAAGCACAACGCGTTTGTCGCGAAGAGTTTCCGACAGCGGCATCAGGCGCGCGGAGCGCGGATCCTCCCGCAGTGCGGCAAGACCTTTGCCGTCCACAGCTGTGAATAGAAAGCGCATCGTCGCGCCCATCAGACCGGAAATGGCGCCCGACGCGCCGACCATCGGCGCGAGCAACCCGACATTGAAGACGAGAAAAGTCGCCGCGCCGATGATGGCGCAGAAACAGAAGAAAAGCAGGAACCGGATCGTACCGATGCGGTTCGCAACGGCCCCGCCGAAGGCAACGAGCCAAGCCGCATTGAAGCCCAGGTGGACCCAGTCGCCGTGCACGAGCGTATGGGTGACGAACGATGTGACCGAGGCGACCTCGCCGCCTGGCAGCAGCGGCGCGTATCCGGAATAGCGCGCGGGGATGAACGCCAGCGCCAGCGTGAGCCAACTGTCCGCAGCCTCGGGAATTGCCATGCGGATGATCTGCACCGCAACCATCACCCCCAGAAGGGCGAGCACCGCGCCCTGGAGGTTGAACATCGGCTCGTGTTTCTCCACCGCTGATCCCTTTGTGCTTGCCGTTTGGCGCCTGGCGCGATCGCACCGCTCCCGGCCCGAGGCTGCGAGGGAGGCACAGTGCGGCCCGCAGAGTTAACGCCCGCGCCCTCAACCGGCAACAATGCCCGCTTGCCGCCCCCGCCTGTCACGGAGGGCTCTGGCACGGTTGCTGCTCCGCGTGCCCTAGATCCGGGTGGGAGGGGGCATTCTGTCCCATTCCGGGACATTCATTCACGGTGCCCTTACGGGGCGCGGCTCGCCGGATTGCTTATGGATCTGAAGCACAAGACCAGCCAGATACTGTTCTCCTATTGGGACAGCGTGCGCGCCGGACGCCAAACACCACGCCGCTTCGAGATCGAGCCGGCGCGTATCGCCGCTATACTGCCTTCGACGTTCATCCTCGAGCGGATCGACGCGGAGACCTACCGGTTCCGTCTCGCAGGCACCAACGTGTGCGATATCTTCGGCGTCGAGCTGCGCGGTGCGAACTTCCTCGACGGCTGGACAACCCTCGATCGTCTCTCGCTGATCCGGCATCTCGCAGCTCTTACGAAACACGGGGCGATCGAAGCCATCCATCTCGAGGCCGCCCCTCCCGGACGCGCCTCGACCCCCTTCGAGGCCCTTCTGCTGCCGCTGCGCCATACCGGCGAGACGATCGATCGCGTCCTGGGCGCCCTGAGCCCGCTCCATGCAGCGCCCCACTGGCTCGGCGAGTTGCCGATCACATCAAAGCGCATCATCTCCCACGAACTCGGCTGGCCCGGCGGTGCCCCGATCAATTTTGTGGACCACGCGGTTCCGGTTTTCGTGCCCGCCGAGCACACGCGCGTCGTCCGGTCCGAGCGCCGGCAATTCCGTGTGTTCGAAGGCGGATTGAGCCGCGGGGAAATTGAAGAAAATTAGGCACCGGACCAGACAAACCGCGACTTTATCCACGGCTGCCGCGCCAACTTTTATACGACAGCTCAAAGCGTTGCATACGATGCATACAGAAATGACGCGGCAATTAGCCGTTCGTTAAGTCCCACGCACGCATAGTCGCCATCGGAACAGAGCCTTCAGCGTACGCGTTTTGGCCTGGCTCGCGGAATGACCGTCCCTGTCGGACGGTTCAAACGCAGGATCGGCTATGTCGACGAGTGCGGATGTATTTCGGCCTACGGAGCCGGCGGCAGATGCCGAGTTTGCGGGGCATAACAAGCGCCGCTATCCGCGCTACGCTTTGAGCCTGTCGGGCCGTTTCATGCGCGCCGATAAGCTCGACTATCCCTGCCAGCTTATCGACATCTCGATCGAAAGCGCCGCGATGACGACGCCGGTCCCCCTGCGCGTCGGCGAGAAACTCATCGTTTACCTGACGCATCTGGGCGGGCTCGAAGGCAGTGTCGTGCGCCTCTTTCCCGGAAGCTTCGCCCTCGCGATCAGTGGCACGCAGCGCAAGCGCGATAAGCTTGCCGTGCAAATTCCCCGCCTTGCCGCCCAGGCCATGACCCTCGACGCCGCCGGCGAAGCCGAAGAACGCAGCTATCCGCGCGTTTCGGCCGACGAGGCGGCGCTGCTCGTGCTGCCGGACGGCACGTCGCTCGCATGTCCGCTGCACAATCTTTCCATGTCCGGCGCGGCCATCCTCACGCCCGTGCGCCCGCCGCTCGGCTCCGATGTGATGCTCGATAAACGGCCCGCGACCGTCGTGCGCCATTACGAGCGCGGCATCGCTGTTCAATTCAAAGAACGCTTCGTCACAGGCGAGTTCGGCACCGGCTTAAGAGCTCAGCCACGAAGATGAATGAATAGCGAGTTTTTCGCTTCAAATCCTGGAGCGCAGTTTCAGCGTAATTCGAGTTCTGTCAGGTAGCTTTTCGAGGAAAGAGTAACGGGGTTGGGTTATGCAGCGGGTTCACCTTAGCGCTTTCGTCCTCATCGGCACCTTGCTCGCCTCGACGGCAGCGGGCGCGCAGGGCGTGTCGAATATTCAAAAGCCCGAGAAGGCCACGCCGACCACCAGTCGGGTGTCGCCCTTCATGCGGATCTTTGGCCCTGCGCAGCCGCCGCACGGCTTTGTACGCTTCTGCGAAGCGATGCCGAAGGAGTGCGCACCGGACCACGGCCAGGAGGCGCGCTTCGAAGCCTCCGCCGAGCGCCTCAAGGAGCTCGACGAGATCAACCGCACCGTCAACCGGGAGATCGCACCCGCAACCGATCTCGAGGTCTACGGCGTCAACGAATACTGGACGCTGCCCAAGACCCGCGGCGATTGCGAGGACTATGCGCTTTTGAAGCGCAAGCGGCTCATCGAGGCCGGCTGGCCCGTCAGCTCCGTTCTGATGACGGTGGTGCGCGATGAAAAGGGCGAAGGCCATGCGGTGCTGACGGCGCGCACGGTGCAGGGCGACTACATCCTCGACAACAAGCTCGAGGACGTCCGTATCTGGAACAAGGCGCCGTATCAGTTCGTGATGCGCCAGTCATATCTCAATCCCAAGGTCTGGGTTGCACTCGACACCCGCCAGGGACCGCTCGCAACCGCGCTGTCGGGCCTCGACGACCAGAGCGCAGAATAACGACAGCATCCTCCGGCGCGGCGGCCTGAAGGCCCCGCGTCGGTCCCTCTCCCAGCGATGGGGAGGATCGCATCTAAGCTGGAAAACAGAAAAGCCGGTGCGGACCCGCCGCACCGGCTTTGTTTTGTCCGGAGCCGTTCGTGCCGCTTTAGGTCTGCGGCTTCATGCCGGCGGCGAAGCGCTTCCAGTTCTTCACGTACCGGCCGGCGGCGCCGCCGAAGCGCACCGCGTCCTCGTCGCTGAGCTGGCGGATGATCTTGCCCGGCGAGCCGAGCACCATGGAGCGCGGCGGGATCACCTTGCCCTCGGGGATCAGCGTGTTGGCGCCGATGAGGCATTCCTCACCGATTTGCGCGCCGTTGAGGATGATCGATCCGATGCCGATGAGGCTCCCGCGGCCGATCGTGCAGCCGTGCAGCATCACCATGTGGCCGATGGTGCAGTCTTCGCCCACCGACAACGGATAGCCGGGGTCGGTGTGCAGCACGCAGCCTTCCTGCACGTTGGAGCGCGCACCGATGCGGATCGGTTCGTTGTCGCCGCGCAGCACGCTGCCGAACCAGACGCTGGCATCTTCTTCGAGGATGACCTTGCCGATGAGATAGGCATTGGGTGCCACCCAACACTTTCCATCGCCCGGCGTCTCGACCTTGACGCCATCCAGCTCGTAAAGGCCCATCGATCAGATCTCTTCGAGATCGACGTCGAGGATGGCCATCTGGAACTGGTAGGAGACCTCGCCGTCCTCCTCCTCGCGGAACAGCACCGCGATGAACTCGCCGTCGACGAAGACTTCGGCGCTGTCTTTCTTCTTGGGACGGGCGCGCACCTCGAGCTTGGTGGTGCCGAACGTCTTGCGAAGATAGGCCTGCAGCCGGGCTAGTTCTTTGGAATCCACGTTAAGTCTCTCCTTGGGGGCGACACACCCGCGCCGCCGTTGAAATTCGTCCGGCGAACTCAAAGTCCGCCGTAGTCGTCGACCCAGGTCTGCTCCATCTCGAGCGCGGGCTCCGCGCAGCCGGACGAGCCGACGACCTTTGCCGGCACGCCCGCCACCGTTACATGGGGCGGTACCGGCGCCAGCACGACGCTGCCGGCGGCGATGCGTGAACCATCGCCGACCGTGATGTTACCGAGAACCTTAGCGCCGGCGCCAAGCAGCACGCCTTCGCCGATCTTCGGATGCCGATCACCCGTTTCCTTGCCGCTGCCGCCGAGAGTGACGCCGTGCAGGAACGAGCAGTTGTTGCCCACCTGCGCGGTCTCTCCGACGACGATGCCCGTGGCGTGGTCGATCATGATGCCCTGACCGAACAGCGCGGCGGGGTGAATGTCGACCGCGAACGTGCGCGAGGACTGACTTTGCAGGAAGAGCGCAAAGTCTCGCCGCCCCTCGCACCACAACGCGTGCGCAAAGCGATGGGTGGCGAGCGCGTGGAAGCCTTTGAAGTAGAGCAGCGGCTCGATGTAGCGGCTGCATGCGGGATCGCGATCGAAGACGGCGGCGAGGTCGGCGCGGAAGACACTGCCGAGGTCGGGCTGTTCCGCCAGGATCGACTGGAAGGTCTGGTTGATCAGCACCGCGTCGACGTCGGAGTGGTCGAGCCGCTGGGCGAGGCGATGGCAGATGGCATCATCGAGCCGGTCGTGACTGAGCAGGGTCGCATAGATGAAGCTGCCGAGCGCAGGCTCGGCCGCCATCGCACTCGCTGCCTCGCGCCGGATCTCCGACCAGATTGGATCGTAAGCCTGCGCCCTGCCGTCGGCTGCCGTACGCATTCTGGCTGCCATTTCGCAAAACTCCCCGCGCTTTCAGCGCGTCGCCTGTCCTGGGACCGCGGCCCCGGCTGGGATGGGCGTACAAACATGGCGCCGCCCCGTCAACGCCTACCAGCGCCCATCGCGATGATATGAGGCACTCTCGTCTGCGGCTTGAGACGACGTGGCCGCTTGCGGCTGACCGGCTTTCGCTGCTCTATAGTAGCTGTCCCCAGCCAAGGATGACCCATGCACGATACCCCCTCGGAGACGCCCGAGCTGCGCCTGGAGCGCGACGGCGAAATCGGCTTCGTCATCGCCAGCAACCCCTCCCGCATGAACGCCTTCACGGCCGACATGTGGCGCAGCGTGCCGGAGGTGCTGGCGGAGGCCGAGGCGGATCCCACCATTCGCGTCATCGTCCTGCGGGGGGCGGGCACCCGTGCGTTTTCGGCCGGCGCCGATATCTCCGAATTCGAGAGCGCCCGCTCGGGTGATGCCGCCGCGGCCTATGATGCACTCAACGACGGGGCATTCCGGGCGCTGTCTGGCTGCACGAAGCCGACCATTGCGATGATCCACGGCTTCTGTCTCGGCGGTGGACTGGCGGTCGCGCTGTGCACGGATATCCGGCTCGCCGACGAAGCCGCCCAATTTGCCATCCCCGCCGCAAAGCTCGGCCTGGGTTACAACGCGCGCTGGATGCGTCCCCTGCTGGCCGCCGTGCCCCCGGCCCGCGCCAAGGAAATGTTGTTTACCGGGCGACGCTTCAAAGTTGCAGAGGCTGCCGCCATGGGCCTCGTCAACACTGTGGTGACCACTGACGATCTAGAGAGGACGACGCGGGCGCTCGCAGGCGAGATCGCTGCCAATGCCCCGCTCACGGTGCGCGCGGCGAAGCGAACCATCGACGAGTTGACGCGCAATCCTCAGACACCCGATCTCGCAGCGCTCGATGCAGCCGTAGCGGCGTGCTTTGCGAGTGAAGACTATGCCGAAGGCCGGCTGGCGTTCATGGAAAAGCGCAAGCCACGTTTCAAAGGCCGTTGAGGAGCCCTGCCATGTTGGCCTGCACGTGCCGGCAATACCTGATCGCCGCGGCTGTGGCCGGTCTTCTCGTGGCGTCGCAGCCGGCCGCCGCTGACGACGCGCTCATCAACGCCTGCTGGAGTGCCGAGGAGCTCGCCGGCAAGGCCGGCGAGGCCAGGCGCAAGCGCGATCGCACCTTCGATGCGCCGCCGGCAGAAGTGGCGCCGGCCGACGGCTGGCCAGCTCTGCCCGTCGAGGCCGCCCCGCCGGAGGCTCTCGGCGCCATCCGCAGCGTCACGCTGCCAGCCGGACGCAAGCTCATCGCGCTGACGTTCGACCTTTGCGAGCAGCCCGGCGAGATCGCGGGCTATGACGGCGCGATCATTGATTTTCTGCGGCGTGAAAATATCAAGGCGACGTTCTTCGCCGGCGGCAAATGGATGCGCTCCCACGCCGAGCGTACCCGCCAGCTCATGGCCGATCCGCTTTTCGAGATGGGCAATCACTCCGAAGCCCACCGCAACCTGCGCCTTCTCAACGGACAGCGGCTGATCGATGAGGTGGCCGGCCCGCAGCGCGCCTACGAGAGCATCCGCGCGGATCTCGCGCGCAGCCAATGCGCAGCGGCCCACCCCGGCGCAATGCAGAGCATCGCTCCCCGCCTCAAGCTGTTTCGGTTTCCCTACGGCGCCTGCAATGCGGAGGCGCTGCGCGAGATCCACGACCAGGGCCTGCGCGCCATTCAGTGGAACCTCTCCACGGGCGATCCCTCGCAAGGGCAGTCGGCGGCGGCGATCGTGCGCGCGATGGCGGGCGCGCAACCCGGCGCGATCGTCCTCAACCATGCGAACGGACGCGGCTGGCATACCGCGGCAGCTCTGCCGCAAGCGATCGCGCGGCTGCGGGCGCGCGGCTTCGAGTTCGTCACCGTATCCGAGCTTCTTGCAGCGGGTGAGCCGGTGATCGTTCCAGGCTGCTACGACAGCCGCCCGGGCGACACCAACCGCTACGACAACCTCGCGCGTGGACTGCGGCCGGTGCATCGGGCGAAGACCAAACTGCAATGACGGGTCCGGCGCGCTTCGATGCGCTCAATTATTCTCTTCCCGCGATTGCCGATGGACGCGTGCCGACGCTCGGGCCGTTGCCGGCCGCGGCCGTGCCCCCGCTCTCCGAGGCGATCGTGGCGATGGATCCCTGGCGCAAATATCCTTTCCCGCCAGATGCGTTTTGCAGGATGCTGACGGCGGATGAGCCTGGCGCGCCGCGCTTGGCCATTTCGCTCGAGGGTGAAATCGTCGGCGTATGCGTGATCCGCGCCGCCTGGCTGCGCGGTCCCTATCTGCAGTTCCTCGCGCTATTGCCCAAGGTGCACAACCGCGGCGTCGGAGGAGCTGTCCTCGCGTGGCTGGAAAGCGAAGCGCGCCGCGCGGAGGAGCGCAACCTCTGGGTCGCCGCCTCGGCGATCAACACGGGCGCCATACGCTTCTACGAGCGCGCAGGCTTCACGAAAGTCGCCGACCTCGACGAGCTCGTGTGCGACGGCTACATGGAGTTCCTTTTCCGCAAGCGCCTCACGTAATCTGCAATACCGTACGGCCACGCACCTTGCCCGCGAGTATCTCCGGCGCGAGCGCGACGACATCGAGAAGCGGCCGCGTCTCGGTCATCGCCGCGAGCTTCGTTCTGTCGAGATCGACGGCGAGACGTTCCCATGCGCGCACGCGCGCCGGCAGCGGCGCCATGACACTGTCGATCCCCGCCAGCGTGACGCCGCGCAGAATGAACGGCGCAACGGATGCCGGAAGATCCAGCCCCTGTGCGAGACCCGTCGCCGCGACGCAGCCGCCATAGCTCGTCATGGCGAGCACGTTTGCGAGCGTGTGCGAGCCCGCGACATCTATAGCACCCGTCCAGCGTTCCTTGCCGAGCGGCCGTCCCGCACCCGACAACTCGTCGCGTGCGATGATCTCCGCGGCGCCGAGCCCACGCAAGTAGTCGGCCTCGGCGGGCCGGCCTGTCGATGCGATGACATGGTATCCAAGCTTTGCCAGCACCGCGACGGCGATGCTGCCGACGCCGCCCGCTGCGCCCGTCACCAGTACGGGACCACGGACGGGATCGATCCCATGCGCTTCCAGCGCCAGCACCGCGAGCATCGCCGTATAGCCCGCCGTGCCGATCGCCATCGTCTCCGCGGCAGTGAAGGCGGACGGTCGCTTCACCAGCCATTCGCCGGGCACGCGCGCCAGTTCCGCATAGCCGCCGGGACGACGCTCGCCGCAGCCCCACCCGTTGAGGATGACAGCGTCGCCCGGCTCAACGCCCGGATGCGATGAGGCGATCACGTCGCCTGCGAAGTCGATCCCGGGTACGAGAGGAAGCCGCATGCCGGGCAAACGGCCTGTCAGCACGAGACCGTCTTTGTAGTTGATCGTCGAGTGCGAGATGCGCACCGTGACGTCGCCTTCGCCCAGTGCGTCATCGTCGAGTTGCTGCCAGTTTGCAGCGACTCCACCCTCGGCCCGTGTCACGAGAAGCGCGTTGTACCGGTCCATCGCCTGCTCTCCAAAAAAAGTTTTCTCGCATTGCACCAGATCGAAAGAGAGCGCAACGCGCCTGTGCAACTGCACCGACTGATGCATTTTGTGCGCACGTGAAGCACAGATAGCGCCGGGCATCGTCGAGGCGATGTGCAGCGTGAGCACACCCCGTGTGGCCGCAGCGACAAATCTTTGAAGGTTGTTGGAATCTAGCTCAAAGTTGAAGGTTCCCTGCGGCGCAAAAAATAATTCGCTTGGCAAGCGCGCGCACCCCCACATACCTTCGAATTCTGGCGCCGGGTAGCGCGTTCGTCGGCGCCCAGTCAAGCCGCCGGGATAAGGTGGCCGTAACATCGGAGACGACGACAATGGAACTGATGGTACGCCTGAATGTTCTTGCCGCGCTTTTATCCTTCGGTCTCATCGCAGCGATCGTCGTCGGGGTCGTGTAGCGGATGACCGCAAGGTGAGCTCTCCGGTGTCCCCCTCCCGGAGTGCTCCATAAAGGTGCTGAAATGACGAAGGCGCGGAGAGCACTCCGCGCCTTTGGTAGTTTTAAGAGCAGACGTCTGCGGCGAGTGTGGACGCGCCGCTGTCAGGCAGCAGCCACCCGCAACGGACGCGGATCGTAGTTGAGAACCGGCGCCAGCCAACGCTCCGTCTCCTCCACTGTCCAACCCTTGCGCGCGGCGTAGTCCTCGACCTGATCGCGCTCCACTTTGCCGACGCCGAAGTAATGGCTGTCGGGATGCGCGAAATAGAACCCCGATACCGCCGCACCCGGCCACATCGCATAGCTTTCCGTCAGCTCGATGCCCGTCTTCGCGTAGACGTCCATCAGCTTCCAGATGGTCGCCTTCTCCGTGTGATCGGGCTGCGCGGGATAGCCTGGCGCCGGGCGGATGCCGCGGTACTTCTCGAGGATCAGATCCTCGTTCGACAGCTTCTCGTCCTTCGCATAGCCCCAGAACTCGCGCCGCACGCGCGCATGCAGGCGCTCGGCGAAGGCCTCGGCGAGACGGTCGCACAGAGCCTTCAGAATGATGCGGCTATAGTCGTCCGTCGGCTTGACGTGCTTGGCGATCGCTTCCTCTTCGCCGAGGCCCGACGTAACCGCAAAGCCGCCGACGTAGTCCGCGAGCCCCGTCTCTTTCGGCGCAACGAAATCGGCGAGCGCGGTGTGCGCGCGGTCGCGGCCCGGATCGCGCGCGATCTGCTGGCGCAGCGTGAACAGCGTCGCCAACTCCGTGTCGCGCTTCTCGTCGGTGAAAACCGTGATGTCGTCGCCGGAGGCATTCGCGGGCCAGAAGCCGATGATGCCGGAAGCACGCACCCATTTCTCGGACACCATACGCTTCAGCATTTCCTGCGCGTCGTTGAAGAGCTTCTGTGCTTCCGCACCGACCTTGTTGTCCTTGAGGATTGCCGGATAGCGGCCAACGAGCTCCCACGTCTGGAAGAAAGGCGTCCAGTCGATATAGGGAACGAGCTCGCTCAGCGGATAATCCTCGAAGGCCTTGGTGCCGAGGAACGTCGGCTTCGGCGGCGTGTAGTTCGCCCAGTCGATCTTGAAGCGGTTCTCGCGCGCAGCGCTCAACGGAATGCGCTTCTTCGACGCCTCGTGGCGCAGGTGGTTCTCGCGCACCTTCACGTATTCGGAGCGGATCTCGCTCACGTAGCCCGGACGCTCGGTTTCGGACAGAAGCTTGGAGACGACGCCGACCGCGCGCGAGGCATCGAGCACGTAGATCGCCTGCCCGCGCTCGTAGTTCGGGCTGATCTTCACCGCCGTGTGCACGCGGCTCGTCGTGGCGCCGCCGATCAGCAGCGGACAGTCGAACCCCTCGCGCTCCATCTCGGCAGCAACGAAGCACATCTCGTCGAGCGAAGGCGTGATGAGGCCCGATAGCCCGATCATGTCGGCCTTCTCGCGCTTCGCGGCCTCGAGGATCTTCGCCGCCGGCACCATGACGCCGAGGTCGACGACCTCGTAGTTGTTGCACTGAAGCACGACGCCGACGATGTTCTTGCCGATATCGTGCACGTCGCCCTTCACGGTCGCCATCACGATCTTGCCGGCGGCCGGCATCTGGTCGAGACCGGAAGCCTTCTTCTCCGCTTCGAGATACGGCTGCAGGTAGGCCACCGCCTGCTTCATCACGCGGGCGCTCTTCACCACCTGTGGCAGGAACATCTTGCCGGCACCGAAGAGATCACCGACGACGTTCATGCCCGCCATCAGCGGCCCTTCGATCACGTGCAGGGGCTTCTCCGCCTGCTGGCGCGCTTCCTCGGTGTCTTCCTCGATGAAGTCGGTGATGCCGTGCACGAGTGAGTGCGTCAGGCGCTCCTGCACGGGCGCATTGCGCCATGAGAGGTCCTTTTCCTTCGGCTTGCCCGTGCTGCCGTCACCCTTGTAGCGCGGCGCCGCATCGAGCAGCCGGTCGGTCGCGTCGGGACGGCGGTTGAGAACGACGTCCTCGCACAGCTCACGCAGCTCCGGCTCTATGTCGTCGTAGGGCGTCAGCTGACCTGCGTTGACGATGCCCATGTCCATACCCGCCGCGATGGCATGGTAGAGGAACACCGAGTGCATCGCCGCGCGTACCGGCTCGTTGCCGCGGAATGCGAAAGACAGGTTCGAGACGCCGCCGGAGATGTGCACGAGCGGCATCTTCTCCTTGATGCGCCGCACCGCTTCGATGAACGCAATGCCGTAGCCATTGTGCTCTTCGATGCCCGTCGCGACGGCGAAGATGTTGGGGTCGAAGACGATATCTTCTGGCGGGAAGCCCACCTTCTCGGTCAGAAGTTTATAGGCGCGGTCGCAGATCTCGAACTTGCGCTCCGTGGTATCGGCCTGCCCTTGCTCGTCGAAGGCCATGACCACCACGGCGGCGCCGTAGCGCAGCACCTTCTTGGCGTGATCGAGGAACTGCTCCTCGCCTTCCTTGAGGCTGATCGAGTTGACGATCGCCTTGCCCTGCACGCACTTGAGGCCCGCTTCGATCACAGTCCATTTCGAGGAGTCGATCATCACCGGCACGCGCGCGATGTCGGGCTCGGAGGCGACGAGGTTCAGGAACGTCGACATCGCCTGCTCTGAATCGAGAAGCCCCTCGTCCATGTTGATGTCGATGATCTGCGCGCCGTTCTCGACCTGCGAGCGCGCGACCGCGAGCGCTGCGGGGTAGTCGTTCGCCTCGATCAGCTTGCGGAAGCGGGCAGACCCCGTGACGTTCGTGCGCTCTCCGACATTGATGAAAGACTGTGCTGCGTTTCCCGTCGTCATTTTTTCTTCTTCACCTTTCGCGACCTGCGCCTTTCGCCCCAGGGAGCCCAGCGCCGCTCAACGTCCGAAACCTACAAAGTCACCGTCCCGTGCCCTGGACCATGAAGCCTATCGCGGCTTTCACCCGTGCACGAACGGCTCCAGCCCCGAGAGCCGCAGCTTCGGCGCGATCTTGGGTATTTTGCGCGGCGGATGTTTCGACACATGCTCGCGCACGTGTGCAATGTGCTCCGGCGTCGAGCCGCAGCAACCGCCGACGATGTTGACGATGCCGTCTTTCGCCCACGGCTCGATGGCGCAGGCCATGTCGTCGGGGGTCTCGTCGTATTCGCCCATCGCGTTCGGCAGACCGGCATTCGGATAGGCGGAAATGCGCGCATCGGCAAAGCCCGCAAGCTCGGCGAGATAGGGTCGCATCAGGTCGGCACCGAGCGCACAGTTGAGGCCGATGGAGAAAGGCCGCAGATGGCGCATCGAATACCAGAAGGCCTCCGGGGTCTGCCCCGAGAGCGTGCGCCCCGAGCGGTCCGTAATGGTGCCCGAAACCATGACGGGTAGCTCGAGATCCTTCTCCTCGAACACTTCCAGCGTCGCGACGCCCGCCGCCTTGGCGTTGAGCGTGTCGAAGATCGTCTCGATGAGGATGATGTCCGCACCACCGTCCATGAGGCCGCGGATCTGCTCTTTGTAGGCTTCGCGCAGCGTGTCGAAATCGACATTGCGGAAACCCGGGTTGTTCACGTCCGGAGAGATGGAGGCGGTGCGGTTGGTCGGGCCGACAGCGCCCGCAACGAAGCGTGGCCTGTCGGGCGTCTTCTTGGTCCACTTGTCGGCCGCGGCGCGCGCGATCTTTGCCGCCGCGAGATTGATCTCGTAGGCGAACTCCTCCATGCCGTAGTCGGCAAGCGAGATCTTCTGCGCGTTGAAGGTGTTCGTCTCGAGGATGTCGGCACCCGCCTCGAGGTATTGCTCGTGGATGGTGCCGATGATCTGCGGCTGCGTGAGAACGAGCAGGTCGTTGTTGCCCTTCACGTCGCGCTCCCAATCCTTGAAGCGCACGCCGCGATAGCCATCCTCGTCCAGCTTATAGCGCTGGATCATGGTGCCCATCGCACCGTCGATGATGAGAATGCGCTCGTTGGCGGCGGCCTCGAGGGCGGCGAATGACGGCTTGCGCTGCATAGATGCGATGCTCCTTAACCGGCGGCCCGCGCCTTCATCGGCGCAGCGGTGACGTGCGGGCGCAGGCCCAGCAGATGACAGATGGCGTAGACGAGGTCGGCGCGGTTGAGCGTGTAGAAGTGGAACTTCTTCACGCCCTCATCGACGAGATCCATGACCTGCTCGGTCGCGACCGCGGCAGCAACGAGGTGGCCCGTCGCCGGATCATCCTCCAGACCATCGAAGCGGCGCGCGAGCCATGAGGGCATGCTCGCACCGGCCCGGGTGGCGAAACCCGCGACTTGCTTGAAGTTGTGTATGGGAACGATGCCCGGCGTGATCGGCACCCAGATGCCCGCAGCACGCGCGCGCTCCAGGAAGCGCAGATAGTGCGCGTTGTCGAAGCCGAACTGGGTGATGATCCGGTCGGCGCCGGCATCCACCTTGGCCTTGAGGTTGTCGATGTCCGCGGCGATCGAAGGGCTTTCGGGATGCTTCTCCGGATACCCCGCGACAGAAACCTCGAACGGCGCGATCCGCTTCAGGCCCGCAGTAAGGTCGGCGGCGTTGATGTAACCGCCCGGATGCGGCTCGTACGTGGCGCCCGGGCCTTCAACGGGATCACCGCGCAGCGCCACGATATGGCGCACGCCCTGCTCCCAATAATCGCGCGCGATGGTGTCGATTTCTTCCTTCGAGGCGGCAACGCAGGTGAGGTGCGCGGCCGGCTTGAGATCGGTCTCCTTCAGGATGCGCACGACCGTATTGTGCGTGCGCTCGCGCGTGGTGCCACCCGCGCCATACGTGACCGAGACGAACTCCGGACGCAAAGGCGCCAGACGCTGGATGCACGACCACAGCGCCTCCTCCATGCGATCCGACTTCGGCGGGAAGAATTCGAATGAAACTTCGATCTCATCGGCGCCGAGAAGCCGGCTTTTGCGTTCCGTTGCAGCTGCCATCAGGGCGTCTCCTCGAGGGCGCGCGTGCGCGCCGGATTTTTCTGTGTCACGACCTCGGCCGGCCGTTCGGCCAGCCACAGGGAAACAGTCAGAGCCTGTGGGCCGGCGTCCGCACCGGGCGCGAGGTCGCGCTGTAGAGCGGGCCGCAATCCTGCATCGCGCAGCCAGGCCTCGACCTGCTCCGGCGGGAAGCCGAGGCGGTCGTGCGCATGCTCCTCTCGCAAGAATTCGAGGTCGTGCGGCGCGAAGTCGACGATGAGCAGCCGGCCGCCCGGCGCCAGCACACGCGCAGCTTCGCGAATGGCGGGAACGGGATCGGAAAGAAAGTGCAGCACCTGATGCATCACGACGGCGTCTGCCACGCCGTCGGGGAGGCTGAGCGCGTAGATGTCGCCATGGCGCACCTGAGTGCGCGTCAGGTTCGCGCGCGAAAGGTTGCTGCGCGCATAGGCCAGCATTGCGTTGTTGAGATCGAACCCGATGCCCCGCTCATAGCGGTCGGCAAGCAGCTCCAGGATGCGGCCCGTCCCGGTGCCGAGATCGACCAGGAGACCGAACGGCCCCGCTCCGAGGGCATCGACGATGGCCGCCTCGACATTCTGCTCCGCAATATGCAGCGCGCGAATTCGGTCCCAATCGGCGGCATGGGTTTGAAAATAGGCCTGTGCGGCCGCCTCGCGCTCGCGCTTCAGCGCCTCGGCGCGGGTCCGGTCCCGCGCCACGGTGTGGTCGTTGGCATCGACGAGGGAGAGGATATCGAGCGCGAGCCGGCCACCCGCAGCCCGGTCGGACACATTAAAATAGGCCCAGCTGCCTTCGCGGAAACGCTCAACCAGGCCCGCCTCGGCGAGCAGCTTCAGGTGCCGGCTGATGCGCGGCTGGCTCTGGCCGAGGATGACCGTGAGGTCCTTGACGCTGAGCTCGCCCGCCGCCAGCAGCAACAGAATGCGCAGGCGCGTCGGCTCCGCCGCGGCCTTGAGCGCCGTCACGATATCGTCGCTGGCGAATTTTCCGGACACCGGGTGCCTCCACGTTGGCGGCGATCATATAAAGATATGTTTATGTGTCAAGAAGCGCTACCGCGAGAAGCGCCGCATTTGCTGCATCCCCTGTGGGCAGGACAAATCGCGTCTTTTCGGCACAGGGGTTAACCCCAAAGTAAGCACAGCGCGTTTAGGGTCTGTCCCACGTGTTTAGGCCTTCGGAATCCCCATGCGTGTTGCCATCTACGACCGGATCACCCCCGCAATGCCTTCGGAACTTCCTCTGAAACTGACGCAAAGCTGCTCGCCGCGCACGGCGGGTGTGCTCCTTGCGCTGGTCGTTCCCATTGCACTGGGTGCCTCGGCAACCGCGCTCGCCATCGTGCATGCGCTCTTCTCCGCCGATGCCCGCAATCTGGTAGCGGAGCATCCCGCCCTCGCGCTGGAAACCGTCGCCGCCCTGGCCTTCCTGATCTACCTCGTTGCCCTTCCGGCCAAGCGTCTGTTCGACCGGCTGGCAACCCGCCGGGAAGTGGTGATCGCCGACGGCACCGTCACCGTAACCGAAGGCGGATATTTCCGGTCCTGGACCTGGTCGGAGCCCCTGCCCACGTTCGCAGGCGTTGCGCATCACGTGCGCGCCTCGCTTTCCGGCACGCGCCATGAGCTCATCCTCGTGCACCCGAGCCGTGACAAATCCGTGCTCTTGAGTGTGGCACCCAGAACATCCCAGGGCGAGGTCGATCACGTCGCTGCGATGCTCGGCCAAAACGAGATTCCGCCCAGCGAACTCTATCGCTTCAAAGGCCTAAGGCCGCGCATTCCGTCGGCCCCGTTGCCGGATGCTGCCCATGCCTGAAACGACTTTCCTCGGTAAATTCGCGGCAAGCGCCGCCCAGCCTTTGACTGAAAGTTGCCTCACATGGCTAATAAGCCTGCGGGGGCGAGGTCCGGCCGAAAGTTCTGCGGCCGCCGCCAGTATGTACGCCTTGAGGGAGCACGACCGTACGATGAGCACCGTGGCCACGCACACCACATGCGTTAAGTCTCTGTGGGCGGTGGGACTTGCATCCATCGTTCTGGCTGCCATGCCGGCCATGGCCTCTGCTCAGGAAACGGTCGCCAAATCCAGCGGCGCGCCCGCGGCCTCCACGGCCGCCGCCCAGCCCGTCGCGCGCCGCGAGAGTCCCGCAGGCTTCATGAAGCGTGTCGGCAACGAGCTGCTCGCGGCCTCGCGCTCGGGCTCGGCCGCCCAGTTTGCGATGGTGCTCAACTCCAACGCCGATGTCCCCTCGATCGGCATCAGTGCGTTGGGCGAATATGCCCGCAGCCTGCCGAAAACCGACCGGCCGATCTATTACAACGGCATGATCAATTTCATCGCGCGCTATGCCTCGAAGGAAGCGCCGAAATACCCGGTTGCCCGCTTCATCGTCACGGCACAGTCGAAGGATGATCCGCGCGGCACTTACGTCGATAGCCGCATCACGCTGGTGAGCGGTGAAAGCTATGACGTGCGCTGGCTCGTCGTGCGCCGCGGCACCACCTATAAGGTCCGCGACGCCCAGGTCATCGGCTTCTGGATGACGTCCTTCCTCGACAACCTCTTCCAGAGCTTCATCAGCGACAACGGCGGCAATCCGAAAGCCTTGGTTGTTGCGCTCAACCGCTGAGCCTCATCGCGTCTGAGCCAGCTCCAATTGCGGCTTACTTCTTCGGAGCAGGAGCCGCTTTTGCCGGCACATTCTTGGCTGGCGCGGTCTTGCTCGGCGCCCTCTTTGCCGGCGCGGATGCAACGGCCGCTGCGGGGCTCGTCTGCGCCAGCACGGGCGCCACTGAAATTCCGAACAGCTGCCAGTGCCCGGCAACCGGCTCGTAGGCGAGCTCGAAGCCGATCTGCATCGGCTGACCTGGAAATACGCCCTTGAGCGTGAGCCGTTGCTCCGGGCCCTCCACCTTCGCCTCGGTGAGCTGGGGCGTCATGATCGCCACCATCGCCAGATCCACGTTCTCCACCTCGAGCCGCGCAAAGATGCGCGCCAGGTCGGCGGCGCTGTTCGCCGCGCGAAAATTCGGGCTTCCGCGATCGCGCAGCACGGTGAAGTTTCCTGTTTGCAAAGCATCGTTGAGCGTCAGCAGGGACATGCGGATCAGGAGCACGAGCTTCTCGGCCGGCGGCACAGGTAGACGCTGCGCGACCATCTTCGGCGCGGCTTGCGCAACCGCAGGCGCAGCGGGCGCCTTCTGTGCCGGCGGCGTCTGCGCCCTGGCGGCAAATGGCGATGCCATGACCAAAAGCATGGCCAGTGTCAGTCCAGAACGGGAAAGTGTTCCGCGCATCATCCAATCCTGTTGATCGTACACTCGAGACGCGTGAACGGCGGCGGTCCGGAAACCGCCACCGTCGCAATTTGCCCGTGCCTCACGGCTCTCAGAAGCCGAAGGTGATGCCGGCCTTGCCGGCGACAGTCCCTTCCGCGGTGCCGTAGCCGATGCCGCCATCGATCACCACCGAGGTGCCCTTGCCGAAGCCGCCGCGGTCGAGCACACCGGCGAGGCTGAGCCCCAGGGCGTTCGAGCCGTCGAAGTTGCCCCAGCCGACGCGCGCGGCGAACGTCTGGTTGCCCTGGAAGATCGGCTGCGAGAGCGCCAGTGCGATGGCGATGCCTTCAGCGAGCTCGTTGTCACGACGCTGCAGGCCACCGATCTGCGAGTTGATCGCGGCGATGTCGCCGGACGTCGCCAGTCCGAGGTCGCTCGCCCAGTGCGTGGCGAGGTTGCCCGCGGCGTCGGAGGTGACGATCGACACCGGACCGCTCTGCGCCGCCCTGCTCGCATCCGACGAGATGCCGCCGAACGTGTAGGTGTTGGACGACTGTCCGACCGCCACCTGGTTCTCACGCGTCGTCGTCACACCCTGGCCGATGGCTGCGGAGTTGGCATGCGTGGCCTGCGCCCCCTGACCGAGTGCCGTGGCGTCCTCGCCGGAAGCAACGGAACCCTGGCCAATGGCGGTCGCATTCTCGCCCGCGGCCTGCGCACCATCGCCCGTGGCTGTGGAGAGAGCACCGCTCGCCGCCGAGTTCTGACCCGTGGCCGTCGAGCCGACACCTATCGCCCGTGCCAGCACACCCGTAGCAGTGCCGCGATCGCCCGTCGCCTGGGCGAACGAACCCGTCGCCGTCGAGGAGCTGCCGCTCGCGTTCGCCGCATAACCCGACGCCGTCGAGTTGCCGCCCGACGCCTTGGCCTGCTTGCCGAGCGCCGTTGCGTAGTCACCGGTGGCAGCAGAGTCGGAGCCGACCGCCGTCGACGAGACCTTCGTCGCGGAAGCATTCTCACCGACTGCCGTCGCGTAAAGGCCGCTGGCTTCGGCATCCTGACCGATTGCCGTCGTGCGGATGTTGCTCGCCGCAGCACCCTGACCGACGGCGGTGGAGTCGACCCCCGTCGCCTCGGCGCCCTGCCCCACAGCCGTCGAGTTCTGCTGGTTGGCAATCGCGTCCTGGCCAGTGGCGGTCGAGGCATTGCCCGTCGCCTGCGCACCTTGGCCCGTCGCCGTCGAGTTGATCTTGTCCGCGACAGCACCCTGACCGACAGCCGTCGCGTTCTCACCTAGCGCGGCGCTACCCTGGCCATTGGCTGTAGAGTTGGCCCCGTTTGCGCGGGCCCACTGGCCGGCCGCCGTCGACTTGTCCCCTTGCGCAGAAGCATTCTGCCCGATTGCCGTCGCGTTCTGCTTCGTGTTGTTCGGGTCACCTGCTACGGCGCCGTCGCCGAACGCTGACGAGTTCGTGCTGTACGCACTCGACAGGCTGCCTATGGCCGTGCTCTGCATGCCAGCCGCATAGGAGGCCTTGCCGACGGCGGTCGACTGCTCGCCATAGGCATTCGACGAAGCGCCGATAGCGGTACCGTTCTTGTTGGCACTAGCGCCCCGACCGTTCGCCGTCGACCAGTCGCCGGTAGCCTTGGCGTTATAGCCGGTGGCAGTGGATTCATCGCCGGTCGCCTGGGACCACATGCCGGTTGCAGTCGAATCGGTGCCGCTCGCCACTGCGCCGTTGCCGGTTGCGGTCGAAGAGGTACCGGAGGCAGCTGCATCGGTACCAGTGGCAGTCGAGTACTTGCCGATCGCCTGTGCGCCGGCGCCGGTCGCGGTACCTTCCTCGCCCGACGCGTTGGCGTCCTGACCCGTCGCCGTAGATCGCGCGCCGGTGGCCTTGGAGCCTTGACCGGTGGCAGTCGAGTTATCGCCGGTGGCATTGGCACCGTGGCCTGTCGCCGTCGCGTTGATCTTGTCGGCGAGCGCGTCCTTGCCGATGGCCGTGGAAAAGCCACCCGTAGCCTTGGCGTTTTGCCCGACCGCGGTCGATTCCGGACCCTCGGCCGAAGACCCTGCGCCAACTGCGGTGGTGTCCTCGGTGCCTGCCACGGCGCCCTGGCCGACAGCCGTCGCGTTGCTGAAGTCGGCCGTGGCACCATTGCCGATGGCCGTAGAATTCTGAGCTGTAGCCGAGGCGCCATCGCCGCAAGCCAGGGACATTCCGAATGACCCGACGGTGCAGTCATCTGCATGGGCTGAATTCGGCGCTGCCGCCATGACGGCCGAGATCGCAAGCATGCTTGCGGACACACGGAACCAGTTGGCGCGGCGCGCGGCGCCGGCCATCAACGCAATACTCGACACGTGAGAACTCTCCTCTTGCCCCGCTACGCTTTACGAAAGGGCACACCCAGCCGGGTCGTCCCATGCGCCACCCACGTCCCCCGTGGAGCGCGCCGGCAATGAGATAGGGCCGTTCAATGACAGGCCTTCAAAGGCTCTGAGGCAGCAGCATATTTTTATCGTTTCTGCCCCGCGCCGTTGCGGATCGGCGTCAGGTGCTATCCGCACCCTGCAATTGTCGATTGATGTTCGTGACGCATCGTCACGATCGGGGTCTGCGCCGGCGATTCTTCTGGATGATGCCCGCGATGATGAGGCCGAACATCACGAGGCGCGCGAGGTAAAAAAGAGGATCGAGCTCTTCGGAGGGATGGCCAACCCCCAGCGCGACGCGGGAAGCCGCGTCGAGGACGAACGCGGCGGCGAAGAACAGGAACAGCGGGTCGCCCGTCTGCCGCCAGAAGCGCAGAAAAAATAGCGTGGCCACCGATGAAGCCATCGCGATGGCGCCCATCAGCATAGGATAGGCTTCTGCACTCATTACTCGGAGTCCCATATGAGGCCGTAGAGCAGTACCGACATCGCCACCAGGGTAGAGCCGGTTCGCCAGATCGATAAATCCATGTGGGGAACAAGAACCTTATCCGCGACGAGGATCAGGTTGTTGAGCGTCAAGCCGACGAAACAGACGCCGCTCCACAGCAGCAGGCGATATCCGCCTCTATGGTAGGCGTGCAGGAGCAAGAACGCGCATACCGCGGCAGCGACGGCGCACAGAGCGTAGATGATCGGCCCCATGGGTCATCGATCCTTTCGCAATTTGAACGCTGCCGCAAACGCCTGCGCCCCCGATGGCCGGGAATGCACGAGGTTCGTCACTGGAATGAGGTGCTTGCGATAGAGCGTTGCGAGGCGCTCCACCATGGCCCCGATGTCCGGGGCGTCGGAATTGAACCGGTAAGTGTCGGCGTCGCAGCTCACGAGACCGTCCTCGCAGAGACGGTCGAGCACCTCTTTCGCCTGACCCTCGTCGATATAAAGCTGACTGGCGACGTTGGCACAGTTCCAGACGACATCCGGCTTGCTCTTCAACAGGAGTAGCGCCTCGAGCTGGGCAATGGACTGGATGTAGGTGAGGACGAACTCGCGGACGTCGAGCGGAATTAATTCGTCGGCCATTCCGCCCTCGAACTTATGCTTAGTCGCCTGCTCACCAGCCTGCTGCGTCGCCTCGATATCTTTGAAATTTCCTGCGCCTAGGCTGCTTCGTATGGCCAGCGACGTCAAGGCCTTATAGCCGCCCGATTTTGCTCCCATGCCACGCGTGGGGAATCATAACGAGCAAAAGCCCGAAAAGGGTGAAGGCACTGGGGGAGTTGAATGAAACGCAAGCTTTGGTTGACGGCGGTGCTCTTTGTGCTGCCGAATGCGGTCGGCGCGGGGTCGATCAACGACCAGTTGCGCAAGCTCGATCCCGAAGAACGCGCGCGCCAGGTGTGCGTCATGAAGGGCATCGACACCCTTCGCCGCGACGGCAAGCTGCCGAAGGCCGACCGACTCAAGACCAGTATCACCGGCCGCGCGGTGTTCAGCGGAACACAGGTCTCGACCAAGGGCGGCGCAGTCCGCGCCAAATCCCACTGGTACAACCTCTCCTTCAAGTGCGACGTATCACCCGATCAGATGAAGGCTCTGAGCTTCACCTACGACCTCGGCAAGGAGATTCCCGAAGACAAATGGGAAGAGCTGGGGCTGTGGCGCTGACGGCGCCTGGCGCGTGGCGTAGCTAGGGCTCGCAGGCGCTAGCGGCTTTCCACTGAGCGCCGTTCATCATCCGACGTCAGGGCAGGGTACGCCTCGCCGCGTCGGCGGAATGTGGCTTCGACTGTCAAGCCCTCCGCGTCGACGCGCGATGACCGCACGCTGAAGCCTTCGGATTGAAGGCGATGGGAAACGGCCTTCATCCATGCCCGCATTGCAGGCGTCGGCTCCTCCGCGTGTGCGACTGCCGGCATCATGAGCGCTGCAATAACGGCGAACGCCACCGGGAGAACCATCATGCGCATTGGGTGCTCCTTCGGCCGATCGGAAAAGGTCATCGTGGAGAATGAGCTGACAATCGCGGCCGGCAGTGCCAGCCGCGATCGCCAATTCCACCTCAGTCGTCATAGCCGATGAGCATCTCGCCGGTCGCAGGATGCACGTGGGCTTCGATGCGCGTGCCGTTTTTGTCGATGAGATCCACCTCGTAGACACCGTCGTCGGTCTCGATCTCCGTCACGCGGTAGCCTTGAGCTTGCAGCTTTTCGGAAATCTGCGACGGGCTCAGCCACTGGTCGCGCGGCACGCTGATGCGACCGGATTTGAGATAGTCCTCGACCGCCCCGGCGGGGGTGGCGGCAACGAGAGCCAGCGCCACGACGGGCGCGATCAGATAATTACGCATGGGTTGCATCTCCTTGGCGATTGCCTCTTGGTGCGGACCGGAAACCCGGCCGGCTGAGGCACACCATGGCGGAGGAGCACTGACACCTATCTGACCTTTTCCGTCAGCAAGTTGTCAGCGATTGCCCCGCAGACTAGGTCTTCCACTGGAGACATACTGTGCCCCTCATTCGCGTTCTCTTTTTTCTCGCTGCCGTTCTGATCGCTGCGCCGCTCGGAGGCGCCGCGCGTGCCGATGATATCGGGCCGGAGGTCGCCAAGCGGCTGCTGAAGGAAGGGCGCATCAAGCCGCTGACGGAAATTCTCGCGGCGGTGAATGCAAAGGTGCCGGGCGAGCTGCTCGAGGTCGAGCTGGAAATCGAGGACGGCATCTACGTCTACGAGTTCAAGCTGCTCCGGCCAGACGGCCGCGTGCAGGAAGTCGAAGCCGACGCATCGACGGCGAAGATCCTCAAGATCGAGGATGACGACTGATGCGCATCCTTGTGGTCGAGGACGAGCCACGTATCAGCGCGAACATCAAAGCCTCGCTCGATGCCGCAGGTTACGCTTGCGATATATCGACTGACGGCGAGGACGCGTGGTTCCGCGGCGACACAGAAGCCTACGATCTCGTCGTGCTCGATCTCGGCTTGCCGAAGATGGATGGGCTGGCTGTGCTGAAGCGCTGGCGCGGCGATGGACGCAACATGCCGGTTCTCGTTCTCACCGCGCGCGGCGCCTGGCCCGAGCGCGTCGAAGGGATCGATGCGGGCGCGGACGATTATCTCACCAAGCCGTTTCGCACCGAGGAGCTGCTCGCGCGCGTGCGTGCCCTCATCCGTCGCGCCACGGGGAACGCGAATGCGCTCCTCACCGCGGGGAGCCTTTCGCTCGACACCCGGCAGATGCGCGTGCTGAGCGAAGGCCATCCGGTGCCCACCTCGCCGCTCGAATATCGCTTGATCTCCTATCTCATGCACCACAAAGGGCGGGTCGTGCCGCCGCACGAGCTGATCGAGCATCTTTACGGCGATGACGACGCCCGCAACGCCAATGCGCTCGAGGCGCTCATCATGCGCCTGCGCAAGAAGCTTGGCGCCGAAGCCATCGAGACCCGCCGCGGCTTCGGATACCTCATCGCGGACGCGCCCCCATGAGCCTCGGCTCGCTGCGGCTCCGGCTTCTCGTTGGCGCGGCCGCCTTCGTGCTGGCGGCCTTGGCTCTCTCCTCCCTCGGACTGACCGCCCTCTTCGAACGGCATGTCACACGCTGGCTGGACGCGGAGCTTACCAATCACCTGGAGCAGCTCATCGCGGGCATCGACAAAGGCATAAACGGCAACCTGCAGGTCGCGCGTCCACCCGCAGACCCGCGCTTTCAGAACGCGCTGTCGGGTCTCTACTGGCAAGTCGACGTCGAGCCCAACGGTCCAGTGTTGCGCTCGCGCTCCCTGTGGGATTTCGAAATCGCGCTACCCGCCGAAACCAGCACCGATGACGAGCTGCATCGCTTCCGGCTCCCCGGCCCCGGCCACCAGATGCTGTACGTCATACAGCGGCGCATCGAGCTGCCGAAGCGTCTCGGCGGGGAGACGGCAAGGGTCGCCGTCGCTGTCGATGAATCCTATCTGAGCGCGGCGGTACGGCGCTTCGCCGGCGCGCTGCTGCCGTTCCTCGGTCTGCTGGCCATTTTACTTACGGCGGCGGCGTGGGCGCAGGTGACGATCGGCCTGCGGCCGCTCGCGGCCATCCGCCGTAAACTTGCCGCCATCGGCTCAGGTGAGAAGCGGCGTCTCGGCCACGACTTCCCCGATGAGGTCAAGCCACTGGCCGAAGAGATCGACGCGCTGCTCGATGAACGCGAGCGGCAAATCGCCAAGGCGCGTGACCGTGCCGCCGATCTCGCCCATGGCCTCAAAACACCGTTACAGGTGCTGAGCGCCGAAGCCGAACGGCTCAGCGCCCGGGGCGAGGCGGAGATCGCAAACGTAATCGAGGAAATATGCACCACGATGCGCCGCCACGTGGAGCGCGAGCTGACGCGCGCACGCAGCGGTGCGAACGATGGCAACGCCGCGGCCGAGATCGCAACCATCGCTCGGCGCATCGTACGCGTGATGGAGCGCACACCGGAGGGAAAACGGATTGCGTGGACCATCGACGTGCCGGCGGGCATCAGCGCGCGCATCGATCCGGAGGACCTCACCGAGGCACTGGGGAACCTCACCGAAAACGCAGCAAGGCATGCGCGCAGCGCCGTCACCATCCGCGCACGGCCGGAAAACGGCGCTGTCGTGATCTCCGTTCTCGACGACGGCCCGGGCATCCCGCCATCGCGTGCAGACGAGGTGCTTCGGCGCGGCGGGCGACTCGATGCCTCCGGATCGGCGGGGCTCGGGCTCGCCATCGTTGGCGACATCGCCGATGCCTGGGGAGGAACCTTGAGCGTCGAGGTTCCCGAGCGGGGCTGCCATATCTCGCTGCGCCTGCTCAGCCCGTCGAGCGGGGCGCAGGGCTCCGTCCGCGGGATGTAACGTTCCGGCGGGAAATGCCGTATCAGTGGGTGACGCTAAATCGCTGTCAGCAGCGTGGATCATCTCATGGCCGACGTCGCCGCCGCTCCACAACACGCCCAGATTGTCTATCGCCATTCGCTGATGGTGCGGATCACCCACTGGGTGAACGCGCTCTGCCTTCTCGTGCTGCTGCTCAGCGGACTGCAAATTTTCAACGCCCACCCTGCGCTCTACTTGGGCAGCACATCTAACCCCGATCGCGCCATTCTGAGTATGGATGCCGTTCAGCGTGATGACGGGACCTTCGCAGGCATCACCACTATCGGCTCGCACACCTTCGATACGACGGGCGTGTTCGGGCTATCCTACGGGCCTGGAGGCCAACTCGAAGACCGCGGCTTTCCCTCCTGGCTGACGCTGCCGTCGTATCGCGACCTCGCAACGGGGCGCCGCTGGCATTTCTTCTTTGCCTGGCTGCTCGTTCTCAACGGCGCGGCTTACCTTGCCTATGCCGCATGGAGCGGACATGTGCGCCGTGATCTTGCACCGACCCGCAGCCAGCTCCGAAACATCGGACGTTCCGTATGGGAGCACATCCGCTTCCACTTTCCGAAGGGCGAGGACGCCAAGAGCTACAACGTGCTGCAGAAGCTCGCCTACCTCGCGGTGATCTTCGGGCTCTTGCCGCTGATGGTCCTCACGGGTCTCACCATGTCGCCCGCGATGGATGCCGCCTTCCCGTTCCTTCTCGATATTTTCGGCGGACGCCAGTCGGCGCGCACCATTCACTTCCTGTGCGCCAGCGCCATCACGCTGTTCGTCGTCGTGCACATTTTCATGGTGTTGGTCTCAGGCGCCTGGAACAACATCCGTTCGATGGTCACCGGCCGATACATCATCGTGCCCGACACGGGGGAAGCCGCGGATGGGAAATAGACGAACACTCACCCGTCGCAACTTCCTCATCCGCGGTGCGGCGGTAGGCGGTGCTGCGTTTTTGGGCGGATGCGATCAGCTTTCCCAGTCGCCCTCGTTCCGCGACCTGCTGTATCGCGCCGAGGGTCTCACCCAACGCGCCCAGCGGCTGGTGTTGTCGCAGCACTCGCTCGCACGCGAGTTCACCGAAGCGGACATCTCGAAGCACTTCAAAGCCAATGGCTCGACGAGCGTCGCCGACCCTCAGTACCAGCGCGCCGCCGCAGACGGCTTCACCGACTGGAAGCTCACGATCGATGGCCTGGTGGAGCGCCCGACGGCGCTCACGCTCGCGGAGTTGCGTGCGCTGCCTTCACGCACGCAGATCACGCGCCACGACTGCGTCGAGGGCTGGAGCGCCATCGGCAAATGGAAGGGCGCGCAGATGGCGCCGCTGCTGCAAAGTGTCGGGTTGAAGCCGGAGGCCCGCTACCTCGTATTCCACTGCACCGACAAGCTCTCGATGTTCACGAACTACTACGAGAGCATCGATCTCATCGATGCGTTCCACCCGCAGACCATCCTCGCTTACGAGATGAACGACGTGCCGCTCACCGTGCCGCACGGCGCCCCGGTACGCCTGCGTGTCGAGCGCCAGATCGGCTACAAGCAGGCGAAGTACATCGAGCGCATCGAGGCCGTCGCAAGCTTCGATGCGATCGGCGATGGCCGCGGCGGCTTTTGGGAAGATCGCGGCTATGAGTGGTACGCGGGCATTTGACGGGGGGGCCCCGCATCAAAGTAGGCGTCGAGATTCCACGCCTTTCATCGCGATGGCCCGGCGGTTCAGCTCTTCTCGTCGAGATTGAGACACACCGAGTTGATGCAATACCGCTTGCCGCTCTCGGTCGGGCCGTCATCGAACACATGGCCGAGGTGCGAACCGCACCGTGCGCACGTGATCTCGGTGCGCGCCATGCCGTGCGAGGTATCGGTGTGATAGGCGACCGCGTCGGGTAGTGCCTTGTCGAACGACGGCCACCCGGTCCCCGAGTCGAATTTGGTGTCCGACGCGAACAGCGGGTTGCCGCAGGCCGCGCACGTGAATGTTCCGTCCGCGTTGGAATGCAGATGTTCGCCCGTGAACGGAGCTTCCGTGCCCTTCTCGCGCAGAATGCGATATTGCTCGGGCGTCAGTGTGCGGCGCCAGTCCGCTTCTGTCTTCGGCATCGTTTTGTCATCCATGCCGCAAAGATAATCCTCTCCGCGCTTCCACCCAAGCCCTGCGCGCTACGATTTACCGCCTCGCCTCGTCCAAGTTGTGCCACCTACTTTTGCTGTTGCTCCCCGGCCGTAGTCACCATGACCGGTCGAGACACTTGCCCGGATATTCACGGATGGGATTGTCGCAGAAATGACTTCAAACTTGACATAGATAGTAAGGTATAACCTATGGGGTCCCAGAGTTTGTGGATCGGGACAGAACTCGGCGCCATGGCCCACCGTATCGCGATATTTTCGAACAGGTCTAAACTGGCCACGGCCACCGTCGCGCTGTCGCTGCTCGGTGGCGGCGCGCTCTGGGCGCAGGAAACGTCTCCAGCGGCGACGGCCTCGCCGCCGGTCGTCCAGCAGCAGGCCAGCCCGCCGCCCGCTACGGTGCAGGGCACTCCGACGGCCAGTCCTTCGGCGAGCGCAGCTACCGAGTCCGCGCCAGCCTCGACAGCTGCACAGCCTTCGCCGCCTTCTGCGCCGGTAACGGAAGCTACGCCGTCAACACCCCCCGCCACTACTGCGCCCGCCGCAGCAGAAAATTCCAGCGCACAAGCCAGCCCATCGGCGAGCCCCCCTACCGCGCAGGCCGAGGGCCCCGCCGCTTCCAATGCCTCGTCTTCCGATACGCCCAGCGGGCAGATGCCGCTTCACGGCAGCGACGCGGCCGCCGGCGAGGCGTCCGACAGCCCTATTCCGCCCCTGGGCCAGAATACCGCCGGCGATTCAGCCGGTGCCCATGAAATTGCAGCCCCGGGTGAGGCGCCCGCAACCGGCGCTTCGACACTCGTCAACGCCCAGAAGCTTCCCCACGACCTTTCGCCGTGGGGAATGTTCTTGCAGGCCGACCTCGTCGTTAAGTCGGTCATGGTCGGTCTGATCCTCGCTTCGATCATCACCTGGACGGTGTGGCTGGCTAAGAGCCTCGAGCTGATGGCCTCCCGCTTCCGGCTGCGCCGCGGATTGCGCAAGCTGGCAGAGGCAAACTCGATCAGCGAGGCCATGACGCTCGTCGACGCCAAGCGCGGCGCCGTACCGGCGATGCTGCGTGCGGCGCTGGCGGAAACGCGCGCGTCCTGGGACGTCGCCGACAAATACGCGATCAAGGACCGGATCAAGGCGCGTCTCGAGCGCGTCGAGCTGGCCGCAGGGCGCGACATCAGCCGCGGCACCGGCCTCCTCGCCACCATCGGGTCGACCGCGCCGTTCGTCGGGCTGTTCGGCACCGTGTGGGGCATCATGAACAGCTTCATCGGCATTTCGGAATCCCAGACGACCAACCTCGCGATCGTCGCGCCCGGTATCGCCGAAGCCCTGCTGGCAACGGCGTTCGGTCTCGTCGCCGCTATTCCGGCCGTGATGATCTACAATCACTTTGCGCGCAGCATTGCCGGCTATAAGGCGCTCGTGGGCGACGCGTCCGTTGCCGTGCTGTGCATCGTCTCGCGAGACTTCGACCGTGGCGTACGTCCCGAACTGAGAGCGGCGGAGTAATCGCCATGGCGGGGGGACTGCACGACGACGACATCAGCGAAGCCCATGAGATCAACGTCACGCCCTTCATCGACGTGATGCTCGTGCTGCTGATCATCTTCATGGTGGCCGCGCCGCTGTCGACCGTCGATGTTCCTGTCGATCTGCCCGTTTCCGCAGCACAGCCCGCAGCCAAGCCCGACAAGCCGCTCTACGTCACTCTGAAGGCGGATCTGTCGCTCGCGGTCGGAAATGATCCGGTGCTGTGGGGCAATCTCGCTTCGGCGCTCGATGCCGAGACGAACCGCGATCGTAACAAGCGCCTGTTCCTGCGTGCCGACAAGACCGTTCCCTACGGCGAGCTGATCCGCTTGATGGATACACTGCGCGCCGCGGGTTATTTGAAGGTTGCACTGGTCGGCCTGGAGGGCCCTCCGGTCCAGGGTGGCGCAGCCGGCGTTCCCGCCGCACCTGCAGCGCCCGCCGGCGCAACTCCTCCGCCCGCCGCTGGGTCCGGATCGACACCTGCTCCATGATCGCACACCTGGAATTTCTCGAAGGATCGGGCGCGCGCCTGCGCCGGTGGCTCCTCGCCGCCGTATTCATGCTCTCCGCCCACGCCGCGGCCGGAGCGCTGGCATTCGTCAGCTGGCCGGAGGAGGAGACGAGCGAGGAAGACCAAGGTGTGTTCCTCGTCGAGATGGCGCCCGTGCCGATGGCGCCGCCAACCGAATCCCTCAATCTCGCTATTGGCCAGCGCTCCGAGGAAGCCGCAGCAGCAGCCGCGCCCAGCGAAGAGGTGAAAGAAAAATCCGACGTCGAAACGCCGAAGGTCGAGGAGGCTCCGCTCGCCCCCGATCCTGAGGTGGTGGTCGAGAAGCAGAAGCCCGTCGAGGAAGTGGACGACAAAGAGGCCCAGGAGGATCCGCGCCCCGAGCAGAAGGCTATTCCTCAGGCCTCGGCCGCCTCACAGGAAGCCGCCGCGCCCCCGCCCGTCGACGCACCGCCGGCGGAAAAGCCTGCCGGCCCCAAGCAGGGTATTTCCAACAAGCCGTCGGCGGCGACGATGAGCTGGCAGAAGTCACTCATCTTCCATCTCAACAAGCACAAGAAATATCCTCACGAGGCGCGCAAGCGGGGCATCGAAGGGGTGACCACCGTCTCCTTCACCCTCGACCGCTCTGGCCGGGTGATCAGCGCGCGCATCGACAAGCCCTCAGGTTCCGATCTGCTGGATGAGGAGGCGATCGAGGTGCTCAATCGCGCGAGCCCATTCCCCTCGCCGCCGACGGATGTGCCGGATTTGACGATCCATCTGTCGCTGCCGATTCAGTTCCGCATCAAGAAATAGAGCCGCAACGCCGGCGTCTGCGCCACGGCCGCCGATGCCTCGCAGCCCGCGCGGTCAGATCGCGCGCGACAGGTGCGCCGTCTCCTGCCCAGGGCCCCCGCGCAGATGGACGGCCGGCGACTGCTTCAGGTCCTCGAAGATCGCAAGACCTTCCGCCCACGGTCCGAAGCCCGACGCGGGATCGATGCTCCCGCAACGGCCGGCGTTGACGAAATCGCAGCTCCAGAACCCGGCCCAGAATGCCGCCTTGCTGAGGCGCATGTGCGGATCGTTGCTACTGGCAACGAGAACCGCGGGGAACCCGAGCGGCTCATCGGGCAGCAGCCATGCCAGGCGCATGTGATCGGGATCGTAGGGTGCAACGAACATGGCGCCGGACACGCGATCGGAGACATCGAACGCAGCGCGCGCCGCGGCAAGGCAGCCGAAGCCGTGGGCGATGATCCACACGGGCTCGTCGCAATTGTAGAGCGCACTGCGCACGCACGCGGCCCACTCCGCCGGATCGGCACTTCCAAGATCGGGCGGGGCGACGCGTCGTGTATCGGGAAGGGCCGCTTCGAACCAGCTCAGCCAGTGACCTTCGCGGCCGCCGTCAAATCCTGGGACAAGGAGTGTGGTAGCCATGGCGGTACCTCGCTCTGTTTGGGCCGTGCTCCCCGTACGCTCTCGCCTTTCATTCCATGAGAGGCCGCAAGGCTACGCCGCCCGCGACATTTCAGACAACGAACTATTTCTCATATCCATATGTTCCTGCCTGGGAACGCGACGCGCAATCCCGCATCCGCCAGCCCTTCGCAGCCGCAGCATCCACCGTGCGCTGCCGCAAAATGGGCCTCATAAGAATTTCAGTTCTTCGCATTTGACGATCGCACGGTGAGCCCCCATCTATGGACGCGTCGGCCCGTGCCGGCCGCGGTGATTTGCAGAGCACGCTTGCGCCGCGAAACCAAACGCTAAGTAGCTGTGTTTGTAGGCACGGCTTCGGCTCAAGGAGAAGAACTATGGCAATTGTCGTGCATTCGACAAAAATCCGACGTCCCGAACGCGCCGGCAAGCTCGCCGGATGGATGTGCCTCTCCCGTTGCATGTGCTGTTGAAGCGCCGTTAGGGGCCGACGGTCCCCGCCGCAAAAATTCTGACATCAAAGCAATGCAAAGGAGCGCCGGTTGGAAATCCGGCGCAGGTGTGATCGCATGTCTTCACAAGCCTATATCATCGAGATCGGCAGCGACGCCGTGGGCATCGTTGTGCGCCAGGAGGGAGAGGCTTCGTTCCAGTTCCACTCTGCGATGAGTGCGTTCCGTGCGCTCGACGGCAAAAAGTTTGCAACCGCACAGGCGGCCCATCGCGCCGCGCTCGACCATTACGGCGGACGCTCACGCCGTCCGCAGGCCGCCGGGCGATCTGGCGCGCGTGGGGCAACGCGGCGCCCGCAGCTGCAATACGCATGATGCAATCGTTGGAGCGTCACCTCTGGGTGCTGCTCCGCTTCGACAATGAAGAAAGCCCCCGTGCCATGTTGCGCGGGGGCTTTCATTTGCAAGCGCACGCATCGTAATGCGACGCTTTGCGCGTTAAACGGCACCTGCGTGCAACGGTTGCTGCACCGGTGTCCGCGTATCGGTCCCTCTCTCTCCAAGCAGGGCGACGACGCGAACGACCCGACAAGACGTGCATTGCTATGCACCCGACTAGTCTAATGGTGCCCGGCGCAGCATGAGATGCGGGCGCGGAGCGTCCCATCCAATGAGACCTGCCGCGCTCCGCTTCAGTTTTCGCCTCAGGCCGCTGCGAGCTTCCCGGCGATCTGGGCAATATGGCGGCCCTGATAGCGCGCACCCGCAAGCTCGTTCTCGCTCGGCTGCCGCGACCCATCTCCGCCCGCAATCGTCGAGGCGCCGTAAGGCGAGCAGCCCGTGATCTCCTTGACGCCCATTTGTCCTGCGAACGAATAGGGTAGCCCAACGACAACCATGCCGTGATGCAGAAGCACGACCTGCGTCGTCAGCAACGTGCTTTCCTGGCCCCCGTGCTGGCTTGCGCTGGAGGTGAACACGCCCCCGGGCTTGCCGATCAGCTTGCCCTGCGCCCAGAGCCCTCCGGTCTGGTCGAGAAAGTTCTTCATTTGCGCGGCCATGTTTCCGAAGCGCGTCGGCGTGCCGATGATGATGGCATCGTAGTCGGCAAGCTCGTCCACCGTGGCGATCGGCGCCGGCTGGTCGAGCTTGTAGCCGGAGTTGCGGGCGACCTCTTCCGGCACCAATTCGGGCACGCGCTTGACGACGGCCTCGGCGCCAGCCTCACGAGCACCCTCCGCGACCGCATATGCCATCGTCTCGATGTGGCCATAGGTCGAATAATAAAGAACAAGCACCTTCGTCATTTCCATCTCCATGAGGGCGGGCGACCGTAAGCACGCAAACAAATGGCCGGCCAGCTTGCGCTGACCGGCCACCCGGTCCGGTTAAGCGGACATATCGAACACGAGGATTTCGCTCTCGGACGTTCCAGTGAGCTCCAGCGTGTCGGCGACACCAACGGCAACGCCGTCGCCGGGATAGAGTTGCTCGCCGTTGAGCATGGCGGTGCCGCGTGCCACCTGAACCCAGGCAGCCCGGCCGTCGCGAAGCCCGTGACGCACCGTCTGCCCTTCGGCAAGGACGGTGGCGTAGAGATCCACGTCCTGATGGATCGTCACCGAACCCTCGCGTCCGTCACGCGAGCCGATGAGACGCAGCCTGCCGCGCTTGTCGGCGTCGGAGAACGTCTTCTGCTCGTAGCTCGGCTCGAGGCCACGCTTTTCCGGTACGATCCAGATTTGCAGGAAGTGCACCGGATCGGTCTTCGAGGCGTTGAACTCGGAGTGGCGCACGCCACTTCCCGCGCTCATGCGCTGCACGTCTCCAGGCCGCACGACGGAGCCGGTGCCGAGGCTGTCCCTATGCTCCAGCCCGCCATCGAGGACATAGGTGATGATCTCCATGTCCGCATGCGGATGGGTGGGAAAGCCGCCGCCACCGGCGACCCGGTCGTCGTTGATCACGCGCAGCGGGCCGAAACCCATGTGCTTGGGATCGAAGTAGTGGCCGAAGGAAAAGCTGTGGCGGCTGTCGAGCCAGCCGAAATTGGCGCGGCCACGCTCCTCGGCTCTGCGAAGGGTCAACATGGTTGCATCTCCCTTTTCGCGGTTTACGGCGCCGGCCGTCGGGCCAGTGCCTTGCGTGGCTCGTATATTGGCCGTTGACGGTAATAGCTCAATCTACCACTTTCGAACCTCTATGGTTCCATATTGGCACCAATGGACAAGATCGAAGCCATGAATGCCTTCACCAAGGTGGTGGCCGCCGGAAGCTATGCCGAAGCGGCGCGCCGCCTTGGGCTGACGCGCTCTGCGGTGAGCAAGGCGGTGATGGAGCTGGAGCAAATTCTCGGGGCCAGGCTGCTGGATCGGACCACGCGCCGCGTCACGCCCACCGAAGCGGGGCTTGCCTACTATCAGCGCGCCCTATCGATCCTCGCCGATATCGAGGAGACGGAGCTTCAGATCTCGCGCCTGCACGAGGAGCCGCGCGGCGTCCTGAAGATCAACGCGCCGATGTCGTTTGGCATCCTCTACCTCGGCGAGGCCGTCGCCGCATTCATGGCCAGCTACCCGGAGTTGCGGATCGAGCTGGTGCTGAACGACCGCTTCATCGATCCGCTGGAGGAAGGCGTCGACGTCACGGTCCGCATTGGCGCGCTCGCCGATTCGAGCCTTATCGCCCGGCGGCTCGCCCCTGCGCACCGCATTCTCGTCGCCGCGCCCGACTACATCGCGCGGCACGGCGCCCCCGAAACGACCGCCGCACTCGCCGAGCACCGCTGCCTCGCCTACGGGCACATGGCGGCGACGCACCGCTGGCAACTCACGGTCGACGGCGTCGCAACGAACGTACAGATCAATGCCGCGCTCTGCTCCAACAACGGCGAAGTGTTGCGTGCGGCGGCGCTTGCAGGCAACGGCATCGCGAATCTGCCGACATTTCTCGTCGGCCCCGACATCGCAGCGGGACGCCTCGTGCCCGTGCTAGCCGGCAACCCGCCGACATCGCTCGGCATCTTCGCGCTCTACGCGCCGAACCGATACCTTGCAGCCAAGACACGGCTCTTCATCGATTTTCTCGCCGCACGATTCGGTGACCCGCCCACGTGGGATGCATTTCGCAGCCAACGGCGCGGCTAGAGCACGATCGCTTTTCTCCGCATCGCGATGCGGCTCTAGGCTTTTTAACTAGACCGATGATCGACGCTTCGGACTGACAGGGTCCGAAGCGATCATGGTCTAGATCGTGTCGCCGATCCGCGGCCGCAGCGACAGTTCGACCGTGAGCCAAAGAAAATAGATCATCGACGCAACCAGGACGGCTTGCGTCCAGAACGGAGGCGGAAAGCCGGACCAGATGGCCGCTATCGCCGCGATGGCCCACGCCGCCGTGACGGCGAGCGTCATGCTCCGCCAGCGCATGACACGCACCGGATGCACCCAGTGAATGGGTATGAAAGTGAAGACAACGCATCCGATGAGCGCGGCGTACGTGACCCAGCCCGGCGGCGAGAGCGCAAAGACGTAAAACGCCACCACGTTCCAGATCGCCGGAAACCCGACGAAGCTGTAGTCCTCGCCTTTACTGGCGAGATCGGAGAAGTGGTAGAGCGAGGACAAAAGAATCAGCGCGCCGATGACGAGCCCGCCCGTGCCCTCCAGATAGCCAGCACGCAGAAGCGCGAGCGTCGGCACGAATACGTAGGTGACGTAATCAACGACGAGGTCGAGCCGTTCTCCCGAGAAGCGGGGCAGGCGTGCTTCCACCTGCACCATGCGCGCGAAGGTGCCGTCGATCGCGTCGATGACAAGCGCTATGCCGAGCCAGACGAACATGCGCTCCCACGCGCCGTCGAAGGCCGAGAGAGCGGCAAAGAGCCCGCACACGGCGCCGAGAGCCGTGAAAACGTGCACGCTGGCGGCGATGATGTCGGAAAGGCGGATCGGGAGCACGGAGCTGGTCCCTCCGCGGAAGGAATTAGAAGCGGTGCTTGACCGAACCGCGCACCGTCAGGTCGTCTTCAGGCGCCACGCCATCGGGCTGCCCGGTAGGGGCGTTCTCCGCTGCGCCGTACAGCAGCTCGAGTCCGAAATCCATCTTCGGCAGCACGCCGAGCTTGCCGAGGCCGGGAATGCGGATCTCCGTACCCGTCTCGGCCTTGGCGGCGGTTTCGGTGCCCAGCGCAGCCTTGTCGTCCGGCACGGCCTCAGCGGGCACAGCGGCTTCAGCGGCGGGCGCCGGAGCGCTGCCCTGCTTCTCTTCCTGGAACGCAAACGCGCTGTGGCCAGCAAAGACTGCTGCTACCAACGCCAGCGCTACTACGGTCCGGCCGCTCATTCGCTCGAATCCTGCAAAGTGTCGTTCGTGCCTCAGGGCGAAAATGCTGCCTCGCACCTACCATGACAAGGATGTTTTAAGCCCAGTTAAGTGCCAGTAAACGTTTGTCCCGCTTGGTGTGATCTTGCGGCCATGTGGCCAATGGGCACCAACAATAGTCTGATCCACCAAAAGCTTCATTTGCCCCCGTTTTGCCCAGGGAGTGAACGGAGTTTCGCCTCAAACGGGAATCGCGGGTGCTCTGATGTCGCGCTGCAAGCTCGCGGCGCTTCGCACCTTGAAGCTGCTCGCCGACGTGCCATTGTCAGGCCTCATATCATCGGGGCGGCAATGACCAACAACCCCTCCTGCGACATCTGCGTCGTCGGCACCGGTCCGGCGGGATTGGCGGCAGCCTTGGCGCTCGCCCGGACGGGCCTGCGTGTCGCCGCCATCGGTCCCGGTCCCGACGGGCGCGATACGCGCACCGCGGCCCTCTTCGCCGGCTCCGTGACGCTGCTGGAGAATCTCGGCCTCGGTCCCGCGTTGCATGAGGTCGGACAGCCGATCTACGCCATCCGCGTCATCGACGACATGGGCGGACTGCTGCGCGCACCGGAGGTGACATTCACCGCCGCCGAGGTCGGGCTCGAACGCTTCGGCTTCAACGTGCCGAACGTTGCCCTCGTAGCGGCCCTGCGCAGCCGCGCCGCCGAAATCGACACCCTCGAGATGATCGAGGAGAGCGTCACCGAGGTAAACGTCACGGAGAATGGCGCCGCGGTGCAGCTCAACAGCGGCCGGACACTGCACGCACGGCTCGTCATCGGCGCCGATGGGCGGCGCTCGTTGTGCCGGGAGGCGGCCGGCATCTCCGTACGCACCTGGGATTACGAGCAAAGCGCACTCGTCTGCACCTTCGCACACAGCCGGCCGCACAACGGCATCTCAACCGAATTCCATCGTCCCGCCGGGCCTCTCACGGCGGTGCCCTCACCGGGGCTTACATCGAGCCTCGTGTGGGTGGAGCGTCCCGACGCGGCGGCGCAACTCGCCGCCCTCGACGATACAGCCTTCCGCAAGACGCTCGATGAACGCCTACAGGGCCTGCTCGGCGGGATCGGTGACATCGGTCCGCGCGCCGTATTTCCGCTATCCGGACTGACCGCCGAGGTTGCGGGCCGCAACCGTGTAGCGCTCGCGGGAGAAGCGGTGCACGTCATCCCGCCCATCGGCGCGCAGGGGCTCAATCTGGGCCTGCGCGATGCCGCGTGCATCGCCGATTGCGTGGCGGATACCGTAGCCATCGGGGGCGACATCGGTGCCCCGGGGGTACTCGAAGCCTATGACCGGATGCGGCGCACCGATATTTCCGCCCGCATCTGGAGCATCGACCTCCTCAACCGCAGCCTCCTGGCTCACGCCGCGTCCGTGCAGGCGCTGCGCGGCCTCGGCCTGCACCTGCTGAAATCCGTGGGGCCCGTGCGCCGCCTCGCCATTCGCGAAGGTCTCCATCCCTCCTTCGTCGCGCCCCGGTTGATGCAGCCGGCCAGGACCGGCGTCGGCACTTGACGAAGTCCGCCTCGCTGGGCATGACCGCGCTACCTCTGAAATGGTTGAGAATCCCGGCGGACGATGAAGACGAAAGACCGCGCCCGCGACCTTCAGTTTCGTCTCGAATATGCCGTGCTGCGGCTCGTCGCGGGATTCTTCCGCGCGCTGCCCTTGAACATGGCAACCGGCGCCTCGGCATTCTGCTGGCGGCGCCTGGCGCCGATCGTCAATCCGAAGCGGCACAAACGCGCGCTCGATAATCTCGCCATCGCTTTCCCCGAAAAGAGCGAAGCCGAGCGTAAGGAGATCGCGCTCGCCCATTGGGAGAATCTCGGCCGCGTCATGGTGGAGACCATGCGCATCGACCGCTTTCTCGCCGAACCCGAGCGCATCGACATCGTCAGCCAGAACATCTTCTCGCGCTACAAGGACAAGCTCGGACCGGCCGTCGGCGTGAGCCTGCACATGGGCAACTGGGAGCTTGCGATCCTGCCGTTCACATGGGCCGGCGCCAACCCTGCCGCCGTCTATCGCTCGGTGACCAACCCCTACGTCGATCGCTACCTGCGTCACCAGCGCAAGGATCTTTATCCCGACGGCCTCTTTGGGCGCGGCAACGTGGGCGACCACGGCGACGACCAGCGCACCGCGCGCGCCATCATGGACTTCGTACGCCGTGGCGGACGGCTCGGCCTCGTGTGCGATCTCTACGATCGCACCGGCATGCCTGTGCCCTTTTTCGGGCGCGATGCAAAAACGCAGGCGATCGGCGCCATGATCGCGCGTCGCGTGGGTGCACGCATATGGCTCTCCCGCTGCAAGCGCATCGGCAAGGAGAGCCGCTTCGAGATCGAGCTCAAGGAGCTACGCGTACCGCGCACGGCCAACCAGGCCGACGACATCCGCTGGATCATGGAGCACATGCAGCAGCAGTTCGAGGCGTGGATCCGCGAGGCGCCCGAGCAATGGATGTGGAGCAACCGGCGCTGGAGCTGACGGGAAGCACCCGCCGCAATGCAAGGCCTAGGCGTAGCGCCGCAAACACCGCTCCGGGCGACGCATCACGCAACGTTACAGAGCTGAACGAACGTTGAACCGCGTTTCGGCCTTATGACGGCTCTCCTTACAAATCCGTATGCCGCACGTCAGATGACGGCAAACAAGCGGGAGCAATTTCGCGGCCCGGTCACCCCCGCGTACCGGTTAAAACCTCGATAAAGATGGAGAGTTTCAAATGTCCAAGAAGCTGATGATCAACGCCATCCTCGCCGCCGTCGCTTTTGGCGTCGTAGCTCCCGGAATCGCCGCCGCCAAGGACGTGCCGAAGACCAAAGCGAGCTGCGAAAAGATTTCGACGATGAAGTGGGACGACGCTTCCAGCAAGTGTGTGAAGAAGTAATCGCCCCTGTTTTCCGGCGGCGGGCAATAGTGCCCGCCGCGTCGCTTGCCGCCCCATAAAACCGGCGTGCAGAGCTTTCGGAGCTTCCAGATGAAGCCTTATCTCTCGCTGCCCCTCGCCGGCGGCATCATTGCCCTTTGTCTCGCTTTTTCCGCGCCGTCCCAGGCCGCTGTGTCGGGCGCGCATCTCAACGCGCCGTCCGGCGCCCACACGTCCACAGTCACCAAGACTCACTGGAGACACCACCGGCACCCGCACCACTACCGCCACTATCGCCACTGCCGGTGGCATAACCACCATCGCGTTTGCCGCTAAGCTCCTCCTGCGGCGCTCCGGGGGTGCAGCGGAAACGCTGCACCCTTCTCAGTTTGCGGAGCGTGGAAACGAAACCTCGACGCGAAGTCCTGGCCCGTTGTCCATGAGCGTAACAGTTGCGCCGTGCAGATCGGCGACTGCCGCGACGAGGCTGAGACCGAGGCCGCTGCCGGGTGTCGAGCGCGCACGCTCGAGGCGATAGAGGCGACGGAACACATTCTCCCGCTCGCACTCGGGTATACCCGGCCCGTCATCGGCAACGACCGCAACGATGCGGTCGGCGTGCGCTTCCAGGTCGATCGCGATATCCGTGCCGGCGGGCGCGTGGCGGATCGCATTCTCGATCAAATTCGCGAACAGCTGCGTCAGCAGCTCGCGATCCCCGACGACACGCGCATCGCCGTTGGTGCGAACCGCGCACTGCAACCGATCGCCCTCTTCCTCGGCCACCGGCTCGTAGATGTCCGCAATGTCTTCGAGCACGCCGTCGAGCGCGACATCGCAAAAGCGCGAACGCCGTGCGCCGGCTTCGATCTGCGTTATCCTGAGCAGCGCTTCGAACGTCTCGACGATCGAATCGAGCTCCGCCAAGCTTTCGGCAGTACGCTGGCGGAACTCCGCGCCGTTATCCGCGCTGTCGAGTGCAAGCTCCAGCCGCCGTCGCAAGCGCCCGATAGGCTTCTTCAGATCGTGCGCGATGTCCGATGAGGATTGATTGACGTTCGCGATCAGCTTCTGCAAATGCGCGAGCATGGCGTTGATCTGCGTCGCCACGCGGTCGAGGTCGTCATGGGAGCTGCTCACCGGCACGCGCTCGCCGATCTCCCCGCGTCCGACTCGGGAAAGCGCAGTCGCGAAAAGGTCGATCTTCTGCTGCGCGCGAAACGCGAGGTAGACCGCCGATCCGGCTGCCAGGAGTGCCGTCGCCGCGAGCGCCCAGCCGAGACCGTGTAAAAGAACGCGCCGCACTTCGCGAATCTGCCGGTCGCTACCACCCACGAGCAGCTCGCCCTTGGAAACCGGCGTCCACTTCGCATAGAAGCGATCTTCAGGGCTGCCCTTGTCGGCGACGAGCGGCAGCCACGCGCGGTCCAGCTCTCCCCATCCGCGGAACACGCGCACATTCTGCACATTGCCCGCGCGGAAGGTGCCGTTCCTCTCCCGCAACAGGAAGATGCTGTCGAAGTCGCGCACCGATCCCGCTTCCTCCGCAACGACGGAGGCAAGGTTATCGAAGCCCTGCTGCCGGTCGATGGCCTCCAGCGTATCGCTGATTTCATCGACGTGGCGCCGGATGGCGAGCTGCAGCTCGGAGACGAGCGTGAAATAAAGAACCGTGACCAGCGCGATCACCGTAAGGGCGAATAGCGCGGCGAACGCACCGGCCAGGCGCACGGGCGTGCGCTTCAGAAGATCATTGCTGATCATGCATCGTGTAGCCGCAGCCGCGAACCGTATGGATCAGCTCGCTGCCATAGGGTCGGTCGATCTTCGTACGCAGACGCGAGATGTGCGTTTCAACGATGCTCGTGCGCGGCTCGAAGTGAAAGCTCCACACCCGCTCCAGCAGCATCGTGCGGGTCAGCACGCGCCCTTTGTTGCGCATGAGCACCTCGAGCAGGCGGAACTCGCGGGGCTGAAGCTCGATCGTCTGCCCGCCGCGCTTCACCGTCCGCGCGATGAGATCCATTTCGAGATCCCCCACGCGCAGGATCGTTTCTGCATCCTTGAGATGCGGCCTGCGGGCAAGCGCATTGACCCGCGCCATCAGCTCGGAGAAGGCAAAGGGCTTGGCCAGATAGTCGTCGCCGCCAACGTTGAGCCCGTCGACGCGGTCGTCGACACCGCCGAGGGAGGTGAGGAATATCACCGGCACCTTGCGCCCGACCGCACGCAGGCCTCTCACCAGCGAAAGCCCGTCGAGGCCGGGCAGCATGCGGTCGACGACGATGATGTCGTAGTCTTCGCCCATGGCCTGGGAAAGACCATCGCGCCCATCGCCGAGCACCTCGGCGACGTGCCCCTCTTCCGCCAGTCCGTGCGCAATGTAAGTGGCAGTCTCGCTGTCGTCCTCGACGATGAGGATGCGCATGATGTCAGCTCCGGTCCGCGCCCGACGGTTAACCCGCACGCCTTTCCGGGACATGGCGGCTTGATTACAGAATCGTAATGTCCCGGAGCCTGTCACCCATCAAAGCGTACCCTTGATCACCGCGAGGCGGACCTTGTGAAACGGCCTGACGAAATCCCCTGAGCTTATGTCGACGCGACTGAAGGTTCAGCCTAGGTGCCTTGCTGTCGGAGGTAACGGTTCGACTATGGTCAGCGCGCGCCGGCGGCATTCGCTCGGCGTCACAGCGAACTCCGCGCGGAAGCGCCGCGAGAAGTGCGACAGGTCCGAAAACCCCCAGCTGAAGGCGATTTCACTCACCGTGCGCCGTGCCTGCATGGGATCCTCGAGGGACTGCCGGCAGCAATGGAGGCGCCGGTGCATCATGTAGCGCTCTATCGACGTGCCTTCTTCGGCCAGGAGGGCGTTGGCGTAACGCACGCTGATGCCCGCGGCGGCCGCCACCTGCGCCGGCTTCAAACCGGCATCGCTCAGGCGCGCATCGATTGCCGCCTTGAGGCGTGCAAGGGCCCCGGCACGCACGGAGGTCGGTGCCGGCACGTCTTCGCCCGCGCTGAACGCCATGGCGATGAGATCGACTGCCTGCTCGGCGAGCGGCGTGCGCGCTGCCATATCGATCGTCTTCATGCGCGTCGTTAAGAGGCGCAGGAACTCCGCGGCGATTCCCGGCACCGGACGGCAGGACGTCGTTGCCCGCACCGGCGGCATGCGGCCGAGACGCGTCTCGATGACGCTACGTGGCATAGATACGAACAATGACGCCGACTGGTCGAGATACCGCACACGCATCGGCTGCACGGCATCCTGCAGCACCATCATGCCCGGCTCGATCATGATGCGCTGGTCGCCCTGAACGAACTCCGACCGGCCCTTGAGTCGAATGCACAGCAGATAGTCGTCGATGCCGTCCTGATTTATGTCGCGGCGCGTACGCGTGACTTCGCACGGCCCGCACCCGCACTCGACGAACCTGAGCATGTCGAGCGTCCCGCTCTTGAGCGTGCCGCCGAACTCGCGGGCAGGTGCGTTGAACCCGTGATTGAAGAACATCTTCGATGCGACATCCACCCAATAGGAGATGCGATCCCTCGGATCGACGTCGTTGGTCGAAAAAGCATTCGTCATCAGTCCCCGTCCCCTCGCCCAATGCCCGCAGGGTCAACCTATTGTGCCGGGTCGGTCAAGCGCGCGCGGTGAATCTCGCGTTTAATCCGTTGACCGAGCTTCGGCATGGACACGTCCCCGGAGCAGGCAACAATCCTCACTCGCGCAGGTAGCAGCATCGTGAATTCCTCCACGCTTCACCTTCTTCATCGCGTCCATCAGTGTGCCGGCGAACTTTTCCAAACGCACATGGATGGCATTGACGTCACCAGCACGCAGTACACCGTTCTCCTTGCCGCCTCGGAACGGGACGGCCTCAGTCAACAGGACATCATCAACGCCACCGGCATCGACCGCTCGACGGTCTCGCAGGTGGTGCAGCTCTTGACCCGCAAAGGTCTGTTGAAACGCCGCCGCACACGGCATGACGCGCGTGCCTACGCCATCTCCCTGACCGATGCCGGCCGCGACGTTTTGCATCGCTCCGCCCCCATCATCAGCAAGATCGAGCAGACGCTCGTCGGCGCGCTGCCGGCAACGCGCGCAAAGACCTTCATCTCCAACCTCCGCGCCATAGTCGCCGCGTTCGAGCCCGCGAAGGCCTGACTTGTAGCTCCCGCGGCCTGCCGCCGCTCCCGCCGGCGCGTTGACTCGTGCCGGCGGGGCAATATTGTGCGCGCCAAAGCCAACATGGGAGCTCCGAGACGATGGCCTCCAGCCGCACGCCCGCTAAATTCTATTCTCCGCTTGCCATCGGCGCGCCCGAGCCCTACCGCGCCCAGCCCGTTCGGCTGGAGCGTATGATCCATTTCGTACCCCCGCACAACGAAAAGATCCGCTCCAAGATCAAAGACATCGCGGGCCAGGTCGATGTGGTGCTCGGCAATCTCGAGGACGCCATTCCCGCCGACCAGAAGCAGGCTGCACGCGCCGGTTTCATCGCCATGGCCCAGGAGAACGACTTCGGCTCCACGGGCCTCTGGACGCGCATCAACTGCCTCAACAGTCCCTGGATGCTCGACGACGTGACCGAGATCGTCGCGGCCGCGGGCAACAAGCTCGATGTCATCATGCTGCCGAAGGTCGAGGGGCCGTGGGACATCCACTACCTCGATCAGCTCCTCGCCCAGCTCGAGGCGCGCCACAACGTCAACAAGCCCATCATGATCCACGCCATCCTTGAGACGGCCGAGGGCGTGAACAATGTCGAAGCGATCGCAGCTGCCTCCCCGCGCATGCACGGCATGAGCCTCGGCCCGGCCGACCTTGCAGCCTCCCGCGGCATGAAGACCACACGCGTCGGCGGTGGCCATCCCAATTACGGCGTACTCGCGGATGCGGGCGCCGAAGGCGCCCAGCGCGCCTTCTATCAGCAGGATCTATGGCACTACACCGTCGGCAAGATGGTCGATGCCTGCCTCGCCTACGGCCTCAAGCCGTTCTACGGTCCCTTCGGTGACTTCTCCGACGCCGCTGCGTGCGAGGCTCAGTTCCGCAATGCCTTCCTGCAGGGTTGTCTTGGCGCGTGGTCGCTGCATCCCTCCCAGATCGAAATCGCCAAGCGGGTCTTCTCGCCCGACGAGAACGAGGTTGCGTTCGCCAAGCGCATCCTGGAAGCCATGCCCGACGGCACCGGCGCGGTGATGATCGACGGCAAGATGCAGGATGATGCCACCTGGAAGCAGGCCAAGGTCATCGTCGATCTTGCTCGTCTGGTCGCTGCCAAGGACCCGCAGAAAGCGGCCGCATACGGCCTCTGAACGTACCGTTAGTGCCCGTTTGCCGCATCCTCTGGACCGACTTGACGTAGGCGGATTGACAGCGGCGCGCCGCTCGCTTCGAATAGCGGCGGAGCCAGATGGACGGATGCATGGGCACGGTCATACAGGCTAAGGCGAAGTACGCGGTGGGGCAGGTTGTGCGCCACCGCATCTTCCATTTTCGCGGCGTCGTCTTCGACATCGATCCGGAGTTCGACAACACCGAGGAATGGTGGCTGTCGATCCCGGAGCACATTCGCCCGCACAAGGAACAACCCTACTACCACCTGCTCGCCGAGAACTCGGAAACCGAGTACATCGCCTACGTCTCGGAGCAGAACCTCGTGCCCGACGATACGGGTCTGCCGCTACGCCATCCTCAGCTCAGCGAGCTTTTCACCGAGGATGAAAACGGCGGCTACCGCGCGCTGTTCCTGCAATCCCACTAACCTAAACTGAGCTGACGCATTGAGATCATCGGCCGGGCACGCGTCCTTCGCGATGCCGCGAGCATCGCGTCGCCCGCGGCAAGCGCTCAGCGCACAGCACCCGCGTCATCCATTGCAACCGGCAAACAAAAAACCGCCCGGCTTTTTGGCCGGGCGGTTTTTAATCTGTAGCGTAGCGGCGCGGCTTACTTCTTAGCGGCTGCCGGTGCCTTCGCAGCGGGAGCGGCAGCGCCCGCGGCATCAGCCGGCGGCGGCGGCAGGTTCTTCATCTGCTCGGCCTTGTACTTCTCGAGGGCAGCCTGCTGGCGCTCGCGGATCTGAGCCATGAGCTGGCCGCGTGCCTTGGCGTATTCCTCGTTGTCGATCGGCTTGCCCGCATAGGCCTCGCTGAAGCCATCGAGCGGAACCGGGAAACCGATGGGCTGGGCGCCCGCGTTCATGGCGATCACCATGATGCCGCCACCGGTCTTCATCTGCTCGATGATGTCGGCGGTGGCTTCGATCTCGGCCGTGCAGCCGGCAGCGTGGCAGAGCGAATAGACGAGCGACACCGGCTTCAGGGCCTTCTCGTCGATCTTCTCGTTCTTGGCAGCCTTTTCCCACTGCTCCTTGGAATAGACGGCCGCGCGCAGACCCGGCGGCAGCGCCATGCCAAGCGGCACCATGACCATCAGGCTCTTCTTCTGCGCACCCTCGACCTCACGGATGGCCGCCGACACCATGACCATGCCGGTATTGCCATCGAGACGCTCGTGGTGCGTCAGGCAGATATTCTTCTCTTCCTTGACGTCCTTGCCGTCCTTATCCTTGTGGTTGAACGGCGCCTTTTCGCAAAGCTTCACCCAGGCGCTTTTTTTGTCGCCAGCAGCAGCGGCGCCTTTCGCGGCGGGCGCAGCCTTGGCGGCCGGAGCCTTCGCGGGCGCTTTTGCTTCCTGTGCCGACGCCGGTGCAGTGATCATGGCGGCCATCCCGAGGGCGGCGCACGCAGCGGCGACCCCGCGGGCGCTCCGCCCCTTATACAGGAGGTGCGCAACGGTATTTGTCATGGAATACAAACCTTTCTTAGAGAGCTGGTCCGCCCAGCTCACCCCTCGCCAAGCGTGCACGAACTGCGCGCCCATATGACGCCCCTCGGCCTCATCGAAGCGGCAGTAAGGCTTGGATTACGGCAACTCCGTGGCCATGCAATCGGCCTTTCTGCATTACCGATATCCGTTCGACACATCGTTGCATGGCCGCAACGGTGATTGCCAATGTTCACTATTGTGCAACCCGCGGCAGCGGACATGGCCGTACACCGATCCTATGATAATAGGCTGCCAATGCTCGCCATTTTCCAGATTATACCGGCCGTTCCCGCCCATAGGCGATCGTGCCGCGCCGCCGGCGCCCTTATGGCACTCGCATGCGTCTTCGGTGTGGCAAACGCCGAGCCGATGCACGGCATCGCGCTCCATGGCGAGCCCAAAGAGCCACCGGGCTTCACGCACTTCTCCTACGTAAATCCCGGCGCTCCCAAGGGCGGACGCCTCGTCCTCGGTGCATTCGGCTCGTTCGACAGCCTCAATCCGCTCATCGTGCGCGGCGTCGCCGCCAACGGCGTGCGCGAGTTCACCGTCGAAAGCCTGATGGCGCGCGGCCTCGACGAGCCTTTCTCCCTCTATGGCCTCATCGCCGAGAGCGTCGAGATGCCGTCCGATCGCGCCTCGGTCACGTTCCACCTCAACCCGAATGCGCGCTTTTCGGATGGACATCCGATCACCGCCGACGACGTGCTGTTCTCCTTCGAAATCCTGAAAGAGAAAGGCCGCCCCAACTATCGCACCTATTTCTCCAAGGTGACGAAGGCCGAGCGTCTTTCCGATCGTAGCGTACGCTTCACGTTCGATGGCGCGGGGGATCGCGAGATCCCGCTGATCCTCGGCCTGATGCCGGTCCTGGCGAAGCACGCCACCAACCCCGACACCTTCGAAAACACCACACTGACAGCACCGATCGGCTCCGGCCCCTACACGATCGGCAAGATCGATCCCGGTCGATCCGTAACCTACGTGCGCGATCCGAACTATTGGGGCCGCGACCTGCCGGTCAATCGCGGCCGCTTCAACTTCGACGAGATCCGCTTCGATTATTTCCGCGAAAGCTCGGTGATGTTCGACGCTTTCAAGGCAGGGCAGATCGACCTGTGGCCGGAGGAGGATCCGCGCCGCTGGGCCAACGGCTATGATTTTCCCGCCATACGCGACGGCCGCGCCGTCAAGCACGAGTTCAGCATCGGGCTACCGGCGGGGATGTCGGCCCTCGTGTTCAACACGCGCCGGCCGGTGTTCGCCGACCCGCGCGTGCGCGAGGCGCTGATCTATCTGTTCGACTTCGAGTGGATCAACCGCACGCTCTATGCCGGGCTCTACAGCCGCACGCAGAGCTATTTCGAGCGTTCCATACTATCGTCGGCAGGACGGCCGGCGGACGCGCACGAGCGCGAGCTCCTCACGTCCTTCCCCCACGCCGTGAAGCCCGAGTTCATGGACGGGACCTATCGCTTCCCAGTGACCGACGGCTCAGGACGCAGCCGCCAGAACCAGGAAAAGGCGTTCCGCCTGCTGCAGGATGCGGGTTACGAGGTGCGTGGCGAGCGTCTCGTCGACGGCAAGACCGGAAGGCAGCTCAGCTTCGAGATCCTCGCCATGTCCACGGCCCAGGAGGGGCTGCTGCTTTCCTTCGCACGGGACGTGGAGCGCCTCGGCATCGAGGTGAAGGTGCGGGTCGTCGACAGCGCCCAATATCAGCAGCGCCTCACCGACTACGACTACGACATGATCCAGAACACCTGGGTCTCATCGCTTTCGCCCGGAAACGAGCAGCTTTTCCGCTGGTCGTCGCAGGCAGCCAAAACGCCCGGCACCTATAATTTCGCCGGCGTCGAGAACCCGGCCGCCGACGCCATGATCGCCGCACTCCTCGCCGCCGACAACGAAGCCGATTTCGTCTCCTCCGTGCGCGCGCTGGACCGCGTCCTTCTTTCCGGAGACTACGTCATTCCGCTGTTCTACATCCCCAAGCAGTGGGTGGCCTTCTGGGCGCGCCTGCACTATCCCGAGAAGACGCCGCTGTTCGGCTACAACGTCGACAGCTGGTGGGCCGCGGACGCAAAATGACGAAGCCTCCCCCTGTCGCAACACTTCCCCCTCGTTTCAACATGGCCGCCTATGCCATCGGCCGGGCCGCTGCCGCGCAGCCCAACGCGACAGCTCTGCTCGTCATCGACGATGCGGCTTCTGGAAACGCGTCGGAAATCTGGACCTTCGCCGAGATCGAAGACGCGGTGCTGCGCATCGCCGGCGGTCTGCGTGACGCTGGCCTTCCGAAGGGCGCACGCATTCTCATTCGCCTCGACAACACCAGCGCCTATGCGCTGCTTTTCTTCGGCGCGATCGCCGGCGGCTTCGTGCCGCTGCCGACATCGGCGCAGCTCACGGAAAGCGAAGCTCGCTTTCTTCTCACCGACAGCGGCGCGGCGGCCGTGGCGGTCGGCGACGGAATGGACGTTGGAGATCTGCCTTCAGGCATTCTCCGCCTCGACGCCGACGCCGTCCTGCGGATGCTGCGCGAGGGAAGGCGCGCGAGATACGCAGATACCGCAGCCGACGATCCCGCATTCCTCATCTACACGTCCGGCACCACCGCCTCGCCGAAGGGCGTCCTGCATGCCCAGCGCGCCGCCTTCGGCCGGCGCCCGATGTACCGCGGCTGGTACGGCATCTCCGCGAGGGATCGCATGCTGCATGCGGGCGCGTTCAACTGGACCTTCACGCTCGGCACCGGCCTCACCGATCCCTGGGCCAACGGCGCTACGTCGATCATCTACACGGGCGAGAAAGACCCCGCCGTGTGGCCGCGGCTCATCGCACGAACGGAAGCGACACTCTTCGCCGCCGTGCCGGGCGTGTTTCGCCAGGTGCTGAAATATGGTGCACCGACGCGCGACGGTCTCGGCGCGCTGCGCCACGGCTTGATGGCCGGCGAGGCTCCACCGCCGGGCCTCTTCGAAGAATGGGAAGCGCGCACCGGACGGCCGCTCTATGAAGCGCTCGGTATGAGTGAAATCTCGACCTACATCTCGACCGGTCCCGAGATTGCGCGCCGCCCCGGGGCGGTTGGCATCGCGCAGCCCGGACGCCGCGTCGCCGTGCTGCCGCTCGAAGGTGGCGACGAAGCATTGCCACCCGGCGAAGACGGCCTGCTCGCCGTGCACCGCTCCGATCCCGGACTGATGCTCGGATACTGGAACCGGCCCGACGAGGAAGCGGCCGTCTATCGCGGCGAGTGGTTTGTCGGCGGGGATCTCGCGAGCATCGACGCGGACGGCTATGTCTTTCACAAAGGCCGCGCCAACGATCTCATGAAGGCGCTCGGCTATCGCGTCTCCTCGTTGGAGGTGGAGAGCGTCCTCGCGCAGCATCCCGCCGTGGCCGAGGTTGCGTGCTGCGAAGCTCGCGTGCGCGCCGACGTGTCCGTCATCGCCGCGTTCATCGTGCGCCAGCCGGGCACCGATGCCGGCACCGCCGAGATCGAGCGCTTCGCCGCCGAGCATCTCGCCGCCTATAAGCGCCCCCGGTGCATTGTTTTCATCGATACGTTACCGCGCACCGCAAACGGCAAGGTGATGCGGCAAGCGCTGCGCGTTCCGGCAGAGTTGTCCACAGGCTGACGCTTTCCGTGTGGCTCACATGCCGCGCCGAGCCCAATTCGCTCGCTGCGTTGCAGATCAGCCGTCGTAAAATGCTATCTGCTCTGGAGCACCGCGCGGCGGACAACGCGAAGGGAGGCGATAATGCTCGACGGTTTCATGCAGTATCTGGCGGCGCATCCGGGCGTGCTCACCGCGTTGGGAATAACAGCGGCTCTCGCCGCCGTCGGCCTTTGGTACGTCGTCTCCCATCACCTCGAAGCCATCATGATCACGCTGCTCACCGCAGCGGGCATCGGATCGGGTCTGCTGGTGCTCTATCGCGGCTATAATGCCGAGATGCGCGACCTGATGGGCATTGGCCTGTTCCTGGTGGTCGTTTTTCCGATCATCTTCGTGCAGGCGATCAAGCAGATCGAGCCGACGATGCCCGAGCCACGCACGCGGCGCGCAGCGGCTTCCCGCCCGTTCTTCAAGCGCAAGACGACCTGATCGCGCGCGTCGCGACCCACAGTGCAACCCTATCGGGTAAGCTTCGGCGCCAAGACTACGCAGCCTTCTTCGCCTTCGCCGCGACGGCCGCAAGTTGGCCGATAAAGCCGCGCACGCCCTTCAGGCGGTCCGTCGGCAGATCCCATTCGGCGCGGAACACGAGCTTCTGGTCCGGCTGCACCTTGATGAGACCGCGTGAAGCCTGCACGAACGCAACGAGACCTTCCGGATTCGCGAACGCGTTGCGGTAAAAGGCGATAACGGCGCCGCGCGGCCCGGCATCGACCTGCGACACGCCCGCCTGCCGGCACAATGCCTTGATCTCCATGACATCGAGCAGATGCTCGACCTCCTCGGGGAGCGGGCCGAAGCGATCGACCAGCTCGGCGGCGAAGTTGTCGATCTCCTCGCGCGTTTCGAGCGTCGAGAGACGGCGATAGAGGCCGAGACGGAGTTGCAGGTCGGCGACGTAGGTCTCCGGGATGAGCACCGAAGTCCCGAGCGAGATCGTCGGGCTCCACTGATCGGTCGTCGCTTCGAGGTCGCCGCCCTTCATGGACGCAACCGCTTCCTCCAGCATCGACTGATAGAGCTCGAAGCCCACCTCGCGAATGTGACCAGACTGCTCCTCACCGAGCAGATTGCCCGCGCCGCGGATGTCGAGGTCGTGCGAGGCGAGCGAGAACCCGGCGCCGAGCGTATCGAGCGACTGCAGCACCTTGAGGCGCCGGTCCGCCGCCTCGGTCAACGCCTTGCCGACGGGCGTCGTAAAGTAAGCGTACGCGCGGGTTTTGGAGCGCCCGACGCGGCCGCGCAACTGATAGAGCTGCGCAAGGCCGAACATGTCGGCGCGGTGCACGATGAGCGTGTTCGCGTTCGGCAAATCGAGGCCCGATTCCACGATGGCCGTCGAAAGCAGCACATCGTATTTGCCATCGTAGAAGGCGGTCATCACGTCTTCCAGCTCGCCCGGCGTGAGCTGTCCGGTGGCACGCGCGAACGTGAGCTCCGGCACCGCCTCGCGCAGGAACTCGGCGATGTCGTCGAGGTCGGAAATGCGCGGCGCCACGTAGAAGCTCTGGCCGCCGCGATAGCGCTCGCGGCGCAGCGCGTCGCGAATGATCATCGGATCGAACGGCGAGATATAGGTGCGTACCGCGAGGCGATCGACCGGCGGCGTCGTGATGAGCGACAGCTCGCGCACGCCCGTGAGCGCCAATTGCAGCGTACGCGGGATGGGGGTGGCGGACAGCGTGAGGACGTGCACGTCCTCCTTCAGCTTCTTCAGCCGCTCCTTGTGCCCGACACCGAAGTGCTGCTCCTCGTCGATGATGAGAAGGCCGAGGCGCTTGAACTCGATCGACTTGCCGAGCAGCGCGTGCGTGCCGACCACGATGTCGATGGTCCCGTTCTTGAGCCCTTCCTTGACCTCGGCCAGCTCTTTCGTGCCGACAAGGCGCGAAGCCTGTGCGATCTTTACGGGCAGGCCGCGAAAGCGTTCCGTGAAGGTCTTGAAATGCTGGCGCGAAAGCAGCGTCGTCGGTACGACGACGGCCACCTGCAGACCGTTCATCGCGCCTGCGAAGGCCGCACGTAACGCAACTTCGGTTTTGCCGAAGCCGACGTCACCGCACACGAGGCGATCCATCGGACGCCCGGCGGCGAGATCGCCGAGCACTGCCTCGATGCTCGTCTCCTGATCCTCGGTTTCCTCATACGGGAAACGGGCGACAAACTCGTCGTAAACGCCCTCTGAAACCGAGACGGATGGTGCTTCCTTGAGCTGGCGCATCGCGGCGATCTTGATCAGCTCGGATGCGATCTCGCGCAGGCGCTTCTTCAGCTTCGCTTTGCGCGACTGCCAGGCAACGCCGCCGAGCTTGTCGAGCTGAGCATCGGACTCGTCAGCGCCATAACGCGACAGCAGCTCGATATTCTCGACCGGCAGGAAGAGCTTGTCGCCGCCCGCGTAGTGCAGCTCGACGCAATCGTGCGGCGCGCCCAGCACGGTGATGGTTTTGAGGCCCGCGAAGCGGCCTATGCCGTGATCGGAATGGACGACGAGATCGCCCACGGAAAGGCTGGTCGCCTCGGTGAGGACATCCACCGCCGAGCGCTTCTTGCGGCGCGGGCGCACGAGCCGGTCGCCCAGGATGTCCTGCTCGCCGATGACCGCGAGCTCCGGCGTCTCGAACCCCTGCTCCATGCCCAGCACGCCGATGCTCACCGCCGCGCCCGGCAGCGCCAGCGCTTCCGCATAGGATTCGACGCGCTTCACGTCGGTGAGGCCGTGGTCGGCGAGGAGCGTCGCGAGACGTTCGCGCGCGCCGGGCGTCCACGTCGTCAGGATGACGCGGCGCTGCTCGCCCTGCAGCCGGCGGATATGACCGATAACGGCATCGAATACGTTGATGTCGGTCTGCGCGCGCTCGGCTGCGAACGTGCGCCCACCCCGGCCGCGCCAGGAGCGCACGTTCGGCGCATCCGCTTCCTCGAACGGCGTAAGGTGATAGGAACGGCGCGCGGAGAGAGCGGCATCGAGGCCCGCGCGGTCGAGGAACATGCGGTCGGGCGGCACCGGCTTATAGGGCGGACCGCCGAACTTCGCCTCCTCCAGCGCCTCCAGGCGGGATTCGTAGTGCTCCGCGATCTGATCGAGGCGGCTCTTGGCCGATTCATCGACGCGGTGGTCGAGGCTCACCGGAACCCCGGGCACGTAGTCGAACAGCGTCTCCAGCTCCTCGTGGAACAGCGGCAGCCAATGTTCCTGGCCCGGGTAGCGATGCCCGGAGCTGACCGCCTCGTAGAGCGGATCATCGCCCGTAGCGCCGCCGAAAAGCTCGACGTAGCGCGTGCGAAACAGACGCTCGGCATCGGCACCGAAAGCTACTTCGCTCACCGGCATCAGCGCAAATTTCTGCACCGTCTTCGCCGTACGCTGCGTCTGCACGTCGAAGGACTTGATGCTCTCCAGCGTGTCGCCGAAGAAATCGAGCCGAACCGGCTGGCTGCGCCCAGGCGGGAAAATATCGAGGATGCCGCCGCGCACCGCGTATTCGCCGGCGTCCATGACGGTGCCGGACCGCGTATAGCCCATCAGCGCAAGCCGCTGCGTGAGCCGCGCCATATCCGTGCGCTGACCCGGCGCAAGCGCTTTGACGGTGCGCTTCATGAAGCTGCGCGCCGGCACCCGCTGTAGAATGGCGTTGACGGTCGTGAGGATTACGGTCGGATGCTTGCGGCTCGCCAGCGCGAGCTTGGCAAGCGTCGCCATGCGCTGCGAGACGATGTCCGCCTGCGGGCCGATGCGATCGTAGGGAACCGTATCCCAGGCGGGAAACGAGAGGACGCGCACGTGCGGCGCGAAGAACGCCAGTCCCTGCTCCAGCGCTTCGACACGGCGATCATCGCGCGCGATGTGCAGAAGCACGCCCGGGGCCTGCTCCGCTGCCGCCTCGTTGACGAGCTGAGCGAGCACGAGCGCATCGAGCCCTTCCGGCACACCGGCGATGGTCTTGGCGGCGTGATCGCTCTTTGATGCGGCAGTCGTCATCTCGTCTCCAGGCCCGCGTCGGCCGTAACGGGCGTCAATCCGTGATGGGCGCGCAGCGCTGCTACGAGCGGCGCCAGCTCACCCGCTTCCGCATCCGTGGCGCCCTGGGAAAACCACAGCGTCAGCACCGGATCGGGCAGCGCCAGAAAGCGCTCGAAAAGGTCGAGCCCATCCGCGCCCATGCCCGGAAGGTGCGCCTCCGCGTAGCGGCCGAGGATGATGTCCATTTCCTTGGTGCCCCGATGGGATGCGCGGTAGCCGGCCCGCCTGCGCCGCATCTCCAGATCGTCGTGCATGATCTACTGCTTTCTTGGATAACCGCCGCGCAAGGCTTGACGCCGCGCAGGCCCGCCGCCACCCTCTTGCGGCGCCGGACGTTGATATAACGCCCGTTTTCCA
>Ga0182746_1000381_pt1 | contig 65680 bp, 37 predicted proteins | sample eDN3rd30CBELigOP_FD_128881 | JGI IMG/M metagenome (GOLD analysis project Ga0182746, IMG submission 128881) | Enriched Organic Plus compost microbial communities from Emeryville, California, USA - eDNA 3rd pass 30_C BE-Lig OP (version 2) (version 2) ...
ACTTTTGCTTGGATGGACAGCTTCAGAACGCTTCTAATCAGATTCGACACTTTGGACAATTCCTGGTTGAATTGGCATTATTTGGCTTTTGCACTTATCTTGCTAAAAGTTTAAATGAGTTCATTAATAAAAAATTCTCCTTAAATGTAAGGGGAGGCGCGACGCTCCGCAATTATATCAACCAGGATTTTCACAATTCACTGACAAGACGGGGTGCGCCAAGACCGAACAATGTCAACGGTGTCAATGGTTCTGTCATTAATAGTGAACGCTCCAGCTGGGTCAATGAAAATACACTGACGTATAAAAATACTTTTAACCGTGTGCATAAGTTGACTTTATTGGGCGGATTTACCATGCAGGCTTACAATTATAACAGGTATGGCTATCAATCCGTACTGATTCCCAATGAAGATTTTGGACTGAGCGGCCTGGAGGAAGGGACTCCCGGCACTACCTATGCGGAGGAAAGCTCATCTACTCTTGCTTCATTTCTTTCCCGTGCAGAATATGATTATAGATCCAAGTATTTATTGACAGCCAGCTTTCGGGCGGATGGTTCTTCTAAGTTCGCACGCCATAACCGATGGAGTTATTTCCCCTCGGGTGCATTCGCCTGGAGAATGAGCAGGGAACCCTTTTTGAAGAACATTAGTTTTGTCCATGATGCCAAGTTGCGTATATCTTACGGTGTGACCGGAAATAACAGGGTAGGTGATTTCAGCTATCTGAGTTCGATGAATATGCCGGTTGCCGATGGATATTCTTTCGGTGGAATAACGCCGGAGAGAAGTATGGTGCCCAATCGTTTGGGAAATTCACAACTGAAATGGGAAAATACGTCACAGCTGAATCTAGGATATGATCTTTCTCTTTTCAAAGGTAAGCTTGAACTGAATGTCGATGCGTACCGAAAAACGACCTATGACCTGCTGCTGAATGCCAATATCCCTTACACGACAGGATTTGCTACGTCTTTCAAAAATATCGGAAAAGTACAAAACCAAGGATTAGAGTTTACATTGACGACGACGAATGTTAGAAAAAAAGACTTTCGGTGGACGAGCAACTTCAACATAAGCTTTAACAACAACAAAGTACTGGCTCTCACCGAAGGGGAAGAGAATATGCTGACGCCGATGATATGGGATAGCGGGTACAATGGGGTACCGCTGTATATCACCGAGATCGGGCGGCCTATCGCTATGTTTTATGGCTATATATGGGATGGCGTATATACGCTCAATGATTTTGACGAGGTCGGAGGAAACTATGTGCTGAAAGCCAATGTGCCTTCCAACGGGGCGACCAGGTCGACCATCAGACCGGGCAATATCAAATTCAAGGACCTGAACGGTGACGGTACCATAGACTCGAAAGATGCAACCATCCTTGGGGACGGTGTACCGAAGCATATGGGTGGATTTGCGAATAATTTCACATATAAGCGATTCAGGCTACACGTATTCTTCCAATGGTCGTATGGACAGCAGGTGTACAACGCAAACAGGCATATGCTGGAGGAGAATGTGGGCAACCGGTCTCATCTGAATCAATTTGCAAGTTATGTAAACCGGTGGAGCTTTGATAACCAGGAGAGTCTGATCCCTCTCAACAACGGGCAGTCGCATTATGGAGTGTACAATTCGAGGGTACTGGAAGATGCTTCTTATCTACGGTTGAAAACGTTGAGCCTGTCGTATGCTGTACCGCCGACATATGTGAACAAGATAGGACTAAATACGCTGAGCCTTTCGGCCAACTTACAGAATGTGGTTACATGGACGAATTATTCGGGCATGGATCCGGAGGTGGCCATAAGAAGTACAGCCTTGACGCCGGGATTTGATTATTCGGCCTATCCACATGCACGGACAGTGACCTTTAGGCTGACTACTACATTTTAATTTATGGACTATTATTTTAGGAAGATGAAAATATTGAAAAACAAAATAGCCATCGGAATTTTTGCCTCAATCATTTGTTTATTCGGTACGGGATGTGAAAAGTTTTTGGGAACGACATCGGAAGACTTCTATACCCCGGATGAATACTATGAAACGGAAGCGCAGCTGAATACCGCTTTGCTCGGTGTCTATGACCCGTTGGGGTCGACAGATCTGTATTCGTACAATATCAGCAGTTTTTGGGGCACGGAGGCAGACGAAGGGTACTATGCCCGTTCGACGGGGGACGGGCCGCAGGTATACGATTATACATCCGCCCATACCCGTATACGCACACCCTGGCAAAAGCTGTACCAGGGCATACATCGTGCCAATCTGCTCCTGGCCAGTGCCCATAAACCCGACATGAGCGAAAGCTCCCGTAATGTGATTATCGGAGAAGCGCAGTTCCTGCGTGCCTTTTATTATTTTATATTGGTGAGCAATTGGGGAGATGTACCGCTGGTGTTGGATCCGACCAAAGAGCCGACCGGTAACAATGTCGCGAGAACCCCTGCCCGTGAGGTTTACGACTTTATTTTTGAGGAAATGAAAGAAGCCGAAAGAAAAGTCCGTACCATACAGGCCATCGGCCATTCGGGCCGGGTCAGTAAATCTGCCGTACAGGGAGTGTTGGCGAGAGTATGCCTGTACATGGCGGGGTACCCGCTGATGGATGTGGACAAATATCACGATGCCAGGTACTGGGCTGCTGAGGTCATGAAGTCCTCGCATGCGCTAAACCCGGATTATAAACAGATCTTTATCAACTATGCCAGAGATGAATACGATATCGGTGAAAGTATCTGGGAAGTAGAGTTCTGGGGTACCGGAGCAGGTACGTATAGAGAGGCCGGATGGGTCGGCGTCCGGTTGGGTATCGCGACCACCAATACGACGTTGGGGCATTCGTATGGTATTATCCGGACGACAGAGAAATATTATAGGCTCTTTGAGACCGGGGATCTGAGACGGGACTGGACGATTGCTCCGTATAGATATAATGGTACGAGCAAGGTCAATCACGGAGCGACTGAGATATATGTGAGGGATATCGGCAAATGGAGACGCGAATACGAGTTGGACAAGAGCACAAGTCTGAGTGCGCAAAACTTCCCGTTATTAAGGTATTCGGATGTGCTGCTCATGTTTGCCGAAGCCGACATCATGGCCAGCAACGCCGCACCTTCTCCGGAGGCTGAAGAAGCCTTTAATCAGGTAAGAAGAAGGGCCTTTGGATTGCCTCCCACTACACCGGGTTCCGATCAGGACGTATCAGGAATGAATCATGACGACTTCCTGGCCTTGATAAAAGATGAACGTTCTAGAGAACTTGGTTTTGAAGGCTTGAGAAAGTACGACTTGATCAGATGGGGAGATTTCCTAAAAGTCATGAGTGACATGGAGATCGATATATCCACCAGTAATGCACCCGTCTATGCTTCGAGGGCCTTTCAGAATGTGCAGCCAAAACATTTATTGTTCCCCATTCCGGTTCGTGAGATGGCCTTGAACCGCCTATTGACACAAAATCCGGAATGGTAGGGCAAATGGTTAATTTGGAAATTTAAGGGTTGAAAGTTTAGAGTTTAAGGGTTGACTGACAACAACTCTCCACTTTCAACTTTCAATTCTCCACTAATAAAAAAAATGTTATGAAAACAAAGATCTTTTATATTGGTTTATTAAGCATTGCATTGTTTTCCTGTACAAAGGAGAATGAAAGGATGTCTCCGGGTACACTGAAGATTACCCCGTTTAAGGTGACTGCCGATGCATTGGAAGTTGAGCTTGGTGAACCGGTTAATTTCCGGTTGGAAGGCAATGCCGATACGGTGTATTTTTGGTCTGGTGAATTTGGGAAGGATTATAGTTATACCGGTGGAAGAGAAGTGCCGGTTGAAAGTCCTACATTGAGCATTCGCACCAATTCTAACTATGGAACTCAAGAGTCGCTGTCGATTTTGCTATCACAAGATTTTAACGGTGATTACAGTTATGAAAGCATTACGGCGGCTAATTGGAAAGACATGACCTCAAAGTTTAATATACCTAAGCCTACAGGGGCAACTCTTATTCATTATGCATCTCCAGCGATAGATATTTCGGAGTTTATTGAAGAGGACAAACCTTACTATTTGGCTGTGAGAAATAATATAGCGCAATCTACCACAGGTAACACACCAACGCAATATTATTTTTATGCCAGTAATAACACGAATCCTTCGGGTAAATGGTCGTTTACAGGCTGGGTAAATGGTGAGTCTGTGGAGATATCTACATTTGCGGGTGCGGATTGGAAGGTTGTGGTGGATGGATATCTGGGAGGAGAGCTGGACGGTACAAGAGGGCCCCGGCCAAGTCCAGCTCCACCTGCTGCACCTACAAGTCTGTTTTTAGCAAGAAACTTGCCTTCTACTGAAGCAATGGATACTTGGGCTGTCACGAAAGCGTTTCAGGCGAAAGTTAATCTAGGACCGGATAAAGGTACTATCATTAAAAGAGTCACTGACCTCCCTTTAGAAGAATACAAGTACACTTATGCTGTACCAGGAGAATATAATGTCGCATTCACGACAATCAATAAGGATAGGACAGCACACGTTTTCCAGTTCAAAGTGACGGTGACTCCTTAATCATTAAAACTATTTAATTATGAACAGGATAAAATATATCTATGTACTGCTACTGATCGGTATCATCAGTGCATGCAGCAAGACCATGGAGCTCGCTTCATTGGATTTTGAAGCTTCCCTCGCGCAGGAGAAGGTAAAGGCAGGAGAAGAAATTACTTTTGATCTAAGGGGGCATGCCAATATCGTTACCTTTTATTCGGGAGAAATGGGCAAGGAGTACCAGTATCGGGAGGGGAGGCCTTTAGAGTTGTATGATCCGCAGGTTTCTTTTACATCGGATGCCTGGTTTGGAACGGAGCAGGGACAGATATCCATATTAGTTTCTACAGCATTTAACGGGGATGTTTCTGCTGATCATGTCAGGGCTAGTCTGGATGCGGGTGAATGGATAGATATCACGGATGAATTCCCGTTGCCCGAAAGAGGGCCTGTGAGAGAACAAGGTGTGCCAAACGGGCCCTTTAACTTATCTGATATCATTACAGCTGAGAAAAAAGGACTGTATTTTGCATTTCGGAACAAGACTGCGGGTGGTGGAGCGCCGACGCAATGGACATTTGGCAGGTTTCTGATTACGGCTAATAGTGTACTGGGGAGACAAGATCTGGTGACTACACAGACCGCAGGTTGGTCATCCGTTGTATTGGGAGCCCCCGGAAACCCGGGTGGACCAAACGCTTCGGGTACCTCTGTCTGGTTCCCGCGCGGCAGTACACCCTATCCGGCATACGATAACTGGATTATTTCAAAGAAAATCGAGTTTACGGATCAGGATTTAGGCCCCGATTTGGCAGAACCCGTCAAGAGCTATGCCGATCCTCAGCTTACAGAGTTTAAATACACGTACGATGTTCCGGGAACATATGTTGCTACTTTTTTGGCTTCCAATGTCAATGCAGAAGGGGAGGTAAAAGTGGTTAAGCAGGTGAAAGTGGTGGTGGAACCATAATGTATTTACTTAATGCACCATTCATAAAACAGCTTCAACTTATAGCCTAATTAATACCAAGTATTATGAAAAAATATCTTATCCTATTCAGTGCGTTATGTGTCCTTTCGTGTACGAAGGGTCCTGATCAGCCTCAAGACACTTTAGTAGAGCTGGATGAAGGTGACGGAGTCACCGAAGTATTCCAGTATGTGTCCTATGTCAAGCAAGGCGATGGAAGCGGAAATTCCCCCGGCAATGCGGCGGACTTCTTGAATGCTACCTTTTGGGGGAAAATCAGTCAGCTCCTATTGAAATCGCCTGTCCGGGTGAAGTTTGCCGAAGGCGATTACGTAAGAGCATACAGTGAAAGGCCGTTGGTATTGAATACAATCGGCAATACTAAAAATAGATTGACGTTGGAAGGTGTTGACGGTAAGACCATTTTCAATGTTCCTGCTGACCTTGCTCTTGAGAAAGGAAACTTGTTTGACATCAGGAATTCTCAAAATGTACATGTCAAAAATTTCTCTTTCACCGGAAGCGGAAGATTGGGGTATGCGATGAGGATTAGCTCTGATGCAGGTAAAACAACCAAAGATGTGGTGATTGAAAACTGTTCCTGGACAGATATGCTTGGGATTATTTATGGGGCATCCGGTGTACATTATGCAGGAACAAGCCATGTGACCTATTTGAATTGTACTTTTAAGCGGGTCGGGATCGACAGCCATTCGCACCATATTTACAATGCTTACGGGCCCTCATATGTGTATATCATTGATTCTCATTTTGAAGACTGTACGGGCGATTATGTGCGTTTCCGGGACAATATGGATTATGGTATAGTAAGAGGTTCCACTTTTGTCAGAAATCCAAGCACGCATTTTCAACCCCGGCCATTTATTTCTGTCCCTTTGTTTAATGATGTGAATCCGGGAGATGAATATTTCGCTACCAACTATTCTTTTACCAATAATTCTTTCACCAATAATGATCCATCTAGCAATATCGATAGGGCTGTCATGTTTTACCACATGGGTTGTGATCCTCCGGGGTGGAATTACTTGCTGACCGCTGCGGAAGGAACTACATTACAGACCGGATTAGATGCGGCAAAGAAAGCTTTGTTGTTGAATAATTTTGGGATAGATACGGATAAGGTAAGGATGAGCGGGAATACGTATTCCTCCCGAATAACGACTAAAGTTGCTTTGGGTACTTTTCACGGATATGTTTGTTCAGTGTCTAAAGGTTTTGGTGGCGGTTATGGGGACATAACAAGCTTGTTGAACGATAGTACAGAGCCTTTTTCATGGGAGAAGGAATAATTATAATAGCAGATACATTTAAAGTTTTTAGCTGAATTAAATATAAAATGATTAAGAAAAAAATAATTGCATTGAGCTTCATCATCTGTATGGTTGGAGCGGCTTATGCCCAGGAAAGAAAAGAATTTGTTTTTGAGGACTTGGGAAAACCGATACGAATGGACCTTCCTATTGAACTCGTGACCGATGCTCCTGAAACCGGTCCTATAGCATGGGCAGGCCTTACCGATGCGGACAGAAGCGCATTGGTAGGTGTGCATATGGAGAGTGGGCAACTCACCCAGGTAGATCTTACGCCTTACGGTAAGGCAAATAGTGTATTGCTGTTTAAGCAAAGCGAACGGGTACTGTATTTGTTTGCAGGTGTCAAAGGCAGGTTTCTAAAGTATGACATTCCAAGCGGAAAGCTTTCAACGATTGGCGAGCCCAGTATCGCCACGTATTGGGTAAGGGGAAGTTTTACGGTTGCTCCGGATGGTAAGATTTATGTAGGTACCTTTCCACAGGGGTCTTTATCGATCTTTGATCCGGCCACCGAAAAGGTGGAGCACTTGACCCGTATTTCACCCAATGCCGGTATAGAATATATCATTAAGCCCGAGAGTGATGCGGATGGGATTATTTATTGTCCAATGGGCATGCATCATGGCGAACTATGGTCTTTTGACCCAAAGACAAAAGAAAAAAAGCAGTTGTTGCCCAAAAATCTACAAACCTACGGTGTGCCGTCTATATGGCGTGCCGAGGATGGAAAGGTGTACGGCAAGAAAGGAAATACCGTATTTCTGTGTTCGGCAGACGAGATAACAATTGGGCAAACACAGCCTGCACTTACGAAAAATAGCCCCGTTTTGAAAGGGAAGAAGGCTCTGCACATTGATGATAACGGAAGTCTGGTCTTGGAAGATGAACGGACAAAAGAACAGACACGAATCAAAAGTACCTTTGAAGCTTCAGCCAAATTGGTATTTAGTATCAGTGATATTCATGATGGAAAATTGTATGGAAGTAGTATGAAACCGGGAAATATGTTTTCCTATGATACCAAGACCGGCGAGCTCACCAATATGGGACGTGTCGCCCGTGGTTCTACACAAATATATGACCTGCTGTCGTATGGCAAAGGACTGTTTGTCAGCAGCTATACGGGAGGCTATATCGAGTACTTTGAGCCCGGTCGTCCTAGATCTGCAAACAATCCCCGTTTGTTGGCTCATCTGCATAGACTGGCCAAACAGGAACGGTTGGTGCAGCTTGTGCTTGGACCTGACGGCAAAATATATTCCCCGACAGCACCGATCAAAGGGCATATAGGGGGAACCCTGCTTCAGATCGATCCGGTCGCTATGAAGACCGCTATTTTCCGGCATGAGGATCTTATTCCAGATCAAAGTTATACTTCGGTCACTTCGGTTCCGGAGACCAATGAGATTTTTGTTACTTCTTCCATTCAGGGCGGAACGAGTGCGAAACCCACAGAAAAAGAAGCTTGGGTCTTTCTATGGGATCCCAAAACGCAGAAAATGACTTATAAAGCCCAGCCTATTCGTGGAGCGACAAGTTACTCAAAAACAGTACGGGCTTCGAATGGCAACATCTATGGTTTCTCTGGTAACAAGTTTTATGTCTTTAACCCGGTAAAACGAGAGGTAGTCTTTCAAGGAGAGGTAAAAGGTCGTGACGCATCAGCCCGGGTAAGAGTAGTGGTGAGCGAACAGGCCGGAGCCGATGATCTGTTGTATGTGGTAGATAGTGCTGGAGGAAACCTGATTGCGATCAATCCGTCTAACCATAGTGTGCACATATTGGCCCAGCACGATTCACTCAAAGGAGCGCGCTTTGCTGAGGTACAGGCAGATGGCTATCTTTACTATTCTCATGGTCCTTCATTAATGCGAGTAAAGGTAACGCCATAGGCCATTGTTGGATGCCTGTGTAAATCATTTGCTATATGAACACTATTCAACCATTCCGTATGCTTCTGGCCGTAACTTTTTGGCTTGTTGTCTGTTTTCACTTTGCTGATGCTCAGCATGCCAAAGTGTTGACGGACCAGGTTAATGATGAGCGGATCGATGCCTACGAAAAAGAACTGGAAAAATATCTGACGCACTACCTTGTGGACGGATACGATGCCCGAGCTGCAAAAGCTTGGAATCGAGATTACAGCAGTGTAGGTGCGTTTTTGCGTAGTGTAGATCCCAATAGGTTGCGCTGGGAGAAAGCTGTAATAAAACCTCCTGTACTCCGCAAAACGGGGACGCTCACACGCAAGCCATATGATCTGTTGGGTACTCCAGGTGAGTGGTTGGAGCTTCCACTTGATGGGATCTCTGCCCAGGCAGTCATTGCTTATCCCAAGGGGGCAAGAAAAGAATCTCCCGTGCCATTGGTCATCGCACTGCATGGAATCGGGAGTGGGCCGGAGACCCCTTTTGAAAACGGTAAGAGCTATCATGCGTATGCACAGGCCTTGTTGGATGCTGGTTTTGCTGTGTTGGCTCCGCTGAACTTGCGTACCAAAGAGCGCCGCAATAATATCGAACGTCTGGCCAGATTGGCCGATGTCAGCCTGCCGGGAATTGAGCTGGCACGTCTACAGCATTTGCTAGATGTCATACTGGAAGATGAGCGTATCAATGAGCATCAGGTCGGTGCTTGGGGTGTTTCTCTTGGAGGAATGGCTACGATATTTTGGATACCGTTGGAACCGCGGATAAAAGCAGGTATTGTTGCCGGTTGGTTCAACAATCGCATTTATAAAATGGCTGTACCCGATACACGGTATAGCAGTTTTGCGAGAAATAAAGAAGAGCATGCTTTCTTTACGGGCTGGCTTACGGAGTTTACGGATCACGATGTGGTCTCACTGATCTGTCCTCGTCCGCTACAGATTCAGCACGGAAAGAACGATGGTATTGCCTATTGGCCATTCGTGGTAGAAGAATTTGAGCGCAGTAAGGAGCATTACAGTCGTTTGGGCCTGTCTGATCGTATCGAACTGAGCTTGAACGAGGGGGGACACGAGGCTCATGTAGAAGAAGGCCTACGATTCTTTAAAAAATGGCTGAAAAGGGAATAATTATGATAAGAAAATTACTCTTTGTGATAGGGTTGCTATGTGCGTGTGTGCTGGTAGATGCCCAGCAGAAAACAACTGTTGTCCTACATAGAAAGGCGACAATGAATGAGCTTGGGTTGAATGAAAACCAACAGGCAGAAATCACGGCGTTAACCCAACAGTCAACCGCAGATATAAAGAAGATAAGGGAGAATCCAAAGCTCGCCGAGTCCAAGAAAAAATCAGAAATATCGCAGATTTATGTAAAGAGACAAAAAGCTTATGAAGCTGTATTGACATCGGAACAACTGGCAAAGTATCAGCAATTAAAAAACGTAAATAAAGGTGAATCCGTGCTGTACAAATCATTGCCGCTCCGCAAGATAGAAAGAACGACTTCGGCGGATGGTCTGACGATCGTCGTACCTAAGGATAAAGAGTGGCATAAGCTTGGGACAGCAATAGCGAGCGCCTTGAAACGGTATTGGAAAAAGGACGTAAAAGTCCACGAGCCGGACGAAACAAAGTTTGCTACAGGCTGGTCCGGCAATGTGATTGTGCTGGGTAACTTGGCGAATAATAAACAGATGGCTCGATTGTACGGTATGCGCTACGCATACGCAGATGCAGTATATCCGGGCAAAGCGGGATATCAGTTACAGACAGTGATCGATCCGTTCGGACATGGAGGCAATACCATTGTCATTGGTGCCAGTGATCTGGAGGGTGCCAAGTTGGGCGTCCAGAAATTGCTTGAAGTGCTGCAGCAACAAAAGGATCCCTCCATACCCTGGCTGATGGAACGACGCCTTGCAGAGGCTACGACGCAGTATTTCAGGGACTATGAAAGGTCTTTTAAACCCAAAAGTAATCCGGCCTTTTTTGCCGGAGCCAAAAAACTGCTGAACGATCTACGGCCTGTAATGTATGATGAGCCGAGTAAAAATGTCTTATTGAGAGTCCGTGCGCAGATCAACCTGTTTGGTGAGTACTACGTGCTGACCGGAGCTCCGGGCTATCGGGACGTGTACAGGGAATTGCTGTTAGGCTATGCCAGATTCCTCAACCGTTATCCGAAAGAAGCAAACAATCAGCTGGTCTGGAAAAACATGTGGTCGGCGGGTGAGAAATTTTTTCAATTGTATGCGATGTTGGAGGGAGCAGCTATATTCAGCGATGAGGAACGAAAGGAGATCGTATCGGCTCTTTACCTGACCTGTGAGGCCAATGCACAGGATCCTTACCTAAAGGGGGCAAAAGAAAAGGCCTCCCGGTGGAATCATGAGATATTTCCGGCGATGTCTTTGGTGGGCTCCTCTTTTTATTTTGAGACCTACTACGATCTGCCCGAAGTTGCGGAGTGGCGCCACAAAGGGCATAGGATCTTTGTAGGGAATACAACAGCCTTGACACTGGATGAAGGATCAGATTATCTGGTACACGTCCCGATGGTCACCATAGATTATGCTATGTTTACGGGGCAGGAATCCTTTCTGCAAAAGACCCTTCGTATCAGTGCGGATCTGCAGGCCATGATGATCGACAATCTGGGTACTATGGCGGGGGGAGGGGATACCTATCCCTTCGGTAGAAGCAGTGCATATTCCTGGGGGCATTCTCAAGTGATGTATGCAGCCTCTTGGTACTATAATGATCCAAAATATAATTATTTGCTGGAAAACGCATACCGAGGCCCGTTCCCTAAACAGGCAATGAGTGATCTGCAGTATCCGATCCGTCGGTACATGGCAACACACAGCCAGGCTGACCAGATGGATGCATCCCGCTATGCGAAGGTAGAGGCTCTGGAAGTGGAGCAAGGTGTGTACGATGACCTGAAGAAAACACAGGAACTCAATGTAGAGCAACATACTACCTTTCATAAGATGACTTTTCGTGCCGGATTTGGATTGGATGACAGCTATCTGGTCATTGACGGATTTTCCGCGGGCAAGCACGGACATGACGATGGCAATGCGATACTGGACTATAGTGCTTACCGCCGTTTATTTCTGGTGGACAGGGACTATATACAGAAGTCCCCTGAAAATCACACAGGCGTAGTGGTTGTCAAAAACGGAGAACAGCATCCAAAGCCGGCACTTGCCCAATTGCAATGGGTAGGGGACATGGATGGGGTGGCCATCAGCAAAAGCAGTGTGCCGGATTACAACGGCACGGATTGGGACCGGACGATTGTTTCGCCAGATGGTCAGTTTTTTATTATATACGATGATCTGACCTTCCGAGAGTCGGGCCACTATCTGTTGAGAAATCTATGGCAATCTCTGGGTACAGCGACCACCAAAGGCAATACTTTTCACGTGGAGCAAAAGGGAGTGACCATGCTCATTCAGAATTTGGGGCAGGGCATTCACCGGTTAAAGAATATTTATGGTCATTTTATAAAATACTGGAAGCTTGTGTACGACTATCCACATGCAGACAGCGAGACGGTACTGTCACAGGATATATTGGAACGGGAATACCAAAAAGGAGAGCGTACGGGGTTTGTGAATGTTCTTTCAAGTCATCGTGAAGATACTGCGCCAGTCGAGTCATATGCGTTGGATGCACGATCGGTAGTCGTACGTTCCCAAGGTAAAAGCTGGGTGGCTATTCGGGATGGGTTGGAGGGGCCAGGGATTTTCAGCAATGGAAACCTACACCTGATCGGAGAGAAAGAATTCATAGCTGTAGCCGTCAGCAAACTGCGTATCGGCTCGAAAGAGCTCAATTTTGAAAAACCTGTATTCTTTAAGCTGAATGCCACCAATGGTGAATGGAAAGCTTACTCCGTGTTGAAGAACAAAACGCGTTATGACGCTACCGGCAATCCGGTGGAAGCAAAACCACTTCAAAGTGGGCAATTGAGCTGGAACCTGTCCGACCAAAGACAGTTGACAAAGAGTTTTCTGGATAGGGGTACGCTCCCGGTCAATGAGATCGTGTCTGCTAGGTCTGCCGTAGGTGTGAAGAATAGTCAAAAGTTTCGCGGTCTGCATGAGCAGGTGACAAGCAGTTGCACAGGTGACCTGGATGGTGATGGGGTAGAAGAATCTGTCTTGTTGGCCGGTATCAATGGTAATGTGGCCGCAATCGATGCGAAGGGCAAGACATGGTGGACGTTTAAGGCAAAAGGGCGGGTCAACGAGATTACGTTCCAGCGTGTGGGAAACAGGTCGTTTATTTTCATTGCCACCGAAAACTGGTACTTGCACGCACTGGACATAGAGGGGAACGAGCTTTGGCAGCATCAGTTTCCGAGTGGAGGGGCTGAAACCGAGTATAAAGGCAACCTGTTGGGGCTGACCCATGTCCGAATAGCATATTTGCAGGGAAAAGATGCCGATCCGTCGGTGATGGTCGGTACTCAGTTCAGGTTTGTGTATGAGCTGGACCTGGCTGGTAAGCGTAAGGGGCGTTCTTTATTGTACTACTATGGTATTGAGGATATGGCATTTGCCGATTTTGACGGAGACGGTAAAGATGAGGGGGTAATAGCCATGGAATACTACAATTTTGTGGTGTTGAAAGGCAAAAAGGAAACGAGATTCGGCAGGTTGCGTGGGCCGGGATGGAAGTTTACGAAGCTTGTCGACAGCTATGGCGATAAAGGGTTGCCGGGCGTACTGTTGGGGACAAAGCAACGGGAAGTCATGCTCGTGCAGTACGAAGGTAAAGTTTTGGAGCGATGGGTAAAGAATGTAGGAGGCGAAGTCAATGTGTTAAAACGGGATCTGTCGGTGGGCAAAAACGGTTCGGAAATTCTGGTGGGTACCGAAGGTTTTCAATTCTATGTCCTTTCGCCCGATGGAGAGACCATTTTCCGAAAGACATTGGATAATAGGGTGTTGTCATTAAACAGCTTTGTTCGGGACAAGCAGACTGGATATCTGGCCGGGACTGCCGGTGGTCGCTTGTGCGAATTGACAGATTCCCATCAAAAGGAAAGGTGGGTACAGTTTGATGCGGAGATAGCCGATATTCACGTGATCCGTAATGGTACGCTCCCGGTGGTTGTCTTGGAGAGTGGTGAAGTGATTATAGATTTTTAGACTTAAAGATATGAAAATGAAATTTAATATGGGCTATTTCGTACTTTTAATAAGTATCGCAGTTGTTTTTCTTGCACCTTCGTGCGAAAAGGAAAAAAAGACCGATACTGTTACAGAGAGAATAGACCCTGTATTGAGCGTCATGGCGACATTGGACGGCTCGGAAGAAAAGTTCTATGCAGAAGGATCGACCTTGAAATCAAAAGATATTCTTATCAATTTTCCCTCGTATTTCCCGCAAGAGAGCGACGAAAAAATAGATCTGTCAAAGGTAAAGCTGGATATCGTTTTCAACGAGGGGATCAAGGTAGTCACTGCTATCCCCGCTTTGGTCAACCTGGAGAACCCGTTTGTCGTCAAGATCCAAAATGTCGACGGTAATACCGAGGAGATCAGCATACGGGCAAACATTCAGAAAGACACGGAAAATTTCCGTATCTCCAAAGGTATAAACATAGCTTCGTGGCTGTCTACGCCCAAATATACGGGGACAGCAAGAACGGCATTTTTTACGGAGGCAGATGTAAAGCTGCTTTCCGAGCTGGGGTTTGACCACATACGCTTGTGCATCGATGAAGTGGTGCTATGGAATGAATCTGGCAATAAGATAAGGTCCTATGGCTTTGACCTGCTGCACGACGCGATCAAGTGGTGCGACAAGTATGACATGGGGGTGATCGTAGATATGCACGTCACGCGCAATCATCGGTTTACCAATACAGAAAACACCTTGTTTACCGACCCTGCCCAAGAGGCTAAGTTTGTCGAGCTATGGGAAGATCTGTCGGACGAATTGAAAGATTACCCTAATTCCCTGGTCGCCTACGAGCTGCTCAATGAACCGGTATCTGCCGGTGGTGCGGCAAACTGGAATAGGGTCTCTGCATCGGCGATCAACGCGATCCGGGCAAAGGAAGCCAACCGTGTGATCATCGTCGGCGTGTGTACGGTAAACGGAAGTGTCAGGTACAATGATCTTACGCTGCCTTCTACGCACCGGATCATAGCTACATTCCATTACTACGGGCCTTTCCTTTTGACGTACTATGGCTTTTCCTCTACTACCGGAGGGCGTACGGATATACCTATCCATTATCCCACCCCGACCCCCGAACACGCACAGCTGGTACCCGAAGAATGGATCAGCGCATTGCCTGCCAACTGGCAATCGACAGGCAGGAATACCTACGATAAGACCGAGCAGATAAGAAGAATGCAGAGCGGCCTTGATATAGCCGACAGGTTGGGCGTGCCACTATATGTAGGTGAGTTTGGAACGGCAAACCTGACTCCCGAACCTGCCCGGTCCAACTGGTATAAGGATATCGTAGCTATCTTGAAAGAACGGAATATTGCATATGCCTCATTCGATTACAAAGGCGCAGGTTATAGCGTGGTCAATGAAGATGCCAACCGGACATTGAGATATCCCGGTATCATTGATATTATTTTGGACAAATAACAGAAGCTTACCATTTGGGCAAACAATGCGGAGATAGTCGATATCCACGTGATATACGATGGAGCGTTACCGGTGGTTGTCTTGGAGAGCGGTGAGGTGGCTATAGATTTTTTAAAACAAGTGGCTCAAAGATGAACAAACAGATACTTTTACTAAACAATTTTGGTATAAATCTGTATTTAATTAGAATACATAACAACTGTTTTACGGGAAAATACAGAAATTAAACTCATCAATTTGAACTAAATTTTTAAATCATGAAAAAGAACATCTTATTGTGGGGAGCTGTCTCCACCCTTCTTTTTTCCTGCAACAAACAGGAAATCATTCAGGAGGCACGTGCCTTGAACGACATAGAAATGACTCAACAGGAGGAATATTCTACGTTAGCAACTACTGTTGTAAATGTAACACCGTCTACAGCCTTGAATGCTACATTCTGGTCGAATATTCAGACCCAGCTGCAATCAAATCCAGTTGATGTCGTTTTTGCTGACGGGACTTACAATTTAACGTCAACCATTAATTTAAATAATATTGGACATTCAACCAACAGGTTGCAATTGAAATGTAATACGATAGGTTCCGCTGTTATTACCGGTTCAATTGCTACATTGATGTCGATAACCAATAATAGTAAGAATATTTTGGTACATCGGTTGAAATTTACAGGGCCTGTTACAGGTTATGGATTAGTCATACAGAGAAGTCAGAATATAACTGTAGCATATTGCAGATTCGAAGATATGCCAAATGTGTATTATGGAGCATTAGGAGCGCATTATGCTACAGCGGACAAAATAATCATCAGGCAAAACCATTTCGAAAATATCGGCGTTGGATCTACTGCGCATATGATTTACGGCTCGTATGGTGTGACAAGACTCAAAGTCATCAACAACACGTTCAAGGACTGTGCAGGATCTTTTGTACGGTTTAGGGGGGCTAACTCTACCCATGGTGTGGTGTATGGCAATACATTTACGTCTACAGGAACATACCTAACCGGTGTAAACCCAATTTTTGTCGAAGTACCGGTTTTCAATGATGTCAATCCGGGGGATGAAACATTTGGTACCAGTTTCATGATAACAAAAAATAAATTTAATTACAGTACTTCTGGAAACCAAAATACCAGATATGCTTTGGTTTTTCATCACAGTGGGTATAATCCTCCCGGAAGAACACATTTGATTAGTGCTACTGACGCATCTACATTGGGGAGCGGTACAGTAGCGCAAAAAAGGGCCATAATGTCATCAAAATTAGGTTTGGATGGAACAAAAATTCTTTTCGGAGGCAATACGAATACAAATGTAGCGACAAATGTGTCTTACAGGTGTCAGGGTGGGTATGGAGCCGTAGCTCCATGGACAGGTATTGTGAGTATTGGAACAGCAGTCACGGCATCAGGTTTGGCAACTACCTATGAGGAAGCTTTGGCATTTTATGATGATTTATACTAAAGATATCTCTATAAGAAAAATTTGACAGCCATATCTAACACCAACATCTAGAGACAGCTTTTTCAAGTGTCTCTAGATGTTGGTGTTAAAGAAAATTTCAGTACACGACAAAAAAATGGAACCACATAGATACATAGGAAACATACAGTTTTTAAGGTGTGAAACAGATATTATAGTTGAAAACAAGTTTTCTCACATAGCTATGCGTGGCTATTATAATGCCTTTGGCATCTATGTTAAATTCCGAGCAGAAGAAAAAACTATGTTCCTATGTGGTTTAGAAAAAATGTCGTTACTAAAAAAGAAAATATAAGAACGAAAAAGCATCCCATGATCTACAAACACATAATCCTTTTTTTGATATTAATAAACTGTGGTACAACTGTTGTTGCACAGTCTTCCCGGACAAAACTCGTTAAGGAAGCCAGAGAACTGCATGAAGCCTTTGCAGCTGCTCTGCCCGGCGATGTGATCGTCATGCAGAACGGTGTCTGGAAAGATATCGATATACTGGTCAAGGGCAAAGGAACAGCTGAAAAGCCGATCACGTTAAAAGCCCAAACGCCGGGGGAAGTGATTATCTCAGGGAAATCATCGTTAAGGCTGTCTGGGCAATACTTGATAGTCGACGGATTGTTCTTTAAGGATGGGTATTCGCCGATGGGAGCGCTGATCCGATTCAGTAATGGAAAAGAAGTTGCCGACTATAGCCGGGTGACCAATATAGCTGTTGTCAGGTTCAACAGGCCGAAGGAAGACGGATCGGAATTCTGGGTTAATTTGAGAGGGATGTATAACCGCGTGGATCATTGTTTTTTTTGTGAAAAGGTGAGCGCAGGAAAATTGATAACAGTCTCCAGAGCTACGGATTCTGCCGATTATCACCAGATCGATCATAATTATTTTAAAGACATCCCGGTGCTTGGAAAGAACGGCGCTGAAGCGATAGGAATAGGCTGGAGCCAGACGTCCCTATCGGATTCTTACACGACAGTAGAATATAACCTGTTTGAAAACTGTAACGGAGAAGGCGAACTCATCGGCCTTAAATCAGGACGTAATATCATCCGTCACAACACGATTTTCAGATCTCAAGGAAGTATCAGTCTGCGCCATGGAAACCACAATCTCGTAGAGAACAATTTTATATTTGGAGACAAAGTGAGGCTGACGGGAGGCATACGTGTGATGGGAGAGCAGCATATTATCCGCAACAATTATGTTGAGGGACTGAGAGGGGCAAGGCAGGCAATAGCCCTTATTGAAGGCTGGGAAAATTCGCCTTTGCATGGATATCTGCAATTGAAAGATGTCATGATAGAAGGCAATGTGCTGGTGGACAATGATCAGGGTATCACTGTAGGGGAATATTACAAGCGCTGGGAACAACAGATCATGCCGGTATCAAATTCGACCATCAAAAATAATATCATCGTAGGTGCAGATGAAAAGTCACGGCTGATCCATGTATTGGATGAACCGATTAATATGATCTATGCAGGAAATGTGGTATATAACGGGCAATCTATTGAAAAATCAGGAATAAAGCGGGAAAACCCTAAGCTGGTATGGAAGAATGGTTTTTATCAGCTTGGTAGAAAGAGTGCCGACCAAGGAAATATCATCGGACAACCTCTAGAGCGTACCGAAGTAGGACCTTCCTGGATCAAAGAAAGATGGCAGGAATTAGGGATTGAGGATAGACCATACGGTAGTCGTTTAAATTTTAGCAAAACTGAGTAAATTGTTTCTCCCGAATATCTAAGGTGGGAGAAACATCTGTAAATCCTATTCGAAAAGATGGTTATTCATTTGTGTTAGTTTTATTGATCTTGTCTGTTCCTCATGGCATCAATGAGCTCGCTATGCTCGGTTCAATGGTATGGATGATGGCTTTGCAATTCCTGTCGTCAGTATGACAAAAGAAAACTTTGAATGATATTAAGAGTTGACTTATACCTATTTATCAAATACTGGTGGCACTGTGCTTACCCATGCGTTAGTCGAGGAGTTGATTTAGCGGGAAAAACTGAAAAAATTTTGATTTCTATCTTGAATGTTATATCTTAGTCAAGTATTAAATGTTATAGGATAGTCGTTTGATAAGTTTTATAAACCAAATTTATGAGCAATCCTTCATTAATATTTTATGCTCGTTTTCTTATATAAGAAATATTTTATAGCACGTTTCGGTAACGTTAACAAAAAAAATTGCGAATAAATAAAGATGAATAATGACGCTAAAAGATCGGTACAATATGGATGTTTAATTCATAAACAACCGTCTTTTCGGTAACGTTTACAATTGATGAATTATTCGATTATAATTTAGGAGGTTTTAAAACTATTTTATGAATATAAATTTAGGTATGAAGAGAATATTATTTATTCTGTCTATAAGTATAGTATGCTTGTATACAGTATCGTGCCGCAAGGATTGGAATGAAGAAGATGCGCTTTCACAAGAATCTGAAACGATTTCTTTTGTAGATTATAAAGCACTCCCCAAGACATCTTTTCCGGCTTTGAACGGTTATTTCACACCTCTAAACGAAGCGTCGGGATTTTTGGAAGAATGGTTGAATAATAAACGTCCTGGAGCCAAGATAGGTGAAGTGGTGTCGATTACGTACGATTATATGGATTATGATCATCCGGATTCCCTCAACAATCTGTCTAGAGAGATGACAGTTGTACAGACAGAGGATTATAAAGAGGTATGGGGAGACTTGTTTGTCGAGTCGTTTACGCCATCCAAACCGGCAGCTACAGAAATCCCTTTGATATTAAAGAGACACTATCCCGACGCACAGGAAGGTGCGTACAGAATTGTAAGGTATCATCAATCGGAGGTAGAGCCGACAGTGGAGCTCATCGATCACGTGGTATACAGCGAAGATTTCAGTACATTTAATGGATCGAGTGGTGGCGCAAAAGTCGCCCTCCCCGGCGCATTCAATGATAACCTGACAACAAGCACCCGATCCTGGCATATATACGTTCGCAACGAAGACTGGGGAGCGGCTATGTATTCAAATTACAACAGTAATGCGGGAGGGGATGCCTGGATTGTGCTGCCTCAGCAAGATTTGACATCGGTACAAGATGCTGTTTTTTCTTTTGATTTTGGAGTAGGTTATTCGAGAAATCCGGGCGAAAAAGACTATGTGAGGGTCATGATTACGGAAGAGTTTGATGGACAGAACCCACTGAACAGTACCTGGACAGACATTACCACAGAGCTGGGTGTTTTTGATGTGCCCAAAGAGACAGGTTATCCCGCTACTATTAGAAACTTACAGGCCAATTTGCCTCAGTATGCCGGCAAAAAAATCTACGTCGCTTTTCGGTCACAATTGCCTCTATTAGCAGGGACTTATGCCATGAGCGAATACTATGTCGTCGACAATTTGAAATTATCCGGCAAGATAGAAGGGATGAGTATTGCTTCGTCGGAGGAAGTATATCAAGTGTTCAAGTATCATCAAAATGAATGGCAGGTATTAAATAGTGTGTATGTGTTGCAACCGTCAGACTATCAAGGTATAGGCAAGGAGTTTATGACACCGGAAGAAGCACACGAGCTTATCTCTCCTTTGCTGACAACTCGGATTTCAGATCCGGAAGAGGGGGAGAAGAAAACGGTTTTGTATAAACAGGATAATACACAATTTCATGCCGAAAACTATGTGTATACAAGTGGTCAATGGAAATATGATGCGGCACCTCCTATGGAAAAAAGAACCGCCAAATTCAGATACACCTATCCCGATGAAAAATGGAAAGAAATAGATTTAGATTTATAAATGAAATCCCGATCACGATGAATTTAATTTACAATTTAAGATTTAACCTTCAGATTCTATTGACCGTATGCTTTATGGGTATTGCATCCGGGAAAGCAAATACCCTGCATTCAGTTAGTCAGCAGTCAGGTGTTGTGGGGAGAGTGTCCGATATCAAAAAGAACCCTATTCCAGGAGTTTTGGTAGAAGACATCAACGGAAGCCAAAAAGCTATCACGGATAGGAACGGACAATACAATATTGACCTGACCTCCTCTACGACGACGTTGAGGTTTAGTCATGTGAGCTTTGAGACCAAAGAAATAGAAGTCTCGTCCAAAAAGGTCATCAATATCACGTTGGCATCGACGAAAACGGTATTGAACGAAGTGGTGGACTTGCATTATTATAAAGTGCAAAAACGCAATACGACAGGATCATTGGGTTATGTAGATATGCAAGACCTTGGCGAAGCACCAGTGGGTAGGTTTGAAGAAGCTTTGGCTGGTAGGGTAGCCGGACTACGTGTCAGTAGTTCTCATGGACAACCGGGAGACCCGTTGAATCTGGTGATTCGGGGTGAAGGTTCTATTCATCAGGTGTCTCCACTATATATAGTAGACGGAATTCCGATCGAAAATCTCAATAATCTGGCTATAAATACCAACGATATACAAAATATAACCGTGCTTAAAGATGCGTCTATGTTAGCGCTATACGGGTCACGAGGGGCAAATGGTGTTGTTGTGATTGAGACCAAGAGAGGTTACGTAGGAAAATCCACTATACAACTGAATAGTTTTGTTGGTTTTCAAAATCCTTTGAAGAAAATCGAGATGATGTCTCCCTACGATTTTGTTCGTTATCAGATTGAATTGGATGATTTGCAAGCGAAAAAACTCTATACGCCTGCTGAACTGGATCCCAGCGATCCCGATTATAATCCATCGGGACGTAAACTGAATGATTATCGCAATATGAGTGGTATTTCCTGGCAAGATGAAGTTTTTCGGACATCCCCGATCCAACAGCACACGCTTTCGTTGACCGGAGGCGATGCCAATACACAATTTAGCATTTCTACTTCCTTATATGATCAAAATGGAATTTTGCTCAATTCGGGTGCGAATAGATATCAGGGCAAGGCCAATCTGGATCAAAAGTTAAGTCAGGTATTGCGAACTGGATTGGGGATCAACTATGGTGACAACGCACGCCATGGACAGACACTCAACTTTGAAGATGCTGTGAATTTATCTTCTTATTCCCTGGCAAGGATGTGGGGAGCACGCCCCGTTTCGGGAAACTATGGTGCAGATATCCTCTTGGGAAGCCTCTATGATCCCGAATACAATTCGGCCCCCAATATAAAATACAATCCCGTCTTGACATTGGAAAATGAAGAGAAAAAGCTTAAAAATTCCAACTTATTGGCTTATGCCTATTTGGAATACGATATATTGAAAAATCTAAAAGCCAGGGTTCAAGGCTCCGTAGCCTTGGATAAGGCAAAAGGAACGGCTTTCTATAATAAGAAAACACCCGCCGGAAATGGTGTAGGCGGAACAAATGGTAGTTTTTACTACGATAAGAGCAGGAATATCTCCTCGGATATCACTTTGACCTATCATGAAGTCTTCAACAAGGTACATGCGCTGAATGTACTAGGGGGATTTTCATATAACAAAATAAGAAATGAGGCTTTTGGATATGAGGTTGAATCGTTGCCCAATGATGGTATCGGTATTTATGGTCTTGACGAAGGGCTACCCACCTCTACTTTGTCCAAAGCCAGTGAATATAAGTTTAAGGGGTATTTTTTGAGAGGAGAGTATAATTACAGATCAAAATACTTTTTGACAGGTATGGTTAGAGCGGACGAAAGCAATGGTAGTCAAAAAATAGGCTATTCGCCAGCAGTGGCTTTGGCCTGGAACATGAAGCAGGAAAACTTTTTGAAAAGCGCGCAGGTCGTGTCCCATGCAAAGCTAAGAGCGAGTTTGGGAATATTAGGGTCGCCTTTTCGAAATTCAATACAAGTGGTAAATTTTGCATATCCAAGTGATTTTTTATGGGAAGGAACCAAGCAATTGGACATAGGCTATGATCTGGGACTCTGGAAGGATAGGGTAGGCCTGAGTATAGATGTATATGAGAAAGAGACTTCTACTGACAGGAGATATGCAGGTGTGGCGAGGATTGAAAACAAAGGGCTTGAAATTGCTTTGAACACGGTGAATGTCGATAAGAAGGGTTTCAAGTGGAGGAGTGGTTTTAATATCAGTTTCAATAGGAATAAGGTGCTTGAATTGCATCGGGATTTGGATGGCTATCCTATTTTCTCGACATCACCCCTTTTTAACCAATCCTTGTATGTCGTTCAGCCGGGACAGGGCTTAGGTACATTTTACGGTTATCAATTTGATGGAATCTATCAGGTAGAAGATTTTGACAGCAATGGAGGAACCTATACACTCAAATCCGATCGGAGTGATAATGGAAATTTCAGAGGAATGATCCAACCCGGAGATATTAGGTACAAGGATATAAATGGCGATAAGCATATTGACGAAAATGATAAGGTTGTTTTAGGAAATAGTCTTCCGAAGTATTTTGGGGGATTTAGCAATGATTTTACCTACAAGGCTTTTGATTTGAATGTCTTTGTTCAATGGTCTTACGGCAACAGGATATTCAATGCCAATCGCTTGGCATTCGAAGGAGACATTTATCAGAAGATGGGAATGAACCAATATGCCAGCTACAACGAAAGATGGACCCCAGAAAACAGATCGAATACGTTGTATCGGGTAGGAGGACAAGGCCCTGTAGGTATGCTGTCCAATAGAACGCTGGAGGATGGTTCTTATCTACGGCTCAAAACAGTTTCGTTGGGTTATACCTTGCCCAAAAATATGGTTAAGGCGATCCATGTCAAAAACATGAGATTATTCGCCAGCGCACAAAACTTACTGACATTCACGAAGTACACAGGACTGGATCCAGAAGTTTCAGTATATCATTCGATTCTGACTCAAGGATTTGATTATTCCGCTTATCCTCAAGCCAGAACCATTGCTTTTGGATTAAATGCGACTTTCTAAATAAGAGTTTTTAACGATACAAAATTTGAAAATGAAAAAGATTTCAATAACTCCATATACCCGTGCCGGAAAATATAAATTTCTAAAAACTGGATTTCTTGTATTCTCTTTTCTTATGTTCTGCAAAGTATCCGTTTCGTCTATGCCTATGGGTCCAAAAGAGGAGCAACAGCAGACGATAGAGATCCGGGGAAAGATCGTGGATGAACAGGGAAATCCATTGGAAGGTGTCAATATACAGGTGAAAGGTGGTACGACAAGGACGGCTACAGATGCACAGGGAAACTATAGACTCCGGGGTATACCGGCGAATTCCGTAGTGGTATATACGCTTGTCGGTTCTACACCACAGGAATATAAGGTGACTGAGTCAGGTGTCAGGAATATAACCCTTAGTCTGGAAGAAAAAAAATTGGATGACGTGGTTGTTATTGGATACGGGACCGTTAAGAAAGAAGATTTGACAGGTTCTGTGGGGCAGGTCAATATGGATGATCTGATGGAAGCCCCTGTCGGCTCATTTGATGAGGCATTGGCAGGACGGGTAGCAGGAGTACAGGTGTCTTCTTCGGATGGCCAGCCCGGAGTGGGAATGGATATCGTCATCCGTGGAGCGAACTCACTGACACAAAGTAATTCGCCATTGTATGTGATCGATGGATTTCCGATCGAAGACCCGGACAATGCGGCGATTAATCCCGAGGAGATCGAATCAATTAATATTTTAAAAGATGCTTCGGCAACAGCGATCTATGGGGCAAGAGGTGCCAATGGTGTCATCATGATCCAAACCAAAAAAGGAAAGGTCAGAAAGCCGATTATGTCTTTCAGTTCGTCTCTGGGCTTTCAGAAAATCCCCAAGACCATTAAAATGATGACTCCCTGGGAATTTGTGAATCTGGAAATGGAGATCAACAAGGCCAGGGCTACTGAAATCTATACACCGGCGGATTTGGATCCCGAGAATGAATTTTATGATCCCGAAGGTAGAACTTTAGAGGATTATCGCCATATAAAGGGGATCGATTGGCAGGATTTGCTTTTTAGAGAATCTTTGAATCAAAATCACAGCCTCGCTATTCGAGGAGGAACCAAAACGACTCGTTATTCCCTTTCAGGTTCTATATTTGACCAACAGGGGATTATCGTAAATACAGGTGCAAAGCGGTATCAGGGAAGATTAAATATAGATCACGAGTTTAGCAAACGGTTCAGGACAGCGGTAAATATCAACTATAGCGAAAACCTAAGGAATGGAGGGCTCGTAAACGCCGGGGGTGGGGCCAACTTTACGGCATACGCTTTGTACAGGACCTGGGCTTATCGGCCTGTCACAGGCAATCCCAATATAAATATTGTAGAGGATGGTTTTGACGATGAGTTTGACAATCCATCCGATCTCCGTCTGAATCCGATTGTCACGGCCCAGAATGATTATACCCATCGGAATTCCTATAATTTTATGACAAATGTGTCTCTGGAATATGACATAAATAAAAAATTGCAGTGGAAATCAACCTTTTCCATCAACAATTCCAAATCAGAAAACCAAACATTCTACAATTCCAATACACCACATGGTAGTCCCCGAAACAGGACGTTGGCAAGGAATGTACACGGTTTGTTCTCCCAAGGAGAAGGAACTACTTGGTCCAATGAAAACTTTGTGACGTATAAGAATACATTCAACAAAGCACATAAGGTAGAATTGATGGGAGGTTTCTCTATGCAAGAGATTCACACCGAAACCTTTGGCTTCGGCACCATGTACATACCGGATGAGACTTTGCTCATGCAAGGATTGGAATTAGGGGTTCCGTTTTCCTCTTCGGGTAGTGGTGGAGAAGGAGGTCTAATGTCTGCATTTGGACGCGTCAACTATGATTACAAATCGAAGTATTTGTTTACGGGAACGTTTCGGGCTGATGGTTCGTCCAAATTTGTAAAGGAAAATCAGTTTGCGTATTTCCCTTCGTTTGCTTTTGCGTGGAATATGAAGAGAGAAAATTTCCTGCAATCTGTCTCTGCAATATCGGAATCAAAAGTCAGGGTGAGCTACGGCGCAACCGGAAATAACCGGGTCGGTTATTATGAGCCTTTTACAGTAGCGACAAACACCCTGAGCAATACCTACGGATTTGGCAATGATTTGCCGATTGGTGGGATTGTCATCTCTAAAATAGGTAATCAGGCATTAAAATGGGAGACGACTTATCAATTTAACCTGGGATACGACCTGAGCTTGTTCAACAAAAAAGTGGATTTTACATTTGATTATTATAAAAAGAATACAAGAGATCTATTGTTGAATGCAGAAATGCCGTCTGCTACAGGCTTTACACGGGTTTTTAAGAATATCGGCTCATTGAGCAATGAGGGATTTGAGTTTACCCTGAAAACGACCAATATACGGAACAAGCAGTTTTCTTGGATATCCAGTTTTAACATTGGTTTTAACAGCAATAAGGTTGTCGGGCTGACCCGAAACCAGCATACGATGTTCTCCCCAATGACTGTTGGGCAGAATACAGCTGACCTGTATGCATCCAGAATCGGATATCCTGCAGGGATGTTTTTTGGGTATATCTTTGACGGAATATATCAGGTCGAGGATTTCGATGTCTCGTCTACAGGAGCATATACCCTCAAATCGAATTTGCCGTCCAATGGATCTGACCGGGACAAAATCCAGCCGGGACATATCCGCTACAGAGATCTGAATGGAGATGGAGTGATCGATGATAGGGATATGTCCATTATCGGAAGGGGACAACCCATACATGCCGGAGGGCTTGCCAATAATTTCTCCTACAAAGGGTTCTATCTGCATGTGTTTTTACAGTGGTCTTATGGCAACGATATATTCAATGCCAACAGGGTTATATTTGACGGTAACTACATCAAGCTATTCAACTTGAATCAATACGCCTCGTTCAACGACCGGTGGACCCCCGAAAATAGATCCAACACCCTGTACAAAGTGGGTGGAGAGGGACCTGCCGGATATTTTTCAGACAGAACTTTGGAGGATGGATCGTTTTTACGCCTGAAAACGGTTTCATTAAGTTATACACTCCCGTCCAGTCTCGTGAAGCGAGCCTATATGTCCAGATTAAGTCTTCGGATGGCCGTACAAAACCTATGGACATTTACAAAATATTCGGGTCTTGATCCCGAAGTGTCAACAAGGCATTCTGTTTTGACACCGGGCTTCGATTATTCACCTTATCCACAGGCCAGAACAGTGACCTTTGGTATCAATGCAGCATTTTAAAATAACACGAGATAATATGAAGAAGATAACATACCTATTTCTAGCATTTATAGTATTAAGTGTTAGTTCGTGTAAAAAGATTTTAGACAAGGAACCTTTAGACTTCTATGCAGATCTGACATATTATTATGACACACCGGAACAATTGGATGCGAGTCTACGGGGAGTCTACGATATGCTACAGTCGTCTGCACTCTATGGTGGGCTTATGAATTATAGATTAGGCCTTGAGGCCGACGAGGGGTACTATGCAAGAGAAAGTCCCGTGTCTGGTCCACACGCTAACGATTTTACTTCGGGTCACTCCGATGTCAATTCTTTCTGGCGAGATCTATATACCGGAATAGGGCGGGCCAATGCGTTTATCGCTAATGTAGATACAAATGAAGAGATCGATGAAGAATATAGGAATAGATTGAGGGGAGAAGCGTTGTTTTTGAGGGGATATTATTATTTCATGCTGGTCAAAACGTATGGCGGAGTTCCTTTGATCTTAGAGCCTTTGAAGGATGTGGACAATATCGATATTCCCAAATCTACCGACAAGGAGGTGTACGAACAGATTCTACTTGATATGATTGCTGCGGAAGGCCTGGTGGACGGTATTCAGGACATCGGACATGGAGGCCGGGTGAACAAATCGGCTGTGAGAGGTATATTGGCAAGGGTTTGTTTACATATGGCCGGGTATCCGATAAGGGATGTATCCAAATATCAGGAAGCCAAGAACTGGGCGTCAAAAGTCATCAATGATCCTATCGCAGGACATGCGCTGAATCCGTCATTTAGCCAGATATTTATCAATTATGCACAGGATAAATATGATCCCAAAGAGAGTATCTGGGAAGTCGAGTTTATGGGGAACGGTCAGGATGCGTATACAGAAACCGGACAAGTGGGATATCTGGCAGGGCCCTCTTCAACATCTACTGTCATAGGGGAGTGTTTTGGAGGTGTAAAAGCCACATCAAAATTGTATAGCATTTATAAACCTGGAGATTTGCGCCGGGACTGGACAATCGCAAGTTTTGTGTATTCGGGTGCAAATCATGATTTTTCCACATCCTATACGACATCGACGACGCAGACGTACCTAAACAATAGGCATGCCGGCAAGTTCAGAAGAGAGTATGAGACATTGCTACCTAAGCATCGAACACGGACACCTCAAAATTTTCCTCTTTTGAGGTATTCGGACGTATTACTGATGTTTGCAGAAGCAGATTATGAGACCGTCCATCTAGGCAATGAAGGTTCCAATGGCGTGCCGAGTGATTCGGCTCGAAATCTACTTATGGAAGTTAAGTTGCGTTCTTTTAATATGGGAGGAATTAAGGTATCCGGAGGTTTTGGTATCAATGCCGGAGGATCAGGATATTTGTCTCCACCCAAAATAACGTTGCCCAATGCAACAGGTACCGAAGCAGAGATCACAGCTACTGTAACTAATGGAGCCATCACAGCATTGCAGTTAGTGAGAGATCCCGTAACCGGATTTAAAATGGGATCCGGATACGACTTGCCCAATTATTCATACGTGACTATTACTCCGACCAATGGTGGGACGGGAGGGAGGGTCAACGCTCGGTTTTATTTTCCCGAAGATGCAGCATTGACAGCAGCAGAATTGAGTGACTTCCGAAAAACTATTCAGGACGAACGTATGCGGGAATTTGCTTTTGAAACCATACGTAAAGGTGATTTAATACGGTGGGGGATATTTGAGTTTGAAATGAGACAGGTAGCCAATACATTGAGTACAGCAAATTTAGCGGGTCGCTATTATTACAATTACTATGCAAATGTAAGAGCAAAACATAGACTGTGGCCGATCCCAGCGAGAGAATTAAACTTAAACAATGCATTGGTTCAAAATCCAGGATGGTAAGTAGAAAATTGAAATGAAAATGAAGACTTTATCAAAAATATTAATAGCAATTGTATCCATTGGATTGGTCTCCTGCGAGAGGGATATCGAAGTGTCCGGAGGGCTGGAAGAGTTTGATGTCACGGTAGACAAGACGGTTTTTCAGAAAAATGAGGAAGTGATGTTTCATTTTAAAGGGAATCCTGACATGATTTCTTTTTACTCTGGAGAGATATACAATGATTACAATTTCCGGGAATCAAGAGTGATTGATCTGCAAAAAACAATTGTAAATTTTAGGAATGCCTATCCCACTTTGGCAGGCTCTCAGGTATCTGATTTTAAAGTATTGGTATCCACAGATTTTAATAATAGCTATTCGTATGATAATTTAATAAGCGCGACTTGGCACGATATTACATCCAACTTTACATATGGAACTTCAGGCACTTATGTCGTATCGGGTGATTATGAGATTTCAGAACTATATGAGCAGGGTAAGCCTTTGTTTTTTGCGTTTCGCTACAGTAGTCTGCCGCAAGGAGAACACGGCCCGGTCAGGAGGCGTGTGATACAAACCGTACAATTTTTAGGTGAATCCATATATGGGACCCATGTACTGGCCGATATAGTTACATCAGATTTTAGGATCGTGGAGAAGAGTGAGGATGCTAAGACCGCTTCGACGCTAAGTGCGACGACTATCACATTGGATGGGTATCCGAGGTCTCTGCCCACAGATCCCGATCCAGCAACGGATACCTGGGTAGTGACCAAGGCTTTGGATTTGGATAGAATAGATAGTGGTCCCGATAGGGCTGTTGCGATCAAAGGGAATAAGGATCCCCTCTTAAAAAATCATATCCATGTATTTACAGAGCCGGGAGAGTATATCGTGACTTTCCTAGGAATCAATGCGAATATAGGTGGATACAAAGAAGTGGTCAAACAGATAAAAATAACAATAGAAGACGAATAAACCTTATAACTACTCATGAATAAATTGCTTTTATCTGTTCTTTGTTTATTCCTTTTGGCAGACCCGGTGTGGAGTCAACAGACCGTACAGTTTAAAATTTCCCAACAGGTGACGGAGAAACTTCCTGCTGATCTGCCGGCATATTTTCCAAAAGATGATTTTTCCTTGTTTGAAAAGAATGCATTGAATGTGGTCATCGTAAAATCTGATGACCAGCAGAAGGAAGGACAAGGCACACATATAAGACAGTTTTTACAACAGAAGTGGGGGATAGACATACCCGTTGTATCGTGGCAAGAAGCAAAAAAAAGTGGGAAACACCTGATTTTATTTGGTACTGTTCATGAGAATACTCCTTTGAGGCAGCTCAATGCCAATTTTCAATTGGGAGATAATCAATTAGGCTATGAGGTCCGAACGATCTTCAACGCATTGGATTGGAAAAGAAACGTTATTTTCATTGGAGGGAAAGATAGAAAAGAGATCGATGAGGGATTGGAAGTGTTGGTACGTCGGATTGATAATCCCAAAAAGATACAACACTTCATAGCCTGTAAAGGATGGGATACCCGTTACTCGGCAGAACGTTTAGAAAACATGGTGAGCGGTTTGAAAGCCCATTATTCCAATAATGCCAGTTATGTGCTGACGCAATTTGCCATTAGAGATTCCCTCGGCAATATTGCTCATCTGTATAAAATGACAGGTTATGATCCTTATGCAAAGACCTTTGCAAGAATGCAAAAGATTGTTTTTGATCATTACGGCAGGACGATTAATGGTAGGACAGAAACAGCCCCAAGCTTTACTTTTCATCTCTTTCCGCAATTTGTCTATCTCATGGAGCATTCAAAAGAATTCTCGGATATAGACAGGTTGCAGGCCGCGGAGTTCATAAGAAAAATAGCCGAGGAGATGTTGGTGCATTGGGAATTGAAAGATCCATTGCGGTTATACAAAGACGAAAAGCAGGAATACCTTACCAATCATTCTTGTTTTGCTTCCCGCTCTTTGTCTTCTGCGGGCAGGTATCTTTTGTCTCGATATGACTATGAGCCGGCAAAGTTTTGGGTGGCTGTGGCAGACAACGCTTTTGCGGGTGTAGCTCCCCGGACATTTTCACCGGAGGATGCGGCAGGATACCAATATCTGGTTTATCAGATATTCATGGATTACGCATTGGCAAGTGGTATATATGATTTAGACTTTTTTGAGAATGACGTATTTAAAAGTTATGTCGAGTACTGTAAATTTCAATTCAATCACTTGGGATATACTGCGGGATATGGTGATGCGAATCCAATGGGGCATGATGGAGGATATACCGTATTGAAGTATGCTGTGGAGATACTGAGGGACAAAGAGGCAGCATACATTGTCAATCTGATAGAACATAAAAGAAAAAATAAACTGAAGGAATTTCCTTATACTGGGTTTCCGGGTTCGGATAGCTTAGGTCTAAAATATCAAGTGGTCGTCCCCTTCAAACAGGAACAATATGGTGTAGGCAATTATTATAAAAGAGAGACCTTGGACAAAGCCGTATTCCGAAGCGGATGGAATAAAGAGGCGGATTTCTTGTCTATAACAGGGATAAATGGTGATGGATATAATCATGGTCATTTTGATGCCAATGGCATAAGCCAGTATATTGCCGGTGATAAATTGTGGCTTTGGGAAGGGGATTACATCAAGAAATTTCCAAATGATCACAACTCGATCGTCGTCAGCAAAGATGGCAAGCTGACCGATCAGAGCAGAAGCTTGCAGAAGAGAAGAAAATCATCATTATCACAAGTTCTGTCAGCAGGGAATACCCCGGACAGAAAAAGCTCGTTACTATCTATTTTACTGGAAGATTACAACGGGACAAACTGGACAAGAAATATAAACTACTCTCCCAAAGACGGATTTTGGGTAATTGATGAATTGGAGATACAGGAGGATGGACAATATATAACCGAAGCGTATTGGAGAAGTACGGGGCAGGTCACACCACTGTCGCAAGGGTACAAGATTGTCCAAAAGAAAGCGGACAAGGACGATCTTTCGAATACCTTTTTCGTGGTAGAAGGAAGCGGTGCCCAACGAATGAATAGGACGGTTTTGGAAGAAATGCATGGCCGAAAAGACGGCAACTTGTCCGGGTATAGTTTTTCGGATAGAAATACCCAATATATTGTTCAACGAAAAGATGGAAGCTATAAGAAAGGAGATAAAATATGGTTTGTCAATTTTATGCAGGCCGTAGCCGAGAAAACCCCCAAGCCACCTGCTATTAAAAGAGTAGCCGACAATGTATTTCTTTCGCAATCGGAAAAATCCTTAAAACTAGCTGTATTAGGGCGGTTTGATAGTGATCTTATGCACATAGAAGCTGATGTCTGTTTTGTAGCAAAAGAGGGAATAGTAGCCAGAGGAGCACAGAAGTTGCAAGTGGGGGAGTTCAAGTGGCAATCTACAGACAAAAAAGACGTCTTTATACCCTTACCTCAAGAAATTACGGCAATACAGCTACAGGAAATATTGGAACGTTTAGACAAAACAGCTTCTTTGGTCACACCGGTAGCCTCCAAAGATGTAGACGTCAAATGGAATAAAAATGTAACCGTTGAAGATTTCGATTCAAATGTATCGGTGTTGTCTTCCTCGTCGGGACAATATGCAGTAGGATTGCAAAACGGCACTTTCATCCTAAAAGATGATAAAAATACTATATTGGCAACTCGAAAATTTCCTAAGGCCATTACGGCGATATGTGCGGTAGAAACATTCAAAGGTGTACACTGGGCCGTAGGTGTGGCTCCGGTCAATACCAGAAAGGGAGAGGGTGCTTTATATTTATTAGATACAGAAGCAAACATAGTTTGGGAAAAAGCTATACCGTTGTATCAACGTAGAAATGGTAAAGTCACGACGATATTTACAGCAAAAAAAGGAGCAGAAACCCTCATTATTGCAGGAGCACAGTCCTGGCACTACTATGCTTTTTCTATTGCCGGAAAGCAAATATGGAAACAGGCCGTGTACCACGGCGCCACTACAGGTGCTGCGGGCGATATGGACGGAGATGGCACAGATGAGATAGCGGCAGGAACCGAATATTACTACCATTCGATTATTAAGGATGGTAAAGTATTGCCACATATCACTACTTCGCCCTGGGTTTATGCATTAGCCGTGTTGGATCTGAACGATGACGGCCTCAAAGAAGCTGTATATGGTCGGGGAGACGGTTATCTATATGTACAGACAGTAGACAGCAATCCCATAAAGACATGGAGGCTAAATATCGGCGGTAAGCCTACCGCTATAGTAGAATTAGCGCAGGGTGAAGCGAAGCTAGCGGTGTCCAATGCCCTCGGTGATATTACATTTGTGGATGGTCTCGGTCAGGTCAAAGGAAGGGTGAGTCTTCCCGTATCTGTCGAAGATATGATTAGGGTAAAGCAAAACTTATACGCAGTATGTGCCGATGGATATGTGTATAAGCTTTCCCAAAAAGGTGAAGTCTTGGAAAAATATGCATATACATTTTCCCGAACATCCATATATTCACCAAAAATCGTGGCTAACGATGGGCAAATTCGTGTTTTTTCAGGAAAGAACGTGTATGCAATAGCCCCTTAGTACGGATAAAGGATGGAAGTAACTTAAAAATATATTAATATAAAAACTATGAAGAAAGTGAAAATTTGGAGTTTATTCTTGGTGATGATGGGTACCTGTATGTTGTATGGTAAAAATAAGGAGTCTATAGTAACTGTAGCAGATATCCAAGAAAAAGTATTGTTGTATGTTTCTTTTAAACAAATCGGGACAGGTACAGGAAAGGATGAAGCCAATGCCGCAGATTTTTTGAACGGAACGTTTTGGAATAGTGTCAACGTACACCTACAAAAGAAACCGGTAGAAGTCATCTTTTTGCCGGGCAATTACAGCAGGGCATATACCCAAAAGCCGCTTACCTTACAAGGTATAGGCAATGAGAAAAACCAATTGACTATCTCAGGTGTTGCTGATCGCACTATTTTTGAAGCCGTTGTATCCGGCAACCCGGATAAAATGAAAGGAGTGATGGTAGATGTTGTCGACTCACAGCATATTCTTATTAAAAATTTATCTTTTACGGGCAATGGTAAACTAGGATATGCGCTGAGGATACGTTCTACCAAAGGACAAGAAACCAAAAATATAATCGTAAGTGATTGTACCTGGTTGGATATGAGAGGAATAGTCTATGGTACTACAGGTGTTCATCAAGCCGGAACACGCTACGTGACCTACAAAAACTGTACATTCAAACGAGTGGGAATAGACAGTCATTCGCACCATATTTACAATGCGTATAACCCCTCCCATATCTATGTCTTGGATAGTCACTTCGAAGACTGTACAGGAGACTATGTCCGGTTTAGGGATAGTACAGACTTTTGTGTGGTCAAAGGATCAAAATTTGTACGGAATAAGGATTTCCCTTCTTACCCTTTTATTTCTATGCCCAACTTCAACAAAAAAAGAACGGAAAGTTTTGCCTCCAATTATGCATTCACAGACAATGACTTTATCAATAATGGGGACAATGTCATCCGAAATGCGATAGCACTTCATCATTATGGGTTTGATAGACCGGGCTTTAATTATCTATTGACCGAAAAAGAAGGAAAAATGCTTTCTGAAGGCTCTCCTTCGGATAAAAAGAAAATTCTTAAGGACAATTTTGGTATATATCCAGACCTGATCCGCGTATATAACAATCGATTTTCGGGCAAAATTACAAATAAGGTTGCCGTCGGTAGTTTTCCCGCATATGGAGCTACTTCCAAAGGATGGAAAGGATTTGGAGATATCTATGAGATAGTCAGACAAAGTGATTCTCCTTTTGATTGGGAAAAGAACGAACAGAAATATTTGGTAAATAAATAGTGTATAGGAAATAATTAAATTAAAAAATGATAACTACTTAAAACTTAATGATATGAAAAAAATCACATTATTTTTGTCAATAGTTTTTGGTCTGACGACCATAGAGTCAAAAGCGCAATGGGCAGAGACCGGAAATTTGAAGAATGTTACCTGGGAATATAGTTTTACAGGTAGCGGTACGGTAACGAGTGAAGGAAAAGGACTAGAAAAAACGTCTACTCCTGCCCAACAGGATTTTTTGCCTAAGCCTCCTTCAGGTGAGGTCAAGATCATAACAAATGAAGAGACAGGGCAGGGAAAAAGTTCATTTGCACTGAATGCCAATGGTGCAAATTCTGGTTTGACATTGGGCCATTCAAGTGGTAAAGGGCTTGCACCGGCAGCGGCTAAGTTTGTAGCGAAGGACTTTGCTGCTAAATCAAAAGTAATGAGCGTACATTTCACGCTTACGCCAAATAGTACGGCAGAAAACAATCAAGCGATTTGGTATTTCGTCGTGGGGGCCAGTAAAAACAGTAGCATCACTGGCAAGGGAGCGCCTCCCATCACCGGGTACACGACGAGTGACAACAGCATTTACACTTTATTTAGGCTTAGGAAGACAAAGGCCGGCGGTCCTTATGGATTGCAAGTGAGGTATAATAGCGGTGACGAAAAGAAATGGGGATGGCAAAGTGTACCTGCATCCTTATTGACCAACGGGAAAGAAGCTAAGATAGATTTATTCTTTAATAATTCGGACAAACCGCAATCCTATACTTTCAATGGAGAGACAAAGAATTTGCCGGCAGAAGCTTATCATGTGTATATAAATAATGAGCAAAAAGGTGCAACATTGCAGTCTATGGCGCGTAACTATTCGCCACAGGACAAATCTATCGGGTACACAAAGGATTTGGAAGCTTTCAGCATTATGTCGCGTGAAGGGGCTCATTCGGGTGAAAAAAATGCAGAAGGAAAATTTATATACGACAGTTCAGCATCTTTAACGATCAACAATCTTAAAGTGATCCATCTCGCGAAATAAATAGAGCAGTTTGTTTTTTTTAATATGTTAAGTACAGGCGTGATGTGTGCATGAGCATGGCACACGCCTACCTGCTTAAAAAAATATTCAATGAGAAAAATCAATCTATTACTGTTATCCCTTTTTGCCTTTTCGATTTCGGCACAAGAACTGGCAGTAATGCCTAAAGAAAATTTTAAGATTACCAATTTAGGCCCACAGTTGGCCGATGTATCGCTGCAAGGGAGCATCTTTGCCAAGGATCCCAACGGTAACCTGTTGATCTATACAGTTACGAGGGGTACTCCTGCACATCTGGTCGCTTTTGACGTAGCTACCCGCCGACTAGAGGTAGATGTACCTTTGCCAAAAGTGGATGGATCATGGGATGTTGAGGTCAGTTCGACAGGTGTGATCTATATTGCCGGTGGTGCGGGAGGGCTTCTATACAAACATGTCCCCGGCTCGGGCAAGGTAGAAAATCTAGGAAAAGTGTTGGGAACGGAAAATTATTTATGGGATTTGGCCGCCGGAGAAAATGGAGAAATATACGGGGCTACATACCCCAATTGCCGGGTTTTTAGATATCATCCGGACGAAGGTATTACGGATTTTGGAAACGGCCCTTTGATGGAAGGTGAAAACTATGTAAGAGGGTTGGCCTACAGTCATACCGAACAGAAGATATATGCAGGTATCGGTGCACATGCACATCTGATAGAACTTGACGTGAAGTCCAAGTCTAAAACAAATATATTGCCTGCCCAATATAGCTCATCAAAATTTGTCTATGACATAGGCCATGTCAAAGGGCTAAAATCGGGTGACAGGATTTATCTCAATGTGACGGGTGGCACGGCCAAAAATATATTGGTTTACAATATCACGAAAAAGGTTTACGAAGATGAGTTGCCCACCTTTAACGTAAAAACTGTTATTAAAGATCCGCATTCACAAAAGGTGTATTATGTGCGGAATAGTAAGTTGATGATGTTGGATTATGATTTTCCAACCCCCGTACCGGTAGAAATAGCCGACTTTAGGGGAAGTCCCCGAGCCTCTGCATGGAATGAAAAAGGTCAGCTTGTCTTTTTAAATACATATCAGCAAATCGTAGTGTTTGATCCGGTGTCAGCAAAGAAGGAATCCTACTCCTTAAAAGTGCCACCTCAGCCTATCGCTTTGACCTATATTGATATGGGGCCGGACAAGAGAATCTGGTCAGGGGGATATTTGAGCGGTAATAATGCGGCATTTGATGTAAACAAAAATGCACCTACGGTGTACAAAGGCCTATCTCAGACAGAGAGTGCTACGAAATTAGGATCCAAAATATATTTTGGTAACTATCCTAAATGCAGATTTCATGTGTACGACACTTCTTCGGAATGGAATATCAAACAAAAGAATCCGAAATTGATAGGAACTTCTGAAGGTCAAGACCGACCCTTTGGGGCGCTGGCGGTTCCCAGTTTAAACAAAGTGTTTTTTGGTACAGTACCGGATTATGGAAAAAATGGAGGGAAGTTGATAGAGATTGACGGAGCTACGGATCAAATTGTCAATCAGGTGAGTGTCGTGGACAATCAATCCGTGATCACATTGGCGTATCAAGATAACATGTTGATCGGGGGATGTTCGATATGGGGTGGTTTGGGAGGCCAACCCATAGATAAGGAAGCCAAACTGTTTGTGTGGGATCCCGTGAAAAAACAAAAAATAGCTGAAATCATCCCGGTTGCAGGTGCCAAAGCGATTACGATCCTTATCAATGGTCCCGATGGTTTAGTATGGGGGTATGCGGGGGGTACATTGTTCAAATTTGATGTGAAGAAGAAAGAAGTTGTGCTGACAAAGCACATTTTTGATGACAGTAGAGATTCTTTTTTGTGGAGACCGGATACTTTTGTCGTCCATCCGAATGGAATGCTATACGGATCTTTGCAAGGAAGACTCATTGCCTTAGATCCCCAGACACTAGAGGCTAAATCTTTCCAAAAATCAGGAGCAGATGTTATTCTCGGTCTGGATAAGGAATTGTACTATAGATCTGGTAAAGAGCTGTATCGTTTGGATATACTGCGTAAATAAGTAGTAGGCTGTCTAAAAAGTCCTAAATTTCCAGTTCGTCATCCTGAGCATGTCGAAGGATCTCGTTCATAGTGAATGCTTTACTAGAATGAGATGTGTTCGACTTCGCTCAACATGACGACTTTTTAGACACTTCCGAAGCTTAACGTTACTTTTTTATATCTTTAATGGCAAAGTTGAGAGTTTGGCCATTTGAAAACTGCGGAAGTCCTAATAGAAGGAATTCTTATAGAATTGAAATAAAATGCAAACAAAACTATATGTGACCCTTTTCGGTTTAATATTCTTTTGTGCCTGCGATACAAATAAAAATTTATACCGCGCGCTTGATTCGCCAAGGATAGACACCTTGACGGTCGCAGGGGATACCTATCGTGTCAAATGGCTATTGAAAGAAGATTTTGCTTCCGATGAAAGGTTGAAAAATTGGGTCTTAGAAGCCACAAAAGCGGATATGGAAATCAAGGATGGAAAACTTTTTATAACCGATTACGGTATCGGGTCAACATTATGGTATAAAAAGGAATTTCCACCGAATATTATCATTAGATATACAACCCGATCCGAAAAAGGTATGGCGGATAACAAATTGAATTTCAATCATATTTCACATGCTTGTGAAAATGATGGAACACCTTTAAAGATCGGAGAGGAAAGCGGACGTACGGGAGCCTATTCCCAATACCATCAATTTACGAACTATATAGCGACGTTGACATTCAAACACAGCCGGCTCAGAAAGGATCCGGGTTTCAGATTGTTGAGTGATAGTGAGACGCATGCTGTCGAAAACCAACGTTATGAAGTGGTGTATACGGTGCTGCAAGGAAGGCTACGCTATTACTTAAACAATCTAAAGGTACATGATAAGCAGGATCCAGAACCATTAAAAGGTGGAAAGTTCGGGTTAAGAACCTGGAATACCCATGCTTCATGGGATAATATAGAAATAGGGGTCATTTTGTAGAGATGATATCAAATCTTTATCCATCAAGGTCACTCCGTCAATTCGTTTAACGGACACATCAATCAAAGCAGATACATTATAGTATGAATATTAAGCACGTATTAAAATATAGTTTCAAATCTGTCTACCTCACGATGGCATGCTGTTTGTACTTTCTCCACGCTCAATCACAGCCTAAGCCGCAGGACTTGACAAGTGGACTCTCTTTGGATCATGACAATTGGATATACAAGCCGGGAGAGGAGGCTTTTGTCTCCGGTACGGTGAAATATAAGGGGCAGACCGTGGATCAGATAAAGATCATATATGAAATCGGTCCCGAAATGTTGCCTCCGATTATCCGGGATAGCCTGATGACAACAGATGGACGTTTTAAGATCTCGGCAGGAACGATGGATCAGTCTGGTTTTTTGAGATGCGTGGTCCATATGGAATACGGAGAGAAAAAGTATAGAGAAGTCATTACGGCAGCATTTGATCCCTATGCTATACAGCCCACCGTCACGCTGCCTAGTGATTTTATGTCCTTTTGGGAAAAGGCCATAGCAGACAACCGCAAAATACCGTTGGATCCCCAGATGACATTATTGAAAGATCGGTCGACTGATGAGGTGGATATCTATGAAATATCATTCCAAAACTATAAGCCCGGAAGCAGGATATACGGTATCTTGTGTGTCCCTAAGGCTCCCGGGCGCTATCCGGCCATCTTCAATCCTCCCGGAGCAGGGATACATAAGATCAAAGGGTATCCAAATATGGCTAAAGAGGGCATTATTACTTTACAGATCGGGATTCATGGTATTCCGTTGAATATGGAAGAAAGTGAGTATAAAAAATTGGCCAATACTACTTTTAGAAGATATAGGGTAGAGGGGATGGACGATAGAGATGCCTACTATTTTAAGCGGGTCTATCTGGGATGTGTGCGGGCTATTGATTTTATTTACACCCTACCGCAGTTTGACGGGGAGAATATCGCCGCAATGGGAGGGAGTCAGGGAGGGGCACTGACACTGGTTACGACCGCATTGGACAGTAGGATAAAATATCTCGCGGCTTATGCCCCAGCTTTGTCCGATTTGACGGGTTATATACATGGGAGAGCCGGTGGCTGGCCACATATGTTTAAGAATGAGAGGTTCCGTACACCAAATGCCATCCATAGTCTGCAGTATTATGATGCGGTCAATTTTGCCAAACATATTAACGTACCGGGCCTGTATAGCTGGGGATTTAACGATGAGACCACACCGCCTACCACGATGTTTTCTGTTTACAACTCGATTGGGGCACCTAAAGAGCTATTTATCGAAAAAATTGCCGGGCATTGGTACAGTAAGAATCAGCTAGCAAAAAGGGAAGCTTGGCTGAAAAATAAACTAATGGGAAAATAGGCTCAGATATGTCTTGTGGACACTATTGTGATATTATAAAAGTTGAAAAAAATGTTGTAAAAAAGATTTATATTCTTACTTTAGAGTGTTGAATGTTCGAAAAGGAATTTTTCAACATTTTTTAACAATCAACCCGTTAACGTTAACGAGTTGTAAATCATAGTTAAGCATAAAAAATCACAACGATGAACTTAAAATACCTCCTATTACCTGTCTTGATTTGTACAGGATTGTTTTTTACCTCTTTACCTATACAAGCACAGACACTAGCAGGGATAGATGTGGAAGATCCCAAGACCGTCACTACAGACGGTGTAGAATTTTCCGTACTGCCCGATAAAAAAGACTGGATATATAAGACGGGCGAAAAACCTATATTCAAGATAAAATTGTTTGTGGATGGCCAACCTGTCGAAAAGGCAGATATGACCTATATGATTGGTCCTGAAAAAATGGAACCCACACGCAAAGGAAAGGTGTCTATAGCGAATGGATATGGACAATTGGAAGGAGAGATTATGAATGAGCCCGGATTTTTAAGATGTGATGTGCGTGTACGTGTAAAAGATAAAATCTACAAATCAGTAGCCACGGCTGCTTTTGAACCTGAAGCTATCAAACCTACGGTAGTCACTCCTTCGGATTTCCACAGCTTCTGGTCAGATGCGATCAAAAAATCGAAGAGTGTACCATTGAATTCAAAGCTTACGCCTATCCCAGCGAGAAGCAATGATGTGGTAGATGTGTATCAGGCAGAATACGAGTTTTTCAATGATGGTGTCAAAAAGTTTTATGGTGTCCTATCCATTCCCAAAAAAGAAGGCAAATACCCGGCTATTATCCGTTTTCCGGGAGCAGGCTGGGCGCCCTTATCGGGTGATCCGAAAACGGCAGAAGATGGATTTATAACCCTGGATGTTTATATACATGGCCGACCAGTAATACATGACAGGTCTTACTATGTTGATTTACAGAAGAATGAATTGAAAGGTTATCAGTACAAGGGTACTTCCGATCGGGATTCGTTTTATTATAAAAATGTGATATTGGGCTGTGTGCGATCTGTAGATCTTATCTATTCACTGCCGCAGTTTGATGGAAAACATATCGGAGGATGGGGCTCTAGTCAGGGAGGTGCATTGTCGATTATCACGACCTCACTGGAAAAGCGTATAAATTTTATGGTAGCCCTTTGTCCTGCTATGTGTGATTTTACAGGATACCTCAATAATAGAGCGGGAGGATGGCCGCATTTTTTTGCTAAACCTGAGTTGTATCAGGACAACAAAGAACAGGTCATGAAGACATTGTCTTATTATGACGTGGTCAATTTTGCTAAAGATATCAACGTGCCCGCATATCTATCTTGGGGATTTAATGATGCGACGACGCCGCCGACAACTTGTTTTGTGGCCTATAATGTCATGACAGCACCCAAGCAATTGTATATCATACCCGAAGGAGAGCATAAGATTTATCCTGAACAAAGAAAAAGGACATATAGTTGGCTTAAGCAGAATTTGCGAAAGTAGGCTATCTGCAACTCTTTTTTGAAATATCTGAACGCCGAGATTGAGCGATATAAAGAATAGTATTAGATTTATTTTTCATATATAACGTTAATTTTTTTTAAAAAATAATTAAATCAGTATAAATCGAAACAATATAATATGATGAGTGAAGGTGTAGAAATTATTTCAGTAGACTCTGATTTTGAACGGGAAAAGTTAAGGTATCATTTCGGTTTTAAGGGGGGGTATCTAACCGAGCTTTGGCAAAACATTGTCCAGATCAAAAGTAAAGGAGGGTTTGAAGCTATCGGTATGGCCACGCAAAGTGTGTTGTATGGCGATGCGAATGTGTTTGCTTCTACCTCCGAGGCGGGAGGCAATGCATTGATGTATACCGTGACCAATAAGGCCCTACAGCAAATCATGAACCGTAAATTTGACGACCCTATACAGTTTTTGGATCAGATCGTACCTGAATTGTATGAAACGGCGAAACAGATAACAGCTATAGAACAGCTGAATGTCAACTTTATCTATAATGCACTGTTGAGCGTAGACAATGCCTTGTGGTTGCTCTATGCGCAGGAAAATGGAGTGTCTACGTTTTACGAAATGCTTCCCAAGATTTATCGCGAATGTTTGTCCCATAAGAATGATAAAATTGCGGTAATGTACCAGATATCGTATGATATGCCGTTGGAATACATCAAAAAAGCGGCTGAAGATGGGTATTTTGTATTTAAGGTAAAAACGGGTTTTCCTGGTGATGACGAGGAGATGCTGCAAAAGGATATAGAAAGGCTGACAGAGGTTCATCGTATCTTGAAAGATGTGAGAACCTCTCAAACCGTCAATGGGAAGGTGTATTATACAATGGATGCTAACGGAAGATATCCGAATAAGGCTTTGCTTAAACGATACCTGGACCATGCGAAGGAAATCGGCGCTTTCCCTCAGATCGTACTTTATGAGGAGCCTTTTGTGGAAGAGAACAATGAGGATGTGTCGGATCTGGGGATACTGATTGCAGCAGATGAGTGTGTACATAGTGAGGGAGATGCTTATCGAAAAATTTCCCAGGGTTATAAAGCCTTTGTACTTAAAGGTATAGCCAAGACATTGAGCGAAACATTGAAGATCGCAAAGATAGCATACGAGCACGCTATTCCCTGTTTATGTGCCGACCTCACCGTAAACCCTATATTGATAGACTGGAATAAAAATATTGCCGCGGCACTTCCGCCTTTTCCGGGCATCGGTATGGGACTTATGGAGACGAATGGAGATATGAACTATGTGAACTGGGACATCATGAAAGCCCGGCATCCGCACTTTGGTGAAAAGTGGACAGAAGTTTCAAACGGAGTATTTGAGTTGGGAACCCGCTTTTATGAATGTGGTGGTGGAATTTTTTCTGTATCGGAATATTATAAGAATCTTTTTAAACGCTAATAAAAAAATGAATATGTACTTTGATTTGTCGATAAAACCTTTGAGATGGTGTGCCATCCTGGTTTTTGTAAGTGTATTGCTGCTTCCTAAGGCTCCCATGGCGCAGCAGAAGGCTTTGGAAATAGATATGACCGTGCTGCCCGGTTTGCAGTTTAGCCTGCCGAGGTTTCATGTAAAACCGGGGCAACAGGTCAAGCTAAAATTTAAGAATACGGACGATATGGATCATAATTTTCTTATCGTCAAGCCCGGGAAGCGGGAAGGGGTGGTGAGTAAGGCCCTGGCTCTAGGTGCTGAAGGGCCGAAACAAAACTATGTGCCAAAAGGCGATGACGTGCTATGGCATACAGTCACTCTTCATGATGGTCAGTCCGAGGTGTTGACTTTTATAGCGCCTAAGGAAGAAGGTGTGTATCCATACGTGTGTACGCTGCCCGGACATGGTTTTGTGATGTATGGGGCTATGTATGTCAACTCAACAGGTAAGATGCCACCTATCGAAAAGGACAATAATATTCCTCCGAATAGACAAAAGGCAGAAGCAGGACACGATCACGCCCACCATCAGTCCCACCCTTATGCGTTAAAGGCACCCTATCTGTATCGGACGTATGTCGAAGGGGCTGGCCCTGCAGCTATTGCTGTGCACTTACCGGCTCAACTTTCGTACTGCTGGGATGCCGGGGTATGCAAATTGAGATTCGCATGGCAAGGTGATTTTTTGGATAATACGGCTATTTGGAAAGGGCACAAGGATGCGCGCTCAGTGATTTTGGGCGATGTGTTTTACAGGGAGGACAAGAGGGCTGTCCTGGGAATAGGAGATGTTGCGCAGGAGAAGCCTCGGTTCAAAGGTTATAAAATAGTGGATGGTGGATATCCGGAATTTCATTATGTCATCAATGGCGTAGACGTGTTCGAACTGATAAAAGAACTGAAGAACGGAGGAGGTGTTGTCCGTTCTTTCCGAATCCCACAGCTGAAAGATCAGGTCCGTTTTGCCTACACGCCAACCGATGCGGTACGCTATTACTATGAAGGAAAAGAATTGTCTACAGATATTTTGGAATTGAGTGCTCAGGCAGGGAAGCAATTTGCTGTCGAAGTACGTATGTCGAATTAAGTTTTGTATAGATGAAAAGTTTAATTTTGTTGTCCAGCCTGGTATTCTCGCTGGCTTTATGTCAATCTACGCGAAAAGAAGCGCCGGAATCGTATATAATCGAAACTATCCCTATGCCAGAGGGACTTACAGCCGAAGTAGCCGCTTTGGAATTTTTGCCGGACGGCAGATTGGTGGCTGCCTTTATGCGTGGTGAGATCATGATCTTTGATCCTCAAAAAAAGGAATGGAAATTGTTTGCCACCGGTTTGCAAGAACCTTTAGGAATGTTGGTGGTCGACGAAAATGAACTGTTGGTCATGCAGCTCCCGGAGCTGACACGTATAAAGGACACAGACGGCGACGGGCTGGCAGATTCCTACGAGACGGTGTATGATGGTTTTGGCATGACCGGAAACTATCATGAATTTACATACGGACCTGTGAAGGACAAGCAAGGGAATCTATATATCGCGCTCAATTCCTCGTCGTCCGGCGGAGGGATAGCAGAAGAAGTACGGGGAGAGTTGAACATGGATGGCAAAGGGCAGGGTAGAGCTATGTTTTCCGTGGTACCTTATAGAGGGTGGGTGATAAAGATCACTCCTCAGGGAGAGGTCGTGCCATTTGCTTCGGGATTCCGTTCGCCTAATGGTCTGCTCATCGATGACCATAACCGTTTGTTGGTGACTGACAACCAGGGTGACTGGGTGGGTTCAAGCCACTTGTATCATGTAGAGGAAGGAGGTTTTTACGGTCATCCGGCGAGTCTGGTTTGGGATAAAAACTGGCACAACGGCAATCCTTTTGAGTGGCCTGTCGATTCGTTGAACAATCTAAGGGAAAAACCGACCGTAATTTTCCCACACAATGTTATTGCCAATTCGCCAACGCAACCCCTTGTGATCAGAGAGGGTATGCATATGGATCATTTTAAAGGGCAGTTGATCGTTGGGGAAATGAATACAGAACGTTTGGTCCGGGTCATGCTCGAGGAGGTCAACGGTGTCGTACAGGGAGCCGTGACACCTTTTATCGACGGACAGGGATTGAGAAAAGGCAACAACCGTCTGGCTATTGCTCCCGACGGAAGTCTGTGGGTGGGCCAATCGGATCATGGATGGTTAGGTGACAGAGGAATACAAAAAATAACTGCTACCAATAAAGTCCCGTTTGATGTAAAGGATATCAAACTCGATAAAGATGGTTTTGATCTGACCTTTACAAAAGGTTTTTCTGTCCCGAAAGGAACGGACCTTTCATCATGGCTGAAGATCAAAAAGTATCACTATCATTACCACGCCAAATACGGTTCGGACAGAGTCGATGAGCAGGAGGTCGTGGTGAAAGGATTTAAGCCGAAGGCTGGAAACACTACACTGTCTTTGCAGCTGGACGAGGTAAACGAAGGGTCTATTTATGAAATCACTATAGACACGCTGCTTGCCAAGGGTCAGCAAGATACATTGACTAATAAAATAGTGGCGTATACGGTCAAAAAGGCTAGATAAAAAAACGTTCCAAGCTACACGTACTATCCGTAGGGCAGTACGTGTAACTTGAAAGCATATCCTGTCGCAAGTTTTCCTGCGGAGAGCTCTCCGCTAGCCAGCGGATCGGTTAACGAAGTGTAGCTTGTGACCATTTAGTCGGAACGAAATCATGCACGACGGATAAAGTAACTGGATGAAAGGAGACTTAAAAATGGAACAACAACTAAAAAGAGGGATTATACCAGTGCTGCTGTGTGTTCTTTTGTGTGGTACAGGTCTTTTGGATACGGCCAATGCCGCCAACCGGATACGGGTGGCTACCATTGGTGAGAGGGCACCCACACTGGACAAAAGCGCAGGATACCAAAAGATGGTCCAACAGATGATTGCATTTTGGAAACAGCAGCTGGACCAGGTCATTCACGATAAGCCTGACCTGATCGTCGTGCCTGAGAATGCCGATTTCCCATGGGGACTGACACGTGCGGAAAAAGACGAATACATCAAAGTCCGCAGAAACCAGGTTCTTGATTTCTTTGCCTCTGTAGCGAAATCAACAGGTTCTTATCTGGTTTATAGTATGAACCGCTATGACGAGAAAGGGCTATTGCGAAATACCGGTGTGCTGCTGGGGCGTAACGGGGAAACAGTCGGTATGTATGACAAGAACTACCCCACTATCAAAGAAATGGAGGCAGGAATCAGACCCGGCACACGTGTGCCGATTTTTGATTGTGACTTCGGGAAGCTAGCTATCGCCATCTGCTATGACCTGAACTTTGACGAGTTAAGGGAGCAGTACGCAGCCTTGGATCCGGATGTGATCGTCTTCCCTTCCGCCTATCACGGCGGGTTTGTGCAGAGCGTATGGGCCTATACCTGTCGGGCATTTTTCGTCGGGGCGATCAGTGGCCGGGGGGCGCACTCCCAAGTCAGAAATCCGTTGGGAGAGGTTGTTGCCAGCTCGACAAATTATTTTAATTATGCTGTTGCCGATATAAATCTCGACTACAGAATCGTACACCTTGATTATCACCGGGGGAAACTGAAAGATCTGAAGAAAAAATACGGCAGCACCGTACAGATCAAAGATCCCGGAGAGCTCGGTGTATTGCTTGTGACCAGCGAAAATGAAAGCATCGGTATAGCAGAGATGTTAAAAGAGTTTGGTATCGAAACCGTGGATGATTATTTCAAGCGGTCGCAGCTCGTTAAAAAACAAAATGAACTTTAGGAAGATAAATACCGTCAATTGATCCAGGTTGGCCCGACTTCATTCTTTTGCAATGGCGGAGCCAATAGATTGTTCTTGAGCGGGCTACCTGTATTGTAGTGATAGGCGCTATCTGATCCAAGTGTCAATAGCGGATCTTCTATGGATATTCCAGGTATGTTCTTAAGGCCTTCTACATTCCCGTTAAAAAACAGATTACCCTCATAAATAATTTCTCCTTTGGGTGCTTCTAAGACCTCGATCAGTGGGGTGGTACTGGTATTTCCGATAATCACATTTTGTTTGTAGGTAATATTTTCAACGGGTATAGCCATCTCTACATCGGGCATGCCAGCTACCTGACCTTTCTGGCCGATACATATATTTTTATCATTATCAATAAGCGTATTGTTAGCAATCAAAATATTTTTGGTGGGATAATAGCTCCCTTTTCCGGGATAATTATTCGCGTCGCCCTGATATAAAGTAATGGCAGGCTTGCCTCTTCTTCGGGTTCCCTGTATATAGTTGTTGCGGATGATATGATTCTCTCCGATAACTAGAATTCCTCCCGTATAGTTGTCACGCAATCCCGGAAAGATATAATTGCCCTCTATTAAATTATTGTTGCCATGCCTTATCGTGATGCTTCCCGAAGCTTTGATAAATGTATTGCCGCGAATGATGTTTCCGCTTGATTTAATGTTGATGATTTTGCCTATCCCCAGCATATTTTCGAAGATATTTGATTCAACAACTGTGGCAGAAGAAGATGAAGCATTCGTGCCATCTCCTATGCGAATGGCTATAGCTCCACCCAGGCCAATGCTTGGCATATCTTTGAAATGATTATGATCTATGCGATGGTGATTGGCATCATCCGTCGGGCGCCAGACAATCATAAGTACACTTCTGCTGACTTTCCCCTCAAACAAGCTGTGGTCTACTTGGTTATGCTTCCCATACAATCCTATCCAGACATCGGTTCCGCTTTCTTTGTTAAATTTCGATATCGCAATATTGGTAATGCGGCAGTGATTCGCATGCGTTTTTCCATCTCGGAACTCAATGAGATGAAAATTCCGTGAGGAATGTCCGTTTTTGAAATGAAGCCCCTCCACTATGAGATACTCTCCTGCAAGGCGTAATGAAGATGCTCCCGAGATGATAACCTGTCCTGCTGTTTCGGCCTTTAAAGTGATTGGTTTGTTTTCTGCTCCTCGGCTTTTAAATACAATATCAATGTTGTTCCATATCCCGTTTTTCATAATTATTATGTCTCCCGGAACGGACTTACCGATCGCATCAACAAGCTCCGCTTCATTGGTTACAAAATGCTCGCTTGAAACAAGGCGACGCGGACTAGATGATGTCAATGTTATAAATATCACAAATACAGACAGTAATCGTGTTATATAATGTAAGCTGCTCATATTGTTTTATTATAAAAAATGTGGAATATTTTTAAATACATCTTATTCGTTGGTAAAAGTAACAAATATTGTATTGCCTGAAAATATATTTTAAACTGCCGGCAATATTACTTGGAAACTTAGAAATAAGTTACTACTTTAGTATTTCGGTATCGTTACCGAGATGAAGATGCAGACCGGTTAACGATAATAATTATGATAAAATAGGACCCAAATATTGATGTATGTTTGAATTTAAATTTCGTTTCATTATTCTGATCTGTGCGCTCTTCTGTACAGTGACCTCCCCAAGCATGGCAATAGACGTCAAAGATTTCGGTGCCAAAGGTGATGGAAAGGCAGATGATACAAATGCGATTATCGCCGCGATCAGCGGTGCTGTTGACGGGCATGTGGAATTTACAAAGGGTCTGTATAAGATAAGCAGAACCATTGAGGTCAAGCTCGGTGAGACGGGGCCCTTAAGTATTTCCGGTGCAGGAGGGACAGGGAGTGTGATTATGACGGGCGAAGGGCCTGCTTTTCGATTTATCGGATCACATGAGGGGTCAGCCCTTCCGTCTACGGTCAAGCCGATCGTTTGGGAGAAAGAGAGAATGCCCACAATTTATGATCTGGAAATTATCGGCGCACATAAAGATGCCGATGGGTTGGAATTTCGAAACACTATGCAACCGACAGTAAGAGGACTGCTCATTCGGGATGTTCGCACTGGTGTTCATTTAGTTTCAAGAAATAGAAATATCATTATCGCGGATTGTCATATCTATAATGCAAGTGGTATCGGGATCTTTCTAGATCAGGTCAACATCCATCAATTCATTATCAGCAATAGTCACATCAGTTATTGTAAGCAAGGTGGAATTAAAGTAGCCGGAGGTAATATCAGAAATTTTCAGATCACGGGCAATGATATCGAGTACAACTGTGATCCTGAAGGTATAGTTTCTGCAGACATATGGATAGATTGCAGCAAACCGGGAAGCAGTGTCCGGGAAGGGACTATCTCCGGAAATACCATACAAGCTATCTATAGTCCGAATGGGGCGAATATCCGTTTCATCGGGCAGGAAGGTAATCCGCGCAAGATTGGTCTATGGAGTATTACCGGGAATCATATCAGTGCGCAGGATATTAATATCCACCTCCAGCAGACGCGGGGTATCAACATTACAGGAAATAGTTTTATACGTGGCTTTAACCGTAATATTGTGATCGAAAACAGCGAGAACATCGTTGTGGGTAATAATGTGATGGACCGAAATGAAGATTATTATAGTGCCACCGATTCCACGGCGGTGGGCGGGGTCTCCATTGCTAATTCCCGCAATATCATTTTCAGCAGTAATATTCTAGAAGGGGCGGAAGCCGGAAACGAGCAAGCAGGAGGAGCATTAACGATCAATAATAGCCGTCATATCACCATCAACAATAATCAGATTACCGACCCGAAGTTTCAGGGGATTCATATAAATAATAGTGCTGGAGTTATGGTAAGCGCATGTATGGTGACGGAAAATCGGCAAATTCCAAGAATGTTGTCCGGGATTTTAGTCACCGGAGCATGCCCTGACACCGTGGTTCGCGGTAACCGTGTAGATAACGGTAAGAGCGGGAGGATAAAAAATAAAGCTACAGGTGCGATTATTGAATAATACCCGGATCAAGTTTTTATTGGAATCGATTAATTTTTAAATAACAATTCATGAAAAACCGAGAAAAGAAATTCCTGCTGTCCATGTTGTTGATCCTGATATCGACTATATGTGTGTTGGCACAGTCTTCGACGGAGAAGCTGGTGAGATCCGCAGAAGAGCTCCAGGCTGCTTTCGCAAATGCTTCGCCCGGAGATGTTATCGTCATGCAGGACGGCACGTGGAAAGATATTAATATTCGGGCGAAAGGCAATGGTACAAAAGATAAGCCCATTACCTTAAAGGCGCAAACGTTGGGGAAAGTGATTATCTCTGGAAATTCTTCTCTTTTATTATCGGGGGAATATTTGATTGTCGATGGCCTGCATTTCAAAGATGGAGGAACAACGTCGGGTTACCTGATCCGTTTTAGGGATGAGAAACGCCAACCTGCCAACCACAGTCGGATTACCAATATTGTCGTATCCGAATTTAATAGGCCTGCTGATGGCAAATCAGATGTATGGGTCAATCTGTTCGGTATGTATAATCGGGTAGACCATTGCTTTTTTCACGGCAAGACAAGCCCCGGGCGAATTATGACGATATGGCGGCCTACCGATGCGGAAAACCGCCATCAGATTGATCACAATTATTTTAAGGATGTGCCACTGCTCGGGAAGAATGGCGCCGAGGCTATTGGAGTCGGAGCAAGCAACACCTCGCTGTCTGATTCGTATACTACGATCGAATATAATCTATTCGAGAATTGCAACGGGGAAGGGGAGTTGCTTTCTATCAAATCCGGTCGGAATATCATACGGTCTAATACCGTCGTTCGATCGCAAAGTAGCATCAGCCTGCGTCATGGCAATAATAATCTGGTAGAAGGAAATTTTATCTTTGGCGATCGGGTGGCCCGTACAGGGGGAATACGGCTTACGGGAGAAAATCATGTTATCAAAAATAATTATATCCAGGGATTGAGAGGATCAAGACCTGCCATTGGAATTATTGAGGGGCTGGAGGATTCTCCCCTGCACGGCTATCTGCAGGCAAAAAATATTACCGTTGCGGGAAATACGATGATAGATAATGAGCTGAATTTAGTCGTTGGAGATTTATATAAACCGGAAAAGAAGCAGACGATGCCACTCTTAAATTCAAGTATCAAGAACAACGTTATTGTCGGCATTAATGAAATGTATCCGCTCATCAAGGTAATGGATGAGTCTGTGCATACAACTTATCAAGGAAATATAATTTATAATGGCTTGCTTGTAAAGCAGACCGGCGTGAAATATGAGAATCCCGGATTAATGGTGTCAAATGGGCGCTATATCTATCCGGTCGGGAGTTCCCTTAAAGGAAATATCGTCGAGAGTCCGCTAAAAAGAACCGATGTGGGGCCATCCTGGATCAAGGGGAGATGGTCGGAATTGGGAATCGAAGATATACCTTATGTGAATCACTAACTCGCTTATATTATGAGATACCTGTTTCAATTCATTTTTATTTTTTACCTGGGTCTCCTGAGTAATCTTTACTCTTGCTCGAAAGACAAGGTGACACCACCGGACAAAGAGCAAGTGCTTCCAGAAAAAGAAAAAGAAGACCCGCCGCTCCCTGATGTTCCGGACGAACCAGAGGGGCTGCTCGTCAGTACGGAAGAGGAGTTGAAGACCGCAATTGCACAGGCTGCACCCGGAGATCTTATCCTTATGCAGGACGGAAACTGGAAGGACCTTAACATTATTTTTAAGGGAACAGGTACGCCAGAAAAGCCAATTACCTTGCGGGCGCAGACGGGAGGTCAGGTAGTTCTGTCCGGAAACTCCTCGCTGCGCATGTCGGGCGAATACCTGGTTGTTGACGGTCTGCATTTCAAAGATGGGGAGACGTCCCTTGGTTACCTGATCCAATTCAGGGATGAGAAGCACCAGCACGCCCACCATAGCCGAATTACAAATATTGTCGTATCCGAGTTTAACCGAACTGTAGATGACGGTTCGGATGTATGGGTCAATCTGTTCGGTACCCATAATCGCGTGGATCACTGCTATTTCCATGGAAAGAGAAGTTCGGGTCGGATTATGACGGTTTGGCGCTCAACGGATGCGGCTGATTATCATCAGATCGATCACAACCATTTTAAGGATGTTCCTGTGCTGGGACAAAATGGTGCCGAAGCTATTGGTATCGGTGCGAGCAACACCTCCCTGTCTGACTCATATACGACGATCGAATACAATATATTCGAAAATTGCAACGGTGAAGGAGAACTGCTTTCTATCAAATCCGGACAGAATACGATACGTTATAATACCGTGATTGAATCTCAAGGTAGTATCAGTCTGCGGCACGGTAATAATAACCGGGTCGAAGGAAATTTCATCCTCGGCGGACAAGTGAGGCTCACGGGAGGTATCCGTATCATGGGAGAGGGACATATCATTAAGAATAATTATATTCAAGGTTTGCGGGGCACAAGAGCGGCCCTTTCATTGATCGAAGGGTTAGAAGATTCGCCACTGCATGGTTATTTGCAGATAAAAAATGTGTTGATAGCGGGAAATACATTAGTAGATAATGAGGTAAATATGGTTATCGGCGACCTTTACAATGTCACATCGGGACAAATTATGCCGGTTATATACTCCCTGATGAAAAATAATGTAATAGTAGGCATGAATACGATGTCTAATCTGATTCGGGTGCTGGATGAATCCACTGACATGGCTTACGAAGACAATGTAGTTCATCACGGTGTTTTGAATATTACGGACAAACCGGGAATACGTGTCGAAGACCCCCATTTGCAGATTGGGGCGGATGGGCTGTACCATTATGAGGAGGATAGTCCGTTCAAAGAAAATATTGTCGGACAACCATTAGATAGGAGTGAAGTAGGGCCAGATTGGATGAGCATACCCTAACAAAAGGGCCGAAAGGCTTTTTTTGAAACTTATTTCGTTAACGTTAACGAAATGAAGAATACGTGTAAAGATGACGACGCGAAAACCCGTAATTAATGATAAAAAAGGAGGAAATTTTATGAATATTAAAAAAGTGCTTATTGCCAACCGGAGCGAGATCGCTATTCGAATTAGCCGGGCCTGCAATGAATTGGGGATAGGGACAGTCGCGGTATATACCTTTGAAGACCGTTATTCGCTGCATCGTTATAAAGCAGACGAAGCATATCAGATTGGTAGGGATGAAGAACCGCTCAAACCCTATTTGGATATCGAAGCGATCATCGAAATAGCGAAGCAGAGTGGGGCGGATGCTATCCATCCCGGCTATGGTTTTTTGTCGGAGAATGCCGATTTAGCCCGTCGTTGTGCAGAGGAAAATATGACCTTCATTGGCCCTTCGCCCGAAGTGATGGAGCGGTTGGGCGACAAAGTGAGCGCAAAATTGGTCGCGCAAAAGGCGAATGTACCTATTATTGAAAGTAGCAAAAAAAACCTTGATATGGTCAGCGTGGCGTTATCAGAAGCCGAGCGGATCGGCTATCCCGTCATGCTGAAAGCTGCAGCAGGTGGTGGAGGACGTGGCATGCGGGTAGTACGCAGCGAAGGAGAACTCGAAGTCGCCTATAACAGCGCGCGCAGCGAGGCATTCAATGCTTTTGGAAATAATACGGTGTTCTTAGAAAAATATATTGAAAACCCGCGTCACATCGAAGTGCAGGTCGTCGGGGATCATTACGGCAATGTCGTGCATCTTTATGAACGGGATTGTTCTGTGCAACGCCGTTTTCAAAAGGTGGTGGAGGTAGCGCCGTCAATAAATCTGTCTAAAGAAAGCAGGGATCGGTTGTATCGATACGCTACCTCCATTGCGACGGAGGCTGGATATGACAATGTGGGCACGGTTGAATTTTTGGTAGATTCTGGAGGAGACGTTTATTTTATCGAAGTGAACCCTCGCATTCAAGTCGAACACACGGTTACGGAGATCGTTACCGGGGTTGATCTGATCAAGACACAGTTGTATATCGCTTCGGGATATGCCCTGGGAGATCCCATCGTAGGCTTAGGCGATCAGGAATCTGTCTTGCTGAAAGGATATGCTATACAATGTCGGATTACAACAGAGGATCCTGCGGATGGTTTTAAGCCGGATTACGGCACGCTTATTACTTACCGGAATGCTGCTGGCTTCGGTGTGCGGCTGGATGAGGGCAGCGCCTATCCTGGCATGAAGATCAGTCCGTTCTTTGATTCGATGCTTGCTAAAGTGAGTACATATGGCAATACACTGGAAGAGGCGGCTAGGCGTATGGATAGAGCGTTGAGAGAGTTTCGTATCCGTGGTGTAAAAAACAACATCGGATTTTTGGAAAATCTTATCATGCATCCGATCTTCCTCACCGGAAAGGCTACGGTAGGTTTCATTGCCGATCATCCTGAACTTTTTCAGACGGTGAAAAAGCAGGACCGTGGCACGAAGCTATTGACATTCTTGGGCAACGTCTCGGTCAACGGAAACCCGGATGTGAAGGGAGCGGCCCCACTTCTATCTTCTGCACCAGCGGTTCCACCGGCTTTCAACAGTCGCGGACCTTATGCAGAAGGGACGAAAGATCGGCTTGCTCGGCTCGGACCGGAAGGCTTCTGCAAATGGTTAGCTGAGGAAAAGCGTATACAGTATACCGATACGACTTTACGAGATGCACATCAGTCTTTGTTGGCGACGCGGGTACGCACATATGACATGTTGAAAGTAGCTGAAGGCTTTGCCAGGTCACATCCACAAATGTTTAGTATGGAAGTCTGGGGCGGTGCTACATTCGACGTGTGTCTTCGCTTCCAACATGAGGATCCTTGGCAAAGACTGGCAAAACTACGCCAGGCGATACCGAATATTCTATTACAGATGTTGATACGGGGCTGCAATGGTGTGGGGTATTCCGCTTATCCGGACAATCTGATCGAAGCATTTGTCGAGAAGAGCTGGGAGACGGGCGTGGATCTGTTTCGTATTTTTGATTCGCTCAATTGGATGGAAAATATCGCCCCCTGTATCGAGATGGTACGAAAACGTACCGCAGGGCTTGCCGAAGGAACGCTGTGCTACACAGGGGACATCCTCGATCCGAAGCGGACCAAGTATGATCTTAATTATTACCTGCGTATGGCCAAGGATCTGGAAAATGCGGGTGCACATATCTTGGGGATAAAAGATATGTCTGGTCTGCTGAAACCCTATGCCGCCGAAGAACTTATCAACGGATTAAAAGCGACAGTGAATATTCCGATCCACCTACATACCCACGATACCTCGTCCTTGCAAACAGCGACTTATCTCAAAGCCATAGAAGCAGGAGTCGATGTAGTGGACTGTGCACTGGGGTCGATGTCGGGACTTACTTCGCAACCCAATTTCAACGCCATATTAGAGATGATGCGTTTTCACGAACGGGAGAACCCATTCGATACAGATAGTCTTCGTGCATACAGCGATTATTGGGAGACCGTCCGCACATATTACGCACCTTTTGAATCGGGTATCGTCGCAAGTTCTGCCGAGGTATTTTGGCATGAGATCCCTGGAGGACAATATTCCAATTTGAAACAACAGGCAGCGGCATTAGGATTGGAGGGCCGTATTGACGAGATAAAAGAGAGTTATGCTGCTGCCAACAGATTGTTCGGGGATATTGTGAAAGTAACGCCTAGCTCAAAAGTGGTGGGCGATATGGCACAGTATATGGTCTCTAATCAATTGAACGAACAAGATGTGCTGTCGAGGGGAGAGACATTACCTTTTCCCGATTCGGTAGTGTCCTTTTTTCGTGGTGATATAGGTCAACCGGAAGGGGGATTTCCGGCAAAGTTGCAACATATGGTGCTAAAAGGACAGCCGGCCTATACCGATCGTCCCAATACACATTTACCACCCTTGGATCTAGCAGCCGATTTTAAATCATTTCTGGCACAATACGGACAAGATCTGGTCTTTACCGATTACTTGAGCTACAAGTTTTATCCTAAAGTATTTGTCGAATATCTACAAGCTTACCGCAAGTATGGTGATGTGTCGGTGGTGCCCACGCCCTATTTTCTGTATGGGATGAAACCCGGGGAAGAGACCACTATTGAACTGACCAAGGGAAAAACGTTATTGGTAAAGCTAGTGTCCATTGGGCCACCGGACGGAGAGGGCTGTCGAACCGTATTTTTCAAATTGAACGGCCAGACACGTAACTTGGAAATAAGGGATGTCCATTCTAATGTAGAGAAAAAGGAAAACCGGAAAATAGACAGCGCTAACTCCATGCAGATAGGATCCCCCTTGCAAGGTATGCTATGTGAAATGTGTGTGTCAGTAGGGGATGCGGTGTCTCTCAATCAACCACTATTTGTGATCGAGGCGATGAAAATGGAATCTACGATCACCTCGCCAGTGGAGGGGATTGTTGGACATATCGAGCTTCCGGTAGGTACGCTCGTTAAAACCGAAGATCTCATTGTAGAAATAGAATAATAAGACACAAAAAATGGATAGCATCAGTTTCAAACAACTTTTAGGGCATATTAGAAGAAACGTGCTCTCTCTGTTCGAATCTGGGGTCAATATTTATTTTAGTTTAATTTGGAAATTAAAAAATATTTTGCTTACTTCAAATATCGTTAACGTTTACGGTTGTTCTTGTAGCTGTTCTTTTTATTGAAAAATAACAATTACAAAAAATAATAAGGTGTAAGAGTATAGGGGCTCTGTTAACGTTACCACAAGCTCCAAAGGGTGTTAAAACAAACATTCCCCTTTGCGCTAAAAACCTTAAATTTTGGTATCATATTATGAATCTAAAACTTATGTCCAAACTTTTTAAATGTATGGTGTTTTGCATAGAATCAAAGCACTACATATCTCATGGTTTCGTTAAGCATCGAGTAGCGTTGCCCTTAGTCGTTGTATTTTTGATAGCTGGAGCATTGCAGGCTAATGCTGTATCCGCTGTGGACCTAAAAAGCTCCGCTGCGGAGAGGTTTTCAGGCGCCAAAGCCCAGACGATTAATATATCCGGCAAAGTCACGAATGAGAAGGGCGAACCTTTGGTAGGCGCTTTCGTTCATGTCCAGAACGAAAACCGTAGAGCGTTGACCGACGCAAACGGTAATTACAAGATCAGCGTGGCTGGAGAGAATTCTGTCTTGGCATTCTCCTATGTGGGGTTTGATATTTTGGAAATCAAGGTCGGTGACCGCAGAACTATAGATGCGAAATTAACGACGCGTAATCTTCATATGGAAGAAGTTGTTGTGATCGGATATGGAACGGAAACAAGGCAGGATTTGACAGGTTCCATCGGTACGGTGGATATGGATAATTTAATGAAGGCTCCTGTGGGTTCCTTTGATGAAGCATTGGCGGGCCGGATAGCAGGTGTTCAGGTTTCTTCATCAGATGGACAGCCCGGGGTAGGGATGGATATTACCATCCGTGGTCCAGGGTCGCTCACCCAGAGCACCGCTCCCTTATATGTCATTGATGGTTTCCCTGTAGAAGATTCGGATAATGCTGCGATCAACCCAGAAGAGATTGAATCGATCAATGTGCTAAAAGATGCTTCGGCTACAGCTATTTATGGCTCCCGAGGTGCAAATGGTGTAATTATCATTGAGACCAAAAAAGGAAAGGAAGGAAAGCCGGTGATTACATTTAACAGCTCTTTGGGGTATCAACAAACGCAGAAGAGAATGGAGATGATGTCGACTTACGAATTTGTGAAATATCAATTGGAAATAAGTAAGCTACAATCAAATTTTGTTGCAGGTAGCTTATACACTCCCGCCGAATTACCTACCACCCATGCATCATACGATCCTGAAGGTAGGACGCTGGAAGATTATCGAACTATCACGGGTACGGATTGGCAGGACTTGATTTTCAGGAATTCACCGGTTCATATAAGCAATTTGGCTATCCGGGGAGGTAATGAGACGACAAAGTACGCAGTGTCGGGTTCTTTCTTTGACCAAGAGGGTATTATATTGAATACGGGAGCACGACGGTATCAGGGGAGAGCGACCATTGATCAGACGATAAGCGATAAGTTAAAGATGGGGCTTACCGCAAATTATAGCCAAAATTTAAGGCATGGGCAAGTTGTCAATGATGCCGGTAATAGTTTTACGGCCTATGTATTGTATCGGGCTTGGGCGTACCGACCTGTTTCAGGCAACCCCGACGTAGATCTCACGGAGTACGATGATGATCCGGACAATACGAATGCATCGGACATTCGGATCAACCCATTGGTGTCCAGTGAGAATGAATACAGAAAGAGCAACAGCACCAACTTTAGCTCCAACGCTTATGTGGAATATGCGATTTTAAAAAATCTAAAACTGCGGTCAAGGGTTGCCGTGCGTAACACGAAAAACCGCCTTGACCTGTTTTATAATTCCAATACGCCGAGAGGTAGTTTGCTAAATAGGTCAAATAATCAAGGGGTAAACGGTTCGTTTCGGTATACGGAGAATAAAGGTTGGTCGAATGAAAATTTCCTGACCTATAACAACACGTATAACCGTTATCACCGGCTGACGCTGATGGGCGGTTTCTCGTATCAAGAAAATAAAAGTGAGCTTTTTGGCTTCGCTACGCAGAGAGTGCCTAATGAAGAGCTGGCTATATACGGACTGGGTGCGGGTCAGCCTTACTCTACAGAGACCGGTGGGGGTGAGTATGCTTTAATGTCTTTTTTTGGTCGGGCAAATTATAACTTCAAGTCCAAATACCTGCTCACCGCGACGATGCGTGCCGATGGCTCATCGAAGTTTATTAAAGGAAATCAATGGGGCTACTTTCCTTCAGCGGCTTTTGCCTGGAATATGGATAAGGAGAAATTCATGAAGGCGATAGCAGCCGTTTCTTCCTCGAAGCTCAGGATGAGTTATGGGCTTACAGGAAATAACCGGATCAGCAACAATGGTTATATGCCCAATTACGGGATGCCTTTAGCGTATTCCTATTCTTTCAATAATGGTACCCCTACACAGGGGATCGTCATCGAGCGTATGGCGAATCGAGACCTGACATGGGAAACTACAGAACAGTTGGACATCGGTTATGACCTGGGCTTGTATAAAAACAGAATTGGTCTTACCGTCGACTTTTATAATAAGATTACGCGAGACCTTCTTTTAGATGCAGATATGCCGATTAGCTCAGGGTTCCCAAGTGTATATAAAAATGTCGGTACACTTCAAAACAGGGGGTGGGAATTTACGTTGAATACCGTGAACATCCAATCGGAGTCGTTTACCTGGGAATCCAATTTTAATATCAGCTTCAATAAAAACAAAGTACTGAAGTTAGCCGATAATCAGAATAGCTTGTATAAAACGATGCGAGTTGGATCAAGTATTCCAACCCTGTATGCCTCCAGAGTCGGTTATCCTGCCGGATTATTTTACGGTTATATTTTTGATGGCATCTATCAGTATGATGATTTTGATAGCCCGTCTCCGGGAGCGTATATTTTGAAAAAAGGCCTGCCGGACAACGGGAGTACGGATGGCGTTCAACCGGGCGACATCAAGTATAAAGATCTGAATGGAGATGGTACCATTAATGATCACGATATGACGATTATCGGTAATGGACTGCCTACCCATATGGGAGGTTTCTCGAATAATTTTTCGTACAAGGGTCTTAGTCTAAACGTGCTTTTGCAATGGTCTTATGGCAACCAGATTTACAATGCGAACCGACTGATATTTGAGGGGAATTATATCAATATGTTCGGTGTCAATCAATATGCCAGTTTTGCGGATAGATGGACACCCGAAAATCCCTCAAATACACTTTTTAAAGTGGGTGGGCAGGGGCCTGCCGGATTGCAATCAACACGGGTGCTGGAAGATGGTTCGTACCTACGCCTTAAAACGGTTTCATTGGCCTATTCCTTTCCGAAGAGGCTCATTCAGCCGCTTGCTTTGACTGCTCTTGATCTTCGTGTTTCCGCACAGAATCTGCTGACTTTTACGAACTATTCGGGGATGGATCCCGAAGTGTCGGTCCGTAATTCGGTCTTAACGCCTGGCTTTGATTATTCAGCTTATCCGCAGGCTCGTACAATTACATTTGGTATAAATGCAACATTTTAGTATTGATTTAAAGAGGATTATGATGAAATATAGATATTATTTTTTGTTTGCGCTATGTTTGTTTAGTGTAAGCTCATGTGATCTGACCAAAGAACCTTTGGATTTCCTTGACGCGCCGGCTTATTATGATACAGCGGAAGACTTGGAGAGTAACCTCGCGGCTGTTTATGATAAATTAGGGCATAGAGATGTCTATGGACAATGGATGCTTTACCGAATGGGTTTGGAAGCTGATGAAGGGTATTATGCCCGGACAACGCCGGCATTTGGCCCCCAGGTCTATGATTTTACTTCCAGCGATGCCGATATATTTCGCCACTGGACGGCTTTATATACGGGAATAGGCCGAGCTAATATTCTCTTGGCAAATATAGATAGTAATCCAGAGATTGACCAAAGTGTAAGGGATAGGGTAAGAGGTGAGACACTATTTCTAAGGGGATATTATTACTTTTTGCTGGTTCAATATTATGGCGGAGTGCCGTTGGTGCTGGAACCGACTTCCGATGTGAATGATATACACAAGCCGCGGGCTTCAGCACCAGAAGTTTATGCCCAGATATTGAAAGATATGGAGACCGCTGAGGGCTTGGTCGACGACATACAGACCTTAGGTTTTGGCGGAAGGGTCAACAAATCGGCTGTTCGAGGTATTTTGGCAAGAGTTTGTCTCCATATGGCGGGTAATCCGGTGAATGACAAATCAAAATATGAGCAAGCCCGGTTTTGGGCTAAGAAGGTGATCGATGATACCGATGCTGCACATGCCTTAAATCCAAATTTTAGTCAGGTATTCATCAACTATGCGCAGGATATTTATGATATTCATGAGAGTATCTGGGAGGTAGAATTTCGTGGGCATGGCGAAGACGCATGGACAGAAGAGGGTGGTGTAGGCTATGTGAATGGTCCCGCCACCACAAATGCAGATATTGGTAATACCATTAATGGCGTTCGCACGACAGCAAAACTTTATACAGCCTATAAGGAAGGGGATTTGCGGAGAGATTGGACCATTGCCGATTTTACGTATGTCAATGCGACCGGAGCCAAGACTTTCGCTACTTCAACGGCAAGAAGAGATGTGTATACCCGAAACTCGGCGAAATACAGAAGGGAATACGAGATCCTTCTACCTAAAAGAGGTTCTGTTACGCCCCAAAACTTTGCGTTATTACGGTTTTCCGATGTATTGCTGATGTTTGCTGAAGCCGATTATGAAGCGAATGGAGGCCCAAGTCCAGAGGCCATAGAAGCTGTAAACCGCGTGCGCCGCCGTGCTTGGTCGACCGGGATAAAATCAGTCACGATCACCAATGGGGGATCGGGATATACAGCAGCACCTACCGTAACTTTTGAGGGTGGAGGCGGGTCTGGAGCCAAGGCTACAGCTACCGTCCTGGGAGGACAGGTTACGGGAGTGGTATTCGATAGAGACGCCGTGACAGGTCATGCCAGAGGTGCTGGGTATACATCGGCACCGACCATAACCTTTACAGGAGCCGGTACGGGTGCAATGGCTGACGTCGAAATTTACAAGAAGGAAGAAGCCGAGTTAAATGAGCTTGAAATAGGCGATTTCCGAAAAACCATTCAAGATGAAAGGTTGCGGGAACTGGCTTTTGAAACGCTCCGGAAAACAGACTTGATCCGTTGGGGAATATTTGTGTTCAACATGAAAAGAGTAGGCCAGGAAATACTTGCAGACATCCCGGATGCGCATTTTATCCGCCAGTATAATAATATTTCGGATAAACATCTGCTGTGGCCTATACCGGCTACCGAGATGAGTGTAAACCGGGCATTGACACAGAATCCGAAGTGGTAATTGATTAATTTTTAATACAGAGAACGATGAACAAGTTATTTTATCTTCTATCAGCAAGTGTGATCTTATTGGGATCATGCGAGTATAAGATGGAGTTGACGCCCAATCTGGACGATTTTGCGGTAAGTACGGGGGCTAATGTATATCGGGTAAATGAAATCGTAGATTTTAAACTGAAAGGCAATCCTGATATTATCACCTTTTATTCCGGGGAACTGTATAATGATTATGCCCATAAAGATGGTCGTATTATCCGCGTAGAGCATGCCGATCTCTATTTTACGACTTCCATACCCGTGACTGCGCGGCCGCAGGAAAATCAGTTTGCCGTCATGGCATCTACAGATTTTAACGGTGACTACAGCAGCTGGTCCAATATAGATGATGCGCACTGGGTAGATATCACAGATCGGTTCATATTGGCGACATCGATAACTTTCACCTCCTCGGGCGTGGTCGATATTTCGGATCTGATTGAGCCGGGCAAGCCGCTTTTTATTGGTTTTAAATATACTGTACGCAGTAAAGCAGAGATTAATGATCCAGCGCATGAACGACCAAGAACTTGGCATATACAAAGTTTTACGTTTACTGGTAATACGGACGCAGGTCCTCTTGTCATGGGCGATATGGAAACCGCAGGATTCAATATCATACATCAACATCCTGAGATTGTATCCAAGACCGTGCAATCTGCTAGCCGGATCACTTTTTTAGGTCATCCGATGGATGAACCTACAGACCCCGATATTCATACCGAAATATGGGCCGTCAGCAAACCTTTTGAAACCGGAGATGTCAATAGAGGACCTGATCGGCCGATTGCTGTCAAAGCGGATCTAAATCCTCGGCTTGAAAGTTATACCCACACGTATACAAAGCCGGGGATTTATAAGGCCTATTTTGTTGGTATGAATGCCAATATAGAGGGAAGCCAACAGGTCATAAGGGAAGTAGATGTTACGGTAATAGCGGATTGATTGGATATTAAAATATGAAGGACAAAAAAAATAAAATAACGTTGTTGATCGTATGTATGTTCGCATGGATTACTGGCACCATGGCGCAATCTTCAAATAAGATACCGGTCAAGTCGGCAGAGGAGCTCCATGCTGCTTTTGCTAAAGCGACTCCAGGCGATGTGATTGTCATGAAAAATGGCGTGTGGAAAGATATCGATATTGTTTTTAAAGCAAATGGTACGGAGTCTGCCCCGGTTACATTGATGGCCGAAACACCTGGTCAGACGATCATATCGGGTTCTTCTTCCCTTCGGATAGCCGGGCGTCATCTGGTTGTAGATGGCCTTCACTTTAAAGATGGACACTCGTCCCGGCCACTGCATCTTATCGAATTTCGTAGTGGTAATATTCCTGCGGAACATTGCCGGTTGACCAATGTCGTTATATCCAGTTTCAATAAGCCGAAAGGAACAGATGTTTGGGTGGGTTTATTTGGTAGCCACAACCAGATTGATCATTGTCTTTTTGAAGGAAAGACCAGCAAAAGTGTACTGATAATCGTCTGGCGTGCAACTGCCGATGCCAATTATCACCGGATAGCACATAATCATTTCAAAGATATGCCGAGCATCGGGCTGGGTGGAGCCACAGCCATCCGTATTGGAGATGGGGTACAGGCCTTGTCTTCTTCGGTTACAACGGTAGAGTCCAATGTTTTCGAGAATATGTTGGGAATCGGGAAAATTATCAATATCAAATCCGGGGGGAATATCATCCGGGGAAATACCTTTATCAAGGCTTCGGGAAGTATCTGTATCCGCCAGGGCAATGGTAACCTCATCGAAGGGAATTTTATCTTCCCGGGAATGCAAGACAATTATACGGGAGGAATCCTGGTGATCGGTGAAAACCATATTATACGCCAGAACTATATCCAGGGGACCCGAAGAAGAGGAAAGGCCGCTATTGCGTTGTATGAAGGGCAGCTTGATAACCATCCAGGCAAAGGGGGATATTATCCGACAAAAAATGTGCTGATAGCTAACAATACACTGGTAGACAACGATAAGAATATTGTGGTCGGTCAACTCTATAACCCGAGTAAAGGGCTGACCGTGCCGGTCGAAGGTATACGTTATGTAGGAAATGTTATTCTTGGTAATTCGAGTGCTACACCGGTTATCGAAGTTCTGGATAAACCGACCGGGGAGGTGCATTACGAAGACAATACATTTTTTGGTGGCAATCTGAAAGGCCTGGCGGGTATACCCGGTATAGCGATCGAGGATCCACAGCTGACGTTGGGTGCAGACGGTAAGTACCATTACAGCAAAACGAACCCCTTAAGAAGAAACTTAATGGGGCTGCCGCTGAAACCGGATCAGGTTGGTCCGAACTGGAGGAGACAATAATGAAAAGTACAAGAATGAATTTAACTGGAAAGGATAGATGGAAATGACAGGAAAACTAAAAAGAGGTATGATATCGGCTTTTTTATGCAGTATGGTATGCTGTATGAGCCTTCTGGATACGGCTAATGCAGCCAATCGGATACGGGTTGCCACAATTGGTGAAAGAACCCCGACTTTGGACAAAAGCGGAGGCTACCAGAAAATGGTGCAGCAAATGATCGCTTTCTGGAAAAGGGAGCTGGATCAGGTTATACACGACGATCCTGATTTGATCGTTTTGCCGGAAAATGCAGATTTTCCATGGGGACTGACACAAGATGAAAAGAACGAATACGTCAAAGTCCGCGGTAATCAGATACTCGACTTTTTCGCATCGGTAGCAAAAACGACAAACTCTTACCTTGTATACAGCATGAGGAGGTATGACGAGAAAGGCCTGCTGCGAAATAGTGGCGTATTGCTGGGGCGAAATGGAGAAACAATCGGCATGTATGACAAAAACTACCCCACGATCAAGGAAACAGAGTCCGGCATCATACCGGGTACCGAGGTGCCGGTTTTTGATTGTGATTTTGGGAAATTAGCTATCGCAATCTGTTACGACTTGAACTTTGATGAGCTAAGGGAACGGTACGTAGCGTTGGATCCGGATATAATTGTCTTCCCTTCCGCTTATCACGGTGGGTTTGTACAGAGCGTCTGGGCTTATACCTGCAGGGCATTTTTCGTCGGGGCTATCAGTGGTCGAGGTGCGCCTTCTCAGGTCAGAAACCCCTTGGGTGAGGTTGTTGCCAGTTCGACGAATTATTTTAATTACGCGGTTGCCGATATAAATCTTGACTATCGCGTCGTGCACCTCGATTATCATCGTGGGAAGCTGAAGGACCTGAAGAAAAAGTATGGCAGCAGTGTACACATTAAAGATCCCGGGGAGCTCGGGGTATTATTGGTGACCAGTGAAAATGAAAGCGTCGGCGTCGCAGCGATGTTAAAGGAGTTTGGGATCGATGTCGTGGATGATTATTTCAAGCGATCGCAGCTCGTTAAAAAACAACATGAGATTTAAAAAAACAAACGGAATCATCGGGTAGAATTTTATATAGAACAACCCGTTGTGCATTATGATTTAGTTCAGGAAAAACAGAAAAAAGTTGTTCATTACGCTGATAATCAGTAAATTGTTTTAACGACAAAACGATTTAGAATGAACAACTTTAAGGCAAATTACG